>WNFK01208166.1_pt1 | contig 16340 bp, 26 predicted proteins | sample 5400281 | NCBI WGS metagenome assembly WNFK01 (sample SAMN13153350, study PRJNA577476) | soil metagenome | isolation source: 20 cm soil on Douglas fir-dominated hillslope | place: USA:California | collected 2013-09-17 | reverse complement strand
GGCCGCCCATAACACGGATAACCGGTTGTGGCGGATCTAGTGCGCGATTATGGGCATAGGTCTTGAGCGTCTGGAGGTAATGTGTAAAGATTTCCTCTTTGGCATCCGGGCTACTGAATCCGTAGCGGTACTCTTCAAAAACGGCGTTTACGCCGAGTAACCCGCCACGGTCCTCAAAGTGACCGAGCTCGCGCAAGACCTGCACAACGCTGGCGAAATCGCTTAGCCCCAGCTCGCGGTAAGCCAGGTCGATTGCTTCAAGAATAAAGCGCAACTCGGGCCGGGTAATATGCACGGCTGGGTCGAGTTCGCGGTAAAGGGTAGCAACGCGGTGCGGCGCCTGGAAACAGAGCGCTACCAAAGCCTGCTCGATTTCGGGCGCAAAGACAAAGGTTGGCGGCGCGGCTTCATCGTTCACGGCCGGCGCCTCCGGTTACGATTAAGTGCCAACTTGGCGCTACCTCGAGTTGACGCGTGAGGTTGGCGGTGATAAAACTCTGGGGCGTATTGGGCATTCATAGTTTTCGAGAGGCATGAATGCGCTTCGCTCGCTTCCATCAGCACCAAAGGCTCGGGATGTAACCTCCCCGGGCCTTTGCGCTTTTGGGGTACGCGCGAAACGAGACCAAAAACTTAGCACTCGCTACGAACCGTAGTCGAGTTTTTTAGCGGCTTTTTTCCAGCGCCCGCTAGATGCCCTGCCGGAAGCGCGAAACGCGCCAGGATCGGCCCACAGGAACGCAACTGGCCAATTTTAGCTTGTGCCCGTGCCGGGATCGGGCGACGATTCGCTTTGTAATCGTTGGTTAGAAACTTGTCGGCCCGCTGCTGAGTGGCAGCGGGTCTTTTTTGTGCCGTAAACAAAACGAAGCCGACCCCGGCAGGAATCGGCTCCGCTTATGATGAAACATGAACTCTTGCTTCTTTTTTACCGGGGTACCCAGATTCGAGTGCTTGATTGATAGCGATTTCGACGAATCGGGATCGATTACTGCGTGAGACTTTTTCCCGCAGTAATCCAAGCGTTTGGGACGAGATGGTGAAATTAACCAACTGCCGCGGGTCAACTTTCCTTGGCCGACCCGCTCCTCCTCGTTTACCTCCGTGGGTCATTCGACTGACCATTCTTTACCTAAAGGACTATCAAGATCACTCTGGAGCGCGCGTTCGCGTTATAAATAACGCGATGGTACCTACCGGCACAATCGTCTTACTTTTCGTAACCATAATTCCTAGTGGGTCGACATTGGTAATCCGATAGTCATCGAACCCGATTTTTAGCCACCCTCCGACGACGATTCCGTGCGTATCCGTAAGATTAATCCGGAGAGGTCGCCCGTCGGGAGGTACTTCGAAAGAAGCGGTTACCGTCTTTTCCATAAAAATTAAGGCCCGCAAAAGACGTTTGGGCTTCCATTGCTGAGCCCAGCTTCTTTGGCCCGAAGAGCGACACCTTGAGAAAAAGCTATGCCACCAACAGTTTTCACATCAACCTTTCCCTCCTCAGTGATTGAGACGAATCCTTTGCGCAAATATACTCTGGTAAGGTCGCCGGATTGCCAGACTCGGCCCTTTTCTCCTGAATATTTCTTGAGTTCATCCACCAGCCTGGTTGCTATTTCTAATTTGTTCTCAATCGTTGCCTGCATACTGATCCAATACGGCAGAACTTGATAGAACTAAAGAAATATTTCAAGCCACAGAAACAAAGCAACGAAGCCGACCCCGGCAGGAATCGGCTCCGCTTATGATGAAACATGAACTCTTGCCAAACTAATGTCAGGGACCTTAGCGTTTATTGTACCGAGTGCGGAATTAAACTTGGGTCGACCTGAATAACCACTTCTGGCGTAGGCGAAGGATGTGCAAGAAAGTAATCGGCCAGCCTTTTGATGTCTTGTTCGGTCATGTGTTGCGATGCTTGTGGCGCGTTTCGTTGCTGCTGCCAGCCTTGCTCTGCTTGAAGCAGTATCTGTTTACGCTGGGTTTCGATTCTATAGAGTTCGCTTCGCTGGTAAAAGGCCATGCTTAAAGAACAGACGAAGAACAGAATCCCTCCGCCGACTGCGATAGAGAGAAGCAGAAGATATATTTGTCCTGCGAGCCCAATGTAATTTGTGTTTTTATTCATTAGTTTCCGAGGCGCGAAGAGCGTTCGGCGCAAGCTTTACTTGCGCCGTGCGGCCCGAATAGCACCCCAGAACAGGAGCGCCAGGATCAGCATCTTTGAGGGTGTGCAGCATTTGGCGCTTATTTAAGATGCGGAATCAAGGCGATAATGAGCACAGTTAAAAGCGCGTAAATTGGTAAAATCGCTGCGACCAGTTTCCAGGTTTGGCCGCGAAACTCCTTGTGCATCTCGGCTCGTAAATCGGCGACGGCTTTTTGAGTGTCACCTTTGAGTACAGCCAGATCTTCCTTGGTCGCCAGATGCTTGAGCGCTTCCTCAAGAGTTGTCAACTGACCAATGACTTTATCTTCAGTTTCCGGCGTCATTTGACTTGTGTTTGGGAACTCTGGATCAGCATCGAGAGGGCGTGGATCATCGGGGGTTATTGGCCGAGCTGGCAGACGTGGCGGATGCGATTGGCTCTCATGTAGGTGGTGATCTTGGTGACTTGCGCATCGCTCACATCGTTGTAGCCCGAGTCGTGCAAATACATTTTGATCATCGGCTCGCTATCGTACAGGTCGCCGATTTCAGGGACTGGGTCGCCGTCAACCAGTTTGCCGCCATTGATTGAAGCGCGAAAAGCCGCGTAGCGCGCCTGATTATTACGATCCTGTTGCTGACAGGCGCTAATCAAACTCGCCTGAAATTGAACTTGGCGTTCATGCCAGCGAGCGGCCTTCTCCGCCCGAGCTTGAATTTCAGCCTGTCGGCGGGCTTCGGCTGCTGCCAGCGCATCGGCCGCTTCTTTACGCCGGTCCCGTGCTTCCTGACTAAGGAGCCGGTAAGTTATGGCGTCATTCGCATTAATCGCGGAATAAGTTAACGCTTCGTCAAGAATTTCTCCCGCCGCATTCCCCGCGAGTGCGTAGGCACCCAAGGCCAGTAAAAAAATTCGTTTCATCATACCATTCTAATACGACCGAGTAGCGGTAAAATTAAGCCGATTCCGGCCGGCCATCGAGCGGATCGGCAGCTCGGGCTTTAATCTCGCTTTTCGGTTCCGGTTGTAATGCGCATCGCAGAGCCCACGCGCCTTGGCCGGACGCAAGCATCCGGCAACCGTGCACCGTTGCCACCGGCTCATTCGGCCGCATGGCGCAGTTCGTCGATAAGGTCATCTTTCGCCCATTTGTAATTCGATATCTCAGGATAAGAGCTAACGATATCTGCCCGACAATCCTCTAGCGCATAAGCCGCGCGCACCAGTAACGAGCGAATCTCTTCCCCATAATCGCTATGATAAGGACACTGGGGATCGATCAAAGCCCGCATCCAATAGCCATCATCGCAAGTACACCATTGTGGCCGGGCGACCTTGCCTTGCTGCCGTAAAATATGTTCTGGAGTTTCGTCGCTCATGCCCGTTCCTTGAGCGGCCGCCCGGCGCCGTTGCGCGCGACCTCCGGCCCACGCAGTCTTCGGCGGGTCGCCTTGAGCAGTTCGTGCGTCACGTACAAGAGCCAGCCAAGGTAGACCAGCAGGCCGGCCACCGCGATGGACAGCGCGCACATGATAACCAGCAAGAGGTCTTTCATGGTTCCTCTTCATTCCAAAGCCGCCAATGGGTCCACATCCAATTCTTCGTCGCCCGAATCCCGACGTCAGCCGAGCTCCAGAGTTGCACCTCGGTGCCGGACCGTAAAAACTTTTCCCGCACTTCAATTTGATCCGGCGACAGCTTCCCTCCATCCATCTTCATTTCGCCCAGGAGTGCCCGGCCGTCCCGGTAAATGCGGAAATCCGGGATTCCTTTGCGGTTGGTAGTTTTGCGGTCCGTTCTACTCCAATCGAAGGTCAACTTGCCGGCTTCCTCCTGCAACATGAGCCAACTGACCAGCGTCTTTTGTTCGGTGCGCTCGAGTCGGCGCCAGTACTTGGCCTGCGCTTCTTCGGTGGTTAGAGCGGCATTGGGGTGATCGACCGCATCGGCTAGCACCCGGCGATCCTCGGATGCCATGAGCTGTTTAAATTTATCCGGCAAACTGTTTGGATCGGTGCCCATTTAGTTCATTTACGGCGCTCTCGTTTCTCGATTGTTACTTTGAGCGGCAAATCCGCCTGCGCGGTATCGATTGATTCCTCAACCTCGTCTTTGACCCGGTGCGAGAAACTGATCGTGGTTTTAATCGTGCGTTCGCTGCCCTCGTAGGAAAGGGTGTGGACAAAGGAGAGCTTGATATCGGCATCGCCATCGCGATAGGTCTGGATATCAGCCCAGTGATCCTCGAGCAGGCTGCGGGTTTGCGCGGCGATCAGGTCAATCAGTTGTTCGGGTTCGGTGGTCATAAGCTTATTGAGGCAATCGCGTCGACGTTGAGAATGTGCCAACGCCTGTCTGGACTATGTTTTCCAAGTGAATAGATTTTCGGGCTGCCATAATAAGTAAATTCGATGTCTTCTTTTCTCGTGATGTAAAACTTGGTGCCATCCCCCATTCGAATACTGAACGGCTTAAACGGCTCGGCTGCAGCTAGTTCTTTTAAATGATCAATCATCGGGTGGAACTCATTTCTTCCGTCGTCTAGGTTGTTCTTGCGGCAATGTCATGCCGGGCTTGCTGCCACTAAGATCGCCTAACAAATTAGGCTTCAGATAGACTGGGACATCAAAAGATCGGGCCTGCGCGATTAAGGCAGTAACCCATTCCAGCCGCGGGCCAAATGCCGGAACAAAACCATCAGGCTGTATCGTCTCGGATTGCGCACCGATCACAAGCAAATCGCACCACGAAAGGTCATTAAAAGTGATCGGCTCGAGCATCGGTTCGACAGAAAGCCACCGCACTGCAGCATCTAGTTCGGGCATAGATTTCTCGGTCACCTTCACACGCTTCTGGATATCAACCGAAGCGCCAAACCATGCTTTCGGCGGCAGATTAATACGCCGGTATCGCTGTGGAAACTTAGTTAGAAAAAGGTATTCCCACTCCGGCGCTCTAAGCGTGGCGTCAAACACGGCATCGATCCATTCTTTCGGCACCCATTCGCCAAACAAATCGGCCATACTGCAAACAAAGACACGACCATCCTGTGGACGTTCCGTCCCTGGTTCAGTGTTCGTTGGATCGTCCAGCCGCTCATGATGAAAGAGCGGCGCAAATTGAATCGGATAGGATGCCGCGTAGCTATCACGGCATGCCATCTCACGCGCATAGCAGTATTTGCAGCCGTGCAAGCAACCAGTGACTGGGTTCCATGTCCAGCTCGCCCAATCCACGGCTTCATTCGTCCGATTGAAAGTATGCTTCCCCTTCGGTTGTGGATACGGCACCTCAATTAATTTTTTATCAACAATACCAGCAAGCGTAATCGTCTTTGACCCACCCTTTTCCTTCTCGGGCGATACTAATTTTTCTGCTTCTTTTTTCCGAACATTCGCAACCTTGTACGCTGATTCTAGTGTTGCATTCCCACGATCAGCTTTTTCGGCTTCATCTGGTGCCCATTCCCTGATTACACGGACTTGGGTGATTGCCTGTGGGCTCGTATCAAGGTCTTTGGCTGCTTCCTCCCGCGAAACCTTATCGGACTCCCGATTAGGTTCAAGGTCGGTTCGTTCACCTTGTCGCATGTTCGCCCGTTTATTGGCAATGTCCGCCTTTTGCCATGCATTTAAATGTCGCCGAGCAAAGTTTTGGCTGCGTACGTAGCCCCAGACATCAGGCGGGTTGAAACGCTTGGTTTTCGGATCAAGGGATAATGCCCAGGCTACTTGTAGCCGGTTGCGTCCGTCGATGAGCTCATCATCGTTATTGATAACTATTGGATGTACAAAACCGCGCGCTTCGATATCAGTGCACATGATATGAAACTCTTCATCGCTTGCCAAAGGAAACAGCTCAGCCGCCGCATGAATCCGAGCGATCCCATATTTAGCGAGGATCTTGCCAGTTAGCGGTTCTCTTTTGTATTCCTTAATTAGCGCCGCGAAAACGTCTTGTTTTTCTTCGCTCATTTTCCTCGCTCCGCTTTGGTTAAAAATAAATACGCTGCACAATTCCAAAACGCTTTCTTGCTATCTGAAAGCCAGCATATCTGGATGCCTTTTGGCCAATGGAGTTTGCATAGCGCCACTATAGACTTATCGGTTCGCTCACGCCATACGCGCGGTACCGTAACGAGATAGGCCCATTGTGACCCATCTCTTTCCAACCGAATTAAACATGCGTCATGGTGTTGTCTTTTTAGCCTGAGAAGATATTCCAGCCGCTCGTACCAAGATTCCCGATCAGGATGTTCGATAGGTAAACGTTTCGAGCCGCCAACGTTGCACCCAAGGGTTATTAACATCGTGGTCGCCCACGGCAACACGACTTTCAACCATTCTGAAAGTTCTACATCTGATGCCTTATTGGGATCAATATATAAAAATACCGTCGTTTCATCCGGCATAATTAGCTTCGCGATGCGATCTGCTACTGCTTCGCTTCTATAGTCGCCTGGAATAACCTCTATATATTTCAATGCTTCGTCACGTATCCATATCTCGCCCTCTTGCCTAAGGAGGTATCCATCATCCCATTGGCGACACAAATTTTGTACCAGCTGCTCTGCCGTATATTCACGCTTCTCGATTAACAAACAGCGTATATCCTGACGTAATTTAAGTGATCCTTTTACGAGTCTATACGAAATTTCTGGGCTACTCGTGCCTGAGTATTCATTCGGATTCCCATCGCCTGCACAGGCCTCGACTAATAGTGTCTTCTTAAATTTATCTATTTTGCTGGCAGCACCAATACACTGTCCTCCCAATATGCGATAAAGCGCATGTTTAATTGGACTATGTTGACTTGCTCCGACTCGTTCATGCATACTCTTATATTCGCACTCAGTGCCACGCCTCACGGCAGCTCTTCATTTCCACGGCTCATATTTTGAGGTCGATTTAGTCCTCGGATTGTAACTCCTAAGCTTAAATTCCAAGTCAACCAGCATCACCAGCCCCTCGGCAATCGCCTTTAGGTCGTCAGTCTTTAGCCCACAGTGCACCGCTTCAATAATCGTCCGCGCCCAGACATCATCACCGCCCATGGATGGTGGCGCAAAACCAGTTTGGCGTTCCATTTCGTCACGAGAATTGTTTGTAACCCGCGCCTCTGTTAACAGTATGATGAGCTCGTGTTTAGTCATAACGCCTCACGGCAGCTCGAGCGTGACCAGTTTCGGGGTACCCTTGACCCGCTTAAGAGAGCTTTTGTTTTGATTCCTAACAATTAAATCGCCAAGAATCTGGTTTAGCTTCTCTTTGGCTCGATCCGCTGTGAGCTTTAGGCTTTTAGCTAGCGCGGCTTCCAACTTGCCGATAGTATACGACTGCGCCTCCTTAAGCTGTGCTGAATCCAGATATTCGGCTAAACGCATTTCGGCTTTTTCCCACTCTACGATCTCGCGGACCTCGTTCCCCGGCACCAGTTCATACGCCCAGTCGGTTACCTCGCAGATTTCGTTATCTGCCGTTACCTTATAGCCCGGAAGCCGATAGGTCGGATCAGCATTGCATCGCCTTTCATAATACTTTTTGATTTCCTTAAAATGCTTTTCTAACACGGCAACTTCATCGAGCAGCTTAGCCCCGCGGACACCATCAGGGAGCGCGGAAACTTGGGTCTTGGCGACGGGCATGACCAGATTCTTGACCGCCTGACATACGTTTAGGCACGGACACCAAACACACGCCTCCGGACTCGGGGAGAGCGGTGCCAGCGGATCTCGGATGGCCCGCAAGGTTTTGAGAATATCCCGATACGCTTCAGCCAGATCTGGAATTGAAAAACGCCGTTCGCTAACCCCGTAGAAAACTGTCACAACTTGAACAACGATCTCTTTAACCCCAGGTAACGCGAGCCCAACTAGAACCGCTAAAAGGCGCATCTGGGCAGAAATCTCGGCTTCCTGCGGTTCTGACTGACCAGTTTTAAAATCTTGAATCAGCGCAAGCTTGCCATCGAGACTGTAAACGCACCGGTCAAACCGACCGCTGGCCAATTTCTGGCCATTCACTGTCAAAAAAAGCCGCTTTTCGTTAAGATGTTCTACTGCCTGCTCTCCGAAAATCCGTTGAGCTTGTTCCTGTGCCCGAGCCTGCAAGAAATCAGCAACGTCTTGTTCTTCATCGCTGAGCTTAATTTCGGTGCCGTCCTCGTCGACCTCGCCGGCCAGGTAAGCATGAATGAGCGTGCCACGCTGTGCCGCCGGGCTGCCTACATGTGCCTCTTGACCCAACCGCCGCGCCTCCTGCTCGAGCTGGAACGATCCGTGACAGAGCTCGTATCTTCTGAAAGCCGACGCACTTGGCAACCCTTCTCGTTCATCGTTCATAAGGCGACCAGCTCCATCAGATCATGAAATTCCGCTCGCTCTTTAGCCGTCAATCGATCGATGCAGCGCATTAGCACAAAATAGCGATTTACTTGGGCTTGCGTCCCGAGCTGGAAATTCAAATAGCCCGACAAACTAACTTTGGCATCATCTCGCAATCGAGCCCGGCGATTTAATAATAGTTCGAAATCAGTCATAAACTAAAACGGAATGTCATCCGGTTCTATATCGTCCCCGCCAGCCGCCGCTTGAGCGGCTTTTGCGGCTTTCTTAACCTCATCCGGGCTATAGGTTGACGGCGGCTGGGCGGCAGTCGGGCCAACCTGTTTGGGAACATGTAAAAAATGCACCGCGTTCCGATCCCTATTGTTAAGGTCTTTCTCGATTTTTAATCGGCACTTACCTTTAGCCGAAACAACCGAATCCCAGTCAGGTTCCTCACCAACTGCTGACGCCCGATTCACTGCGAGCAGAAACTCAGAAATTGTATCCCGTTTGTTCCCGTTTTTATCTTCGCCCGCAGAAGGGTAGTAACGTAGAGTCTGGCCGGAGGGCTGAATTGCTATCGTCACATCGAGAACGAGACTTTTCGGATTGGTCTTTCCTGGTCGCGGCTCGCCGCATTCGGTGACTACAAACGTATAGTCCTCCGGAGGAAGGAGCGTGTAAGTGCGCGGTTCTGGATATTGAAATCTATAGGTGCTCATATGGGTTACTTGTTATAGAACTTTTCCACGCCCTCAGCCAAGGCGCTCCAGCTGAACTCGAGGGGGTTCTCCAGATCGAACCGGTTTTTTGCAATGTAGCCGGTGCCGGGCTCGGTCCATAGCAGCCGATCACCGCTCACAATTCCTCGGCCCTTACGCGCCTTGGGCGAATCCTTTTGAATCGTCGTATCAAGATTAACAAAAAGAATCGTATCTACAGCTTGATACAGGATCGATGAAGAACGCTCCTGCAAACGCAATTGCCATGTGTCATAAGGTGCAGAAAGCGACGGGTCGGTAAAAACTTTAACCGAGCTATGAGCAATCAGAATAATGTGGAACCGTTCGCTCATCTCAGTGAGTTCATTTAAAAGCCCCGTCCACAATTCCCGCGCTCGTTGATACCCGCCACCGTATGGTGGATCGCCGATTGACTTGCACTTGTACTCATCGCAAACACGTTTTTGGATGAGAAGATCAGCGCCATCGATCGTATCCAAAACAATAGTTTCGTAGCCGTGTTCTTCAGATTTAAGAGCCATGATCTGCTCATAGAGCGCCTTAAAATCCCGAGGCTGTGGCAGCTTAGCTACATTCAATTGGTCGAGGCCGCGCTCGGTGGAAATAAAGATCGGCTTGGGAGCGCCAGCCGCCCAGGTAGACTTGCCAATGCCAGGCTGACCGTATAAAAGCGCCATCACTGGCCGTTTACGTTTGCGCACGGTTACTTGGTTCAAGATCGATGCCTTCTTCGGTTTGGCAGCTTCCTGCGCGGCCCGCTCGGCAAACGGATTAACTTCGGTTGCCGGTTCGAGAGTAGTTGTTTGGTCGTTATTCATTTGGAGTTAGGCAATGAGAAAGGTTTGGTCGTAGAGGCTTTCATAATACCGCCGGCCTTCCGAATGCTCCGGGTGTAAGAGCCACAAGTGCTTAAGTATTTTGCGGGCGCGCCAGCGATTATCGATTTGAGCGATGCGAGGATGTCGTATCATGGTTATTACTCAATACGACTGAATCGTAACTGACTTAAAGATTTTCAACGTTTATCTCGTCATTCACGAGCCGCCGAACGTATTGGGACACAGTCAGGTGCAGTTGTGCGGCTCTTTCCCTGGTCAGCGGTTTCATATCACTTGGCACACTTATCGAAATCTTCGAGAAGAGGGGCCCATCGAAGAGAGCGTGTTCTTTCTCGCCGATGGCTTGAATTGGCACTTTTTTCTTTTTCACGTTACGATTTGGTCGTATTGTCAGGTTGTGACTGTCATTGAAGCATTGAACAAACTGAAGCTTGCCGGCTTACCCGATAAACAGGCCGAAGCTATCCTGGAAGCTTTCGAGGAGCGCGACCGTTCATGGTTTGAAAGCCACTTTGAAAGGCTGCGAACAGAAATGGAAAAGATGCGACGCGAATTGCAGGCGGAGATGGAAAAGATGCGACGCGAATTGCAGGCCGAAATTGAAAAGGGTACCGAAATCAAGGACGCCAAATTCGAGATGATTCGCTGGATCGTTGGCACCGTAATCGTTGGGACTCTCATCAACCATTTCTGGAAATGACTACCAAGAAAAACGCCGGCCGCACCTACGTCTCGCTCTCCTTCAGTTGCCCGCCCGAGATGGAGGCCGCAATCAACCGGCGTTGTGTGGAACTCGGCCTCGATAGTCGGAGTGATTACTTGCGCCGCCTGTTCGAGCGCGACCTGATAGCAGTCGGGCTCTATGATCCGCGCGATATCGGGCGCCAGGCCCCGCCCCGGATCAGACGCGGTAAAGAAACAAAAAATGATGAGCCGCAAAAGCGCCATAAATCAAAGCGTGCCTAGAGTCGCGGGATTAAGCAGAACGCCGCTTTGATTTCGGTTTACCGCTTCGCCGCGGTGCAATCGCAGGCAAGAATTTGCCTTCCGATTCGATCCGCAAAATATCAGCCAAGCGGAATCGGAAGAGTGCGGGCGTAACTTCCAAGGCCGCTAATTTGCCGGACTGCCGCAACCTGCGAATGGTTTTTTTTGAAACTTTCCAGCGAGCTACCAGCTCCTCTTGGCTTAACCATTCGTGATCGCCGGTTGTCATGGTCCTGCTGGCCGGAATGGTACACTGTTGCTCCATATAACCCTTGACTGTATCAAAATCGATTACAGCCGATTGAAACAGCACCGTTCAGTGGAGCGACGCTTTCCGGAGCATTACCCTCTATTGGACTAAATTATCCTAGATTGCCCTATTGTAACGCAAGTGATTTTTCGTGATTTTTTTAAATTTCTATAATCCGCTAAATCTTGTGGTAATCTTCAAGGCGAATCACATTATCTGCCTCATCGCCGAAATTCGGTGTCTCGATGATCCGGTAATCCGAATAATGCATCGCGGTAACGGTCGGACTTTTATGGCGCAAGAAGGCCGCGCCAGAGATCAGGCCAGCTCTCTTGACGATATCCGAGCCGGCCTCTTTTCGCAGAGCATGCAGGGGACGACTATCCTTGACCCCATGAGTGCGCAGCCAGCAGGTAACGCGCTCAAGCAATTGTTCACACCGGTAGTAATCAAGCTTTTGATCCTTAGTGTATGGTGCATCCGGCGCAATCACAAAGCCGTCTGTGGCGCCCTGGGCTCGTTTACGGGTTTTAAACCAATCGAGCACCGATCGGTCGCGCAACGGGATCGCACGGAGTGAATCGGCCGTCTTTGGGTGGTAGTAATCGGTGATCCGGAGTTGAATCATTTCATTTTTGAAATCGATCGAGGACCATTCCAGGAGGTCAATTTCGCGACGTCGGAGTCCGGCAAAAGCGGCAAGCAAAATGACAGAATATGAATCCGGATCCATCAATGAAAGTTTCTCTTTAGCCTTAAGCAGAAGTTCGCGGATATCGAAAACGCTAAAATATCTCTGATCAACGCCACCAAAAAAATCCACACCGGCAAACGGAAGAGGGGAGGGGAGTTCAAGCCCGGTCGATTTAATGATGCGTTTGCCAAAGAGGCTCCTGGCATTACGCAGACAAGTATTGATCGAAATTTTGCGTTTGTTGCGGGCGGCCTCTGTCGGCTCGGCTTGCGCCAGAGAATCGAGTTTCCATTTATTGACCTTGCCATCACTGATCGCGCTCAGCGGGACCTGATCAATGCGACGATGCCAGTCGATCGCTCCGGTGCCCATGTGATCGAAGCGTTTGTTTTTTGGATCCAAGTTTTCAATATCCGAAACGATCTGACGTAAAAAACGGGTGTAAATATCGAGCGTTATCTGTTTGCCAGGCCAATTTTTTCGAACAGCGTCGAGATATTCACCGATCGCCAATGCTCCGGTAAAAGTCGATTGACCTTTTTTGTAAATCGCGATTGTTCGACCCCAGCCGAAGTTTGAGAGACTGCGATAAATTTCAGCAGCGATTCGACCGGCAATTTCGCGGCTGGTTGTACCAACCTTGAAACGTTCACGTCGGCCTTTGAATTGAATCGATACCGAGTATTCGGATTCAAAACCGGTTGATTGTTTATGGAAATAAACGCGCGAAGTCCAATAATTCGCGCTCATTTTTGAATGGTTTTCGTTCATAAATTCAGAGTGTACCTTTTCTAGATACACTTTCGGTTCCCGGTGGGGTAATATAGGGTATGATCGTCACTAGGCAAGAAAACTTGAATGGGGGGCTAAAGCTTTATTGGGTGCGCCTAGACAAGCCTATGCTGCTCTAAGTGTATCTGTACCTATCCCCCTCTTACTGTGACTCTTAATCCCTAGGTTCTGGGTTCGAATCCCAGACGGTGCATGCTTCAAAATCAAAGACTTACGACGAAAATAAAAAAGTAAAAAGTAATGATAGATACGCTTTTAGGTACACTTTTTAGACTAAATCTCCAAAACAACTGTTTTAGTCGACCTTTTAAATAGTTGATAATCTCCCGAACCGTGACCGATCCCGACTATGTTGCCAAGCTCGTTGCCGCGACCAGAATCGCTGATCCCAAGCGAGTCGAAATTCATTTCAAAGCCGATTTCAGCATCATCGTCGAAGCCAGAGACCTCCCCGGGTTGGTTCAAATGGAGCCTTCCAAGGAGTCACTCACCACCGCCCGAGATGAAAACTCGGAAGCCCGCGATTTGATCGATTGGTTTCGTCGGTATCGAATCGAAAAAGGTATTTCATTCGAAGACCTTGCCAAACAGATCGGAATCAGCAAAGGAACCCTGATGGCGTACTTCGATGGAAAACGAGTCCCTAGTCAAATAACGCTGGGTCGCATCCAGAAATTTAAAAAGAGCACTGAACCGGAACAATGAACAAGGAAACAACCAACATGAATGAAGAAGCCGAATTGATCGCCGCCGTCCTGGAAGGACCTAAAAGCCCTTGAGGAGGGCCGCGTCATTTCTCACGAAAAACTCAAAACCCGGTTCAGGGATTCACTGAAAAATCTTCTGTAGCAGGGTCGGTCCCTTTTTTTTAACCTGCCGGATCGTCTTCGTGAGCTGCGCTCGTTTAGCCGCCAGCGCCCGTTGTTCCTGCTCGATTCTGACCTTGTCTGCGGTCGTCACCACCTTGGCCCGGACCAGTCCTTGAGTTGAAGCCGCACGCGAGGCCGCAGCGCCGGCCGCCCCGGCTGCTGAATTCGCTGCACCGGCGGCATTGCTGGCCGCGTTAGCTGCTTGGAGGCTGGCGCTCTTGGCCTGAAGACTGACATCCAATACGGTCTGACTAATTCCTTGGGTTTGATTTAAGGTCAGGGCGACGTCTTCTTGGATCTTACCGACCTTATCCAGAACACCGGCGAGCACGTTGGTGGCCGCCTGAAATTGCAGTGCTCGGGTGCGTTCGGCTTGGCCAGCTCGGATCGCGGATTCGGTGGCCGCGTCAGCCTGTTTCCGAACTACGGTCAGTTCCTCGTTCTGGGCATTGAGCAGCCGCCCGATCGCTCCGGAGAGTTTGTCGATCTTGTACCAGACAACCGCCAGCGCCACCGCGATGACAAACAGGTGGAACCCCCAGAAGAGCAGGTCGTTAAGAGATTCGGCACTGAATCGGCGTTTTTTATGAGGCGACGCCGGCACCGTGACGGTCTGGGCTTGCTCCTCAGCGCGGAGCAATGTCGGCAGATTTTTCAATCCGTTCGAGGCGCCTGTCGATGCGATCAAAGATGACATTGTTCCTTTCAATAATTTTGCCCATCTCCCCAACCATGGTTTTTAAACTGGCCACATATTCTTTGCGCTCTTCGTCGTTAGCCGCCTGTAATTTAGCTAAATCTTTGCGCGTACTCTGCAGGTAAAGCCAGCAGATCCCCAGCACCAGAACAAAGAGACCGATGTTAAGGGCTTGAATTGGCCAGGAGGAGACCCGCTCAACCCCTTTAAGAGCTTCATCGACCATCTCGGTGCCGACCGCTAGATAGATTTGGTAAGCCAAGATGATCATCATTACCACTTGCGCCTTGGCTATGACGTAGATGACGCTGGGCGAGCCAGAGGCCATTGGTTTACTTTAGACCCCCGGCGGCGGATGGGCGATAAAATCGGCAATCACCTTCGGCAACGCGCTCGTCACCACAAATTGCACATCGCTGTCAGCCACGCTTTGCCCGCTCGGATCGGCCCCAACCGCAGCTTGAATCGTTGGATTCATCGCAACCGGCCATGCGAACGGGTTCCAGGCAACGCTTGAGTTCTTGTTTGCCCAGGTCGCCCAAGCCAGCCGATTAGCGTGATCGGGCGTTGCAGGGTCTTCGTTCGTGATGTCCTCGACGTCATGAATGACGGCGACCTCGATCTGTTGTTGCACGCTCGAGATCGAGTACCGAAGTGAATAACTTGAAGTATATGCGCTCATAAAAATTTACCAGCCGGTGTCGGCGATATAGTGCCAAGCGTAAATGGCTTGCGCAGAATTTACGCTGCCTCCCGGCAAGCTCGGATATCCTGGCGCTGTTTCGCCCATCCCGACCCATGTAGTCGGTCCAGCGTCAACGGCCCGATAACTATCCCTGACCGCGTTTGCAGTGCCGGTCACTGGACTATACGAAATAAGAACAGTCGGCGTCCTTGCTAAGTTCCTCTTAAAAGGCGTATGCAGGATCGGGCTTCCGTTGGGGAGCGCCGGACCGTTTATCGCACCTACCGTTGTTACGGCACCGGCCGCAACTCCATAATTATATGTTTTTTGATAGTATCGCAGACAATCGTCGTAGTTCTGCTCAAACGGGCAATCGATCGGCGTCGTGCACAGCGCTCCGGGCTCGTGTTGCAGAAATGCTAGGTCAACTGTTGAGCTGGTAGCCTTGGAAACGAACGAATCCTGACCCAATGCTCCGACCACATTGGCATTTTGCCATGTGTCGTTGGCTGCTGCGGTTTTACTGGTTCCCGCCGCTAAAGTAATATAGAGGTAATACCCTACAGCGCCAGGAGCCGAAGTAAAAGTTCCCGCACTCGAGAAAATCGGCAGGTTCGGTAATGGTATAAGTTGCCAGACATTGTTTGAAGTAATGGTGCAAAGCTTAGCCAAACTCCTGGAGGCGGTCGGATCTTGCAGCGAAAGCCCGAATTTAAGCCCAGACACGCTCGAGCGAACTAGTAGTTGGAGCGAATGCACGTCATACTGCAGCTCGCGAAACCTGGGCCCTTCTAATGCCTGATAAAGATACATGGAATCAGTCGCCCCAAGCGTCGCTTGTGCCGTGGTAAGCGTCAGCCGCAAAAACGAGCGGCTAATCGCGAAATTGGTCCCCGGCACCACCAGTTCCGAACCAACCGCAGGCTTCTGTTGACTGCTCACTCCCCAAGTACCTGCGCCGGTAACCGTCCACCGGTCAATACAAGGCGTATTAACTCCGGTCGCGATGCTGTTGCCAACATTTTTTTGATCACATTCCATCGTCGGATTGCCAATCGAATTCCAGGATCTGAGGCGCACGCTCCAGATCTGCGATTGCGGCACCAGAATATGATTATCGGTCCCTAGCGTAGCGATATTACCTGCGTCAGTGGAAACCACATCAGGCGATGACACAGTTACATCTCCAGTACCTGAATCCGCACCCGTGCTCGATAGAGTGATGCCGCTGCCCTGGACCAATTTGGCCACGACCGCTTGTCCGGCAGTAGTGATGTCCAGATCGGGTCTCTGAATAGACCCGTCT
>WNFK01211552.1_pt1 | contig 16341 bp, 16 predicted proteins | sample 5400281 | NCBI WGS metagenome assembly WNFK01 (sample SAMN13153350, study PRJNA577476) | soil metagenome | isolation source: 20 cm soil on Douglas fir-dominated hillslope | place: USA:California | collected 2013-09-17 | reverse complement strand
GGCCTGATCAGCCGTCAGCGCGATCCAGCGAACCGCCGCATCCACATCGTGGAGCTCACTCCGGCTGGCGATCAGATGTTCATGACGCTCCGTGCCGCCGCCATTGACTTCGACGAGCGCCTGCGTGGGGGCATCAGCGAGCAGGAAATCTCCCGCTTGCGCGGCCTGCTCGCAAGGCTCGCCGACAACGCGAGACCCCCAGCGGGCTGACCCCAGCATCTCGGCAGCAGCCATCGCCAGGAGATACGGCACCAAGTCGGTGGACCTGCGGACCACCCACGCCGTTCCCTTTGTCGCCATCCAGGCGACCTCCGCGAGCCGGGATGGCGGCGGATTGGCCGGCTCCGGGTCAGGGGGCGGCCCGACCGGATGCCCGGCGGTCGCGAGCAGGCTGTGGAAGGACCTGGCGATGAGCCGGTGGCCGCGCTCGTTCGGATGCAGCCTATCCACGGCCCACATCCGCCTGTCATAGGTCTCTGGCGTACCGGCTGCGTCGAAATGTATGGTGCCGAACCGCGAGGAGACCGCATCCAGCACCGCGTTGATCTGCTGTGTCCTCCTCGCCAGCGGCCTCGCGAGCACGCCGGGCAGGCCGAGCATCCGGCCAGCGTCCGGCAGCCGCATCGTCAGCACCTGCGCGCCAGCAGACCGCAATGCGGCTACGGTGCGCTCGGTCGACGACGCGATCAGCTCAGGATCAAAGCCCGGCCGCAGCGTGTCGTTAATGCCGAAGATTACGCTCGCGATATCGGGCCGCAAGCTGAGTGCCCTCGGCAGCTGGTCCCGTTCGATCTCGGCCGCGCATGCGCCGCTAGCAGCCAGGATGTGCAGCTCGGGGTCCGTCAGCCCGTCGGCAAGCAGGGCGGCCCAGCCGCGCCAGGAGCGCCCGCCGACCGGATCGCCGATGCCGAGCGTAATCGAGTCACCGAGCGCCGCGAAGGTGGTCATGCCGGCACTCCAACCGGGGTCACGCCGAGCGCCGCCTCGTAATGACTGGCCAGCTCGTCGCACCTAAACGGCCAGGTCCGGCCAAGCACTGCCAACCGTGCCGCTACGCCCTGCGCCGCGCGGAGCGCGGGACTGGCCGCAAGCATCGATACCGCGCGGCCCAGCGCCTCGGCGTCGCCAGGTGCGACGAGAAATCCAGTCACTCCGTCCTCCACCAGGTCAAGCGGGCCTCCAGCGGCAGGCGCGACGACCGGCAGGCCGCTCGCCGCTGCCTCCTGCAAGGTGTTGCCGAACGTCTCGTGCGGTCCGCTGTGGACGAAGACATCGAAGCTGGCGTAGACCCTCGCGAGCTCGTCGCCCTGCCGCTGCCCGAGGAAATGAGCCGACGGCAGGGCGCGCCGCACGGAGATCTCCGCCGGACCTGCCCCGACTATCACCAGCCGCACACCGGGCAGCCTGGCCACGGCGCTGAGCAGGTCCAGTCGCTTTTCAGCCGCCAGCCGGCCAACATAGCCGACGATCACCTCCCCGTGCGGTGCGAGCTCGGTGCGCAGCCTCTGGCTGCGACAGGAGGGATCGAACCTGACCGTGTCCACGCCCCTGCCCCAGACATGAACCCGCTCGAAGCCGCGCATCCGCAGCGCGGCCGCTGTTGTCGATGACGGGGCGAGCGTACGGGTAGCAGAATTGTGAATCCTGCGCATGTACCGCCAGCTGAGCGCCTCGCCAGCCTCGCCCAGCCGGTAAGCCCTGGCGTAGGCGGCCATGTCGGTGGCGTACACGGCGACCACCGGCAGGCCGAATTGCCTGGCGGCGGCGCCTGCGCTGGCGCCCAGCATGACAGGCCCCGCCAGATGCACCAGGTCGGCGCGGTGGCTGGCGATCGCGGCGCGAACCGCCGCGCCGGGGAGGCCGATCCGGAATCCGGGGTAGAGGGGCAGGCCGACCGATGGCACCCGGATGACAGGGAATCCGGTCCTGATGCTCGGCAGCCTGCGCGCCGGCTTGGGGGCGATCACAAGCGGCTCGTGGCCGCGCGCGGCCAGTTGCTCGGCAACTCGCATCGCCGTGCTCGCGACGCCGTTGACATCGGGCGGGAATGACTCTGTGACGTAGGCGATCCGCACGTAGTCAAGATCGCCGATGCTGGTGCGCATCCGGGTCGCTACGACGTGACGACACGACGAATATCGCGTGACAACTCCGGGTGAACCCGCAGGTCAGATGGTTCAGCCCGCGGGCGTTTACGCTGTCTGCCACGAGGTACCTGGCAGGAAGTGAACCCAGTGGAACGCCTGATCCGCCGCGTTGACCGCTGGCAGCAACGGCACGTGGTGACAGCCTTCTTGTTCGCCGTGATCAAGAAGTACGGCGATGACAACGGCAGCCAGCTTGCCGCGAGCCTGGCCTATACGGCGTTCGTCTCGTTGTTCCCGCTGCTGCTGGTGCTCACGACGATCCTCGGCTTCGTCGCAGCTGGAAACCAGGCGCTGCGGCACCAGGTCGTTTCCGCCGTCGCCGGGCAGTTTCCCGTGATCAGCAATCAGCTCACGCACAACGTCCATCAGCTGCGCAGGTCGAGCCTCATCGGCCTGATCGCCGGAATGCTGTTCGCACTGTGGGGTGCCTTGGGCCTGGCCCAGTCCGGCATGTTCGCGATGACGCACGTGTGGAACCTGCCCGGGCCCAAGCGGCCAGGCTACTGGCAACGTCTCGGCCGGGCCGGGCTGTTCCTGCTGGTTCTCGGCGCGGGGGTGATCGTGACGACACTCCTCACCAGCTTCGGCACGTTCGGTAGCAGCTCACTTGGCCTGACGATCTTGGCCGACGCGCTCGCCACGGCGGCCAACGTGGGCATGTACGTAATCGGGTTCCGCGTCCTGACCCCGAAGACCATCGGAGTCCGCAAACTTATCCCCGGAGCGGTGGTGGCGGGTTTCGGCTGGACGATCCTGCAGGCGGCGGGCACTCAGCTCGTGAAGCATTACCTGCACAGCGCCTCGGTCTACGGCATTTTCGCCATCGTGCTGAGCCTGGTGGCCTGGATTTACCTGGTCGTCGAGATCACCCTCTACGCCGCCGAGGTCAACGCCGTTCTTGAGCTCAGGCTCTGGCCCCGATCGATCGTCCAGCCGCCGCTGACGCCGGCCGACCGGCGGGCGCTGTCGTTGCTGCCGCTTTCCGAACAGCGCAGAAACGATCAGCGCGTCGTCGTGTCCTACGCCAAGGAATCCGACCAGAGCAAGGAGCAATAGGCCGCGAAGAGATGGCAAGGCAGCACCCACCTGAGCCCGCGGCAGGCCTTAGTGTTTGTCCATGATGGGCGACATATCGCCGGTCGGGCGTGGCGGCAACGACCAACCGCAGGCCGACAGGCTGAGGGCATCGCACGAGGACCGGGACCGGGTCATCGAGGTGCTTCGGGTGGCCGCCGGCGACGGCAGGCTGACCGCCGAGGAGCTGGACGAGCGCGTGGCAAGCGCGTTCTCCGCGCGGACCTACGGCGAGCTTGCCGCGCTGCGGCGCGCTAGCCGGGAAGGTTAACCAGCCGCTTAAGCGCACCGTTGAGCATCTGCGCGTAGACGATGCCGCCGGCCGGCTGAGGGTGAAGGCCGTCTGACCAGAGCAAGTTGGTGCGGTGTTCGATCGTGGTGTACCAGTTGGCCAGCACGACACCGGGGCGACTACTCGCGGCCGCGGCGAGGGTCGCGTTGACCTCCTGCTCCCATGGCCTGGCCTCGAAGGTGTTCACGAGGACAAGCTTGCGGTCCGGCCCGGTCTCGGCGAAGAGCTTGCTGATCTCGGTGGCGGTGACGGTGCCGTTGGTGCCGAGCCCGACCACGACGATGGGGCGGAGCAGCCCCCGCGCCTTGAGGTCGGCGATAACCTGCAATCCGGTACTGAATTGCCGGCCGACCACGGCATCGATGTAGATCCCTGGCAGCGCTTGCTGCAAGGCCGGCGTCGACGCCAGCATGACCGAGTCGCCGACAGCGGTCACCGACTGCCCGGCGACCTTGTGCGGGTGCCGTGCGGTCGGCGGGATCAGCCTCGCGTGCCGCGACCTGCCAATGGAGGCGACGTGCCCGCCCCCGGACGCGGCGGACGCCGAGGCGAACAACTTCACGCTCCCGGCCAGACAGAGAGCAATCGTGACGGCCAGGGTGCCGCCGCGGAAAACGGTAGCGCAGCGGCCAGGCCGACCATGGTTTCGCGGATCGCGCGCTCTTGCGTGTTTCGCCATAAGGATGGTGGCCAGATGGTCACTTCATGCGTCGGGAGCCCACACTACCCGGCGGGCCGCGTGTTAATCGCTCACGAGCGACAGCCGCACGGTCCGGTCGGTGTTGTCGGCGTTCAGGTCCACTAGCGCTACCGACTGCCAGGTGCCGAGTGCGAGCATCCCCCCGACCACCGGCAGCGTGGCGAAAGGAGGCAGCAACGCGGGGAGTATGTGCGACCTCCCGTGCCCGCGCGACCCATGCGCATGCCGCCAGCTGTTGTCGACGGGAAGCAGCCGGGCCAGGACAGTCAGAAGATCGGCATCGCTGCCGGCACCAAGCTCGATGATCGCCAGCCCGGCCGTGGCATGCGGAACGAAAACGTGCAGCAGGCCGTCGCCGCCGCCGGAAGCCTGCCTGGCGAAGTCGGCGCATTGCCCGGTGATGTCGACGACGCTGTCGCTGCCCGGGGTGCGGAGCCTGAATGTGGTCGTTTTCACGCCGGACGCTCCTTCTTCGGCAGCTTCGCGACCACGGCATCGTAGGACGCATCGACGGCCTCGAGGATCTCGTCGTCGGGGATCGCGCCGCCGATCCGCAGTGAGTTCCAGCCCGAGCGGCCGATGTACGCCATCACCGAGGCGTCGTGCGGGTACCGCGCTAGCCACTCATCGGCCGCTTCTCTGGTCGCACCGCATTTCAGCCCGATCGTGGCTGCCTCGTCTGCGCCAAGGAACACGAAGATCTTGCTGCCCACCTTGCCCACGACGTCCCCGTCCCAGGGCTCGTCCTGCCACGCTCCGGGCTTAGCCAGGCAATAAGCGAGCATCTCCGCCTTAGTCATGGCGCCTCCTCGAGCCGGGCGGAAGGTAGGGCACCACGAAAGCTTGTCATCGCGGCCGCCGGCTTGCCACCGCAGGCTCGGCGGCCAGGCCTGCGGCGGCAGGCCATCGGGCCTGGACGTGGCCATTGTCGATAATCAGGTTCGTGCGGTCAGGTTCGTGCGGTCAGGTTCGTGCGGTCAGGTTCGTGCGGTCAGGTTCGTGCGGTCAGGTTCGTGCGGTCAGTGGTCAGTGTCCCCGTGGTAGGTGTCGCTGTGGTCAGTGTCGTGCCGACGTTGCCATGCCGTCCTGCCAGGCGCTCGCGCCTGCCGCCGTCGCGGCCTTCGCCTGGGCCATCTTCCGCTTGACCACCGCGCTCGGCGGCTCCTGCTGCGCTCTGACCCAGCGCCTGATGAAGTTGACCATGGCCATGCCGGTGATTCCAGCGCCGCACAGGCCGATCAGGCCACCGGTTGCCACGAGGGCGAACCCGACGATCATGGCCTTGGAATTCGCTGAACTCGCCGGAATGCCGGTCATGGATGACCGTGTGCTCGTCATTGTTTTCCCCCGATGTCGGTCGTGCTCAGGTGGCTAGCGTTCCCGCCTGGGCCCGGCGGCACTCACCCTCGGCGGGTGATGTCGCGGCGCTGCGGCCGTCCGCGCTCCCGCTCCTGGGCAGCTGGCGGCATCCTCGCGTCCCAATACCTTGGGCCGTTCATTACGCCAGAGGCAAGTCCACCGGATAAGCATCTGGCCGGCGACACGCGGCGAGCAGTGCTGTGGTCGGCGGCCGAGGCCAGGGGCGTTCCGCTCCGGGCCATCCTGGCCACGATTGCCGCGGTCATCGTGTTCTACCTGGCAGGCAAGATCGTCTACCGGCTGCGCGACGTCATCCTCCTGATCGCGGTCGCCGGGTTCATCGCGCTGCTGCTGAACCCGCTCGTCGTCGCCCTAGAGAGCTGGGTAGGCAGGCGCGGAATCGCCGTCACGATCGTCACGCTCCTGGCGGTCCTGGTATTCGCCGGACTGGCCGTGGCCTTCGGCTACCCGCTCATCAACGGAGTGACCCATCTGGCCGACAGCCTGCCGGGCTATGTCAGCAAGGCCGAGCACGGCAAAGGCTGGATCGGCCACCTCGTCACCAGGTACCACGTCCAGAATTGGGTCAAAGCCAACGCGCCCAAGCTGGCCACCTACGGAAAGGACATCGCCCAACCGGTCCTCAGCGTCGGCCGGGGTGCTATCACGCTCATGGTCGCCCTGCTGACCATCTTCGTCCTCGTCGTGCTGCTGTTGATGGAGGGCCCGAAGCTGCGAACGGGCCTCCTCGGCCTGATGGCCCAGGAGCGCGCGAGGAGATACCGGCGCATCGCGGCAGCGGTGAACCGTTCGGTCACCGGCTACATGCTCGGCAACTTCGCGACATCGATCATCGCGGGCCTCGTTGTGCTCGTCACGCTGGTTGTGCTCGGCGTGCCGTTCCCATTCCTGTGGGCGCTCTGGGTCGCGCTCGTCGACTTCCTGCCGATGATCGGCGGCGCACTGGCCGGCATCCCCGTGGTGTTGTTCGCCCTCACCCAGTCCCTCGCGGCGGGCATCGTGACGCTGGTCGTGTTCGCCGTCTACACGCAGGTGGAGAACCACATACTGAATCCGGTGATCATGAGCAGGACAGTCCGGATCAATCCGTTGCTCGTCCTGATCTCGATCCTGGTCGGTGCGTCACTTGGCAGCTGGCTCGGCGGCATCTTCGGCGGCTTCGTACTCGCGCTGCTTGCCATTCCGCTCGCTAGCGCCCTCCAGGTAATCGTGCGCGAAATCTGGCGGTCAACCGATCCGGCCGTGCTTGATCCGGCCACAGTCAACGCCGCTCCGGTGACGGGAGCCGGACGCCCGGCTGCGCGACGGGGCGTGCGGGCCAGCCCGACTCGGCGGCCAGGCCGCCCGTCTAGCCAGTTCCCACCGGGCTGCTGCCAGCCAGGCCGAGCGCCCGCATGGCCTTCCGGTAGGCAACGGCCACCGCGTCGAACTTCAGGTGTAGCTCGTCGGCCAGGTCGAAGGGAACTCGCTCCGGCCGCTGCGATTCCACCACTACCTGGTCCTGGCCGAAGATGGTGTCCTCGAAGTCCTGCAGGACGCGCTCGGGCTGCTCCAGATTGTAGTTCCGGCCGATGACCACGTACCCGGCACAGCGGTCCGCGGCACGCGGTTGCGAGGCGAAGAAATACACCATCCCGTGCGCCCCGCCCCAGCCGAGCCGCAGCACGATGGTGTACGGCAGATGCAGCTCGTAGCAGCTTCGCCGCTGCGGCGGCCCGGATTGGTCGTTCCCGAATACCGGGAAGTCGTCGCTGTTCGGCGCCTCGGGCCTCACGATCGCGTAGCGCAGGACATTTCCATCGGTACGTACGTCGTGCCTGGGGACGACGGGCCGCTCGGGATCGCCGAGCAGGGCAGGATGCACCCAGGGGAAGTGCCCGAAGTCGGTAAAGTTCTCCACCTGCCGTGCCGCGTCGCACCGCCAGCGGTACGGGCCAGCCTGCACCGTTGCCCACGAGCCGTCCTCCAGCTCAGGCACCTCGGGCAGCGGCCACCGAGGCTCATCAAGCGCGACCCAGATCAGGCCGTAGCGCTCCTTAGCCCGGAAGGCAGGCACCCGCGCCTTAGGCGGCACCCTCGCCGGGTCTTCAAGCTGCGGGATAGCGACGCACCGGCCATCGCCCGCGTACCGCCAGCCGTGATAGCGACAGACGAGCTCGTCGCCACTGACCCAGCCAAGGGAGAGCGCGGTACCCCGGTGCGCGCACAAGTCGGACATGGCCCGCAGGCCACCTGGCCCGCGCCAGACGACGAGTGGCTCGCCGAGCAGGTCCGTGCCGATGGGCTGGTCGGCCAGATCGGAAGCGAAGGCCACGGGATGCCAGCACGCCCGCAGCGCCTGCAAGTCAGCGAAGACGCCAGGACGCGGGGATGATCCGACGCCGAATGCGGGTGCAGAGGTCATAGCTGACGGTAACTCCCGGGCCAGACGAGACCTCAGGGAATACCGTGATCGGTCGCCGAACCGTATCGGCGACTTGCGGCCGGTTTTGCGGAGAACGGCTTGTGCCGGCCAATTGAGTCGGCAATGCTGATCTGACGTTCGCCCGACCACGACATCGCAGGAACTCAGCCGCTGATGGAGTTATCCGCCCCCCTCACGTTCGGCGTCGGCCGAGTCGCTAGCGCAGCACTGATCGGACGGCTGCCCGGAATAGCCGTGTTCGGCGCGGGCCTGATCGCCGGCGCGCTGGTGGCCGCGCTCGCCGGCAGGCTGGCTGTCCGTAGCGATGAGGTTCATGCGGGGGCGGCGCCGGCTCTGGCGATGTCGGCGGGGGAGCGGGCCGCACCTTGGTCACCTAGGCCTCTGCCGGGCCAGGCAGCACGCTCTTCAGCGCGGGACGCACCGCAATGCGGGCAGGCCGGCCCCATAGCCGGGAAAGCCGAAGGCGGGGGCCGGGCCGGCCGTGACCAGCACGAGCCTTGTCAGGCGCGCAGCCTGCGCATCGGCATACTTGGCTCGCTGACCGTCAACGGCCAGGCCGGCGCCCTCGTGCCCGCACAGAGCCAGCTGATCGTCGCGCTGGCGCTGCACAGGAACGGCCTGTCCAACACGCGGCTGCGAAGTCTCCTTGGCGCCGATGCCGGTCATCCCAAGCCCGCTGACTCCCTCAGGCAGCTCATCGCCCGCACCCGCAGGGCGCTGGGCCGCGCCGCCGACGGGCGTGAGTGGATCGAGCATCTCGGCCAAGGGACCTACGCCCTGCATCCGGACGTCCGGGTGGACTACCGCGAGTTCGAGACGCTGACCGCTGCTGGCATCGCCTCGGTCGATGCGGGACCGCTGGCCGAGGCCCTGGACCTCGTCCGCGGCCAGCCTTTCACCGGCTGCTACTACTGGTGGCTCGAACCGGCGCTCGTCGAGTCGGTAACCGCGAGAACCGTCGCGTCAGCGGAGACGCTGGCGCAACTCAGGCTGGCCGGCGGCGATCCGGCTGCGGCCGTCAGGGCGGCCAGGATCGGCCTCGGCGCCGACGCGTCCGCCGAGCAGCTGTGGCGGATCATGATGCGCGCCGAACACGCGGCAGGCAACCTGGCCGGGGTTCGCGGCGCCTGGTGCCGCTGCCTGGACGTGGTCTCCGAGGTCGCGGCCGACGGCCAGCCCGACTCGGCTACCTCAGCCGTTTATAGCGAGCTGCTCGCTCGCTGACGTCGCGCAGGCCGCTGAGCGCGCCTGATCTCACCGATTTCCCTGCTCGTCAGAGACCGACCGGTAACATGCTCGGCAGTCAGCGTCGGACGCCGCCGGGCGCTGATGGCGGGTCCCTGGCCCGCACTATTTGTCGCGCGGCGTGCCGGGTTTGGACGCAGGTGAAACGATCGTCTTATGGAGTCACGTCGCAAACCGCTGCGACCAGCGGTCATGGCGGCGTTGACGCGCGCCGGTAACGCTGCCAGGACTCCGGCCGACGACCCGCACCTGCTGGTCGAAGATCACCTTGAGCCGCGGGTCCGGATACCGGCCGACCTGGTCCGCAGCGTCATCGCGGTGATCGAGATCGGGATACTGGCCGGCCTGGCCCTGCTGGCGAACGCAACGGCGACCGGAGTCGAGGTCGACCTAGTCGGGGCCAGCCGGCGACTTCCGGCCGCGCTGCTGCAGCTGATCGGCTGGGCCGGCCCCGTGGCCCTGCTGATCCTGCCGATCGCGCTGGCGATCCGGCTTCTCATGGTCAGGCAGTACCGCAGGCTCGCCGAGGCGGTCGCCGCTGGCGGGATCACCGTCGGCGTGGTGGCCCTCATCAATGCGCTGCTCAACCAGCCATTCCTGCGCCAGCTGCAGATCGCGCTCCACACCACGACGGCCGGAGTGACCGGGCGGCATGAGGCCACCCTGGACGGTCTCCTGGCGGGCCTGGTCGCCTACGTTACCGTCGTGGGCCTGCGCGGCCGCGCACACTGGCGCACCGCGTTCCTGACCGCTGTCGGGTTCTACGCTGTCGCGAGGCTCGCTGCCACCCAGGAGACCCATACAACCGTCCTTTCGCTGCTAACCACGATCGCGATCGGCTCGGCGGTCGGATCAGGGCTCAGGTACGCGCTCGGCACCACCACTGGCCGGCCTACGGCGGCCGAGATCGCCACCACCCTCAGCAACGGCCAGACCCCGATCGTCGCCATCCGCAGGGTCGCCAACGGCAGCCCTGAGGTCCGCAGGTACGCGGCCACCGCGCGTGATGGCGCGCTGCTCGACGTGACCGTCTTCGACCGTGACCAGCAGGCCGCCGACGCCTTCTACCGGCTGTACCGGCGGGTCAGGCTGAAGGCCAACGTCTCGAGAAGAGCGCCGCTGTCGCTGGAGGGTGCCATCGAACGCCAGGCGCTGCTTATTTACGCGACCGAGGATTCTGGCGTGATCACACCGCGGCTGCGGGCGGTGATCAGGGTCGGGCCCGATGCGGCGGCGATCGCCACTGATCACGTCGCGGGAAAGACGCTGGCCCAACTCGGCGAGGCCACGACGGATGATCAGCTGAGGCAGGTCTGGGACACCGTGCTGCAGCTGCACAGGCACCGGGTGACGCACCGGGCCCTGACCGGCGACCGGATCATTCTGGTAGCCGGGCATGATGCCGAGGACATCGCGCTGCTCGAACCAGGCAACGGCGACATAGCCGCCACCGATCTGCAGGCTAGGCTCGATCTGGCCCAGCTGATCGCGCAGACCGCGCTGCTCGTCGGACCTGACCGGGCCGCGGGGATCGCCATCGAGAAGGTGCCGCGGGACGGGCTGCTCGGGCTGGTCTCGCTACTCCAGCCGGTCGCGCTGCACCGGTCGACCCGCTCGGCGCTGCGGGGCAGAAAGAACGTGCTCGCCGATGTCCGCAAGCGGCTGATGGCCGCTGCACCGGACGGGGAGGTGATGCCAGCTCGGCTTGAGCGGGTCAGGCCGCGGACGCTGATTACGCTGATCGCGGGCGTCTTCGCAGCGTACATACTGGCAGGCCAGCTGGCCAATGTCTCATTCTCCAAGCTGCTGGCGCAGACAAATCCCGAATGGAGCCTGATCGCGCTGGCGTGCTCGGCCGCGACGTACGTGGGCGCGACCCTGGCGATCTCAGGCTTCGTGCTCGAACGGCTGAACACGCTGCGGACCCTCCTCGTGCAGGTCGCCGCCTCATTCGTGATGCTGGTCACGCCCGTGGCCGTCGGCGGCGTCGCGCTGAACGTGCGCTACCTGCGCAAGGCCAAGCTCAGCCCGACCGACGCGGCCGCGAGCGTGGGCGCCACCCAGGTCATGTCGTTCGCGGTCTTCGGCGTGCTGGTGCTGATCTCGGCGGCCATCGCCGGATCATCCACGGCGGCGAAGGCGCTCACGCCGCCGCACTGGGCCTACATCGCGCTGGCCATCCTGGTCGGTCTCACGCTGATCGTGCTGGCCCTGCCCGCGGGGCGCCGGCAGCTGTTCTCGCGGGCCAGCTCGGTAGCGAGCCAGGTCATTCCCCGCCTCGTCGACGTCGCCCAGCGGCCGGCCAAGCTCGCCCAGGGGGTGGGCGGCTCGGTGCTGATCAGCGTTGCGTACATCCTGTGCCTCGCGGCATCGGTCCGGGCGGTCGGTTACACCCACGTGCAGCTGGCCAGCATCGCCGTCGTCTATCTGGCCGGGAACGCCGCGGGCTCGTTCATCCCGACACCGGGCGGTATCGGGGCCGTTGAGACCGCGCTGTCCATCGCGCTGGTTGGTGCCGGGCTGACGGCCGCTCCGGCGATCACGGCCGTGCTGCTGTTCAGGACCGTCACCTTCTGGCTGCCGGTACTGGCCGGCTGGGTATCGCTCCACTACCTGCAGCGCAGGGACCTGATCTAGGCCGCAGGTCGCGTTCCTGAGCCGCAGGTCGCGTTCCTGACTGGCCGGGCGCGCTAACGAAGCTGATCGCGCCCGCCTGACCCCGATGACGGAGAGGACGAGACCGACCGCAGCGACGATCGGCCCGATGATCGCCCACACTGAATCTCCCGACATGAAGCTGCCGCCGATCACGCCGAATCCCTGCAGTGCCCAGATCACCCCCGCGATGGTCAGTACCACGCCCACGGCGGTCAGTATGCCGCTCCGCATCAGCTACCTCCAGGCAAGGTCGGCTAGGCCAGCCGCGCTGTTGCCATGGCAGCGGCAAGCAGCACGACGCCCCACGACAGAGAACGCAGCGCGCGCTCCAGCGGTTCAAGCAGGCGGGCGGCGTCCAGGGTCGTCACCTCGCCCGAGCTCAGCGTGATGCTGCCCGAGACGGCGGCTGTGCGGCGCCGCAGCATCCTCGCCGGGGGGCTGAGATGCCGCTGGCCGGCCGAGAGGGCCATCGCAGCCGCCGCAACGAACACCGGCGCCACGTCGATGCGGCCAGCCTCAGCCACGTACCCGGTCAGGGCCGGGAACGCGCCCCACGCGGCCGCGAAGCCCAGGTCGGTATGAATAATCCCGCCGAACAGCTCCGCGTTGTAGCCCACGACGAGCAGCGGACCGACGATCATGAACGGCAGCAACACCCAGCCGACCCTGGTAATCCCCACCGCTCCCAGGCCCACCGCTCCGGCCAAGCCCACGACGGTGACTGCCACGAGCACGGGCCCGGGAATCGAGGTCCGCAGCGGCCTGCCGTGCAGTTCGTCGAGCGCGTGCGCCGCGAGCCCGACCGCGAGGAAGAACGCGATCAGCGTCGCCACGAGCCGGTCGAGCCTGACCTGAGGGGCCAGCATGGCGCCGATCACCACGTAGGACAGGTGCCATGCGGTGAACGGAGGATGCAGCAGGGTCCACCAGTCCCGCAGCGGCCCAGAACCGGCGGCGTAGTAGGCCGGCCTAGCCTGCGGTTCAGCCACCTGACCTGGTTCCCCACATGACGAGCCCGCCGCCCACGCTCATCAGCTTGACCCCCACGTCGGTGAAGCCAGCCTCGCGCCATGCCCTGGCCGTCCAGCTGACCGGGTACCTGCGGTAGTGCCCTGAGATGTTGGGGCCGAGGAACCTGCCCACGACGAACCACTCGCGGCCGCCCGTCGCCAGCCCGCCGAGCGGCAGCAGCAGGCGGGTGTAGAGCCACCAGGCGGCGTGCCAGAACGGCGAAGGCGGCACGCAGAACTCCAGGCTGGCGACTCAGAGGTACGTGAAAGTGAGCGCGTCGAAGCTGGCGTCAGGAAAAGGCAGTTGCTCCGCGCGCCCTGCCACGAGCGCGATCCGCCCGGTCAGGCCCGTGGTGGCCACTTTCCCCTGGCCGTGGCGCAGCATCTGCTCGGTCAGGTCAACGCCCACCACGCGGGCATCGGTCCGCCTGGCCAGCTGAATGGCCACGCCCGCGGTGCCTGAAGCGACGTCGAGCACCGTCTTGCCAGGCGCCCGGACGATCTCGTCGACCATGGCCCGCCGCCAGCGTCCGTTCTGTCCGAATGAGAGGATCTCGGCGAGGCGGTCGTAGCGGGCGGGCAGGGGGGTGAAAAGGTCCTGGGCGAAGGTGTTGCGCTCGGCTGAAGTCGAGAGCGGCACGGGCGTCTCCTTAGCTGCTCGCAGAACCTCACGGTACGCCCTGGACCGCGGTTCAGCGCCAGACCGGCCGATTACTACTCCAGACCGGACGATTACTACTCCACCGTGACGGACTTGGCGAGGTTGCGCGGCTTGTCGATGTCACGGCCGAGGCAGAGGGCCGCGTGGTAAGCCATGAGCTGGATCGGGATGACCAGCAGGACCGGGTCGAGCTCGCGCTCGTTCTTCGGGACCGTGATCCGCTGGCCCTCGCATTCGGGGACATCCGGGTGGGTGATCACGACAAGGCGCCCGCTGCGGGCCCTGATCTGCTCGATCGCCCCTAGATTGCGATCGGTCAGCTCGTCGTCTGGCACTATCGCGACCGTCGGCAGCTCCTCATCGATCAGTGCCAGCGGGCCGTGCTTGAGCTCGCTGGCCTGGTACGCCTCGGCGTGGCGGTAGGGGACCTCCTTGAACTTCTTAGCACCCTCCCTGGCGACACGGAAGGCGCGGACCCAGCCGATGAAGAATAGGCTCCTGGCCGCCGCAAGCTCGGCAGCGATCTCGGCGATGCGCGGCTCGCCGGCCAGCACCTGCTCGATCTGCCCTGGCAGCTCCTTAAGCCCGGCCACAATCCGCTGCCCGTCGGTGATTGACAGGTCGCGGACCCGGCCGAGTACTAGCGCGAGCATCGCGAAGCCGATAGCCATGTGGGTCAGGGCCTTAGTCGAGGCAACCGCGATCTCCGGACCCGCATGCAGGTAGATCCCGCCGTCGCACTCCCGCGCGATCGTCGAGCCCACGACGTTGACCAGGCCGACGACCTGGCCGCCCTTCCGCTTGACCTCTCGCACGGCGAACGCGGTGTCAGCCGTTTCGCCCGACTGGCTGACCGCGACATAGAGCGTGTCCGGCTCGATGACCGGATTTCGATAGCGGAACTCCGACGCCGCCTCGGCGTCGGCCGGCATCCTGGCGAGCTCCTCGATCAGCTGAGCCCCGACCTGGCCCACATAGTAGGCAGACCCGCAGCCCAGGATCTTGACCCGGCGGAAGCTGCGCAGCTCGCGCGGTCCGAGGTTCAGCCCGTCGAGCCTGGCGGTCCCGAACCGGTCATCCAGCCTTCCGCGCAGCATCCGCTCGACCGAACCCGGCTGCTCGAGTATCTCCTTACGCATGTAGTGCTGGTAGCCCGCGAGGTCGACGTCATCGGCGGCCAGATCGATGCTCACCGGCGTCTTCGCGGTATTCTCTTCCTCCTTGCTGAAGGTGCGGAACCCGGCTGCGGTCACCGTCGCCAGCTCGCCATCGTCCAGGTGCACGACGGAGGTGGTGTGCCGGACAAGCGCCGACAGGTCGCTGGCGATGAACATCTCGCGATGGCCGACGCCGAGTATCAGCGGCGAGCCGTTCCTGGCGACCACGATCCGGTCCGGATGCAGCTGATCTGTGACGGCGAACGCGTAGGTGCCCGTGATCTGGCCGAGCGCGTCCATGACGGCTTCCTCAAGCGACGCAACGCCCGCGTTCGCGATCAGGTGCGCGACGACCTCGGTGTCGGTCTCCGAGCTGAACGTCTCGCCCTTAGCCAGCAGTTCCTCGCGCAACTCCGTCGCGTTGTCGATGATCCCGTTGTGCACGACGCTGATCCGGCCGTCTTCGCTCACCTGCGGGTGCGCGTTGGCCTGGGTCACCGGGCCGTGCGTTGCCCACCGCGTGTGCCCGATGCCCATCTTGCCGCTCAGCCGCCGCGGCAGCGACGCCTCAAGCTCCCTGACCCGGCCAACCCGGCGGAAGACCTGAGTACCCCTCGGCGAGACGATCGCGATCCCGGCCGAGTCGTAGCCACGGTACTCCAGCCTGGACAGTCCTTCCATCAGGATCGGGACGGCGTCCTGGCCCCCGATGTAGCCGACGATTCCGCACATGCGATGGCGGTCCTCTCTATCCGTATACGATCCTGCGCAACTGCCGCTCAGACAGGTCAGGCGCGGCGACGAGCCGCTCCGCGAGTTCCGCGGCGATCACGGCGAAGATCTCATTGTTTCGCTGTCCGTACATCTGCAGGTGCGCATGACGCCGCCTGACATAGATCTCGACCGGCTCCTGGTACCAGCCGATGACATCGGCCACCACGCGAGCCGCCTCGCCAGGCGAGAGTCCGGTGGAGGCGGACACTCTGCTGATCAGCTCCGCGTCCACGCCCCCATCCTGCGGTCCCCGGAGGTCAAACGCCAAGTGTTTGCCCGAATTCGGGCAGAGAGTTGACTCTCAGACCGGTGCATCGGACCTATCGGTCCGGATGTAGCGCGCGATACTGTCACCATGCCCTCTCCGGCTCTGCAAGCAGCGGACGATTCCGGCCTGCGCTACCGCGTGATCAGGCACGGACCGGTCCGCAGTCTCGCCGAGGCCGCGCAGGCGCGTCGCGTCACGCCGGCGGACGTGATCAAGACTCTCGTCGTCCGGCGCGGCGACGGCGACTTCCTGTTCGTGCTCGTACCCGGTGACCGGACCATCTCCTGGCCCAGGCTCAGGGCGCTGCTCGCTGTCAGCCGCCTGTCGCTGCCTGACGCCGCCACGGCGCAGGACGCGACCGGCTACGAGCGCGGGACGATCACGCCGTTCGGCTCGCTCCGGCCGTGGCCGGTAATCGCCGACGCCCGGATCGCGGGCCGCGAGATCACGCTCGGCGCCGGTGAGCATGGAGTCGCGATCGCCGCGGCGGCAGACGATGTCATCGCTATTCTCGATGCGACCATCGCCGACATCTCCGAACCGGACGACC
>WNFK01010772.1_pt1 | contig 16341 bp, 14 predicted proteins | sample 5400281 | NCBI WGS metagenome assembly WNFK01 (sample SAMN13153350, study PRJNA577476) | soil metagenome | isolation source: 20 cm soil on Douglas fir-dominated hillslope | place: USA:California | collected 2013-09-17 | reverse complement strand
ACGGCCACCGCGCCCAGCAGGATGCCGAGCGCGTAGTTCATCACGTAGCCGGTCTGGACCAGGCGCAGGCCGCGCGCCCAGGCGAGCGTCGCGGTCGCGGTCCCGTTCACGAGGCCGTCGACGACGCGGGGATCGAACACCCGGGCGAGCCAGAGCGAGAGGTGGTAGATCGGCCGCACGAACAGGAAGTCGTAGATCTCGTCCACGTAGTACTTCTCGAGCAGCAGCTTGTGCAGCGGGTTGCGCGGCATCCCGATCGAGGCGGCCCGTACCGGCGAGCGCGCGTAGACGTACCAGGCGAGCGCGACCCCCGCGATCGCGATCACCGCAGAGAGCAGCAGCAGGGTGAACGCGATGCCCGCGCCGTGCTCGCCCCCCTCGATCGGCAGCACCGGGGCCAGGAAGCGCGCGAACGGGGTGCCGGTGGAGGACGGGATGCCGAAGGCGAGCCCCGCCACGACGGTGGCGACCGCGAGGATGATCAGAGGGATCGTCATGCTCGCGGGCGACTCGTGGATGTGGTGCGCCACGTCCTTGGACATGCGGGGCGCCCCGAAGAACGCGAGGAACACGAGCCGGAACGTGTAGAACGCGGTCATGAACGCCCCCACGAGCAGGAGCACCCACAGCACGTAGTGGTGCTCGTGGAACACGGAGGCGAGGATCTCGTCCTTGGAGAAGAAGCCGGCCAGCGGGGGCACTCCGGCCAGACCGAAAGCCCCGATCAGGAACGTGACCGTCGTGGTCATCATGCGCGGGGCGAGCCCGCCCATCTTGCGCAGGTCTTGCTCGCCGCCGAGGCCGTGGATCACGCTGCCCGCCCCCAGGAAGAGCAGGGCCTTGAAGAAGGCGTGGGTCACGAGGTGGAAGATACCCGCGGCGTACGCGCCCACCCCCACCCCCACGAACATGTAGCCGAGCTGGCTGATGGTGGAGTACGCGAGCACGCGCTTGATGTCGGTCTGCACGAGGCCGATGGTCGCCGCGAACACCGCGGTGAGGCCGCCCACCCACGCGACGATCTCGAGGCTCATCGGCGCCATCTCGAACAGCTTGTGGCAGCGCGCGACCATGTACACGCCCGCGGTCACCATGGTGGCGGCGTGGATGAGGGCGGAGACCGGGGTCGGGCCCTCCATCGCGTCGGGCAGCCACGTGAAGAGCGGGAGCTGCGCCGACTTGCCGCACGCGCCCATGAAGAGGAGGAGCGCGATCGCGAGGTAGACGTTGGTGCTCACGCTCGCGTCAGCCTTGGCAAAGACCTCGCCGTAGTTGAGCGTGCCGAAGGTCACCCAGATCAGCATGATGCCGAGGCCGAAGCCGAAGTCGCCCACCCGGTTGACGATGAACGCCTTCTTGCCCGCGTCGGAGGCCGCCTTCTTCTCGTACCAGAAACCGATCAGGAGGTAGGAGCAGAGGCCCACCGCTTCCCAGAACACGTAGAGGACGAGGAAGTTGCCGGCGAGCACCAGCATCACCATCGAGAACACGAACATGTTCAGGTAGGTGAAGAAGCGCGCGTAGCCCGGATCGTCGTGCATGTAGCCGATGGAGTACAGGTGGATGAGGAAACCCACCCCCGTCACCACCATCAGCATCACCGCGGAGAGCTGGTCCACCTGAGCGGTGACCGCGGTCTTGAAGGCGCCCGCGACCACCCAGGTGAAGAGATCCCCCGTCCACGTCTCGCCGTTCCAGACCCGCGCGAAGACCATGCACGACGTCACGAACGAGGCGAAGAGCGCCGGCACCGAGATCCAGTGCGCCTTGGGACCGACGGCCCGCCCGAAGAGCACGTTGAAGAGGGAGCCGATCAGCGGGAACAGCGGGATCAGCCAGACGAGTCGTGACATGGGTGTGGTTTCGGGTGCAAACCCGCATCACTCTAAGGGAAAGGGATCAGGGTGTCAAGGACGCGACGGGCCGCCGCCGTCGCGCAGCCGCGGCTCCACGAAGCGGAAATACATCAGCGGAATCAAGTAGAAGAGGAGTAGATGGCCGGAGAGCAACCGCACGCTCCCGACGCCGTCGTCGCCCAGCAGGAGGAGCGAGAGCACCAGGTTCAAGAGCACGTAGGCGATCACCCCCATCGCGGCGCGCCGCGGTCCCTCCGGGATCAGGACCAGGAGCGTCCGCCACTCCAGCATCCGGATCGCGCCCCGGCCGCGCGCGGGAGCGCCCGCCTCGCGGAGGCGCACGATCAGGGCGGCCAGCAGCCCGAAGGCACCCGCGAACAGCACCAGGGCGACGGCGGCCGCGCGATCGGGCGGGAGCGGGGTGAAGGTGGCGAGGTGGAGCACGGCGCTGGCCGCGAAGCCCGCGGTGGCGGCGATGCGGGAGATCCTTCCCCAATCCCGGCCGGTGGCCACGCGCGTGATTCTACGCGCAAAACTTGGGCTTGGACGTGCGCGACTGCTAACATGGCGGCGTGGCGCGCTCCAACGTCCGCCTGTGGTCTATCTTGCTGGGCCTCCCCATCCTGCTCGTCCTGGGGGCGGTCGGATATCTCGCGTGGCGGCAGAGCGTGCCCGCGGTGCGCGCCGAGTTCCAGCCGGTGCCGCAGTTCATCGGGGCGCGCACGCCGATCACGCTCGTCCTGCGGGCCAGCCGCGGCGGGGTGGAGTCGGTGGACATCCGGCTCAACCAGGGCGGCACCCGCGTCAACGTGGCGCAGCAGACCTTCTCCGGCGGCCCCGCCGGCAACGAGCAGCGCGTGCAGCTCATCGTGGCCGGCGGCACCCTCGGCCTGCGCGAGGGGGCGGCGAACCTGGAGGTGCGGGCGCGCGACGGCTTCTGGCGGCCCATCCGCGTGGACGACCGGATGATCGCGAACGTGCCGATCATGCTCGACTTCACGCCGCCCACCCTCGAGATCCTGGCCTCCACGCGCTATCTCTCCCGCGGCGGCGGCGGGCTGGTGGCGGTGCGCGCCAAGGGCGCCGCCCGCGTGGGAGTCAACGTGGGCGACATGTTCTTCCCCGGCTTCGCCGCGGGCGCGCCGGACACCGGCCTGCACGCGGTGCTCTACGCGCTGCCGTGGAACCTGGCCCCCAACGCCCCGGTCACCGCGACCGCCCAGGACGAGGCGGGCAACGCGGTCTCGCGCGCCCTCGCGGTGGACATCCGCCCGCGCCGGTTCCCGATGGACACCATCGACGTGGGCGAGCAGTTCCTCGCGAGCAAGATGCCGGAGCTGCTGCCCGAGCGCGGCCAGATCCCGCCCGATCAGCTCCTCGCCGCCTTCCTGATCGTGAACCGCGACAAGCGGAAGGAAGCCGAGGAGATGAAGAGGAAGCTCGCGCAGAAGAGCAAGCCCACCCCGCTCTTCGAGGGCGCCTTCATCCAGCCGCGGAACACGAAGGTGTTCTCCAACTTCGCTGAGACGCGCACCTACCGCTACCAGGGCAAGGACGTGGACACCCAGGTGCACCTGGGCTACGACCTCGCGTCACTGAAGAACAGCCCGATCCCCGCGGCCAACGCGGGCGTGGTCGTCTACGCGGCGCCGCTCAACATCTACGGCAACACGGTGGTGATCGACCACGGCTGGGGGCTCCAGACGCTCTACGGCCACCTCTCCAGCATCGAGGTGAAGGAAGGCGACGAGGTGAAGAAGGGCCAGGAGCTCGGCAAGAGCGGCGCCACCGGCCTGGCCCTGGGCGATCACCTGCACTTCGAGGTGCTCATCCAGGGCGTCTCGGTCACGCCGGTCGAGTGGTGGGACGGCAAGTGGATCCGCGACCACGTCGGCCGCCCGCTCCGCGAGGCCAACATCCCGCTGCTGCAGTCCGACCAGCCCGCCGCCGCGAGCGCGAGCGAAGAACGCCCCGCGCCCGCGCCGACGCCCCGTCGCCGCGCCCGCGTCCGCTAGCCGATCGGGGTCAGGTCTTGCATTCCGACATTTCGGTCGCGCTCAATCGCGCGCGATGTCGGAATGTAAGACCTGACCCCAGACGGCGCGGGGCGGGATGAAATCGCCGATGATGCCCATGAGGGTGGCGAGCAGCGCGGGGCGGCGCTGGAGGAAGCGCGCGGCGGCGTTGGCGAGGCGGCGGTGCGCGATGACGAGCTGCAGCGCCTGCGTGACGCGCGCCTTGTCCGCGAACGCGGCGCGCCGGGCCCGCGCGTAAGGCGCGAGCGCGGCCGCCGACACATCGCCCGCGGTGAGCGCCGGGTGCGCCGCGTCCGCCAGCAGCTCGGCGGAGCGCAGCGCGGTGTAGAGCCCCTCGCCGGTGAACGGGTCGTAGAAGCCCGCCGCGTCCCCCGCGAGCAGCACGCCGCCCACGCGCGGCTCTCCCACTCGATACGCCAGCGGCCCCATCGCCATCACCGGCCCCTCGGCCTTCATGCCGGCCAGCCGCGCCGGCACGTGGCGGAGCTGGCGCAGCCGCGCCTCCATGAAGGTCTCGAGTCGGGCGCTGTACGGCTTCGCGTGCGCCAGCGGCACCACCAGGCTCACGTTGACGATGCCCGGCGCGACCGGGTTCAGGATGGAGTAGTCGGGCGGGTCCACGTAGATCTCGCCGCGGTCGTGCAACCCCTCGATGCCGCTGACGTGCTGGATGAGGGCCAGCCGCCGCCGCCGGTGCGGCCGCACGAGCCCGAGCGCGCGGGCCACCACGGAGGCGCGGCCGTCGGCCCCCACCACCAGCCGGCTGCGCAGCTCCACCGGCGCGCCCTCGGCGTCCTCCGCCTTCACGCCCCGCACGAGGCCGCCCTCCACGATCAGCCCCGTCACGCGATGCCGCTCGCGCACGTCCACCGGCAGCGCCCGCGCCCGCTCCAGCAGGATGCGATCGAAGACCTCGCGCCGGATCGCGAGCGCGTGGTCGCGGTAGCCGCGCCACCGGCCGCTGGTCGGATACGCGCCGTCGAGCACGGTGCCGTCGGGCGCCACGATGCGCATGCCGTGGAGCGGCTGCGCGCCGGCCGTGTCCACCGCCTTCAACACGCCCAGGCGATCGAGCACGCGCGCGGCCTCGGGCGAGAGGTACTCCCCGCAGATCTTCGGGCGCGGGAACGCGGCCTTGTCGAGCAGGGTGACCGACCACCCGCGCTCGGCCAGCAGGATCGCGGCCGCGCTGCCCGCGGGCCCGCCGCCGACGACGACGATATCCGTCATGAGCTGAGCATCATGGCCCGGGGATCACGACCCGCGCGTCACGACTTGGCCCGCACCGCGCAGAAGCGGAAGTACGGCCGGTAGTGCACCACGTCCACGCCCACGAGCCCGGCCTGCTCGCAGAGCCCGCTCACCTCGCGCGGGGTGTACGACCGCCGCACCGACAGCGGCCCGTCGTGGCGCGAGATGGCCCCGCGGGTGATGAAGCGCGTGATCACCCATACCACCCAGTGCGCGAGACGGCTCCGTACCAGGTCGTTGACCACGAAGCCCACGCGCGCGGCCCGATCCATCTCGGCCAGGTACCGCACGCCCGCGTCCGGCTCGAGGTGGTGGAGCGTCATCGCGGACATCGTGAGATCCACCCCGCCCGCGCGAATCGGCAGGCAGAGCGCGTCGCCGCGGAGGAAGGTGATCTCCGGGTAGTCTCGGACCAGCCGCGCCGCGATCTGGAGCGTGGCCGCGTCGCGGTCCAGCGCGAAGATGCGGATGCGCCGGCCCTGGCGCCGCGCCCAGCGCACCAGCTCGCGCGGGATGTCCCCCGCGCCGGTGCCCACGTCGAGCACGGTGATGAGCCGGTCGGCCGGGAGCGCGGCGAGCAGGTGCTTGACGTGGACCATCGTGACCATGCGGCCGCCGAACAGCGCGTTGACCCTCGAGATGTCCATCATGCAGCACGCCATGTCCTTGAAGGGGACGGGCGGCCCGTCGATGATCTCGAGCACGCCCGCGGCGCGGGCCAGCGGCGGGAAGAACGGCATGCTACCAGCGGAGCAGCGCGCCCTCGGCCGCGAATCCCGGCCCGAGCGCGATCATGAGGCCCCAGTCCCCCGGCGCGGGCTCGCGCGAGCGCAGGAGGTCGTCGAGCACGAAGACCACGGTGGCGGAGGACATGTTCCCGTACTGCTGGAGCACGTTGCGCGAGTGCGTGAGCCGGGTCTCGTCGAGCTCCATCAGCTTGCCCACCTGCTCGATCACCCGCCGGCCCGCCGAGTGCAGCACGAAGTGCGCGATCTCTTCCTTCTTGAGGCCGTGCGACTCGAGCAGCAGGTCGGCCATCTCCTTCATCATGCCCGCGCCGATGCGCCGCACGTCCTTGGACAGGACCACCCGCGGCCGCCCGCCCGGGTACTCGAAGCCCATCCGCCCCGTCGGCGAAGATGGCGTGCGCCACCGCGCTCTCGAGCCGGTCGTCGAGGAAGTAGGCCGCCGAGCAGATCTCCACCGCCACCATCACCGCGCGGTGATCCGGGAACGCGCGCAGGTGGTTGGACACCTGCTGCATCGCCACCATCGCGCTCGCGCAGCCGGTGTCGCCCACGTGCACGCGCTGGATGGTCGACTTGAGCCCGAGCGCGTTGATGATCTGCGAGTCGAGACTCGGGCACACGCGCCCGGTGCAGGTGGTGGTGGCGAGGAAGTCCACGTCGTCCCGGCGCCAGCCCGCCCGCTCGATCGCCCGCGCCACCGCGCTGGCGCCGACCTCGATGGCCCCGCGCCGCCAGCGCTCGTTGAGCTGGTCCACGTCCTCGTTGGGGGTGAACGTCTCCGGGTCCAGGTAGAGGTGGCGGGTCTCGATCAGGCTATTGTTGAAGAAGCCCATGCGGCGCGGATCGTCGTAGCCCGACATGCGGAGGACGGTGGCCTGATCGTAGCGCCAGGGGGGAGTCGCGGTCGCGACGGCGGCGATCTTCGGCGCGGCCATGGATCGGAGGCTACACCCCGCCCCCTTGCCTTGTCCAGGCGAGGAGCGCAATATCGTCCGCGCTGCCATCCCCTCGTCGTCAAGGAGCCGTGGATGCCGCTCTTCTCGTTCGAAGGCAAGTCCCCGCGCGTGCACCCCACCGCGTTCATCGCGCCCACCGCCAACCTGATCGGCGACGTCACCGTGGAGGAGAACGCCTCGGTCTGGTACAACACCGTCCTCCGGGCCGACTTCAATCCGATCGTGATCCGCAAGGGCGCCAACGTGCAGGACTGCGCGGTGATCCACGTCACCCCGGCCGGCGGCGTCGAGATCGGCCCCGGCGCCACCGTCGGGCATCTCTGCCTCGTCCACGCCGCCACCGTCGGCGAGGAGGCCCTGGTCGGCAATTCCTCCACGCTCCTGGACGGGGTCAAGATCGGGGTGCGCGCGATGGTGGCCGCCGGCTCCCTGGTCACGCCCGGCACCGAGATCCCCGATGGCGTGCTGGCGATGGGCGCTCCCTGCAAGGTGAAGGGCCCGCTCGCGGGGACCGCGGCCGAGCGCTGGGTGCAGATGAACCCGGCCGGCTACCAGGCCCTCGCCCAGCGCCACCGCAAGGGAGTGCAGCCCGCGTGACCGCCGACCCGCGCCACATCCTGCTCACCGGCTTCGACCCCTTCGACGGCGACAGCGTCAATCCGTCCGGTGAAGTGGCCAAGCAGCTCGACGGTCGCGTGATCGGCGACTGCGTGGTGCGCAGCGTGATCCTGCCGGTGCAGCACGAGGCGGCGCGCGCGGTGGTGGCGCCGCGGCTGGAGGCGCCGGGGCTGGTCGCGGTGGTGCATCTGGGCCTCGCGGGCGGGCGGGCGCGTGTCTCGCTCGAGCGCGTGGCGGTCAACGTGATGGACTACTCGCGGCCGGACGCGCACGGGCAGGTGCTGCGCGACGTGGCGTGCGTGGAGGGCGGGCCCGCGGCCTACTTCAGCACGCTGCCGCTGCGCGACATGCTGGCCGCGCTGACCGCCGAGGGCATCCCGGCGGCGATCTCGAACACCGCCGGCACCTTTCTGTGCAACGACATCTCCTACACGACCCTCCACGCCCTCGCGCGGCGCGGGCGCTCGACGCCCGCCGGCTTCATCCACCTGCCGTTCCTGCCCTCGATGGTGAGCGCGCACAACCTCGAGGAGCCGAGCATGGACCTGCCCGTGATGGTCCGCGCCATCGAGAGCGCGCTGCCTCCCGTCCTGCTCGAAGGCTGAGGCCGCCGCACGGCCGTTGCCGCTCCCGCCCGCGCAGGCTACACTCCGCCACCCGGGAGCGGATCGGACCCATGGACATCGCGATCGTCGGCGGCGGCATCGGCGGGCTCACCCTCGCGCTCGCCCTGCATCAGCGCGGCATCGCCTGCCGCGTGTACGAGAGCGCGCCGGAGGTGCGGGAGCTGGGCGTCGGTATCACGCTGCTGCCCCACGGTATGCGCGAGCTGACCGCGCTCGGGCTCGGGGAGACGCTGGCCGCCCAGGGCATCGAGAACCGCGAGAGCTGCTTCTTCAACCGCTTCGGCCAGCTCATCTATTCGGAGCCGCGCGGCCGGACCGCCGGCTACCCGGTCCCCGAGGTCGGGATCCATCGCGGCCGGGTGCATCTCACCCTGTGGCGCGCCGCGATCGAGCGGCTCGGCACGGCCAGTCTCCTCACCGATCACCAGTGCGTGGGGCTCGAGCAGACCGACCGGCGCGTGGCCCTGCACTTCCGCTCGACCGCGACCGGCGCCCCGCGCGCGTCCGTCAGCACCGAGCTCGTCATCGCCTGCGACGGGGTGAACTCGGTCATTCGCCGGCAGTTCTACCCGGGTGAGGAGCTCCGCTTCGGCGGCATCAACACGTGGCGCGGGGTCACACGCGCGAAGCCCTTCCTGACCGGCCGCAGCTACGTGCGGGTCGGCTCGATCCAGCGCGGCAATCTCGTGATCTACCCGATCATCGACGACGTGGACGGCCAGGGCCGGCAGCTCATCAACTGGACCGTCCAGGTCGCGCAGCCCGGCTACGACCGCAACGACTGGAACAAGCCGGGCCGCCTGGAGGACTTCCTCCCCATGTTCGCGGGCTGGACGTTCGACTGGCTCGACATCCCCGACCTGCTGCGCCGCTCGGACGTCATCTTCGAATACCCGATGGTGGACCGGGACCCGATCGATCGCTGGACCTTCGGCCGCGTCACCCTGCTCGGCGACGCCGCGCACCCCATGTACCCCCGCGGCTCCAACGGCGGGGCCCAGGCCATCCTCGACGCACGCGCCCTCGCCGACCGGCTGGCCGCGGGCGGCGATCCGCCGGCCGCGCTCGCCGCCTACGAGGCCGCACGGTCAGCGCCCACGGCCCGCGTCGTCCGCACCAACCGCGAGCAGCCGCCGGACTACCTGATCCGCCGGGTGGAGGAGCTGGTGGGCGACGCCCCGTTCGACGACCTCGACCGCCACATCACGCGGGCCGAAATGGAGCGTCTCTCGGACGAGTACAAGCGCGTCACCGGGTTCGCCCGGGAGGACATAGCCTGAGCCGGTGATCCCGATGGCCCCGCTGGCTCGCGCCGACCGCTGACCGGTTCTCCAAAGACGGCCTTGCGGCCCCGCCCGGCCGGCGCTATCGTCGCCGCGCCGGCGGGCGCGCGCCCCGGCGGGGAGGGTCAGCATGATCGATGCGAAGCGCGGAAGTCTGGCCGGACTGGTGGATGTCGACCGGGGCATCATCAGCCGGGAGATCTTCGTCAGCGAAGAGATCTACCGCCAGGAGCTGGAGCGCGTGTTTGCCCGCGCCTGGCTCCTGCTCGGCCACGAGAGCCAGGTCCCGCGCCCCGGCGATTTCTTCGTCACCTCCATGGGCGAGGAGTCGGTCATCCTCTGCCGGGACGCGGCCGGGCGGATCCGGGTGTATCTCAACTCGTGCCGGCACCGCGGCATGAAGGTCTGCCGCTACGACGAGGGCAATACCGCCGAGTTCCAGTGCCCCTATCACGGCTGGAGCTACGGCACCGATGGGGCGCTGGTGGGCGTTCCCTTCGTGAAGGACGCGTACGGGCCGCAGCTCGACCGGTCCCGCTGGGGCCTCATCGAAGTGCCCCACATGGAGAACTACAAGGGCTTGATCTGGGCGACCTGGGATCCCGACGCCCCGTCGTTCGCCGACTACATCGGCGGCTACAAGCTGTATCTCGATCTCCTGCTCGACGCCTGGGATGGGCGCGAGGGCGGCACCGAGGTGATCGGCGGCGTCCACAAGTGGCTGATCCCGTGCAACTGGAAGTTCCCCGCCGAGAACTTCTCGGGCGATCGGTACCACGGCGTCAGCCATCGCTCGGTCGACATGGTGGGCATCGGACCGAGCGGCAAGGGCCGCCGCGACAACCAGGAGCGGAACGAGTCCCGCTGGCTCGATGTGTCCTTCCCCGACCTCGGCCACTCGATGATCGCCTTCCTCCGCCCGCCCGACGCGGCGCTCGCGCCCGCCTACCAGGAGGCGCCGGAGGTGGCCGACTACTTCCGCCGCTGCGAGGAAGAGCGCAAGCGCCGGCGGGGCGCCGGGTGGCGGCTCTTCGGTGGGCCCGGCACCGTCTTTCCGAATGCGTCTCCCCTCGCCCGGCAGCCGCGGACGATCGCCGCGTGGCATCCACGCGGAGCGCACCAGACCGAGGTGTGGCGCTGGTATCTCGTCGACGCGGATGCGCCCGCGGAGGTCAAGGACTTCCTCCGGCACTACTACATCCGGTACTCGGGACCCGCGGGGCTGACCGAGCAGGACGACATGGAGAACTGGAACTACGCGCACGCGGCGAGCCGCGGGACCATCGCCCGCCGGCATCCCTACAACTACGAGATGGGCCTGGGCCGCGCCACCGAAGGCTTCGAGGACCACGGCCTCGCGCTCCCCGGCCGCATCAGCGTGGTGACGGGCAATGCGAGCGAGAACAACCAGCGGGCCTTCTACACGCGCTGGCGTCAATTCATGGAGGCCGCGAGCTGGAAGGAGCTCGGTCCCCGGTGAGCGTCGAGTCTCCCGCGCTCGCCCGGCTGCTCCTCAAGGAGGAGATCGAGCAGTTCCTCTACCGGGAAGCCGAGCTCCTCGACGCCCGCCGCTACGAGGACTGGCTCGATCTCTTCACCGAGGACACTCGGTACTGGATGCCGATGCGCCGCAACGTGCCGGCCGAGGAGCCCGCGCGCGAGTTCACGCGCGAGGGCATGGACGTCAACTGGTTCGACGAGGGCAAGGACACGCTCACGCGCCGCGTGAAGCAGATCCGCACCGGTGTGCACTGGGCGGAGCAACCGCCCTCGCGCATCTGCCACATGGTCTCGAACGTCCAGATCCTGAGCGGGCCCGTCGACGGCTCGCCGACGGCCGAGGTCTCGGTCAAGAGCCGGTTCCTGATCTACCGCAACCGCGTCGAGACGGAGACCGATCTCCTGGTCGGCAAGCGCGAGGACCTCCTTCGGCGCGTGAATGGCGGCTGGCGTATCGCCCGACGCAAGATCATCCTCGACCAGAGCGTGCTGCTGGTCAAGAACCTGACCTTCTTCTTCTAGGGCTTCCGCCCTACGGCCGCTTCAGCTTGAGATCCTCCAGGGGTCCGGAGTACGCGAAGCTCCGGATCAGATTGATGCCCGGCTCTTCGACGCGCGGGCCCACGCCCCAGATGAACGCCAGCTCGTAGATCGGAACGTGGGTGACCCGGTCGCGGAGGATCTGCTGGATCTGGTGAACGAGCGCCTCGCGCTTCTTCACGTCGGTCTCGCGCGCCTGGCGCTGGAAAAGATCCTCGACGTCCGGCATGACCCCCGCGGTGTAGATGCCGTTCTTGCTGACGTAGGCGTCGAGTCGGGTGGCCGCGTTGCCGCCCGCTCCGGTGATGCCGACGATCACATTCTTCAGCTTGCGCTCGCGCCACGCCATGGTCATGGCCGCGCGCTCCATGGTCCGGAGCCTCGTCCGGATCCCGACGGCGCCCAGATACTGAGCCAGGGCCTCCCCCATCGAGAAGTAGGGAGGCCACGGGTAGAGCTCCCCCGCGTCGAAGCCGTTCGGATAGCCCGCCTCCGCGAGGAGGCGCCTGGCCTTCCCGGGATCGAAGGGATCCGGCTCGAAGAAGCGTGAGAACTCGAGCGCGCCCGGGATGAGCGAGCCCGTCGGCTTCGAGAAGCCCAGGGTCTCCGCCTGATTGAGGGCCTGGCGGTCGATGGCGTGGCTGGCCGCCTGGCGCACGCGCCGATCGTGCCAGGGCGACTTCGGGTCCCACTGGTCGGGCAGGTCGAGCCAGAAGGTCCCCTGAGACTCCCGGGGGGCGACGAGCTTGAACCCCGGCGTGCGCTGGACGTCCTCGGCCACCGGCCCGGTGAGCAGGTAGGCGATGTCCACCTCACCCTTCTTCAGGGCGGCGGCGCGCGTGGTCTCCTCGGGCAGGCTGCGGTAGACCAGCCGCTTGAGGTTCGGGACCTTTCGCCAGTATCCCTCGTAGGCCTCCATCACCAGCTCGACGCCCGGATCGAAGCTCACGAAGCGGTACGGTCCCGCGCCGATCGGGGCCCGCTTGAAGCCGTCCTCGCCGACCTTCTCGACATAGGCCTTGGGCACGATCCAACCGGCGCCGGTGGCCGACGTGCCATAGAACGTCATGAAGTCCGGCCATGGGTCCTTCAGGACGAAGCGGACACGACCCGGATCGACGATCTGCACCTCCCGCACCCGCTCCTTGAGCAGCTTTGCGCCCGCGCCCTTGTAACGGTCGAAGGAGAACTTGACGTCCGCCGCGGTGACCGGCTCGCCGTTGTGAAACTTGACGCCCTTGCGCAGGAGGAATTCGTAGGTGAGCCCATCCTTCGACTGGGTCCACGATTCGGCCAGGCTCGGGGTGTTGATGTTGCCCGGCATGGGCTTCACCAGGGCGTCGTGGAGGGCGTAGAGCACCATGAAGGGGGTGATGATTCCCTCCGTCTCCGCGGGGTCGAGCCAGCGTGAGGCCAGCGTGATGTGGACGCCCCACGTCATGGTCCCTTCCGGGGCGGCCGTCGCCGAGATCGCGAGCCCGGAGACCAGCGTGGCGGCGAGAAGCGCGAGGACACGGCGGGTGAATCGCCTCATGGAGCCCTCCATGGGAGCCTGGTCCGTTTTCGAGAAAGCCGACTTCCGAACCGTGATAGAAGTAACGCCGACGCGCGGGACCTGCTGCGCGGGAAGCTATCACACTCCAGGAGGCCACACCATGGATCTGGGGCTCGAAGGCAAGCGCGCGATCGTCACCGGCGGCAGCCTCGGCATCGGCAAGGCGATCGCCCGGGAGCTGGCCCGCGAAGGCGCCGACGTCGTCATCGTGGCGCGAACGAAGGACACGCTCGAGGCGGCGGCGCGCGAGCTGGCCGCCGAGACCGGACGCCGCGTCATCCCGCTGGCCGCCGACGTGACGAGCCGGGCCCAGGTGGACGCGATGGTGGCCCAGGCCGCCGCGCAGCTCGGCGGGCTGCACATCCTCGTCAACAGCGGCTCCGCGCCGGGCGGCTCCGCCACCGCCACCGGTCCCATCGAGACCATCGTGGACGAGGACCTGCTGCAGGACTTCAACGTGAAGTACGTGGGCGCCCTCCGCTGCGCCCGCGCCGCGATCCCGTATCTCAAGGAGCAGGGCTGGGGCCGCATCATCAATATCAGCGGGACCAATGCCCGGAACGCGGGCAACCTGAGCGGCGGGGCGCGCAACACCTCGCTCGTGCACCTCAGCAAGACCCTGGCCGTGCAGCTCGGCCGCTTCGGCATCACCGTCAACTGCGTGCACCCCGGCATCACCCGCACCGAGCGCACGCCGCGGCTGCTCGCGGCCCGCGCCAAGGAGCTGGGCGTGGACGCGGCCGAGGTGGAGAAGGGTGACTTCGCGCCCGACTCTCCGCGCGGCAACGCGATCTGCCGCATGGTGGACGCGGCGGAGATCGCCTACGTCACCGCGTTCCTCGCCTCCGACAAGGCCTGGGCGATCTCGGGCGAGCTCATCGTGGCGACCGGCGGGGCCGGCCGGTCGGTGTACTACTGAGGCGGCCGCGATGATCACGCGCTTCTCGACGCTGTACGTCGGCCACATCGAGCTGGAGCGCTGTGGCCTGTCCGGCGTGCCCGCCGACGACCGCCGCTATCCCAACGAGCGCCTCGCCGAGGTGTTCGAGACCGCGACGGCCCTGGCCCGCGCCGCCGACACGCTGGGGTACGAGACCCTGTGGCTGGCCGAGCATCACTTCCAGCACGAGGGCTACGAGTGCATCCCGAGCATCCCGATGCTCGCGGTGGACCTGGCGCATCGCACCGAGCGCGTCAAGATCGGCTGCGCCTTCAACGTCGTTCCCACGTGGCATCCCCTCCGTCTCGCCGAGGACTACGCGGTCGCGGACATCCTGACCCGGGGCCGCGTCGTGTTCGGGGTGGGGCGCGGCTACCACACCCGCGAGGTCGAGACCTTCGGCAACCCGATGCTGGACGCCGAGGCCAACCGCGAGCTCTTCGAGGAGCAGGTGGAGGTCATCCTCAAGGCGTTTCGCGAGGAATCCTTCTCGCACCGGGGCAAGCACTACACGCTGCCTCCCGAGGTGCCCTACCGCGGCTATCCCCTGAAGGAGATCACGCTGGTGCCGCGTCCCCTGCATCCCGTGGAGGTGTGGCAGCCCATCGTGAGCGGCAGCGCGCGCGGCCTCGACTTCATGGCCCGGAACGGCATCAAGGGGGTCATCTCCGCCACCGCCGAGGAGCTCGTGCAGCGCTGGGTCGGCGACTATCAGCAGACCGCGCGCCGCCACGGCCGCGAGCTCCAGCTCGGCGAGGAGCTGATCCTCGGCTTCCGCATGTGCATCGACGACACGGTGGAGGGCGCGATCGAGCGCGCGCGCCCGTACTTCGAGGAGCACGCCAAGGTCATGGCCCCGCTCGGGATGCTGCGCTACAGCGAGGAGCACGCACGGGCGGTGGCCGCCCGGCAGCCGCAATCGCCGACCTCGGCCACGCTGGAGAACGGCGTGCGCAATCGCTCCTGGCTCTGCGGGCCGTCCGGCGACATCGTCGCCTATCTGAAGGGCGTGGAGCGCCGGTATCCGGGGCTGGACCACGTCATGATCGGCTGGGCGATCGGCACCCCGCGAGCCCTCATGGTCGAGCAGCTCACCCGCTTCGCGCGGGAGGTCATGCCCGCCTTCCGCTCCTAGGGCCGCTCCGGCACACGCCACAGGAAGACGTGGTTGCGGGTCTCGTTCACCGAGACGGTGACGCTCCGCTCGGGTATCCAGTCGCCGATGCCGTAGCGGTGCGACACGATCCGGGTGCCCGGCCGGAGCTGGCTCACGAGCTTCGGCCGCAGCCGCGCGTTGAGCTCGGGCGACAGGAAGAGCGCCACCACGGTCGCGTCCTGGATATCGGTCTCGAACAGGTCTTGCACCCGGAAGGTCACCCGGTCGCTGACGCCGGCCCGGGCCGCGTACGCCTGGGCCTCCCGGATGCGCGCGGGATCGAGGTCCACGCCCACCCCTCGCGCGCCGAACTCCTTGGCCGCGGCGATGACGATGCGCCCGTCGCCGCAGCCGAGGTCGTACACGACGTCGTCGCGGGTGACCCCGGCCAGAGTGAGCATGGCCTTCACGATCGCGAGATCGCTCGCGACGAAGATCACGTCCAGCGCGACGGGCTCGCGGGCTTCGCCGCCCCCGGCCGACGGGAGCTCGCCGGCACAACCGGCCAGCGTGGTGGTCAGCAGGATGAGCGGCAGCAGCTGGGCCCAGGCCCGATTCATGGCGCCAGTGTACGCAAAGTCTCCGACCTTCGTGCGCACGGGCCGTTCAAAGGAGCGCGGCGCAGTCGAGATCGTCGAATGCGGCGAGGATGCGCTGCAGGTGGGGCCACCAGATGACGGGGTGGAGCCCGAATGACTGCTGCCACACCGGGATTGCCAGGTGCCCGATGATCGAGAGCCGATAGTCCTCCCACAGGCGCTCGAGGCTGTAACCGGTGACCCCGTGGGCGAGAAGCCCGCCGTGGTAACGCTCGAGGAGCGGCCGCTCCAGTCGCGCGCGGCGCTCCGGATACCAGTGGAGGGCCATCATGTAGGCCAGGTCGGCCGCCCCCCGCCCCACGCGCCAGCTGTCCCAGTCGATGAGGCGGATGCCGGACGCGACCCCGTCACGGGGATAGAGGAGATTCCAGACGTGGGCATCGCCATGGGCGAGGGTGTAGGTCGCGTAGAGACGCGCGGGCGTGTAGAGGCGTTCTCGCGCGTCGGACATGCGTGCGTAGACCGTTCGGGCCGACGACGAGAGACGGTCGCCGAGGGCCTCCGCAAAGCGCTCGTAGCGCCCACGATAGTCCGCCCCGATGGTCGCGAGCGCCGTCTCGTCGAGGAACGTGCCGACGTCCCGGCCGAGGCTCGGGTGGCGCCACCAGAACGCATGGAAGGCCGCCCACGTGTCGACGATCCGCTCGCAGGCCTCGACGGGCGGCGGTATCGGCCA
>WNFK01026649.1_pt1 | contig 16344 bp, 17 predicted proteins | sample 5400281 | NCBI WGS metagenome assembly WNFK01 (sample SAMN13153350, study PRJNA577476) | soil metagenome | isolation source: 20 cm soil on Douglas fir-dominated hillslope | place: USA:California | collected 2013-09-17 | reverse complement strand
ATTGGGAGTGCCGGCTTTGTGCGGTCTTCAGTCAGAGGCCAAAGGCGTGTTCCGTAGCCGGCAGAAAGAACCATTGCGCGCATCGCAGGCTATTCTATCGACGATAATGGCAGAAGAAGAAATTGCGGTAGGCTGGTCAAACTAGGAGGCCTTTGATGCATCGCGCATGACCAGGTCGAAGGTGCCCGGCGCCACTTTGCGAAATCGCGTATTGCGATTCAGCGAGACGGCTACGCTGATTGTGGGATTCTGACCGGTAAACTTAAACCCGCCCTCGAGTAGACGATTATATAGTTCATTTACGTGCAGAGGTCCGCCTTCTTCCCGGAGCAGCAAAGTGACGGCCTGAGGTATGGTTCGATCCATGAAACGGTCGCTCATGGCCTCGACGTTGTTGCGAATGGTAGGAATCTGCTGTCTCTTGTCGAACGATACTGTTCCTCGTGGCGAAGCTTGGGATTGCCGCATGGCAGCCTCGAGCTCGACGTCGGATGGCAGACCCAGAGAGAGATTGCTCGAAGCCAGTACGGAGGACAGCAAACGATAGATCGCGGCTTCGGTCTGGCTAGCCAAGGTGTCCATTTCCGCAAGCTCCGCGCGAACACTGTCGGCCTCCGCCTCCAACTCTCTTAAGCGAGCGGACAGGTGCATTCGCGCAGCTCGTGACTGGCGCAAGCTCTGTTCTAAGCGGGAAAGCAGATTTTCGCTGGGCAATCTATCCATCGGGCAGATTTTAGAGGGGTTTTGTGCTTTTCACAATAGTTTTGCGGGAAGGTTTGGCGGTCTTATCGATCGCGGTCCAGCACGTAGGAAGGGATAGCCCGCAATGAATCGCAGTATTCCGACTCGGGAAGTTCATCGAGTGCCGCCCGAGCGTTCGAAGCGTATTCATCAGCTCGTTCACGTGCTCGCTCAAGGGCGCCCACACGTTCGACTGCCTGGAACAGGTCTTCGCGCGCAACCGTTTCGTAGCTGCCCTCGTTTAGGACAATACGTATCATCTCCCGTGCATCGCCATCGCTCTCGCACGTGTAGATCAAAGGCAAAGTGACCTTACCACCCACGAGGTCGATCCCGGCGGGTTTCCCGAGGGCATCATCGTGGGAAGTAAAATCGAGCAAGTCGTCGATCAACTGAAAAGCGGTGCCAAGATTCAGACCATAGTCGTGAAGCGATCTCTGTTGTGCTTCGCTGCCCTGGCCGAGGATGGCGCCGATTTCGCAGCAAGCACTGAAGAGGTATGCAGTCTTGCGCTGCAGCACATCGAGGTATTGCTTCTCGGAAACATCAGGTTGGCCCAAAAGAGTCAACTGCAGCAGTTCACCTTCTGTCATCTTTCGGGTGACACGCGTCAGGATGTCCAGGATTGGCAGCGATCTTTCAGCGAGACTCGTCTCAAAGGCCGACATGTAGAGCCAGTCTCCCATTAACACCGCGGTTTCGTTTCCATAGAGCGCGTTAACGGTAGGGCGATTCCTGCGCTTGTCGGCGTTATCGATGATGTCGTCATGGACGAGTGTAGCGGTGTGCAGAAACTCCATGACTGTAGCCATACGGATGGAGTTGTAGCGTGAACCGTCCCCGCCGACGGCGTAATTGGAAAGGATTGTTAGGGCTGGGCGAACGCGTTTGCCTCCGGACGCTCGGAGATAGTCGCTGATGTAAGCGACTACCTGGACATTTGAGCGCGCCTGGCGTTCAAACTCAGCCTCAACCTGCTGAAGTTCCGCCGAGACGATACCGAAGATTCGCCGAGCGGAAAGCTTCGCTTCTTCCAATGTAATTGTGTGACCTGACAAAGGCATGCCTGCTAAAGACCGCCGGATGTTCTTCAGTTGGAGCGATAGTTTGTAAACTGCATGTGAATGTCGAAATCCTTATTCTTCAGAGCGGCAATCACTTCCTGAAGAGTGTCGCGATCACGGCCGGAGACACGAATGACATCTCCCTGGATTGAAGCCTGAACCTTGACCTTCGTATCTTTGATAAACTTTACAACCTCTTTCGCCTTTTCTTGCGGAATGCCCTGCTGAATCTGAGCTCTCTGCCTTACGGTGCCGGCCGCGGCAGGTTCGATATTGCCGTAGCTCAGAGCTTTCAAGGGAACGCCACGTCGCACCAGTTTTTGCTGCAGGATATCGTTCATATTCCGCAGCTTGGTCTCATCTTCCGCTGTCAAAACCAGTTCGGTTTTTTCAAACAAAACGTTCGCAGCGCTGCCCTTAAAATCAAACCGCTGGCGGACCTCTTTGATCGTCTGATTAACAGCGTTTGTTACCTCGGCGCTGTCCACCTGGGAAACGATATCAAAGGAATTTTGCTGGGCCATCTGTTCGGTTTTTAGGTCGCGTCTTTGCAAAGGAGCATAACATCAATCGCCAGCATGTGAAAGTTATCTCTTAGTGTGTGGATAACTCAATCTTGAAAAGGGAAACAAAGTTATCAGCCGTTATTCGCCCCATCTCTTCCGTCTCGATTCCATGAACACCAGCCAGAGTCTTCGCTACCTCCACGACGTGCGCCGGTTCGTTACGCTTTCCCCGAAATGGAATGGGCGCAAGATACGGACAGTCGGTTTCGATCAGAAGGCGATCCAGAGGCACCTGCTTCGCGACGTCTCGCAGATCGCCGGCCTTCTTAAAAGTAACAATCCCTGAAAAAGAGATCAGAAAACCTAATTCAATAGCTTCTTGAGCCAGCTTAAGACTTCCGCTAAAGCAATGGAGGATACCCTTCAGCGGCGCCGCGGCGCATTCACGCTGCAGGATCTCGACGGTTTCTTGTTCGGCTTCACGTGTATGAATGATGACCGGAAGCTTGCACTCACGCGCCGCTTTCAATTGACGTTTAAATGCGGCAAGTTGCTTCTCGCGTGGCGAATTGTCGTAATGAAAGTCGAGACCGATTTCACCCCAGGCGACAATACGCGGGACGCTCTTCACCAGCGCTCTAATTCTTTCTTCAGCTTTGTCGTCGTAGAGGCGTGCGTCGTGAGGATGGGTGCCGATAGCGGTGTAGATACCGTCGTGCTTCTCAGCTAACTCGACGGCCCGTTCGAAAGCACCGCTATGTGGATCACCCGTGCCAACATTCAAAATTACAGAAACACCGGCCGCCTGTGCACGTTGAATTACTTCCTCCCGATCCGCCTCGAACTCTGGACCGTCGATGTGTGCATGGGAATCGATGAACACTTTATTTCAGCCGTGCGCCGTTGGGGACGTCTTCGGTGAATGTCGCTATTACCGGTCGTCCCTCTTCGCCGAATGATGCCGCCACAACCATTCCTTGCGACTCAAAACCGCGAAGCTTCCGTGGTTTTAGGTTTGCAACCACAACAACTTTTCGGCCAATAAGCTTCTCCGGCTCGTAGTATTGTGCGATACCCGCCAGAACCTGACGAGGCTTCTCTTCTCCGATGTCGATCTTCAGCAAAAGAAGCTTATCAGCCTTCGGCACACGCTCCGCTGACAACACTTCGCCGGCACGCAGATCGACTTTCGAGAAATCCCCGATTTCAATAAAGGTCGTCAGGCCTTCGGCGCCGGCGACCGCGTCGGCTTCAGTCGCGTGTTTCATCGGTGGCGGAGGTTTGAGCTCTGCTTGAGTGGCAGCTCCAGGAACTGCGTCTGCCTCCGTTAGATGAACGCCGCGCGGTTGTGAGTCGTTCTCAATTTCGGCCATTGTTTTAGCTTTATCAATCCGTGGAAAGATCGGCTTAACTTCGCCTATGGATTCGCCTTCCACCAGATCTCCCCACTTGAGTTGTCCCGGATCGATCGATGCTGGAGACTGAGTCAAGCCCAGCTGACTCCAAATGCTCCGGCTCGCCTCAGGCATCACCGGATACAGCAATACGCACAGCCACCGCAACGATTCAGCGGCGCGATAAAGAACTGCGCCCAAGGTTTGCTTTTGGTTTTCATCCTTAGCGAGATCCCATGGCTTTGCATCACTAATCATCTTGTCGACACGTGCAACCACCGACCAAGCCACTTCCAGAGCGCGGCTAAAGGCGAAATTCTCGAAGTGCTGTAGAAACTGATCGCGAGCGTGTTCGATAAATCCCACCACGGTTGTCTCGTCGGTATCGACCCCGGTTCGCTTTGCAAGCAATAGCTTCTCTTCCGGAATATGACCCGAAGGAACCTGTCCCTCGCAATAGCGAGAAATCATCGTCAGCGTTCGACTCGACAGGTTTCCCAGTCCACTCGCCAGATCGCTATTGGCGCGGTCGATGAGTGCCTCGTATCCGAAACGACCATCTTGACCGAAAACCATCTCACGCAGGCAGAAATAACGGATGGCATCCACAGAAAAATGACGATTCAATACATCCAACTCCACGGTGTTGCCTATAGTTTTCGACATCTTGCGTCCGGTCGGATCCAACCACATTCCGTGTGCCATGATCGCGCTCGGCAGTTCGACGCCAGCCGCCATCAGAAAAGCCGGCCAATAGACCGCGTGGAACCGAAGAATGTCCTTGCCAACTAGATGGAGTGCGGGCCAATACTTTTCAAAACCAAACGTACGCTCGCGCTCCTCGTTGCCGAAGCCGATTGCTGTGATGTAATTAATTAGCGCATCAAACCAGACATACATTGTGTGATCCGGATCGTCGGGAACCGGGACACCCCAGCTAACCGATGTCCTTAGCCGGCTGACAGACAAATCCTGAAGACCACCACGCACGAAACTCATTACTTCGTTGTTTCTTGACTCAGGTCTGACAAAATCGGGCCGACCATCGTAGAGTGACAGCAGCGCATCGTCATAATCCGAAAGACGAAAGAAATAGCTTTCCTCCGAGACGCGATCCAACGCCGTATCGTGTATCAAGCACGTCGGCGCCGCCCCTTCACTCTTTGGCTTTTGATATTCATCCTCGGTTTTATACGCAGCGCACGCCGCGCAAAACCATCCTTCATAGTGGCCCTTGTAGATAGCATCGTTACCCTTTGGCGTTTTTGCCTTCGCCACTCGGCGCCAAAATTCGCTAACTCCCTGATAGTGAAACGGCTCAGTGGTGCGCATGAAAATATCGTATCCACCGTGTTCACCATCGAGACCAAACGCTGCGGTCATCTTTTTGTAGTAACTGACAACGTAGTCCGCCTGTTCTTGTGGAGTTCGCCCGGCTTTTTGGGCCGCCCGCTCAATGTTGATGCCATGCTCATCCGTACCAGTTAGAAACAGCGTTTCGATTCCTCGCTGCCTTTTTGCACGTGCAATGGTGTCCGCAACGATCATCGTATAGAGATGACCAAGATGAGGCAGGCTATTGGCATAATAGATAGGTGTGGTGACGTAGAAAGTTGTCATCTGTAAGTGGTGAACTATTTTCTTCCAGCAAACTCATCGTCGGCATTAAAGTGCGGCATCTGTTCCGTATCAGCGATGCGCCGCCCGATGGCCAGGGCTATTTCTGCTTCCTGGATCATGCCGCGAAAGTCCCATGAGTCGCTGTACTCATCCGAAGGTTGATGATAGTGCGCGGTGTTGTAGGCTTTGAATTGCACTTCGCCCCAACCTTTCGGTCGTCCGACATAGTCATCCCCCTCCTTCAGACTAATCGAAGGGACACCGACTTTGGCAAAGGGAAAATGATCTGAACGATAGAAAGAACCCTGTTCCGGACGTGCATCAGGTGAGAATAAAGTCATGCGTCAAGCCGAGTACGTTCATTGAGTCGAGATTCACGTTCGCGGCAGTCTTCGCTAGTGGCACCAACGGGTGTTTCGCATACCATTCCGCACCCAGCAATCCCTGCTCTTCGGCCGTGGGAAACAGAAACAGGCTCGACCTTCGCGGTTGTTGCGCGCGAGGCAGTTTGGCAAGAGCCTCCGCAATCGCGAGAACAGACGCAACGCCTGAAGCATTATCGACGGCGCCATTGTAGATAGTGTCCCCAGTCTTGTCTGGGGCGCCGACGCCTAAATGGTCCCAATGCGCGGAATAAACCACATACTGGTCGCGCAGTTTAGCATCGCGACCTTCGAGGATGCCGACAACGTTGGGAGCAGCCACGCGCTTCACTTCGCTCTTCAAGTTGATCTTGCCTTTGAGCCCGAGTTTAACTGGTTGAAAGTTGCGAGTCGCTGCTTGAGATCGTAACGTGGCGAGATCCTGGCCAGCTAGTCTCATCAGGCGATGGGCAGCGTCGTCAGTCATCCAGGAACGAAACTGCAAAAACGGTGTGGCTTCGTTCTGTCCGCGCGCAATATCAAAACGCCATGATCCGTTTGAAGTGCGGACTACGCTCCAGGGATAGCCGGCCGACTCGTCCGTGTGTAGCAATATCACTCCGGCAGCGCCCCTCCGCGCAGCCTCTTCATATTTGTAGGTCCAGCGGCCGTAATACGTGAGCGTCCTGCCTCCAAAGAGACCAGGCTCCTCGCTGGTCGCGGGCGGATCATTGACCAACATGACGAGTATCTTTCCGCGGTAGTCCGAAGGGTCGCCTTTGTAATCATTCCAACGATATCCGGGAGCGTCGATGCCATAACCAACAAACACAAGATCGGCATCCACGTCGACTTCGTCGGTCTGTGCACCAGTGAAGGCAACAAACTCATCTGCGAATTTGAAGCTCTCTTTTCCGTCGCGTCCCGATATTGTCAGTTTGGTAGCGGAGTCTGCTTTAACGCCGACCAGCGAAACAGGTTGATAGAAGCTTCCGTTGGCGCCGGCGCCCTTCAGACCAAGCGCCTCCATTTGCGCAGCAATATACTTCGCCGCAATTTCACCACCTCGTGCTCCAGTGCCTCGGCCCTCCAACACGTCGTCAGAAAGAAACTTGATGTGCGCACGAAGTCTGGCTTCGTCAATCTCCGGGTTGATCGACCTGCGCTGTTGCGAGAGTCCGGTAGTCGAGATGGCGCCGACTATAAGAAGCATAAGAAAGAAAGTCATTTCACTCGATACCCCTGATGACATACTTCAAGCCTCAACCTTTACCTGTAATCAGAGACATAGCCTCAGCGCGTGTACGTGGATCAGTGCGGAAGCCACCGAGCACAGCCGAGGTCACAGTTTTCGCATCAGCCTTCCTCACACCCCGCAACGTCATGCATGTGTGCTCCGCTTCGATCACTACCATTACGCCGATGGGTTTGAGACCTTCAAAAAGTGTGTTTGCGATATCAGTAGTCAGACGTTCCTGTAGCTGCAGTCGTCTTGAAAAAGTTTCAGCCAAACGAGCCAGTTTGGAAATGCCGAGAATGCGGCCCTGTTTGGGAATGTAAGCAATGTGACACTTACCTACAAACGGCGCCAGATGATGCTCGCACATCGATGCAATACTGATGTCCTTCACGATTACCATTTCATCGTGCTTATCTCCCGGCAGAGGGATAACGTGTTGGCTCGGATCTTCGCGCATGCCGGAGGTTAATTCAGCAAACATTTCCGCCACACGTTGAGGCGTCTCCAGCAGGCCTGGACGTTCAAGGTCTTCGCCCAGTCCCTCGAGAATTAAACGAACGCCCTGGGCGATCAATTCTCGATCGACTGGTGGAAGACTCTTCTGTCGCTTGTCACTGTGTTTCTGATCTGAAAACTTTGTTGTCATAGCTGTCCGATAAACTTCAGTTTCTCGTTTGAGATCTGGTTAGCTCCTCGTCTGTGCCAGAGCAAGCCGCACCGCTTCTTCCACAACTTTTAGCGGAACACCGGCCTTTCGCGCGGCCAAACGGCACTGCTCAAATTCCGGCATCTCATTAAGGACGTGTCCGTTCAGGTGGGCTACTTTAACATCGATTGGGCCATACCGCGTTTCCACGCTTACTATTTTGCGCGCCAATGCACGACGTTCTACCTCATAGCTGCGCACGCCCAAGGTTGTCGTTTCCGTAAAGAGCAGTTCCATCACCGCCTCTTTCTTAAGAGTGTCACACAGTATCGATAGCAACACCCCCGGACGATTTTTCTTCATCTGGACTGGAGTGAAATAGCAATCAAGCACGCCCAGCTCGAAAGCTCGATCCATCACATGTCCGATAATCTGCGGCGAGACATCGTCAATATTAGTTTCAATCATCAAGAGGGTTTCATCCCCGGCGGCACTTAGCCCAGCTTTACCCACCAATACACGCAGGACGTTGGGAAACTTATCGTATTCACGGGTGCCTGCTCCGTAACCTATCTGCTCGACTGTCATTTGCGGAATTGGTCCATATTCGTCGCACATCGTTGTGATAATTGCCGCACCAGTCGGTGTCAACAGTTCACCCTTGATCTCGGTCGAATAAAACGGCACGCCCTTCAGTAGTTCAGCTACCGCAGGAGGCGGAACAGGAAACCGGCCATGTGCCATCTCCACTGTGCCGCTGCCAACATGCAGCGGAGAGCTAACAAATCGATCAACGTTAAGAAGTTCAAAGCAGATGGACGCGCCTACCACGTCAACAATCGCATCCAGCGCTCCCACCTCATGAAAGTGGACCTGTTCGACGGTCTCATTGTGCACACGCGCCTCGGCTTCTGCCAGACGAGTGAAGATTTTCGTAGCCCGTTGCTGCACGCCTTCCGATAGTCGGGAATCGTGGATTATCTTCATGATGTCGGCAAGATGGCGATGAGCGTGTTCATGCGCGGTCTCAACGCGAGCGTATGTGGCGCTTAACCCTGAACGATCTACGTTCACAAATTCGACACTGAAGCCCTGCAGGCTGAGACGCGAAAGTTGCTCACGCAGGGCGAGGGGATCCACTCCCGCCGCCACCATCGCGCCAAGAATCATGTCACCGCTAGCGCCGGCAAAACAGTCGAAATAGAGAGTCTTCATGGAAAACACTGATGGTAGCAGAGCGAGCCGATCTCAAGGAAGTGGTGGTTAAGCGGTGGGCGACTAAATGAACACAGGTGGGATGTTCATTACTACTGAGCTTGGACGGGGCATTCCAAATAGTTACGCAAGAGATTCTCTAGCTTTTCCATGTCTAGCGGCTTCGTGATGTATTCATGACACCCCGTCTCGATAGCGGCTTCCTTCATGCCGTAGGTGTGGAAAGCGGTCATCGCGATAATCGGCACGTCCTCGCACTTTCCTTTCATTTCTCGGACCTTTTCCACGACGCTGAGGCCATCCAACTTGGGCATATTCAAATCCACCAGAATGAGGTCAGGACAGCGTTTACGCACGACCTCCATTGCCTCTTCGCCGTTAACGGCTTCTAGTACGTGGTAGCCATTCATGGCTAACATCTCTTTGAGCATTAAACGGATGTCATCTGAATCGTCGACCAACAGGACAGTATGACCAAACATGAAACTCATGATCAGGATAAGCCTCCAAAGGCGCAATTTGTTCGGGGGGTTGTCTTAGGGGAACTCTTTTTATAGCACAAATATCCGTTTCTTGTCTCTTCAAAGTCAAAGAACTGATCTCACCCAGGTCTGTCGTTTCCTCGCGGTAGGCGCAGCACCTACGTTATACTGAGCGCTTTTGTATGCGGGCCATTTCTTACTCAAGACTAAGACATAATGACTCTTATTGACCTCCAACAAAGATTAAGACAGCGCATTCAAGTCGCTGCGCTCGAACTATTTGGCGTAGAACTGGATCAGGTAAATGCTGAGGCGCCGCCCAGGGCAGAGCTTGGCGATCTCGCCTTTCCTGTTTCATTTGAACTGGCCAAACTAATCAAACATGCTACCGGAGTTAAACTGGCACCGCGTACCATCGCCGAAAAGTTAAAACCTGAACTCGAAGGCCTCGAAGAAGTTTCGCGCATCGAGATTGCCGGCGCGGGATATATTAATGTCTTCTTCGAACGCGCCAGGCTGCTCAGTCTCTTTGCCTCAGCCACATCTTTGAGGCCAGACGCTGACACCAGCGACAAGCCAAAGAAGATGGTGGAACACACGAGCATCAATCCCAACAAGGCTGCTCACATAGGTCATGTGCGCAACGCCGTGTTGGGCGACACGTTTGTGCGCATCCTTAAGGCCGCGGGCAATCGGGTCGAAGTGCAGAACTATATAGACAACACTGGCGTCCAGGTTGCTGATGTAGTCGTTGGCTTCATGCACCTGGAGAAGATGAACCTCGAACAGATCAAAGCTCTGGATGCTTCCCTGCCGCCAGCCCGGTCATTTGATTACTACTGCTGGGATCTCTACACGAAGGTCGGATTGTATTACCGAGACGGAAACGCCAGCGGTGAATTGAATCCAGAAAAGACAAAGCTGCGCACGGGTGTTCTGCACGCGCTGGAGGAAGGTAATAATCCTACGGCTGAATTAGCTGACTACGTAGCGACAAGGAATGTCGAATGCATTCTTGACACAATGGAGCGACTTGGCATTCGCTATCACCTGCTGGCCCGCGAGTCGGACATTCTGCACCTGCATTTTTGGGAGCGCGCCTTTGAGTTGATGAAGAATACCGGCGTGATCAGATTTGAAGACGAAGGACGACATGCAGGATGCTGGGTAATGCCGTTTGAGTCACACACGGGAACTGACGAACATGAGTCGGACAAAATCATCGTCCGTTCGAACGGCACCGTGACCTATACAGGCAAAGACATTGCCTATCAACTCTGGAAGCTGGGAAAGTTGGGACTCGATTTTCACTACAAACTATTTCGCGAATATACGGACGGGCAGTTGCTATGGGTCACGACGACTGATCCGAATGTAGAAAAGATAGCGGGAGTGCCTCGTCCAACTTTTGGCGGTGGCGTTACGGTTTACAACGTGATCGATTCGCGCCAGTCTTATCCTCAGGAGATCGTGGCCCGGGGAGTCGCCTCCGTGGTGCCGGAAATCGGCGAGGAAGCGAGCGTCCATTTCGGGTACGAGATGGTCGCGCTATCGCCAGCCGCCTGCGAAGAACTTGGTATCGAGTTAAGTGAGGAGGATCGTGCACGTCCATTCATTGAAATGAGCGGGCGGAAAGGGCTGGGAGTGAAAGCGGACGATCTCATCAACCGCCTCGAATCAGATGCCTTGCGTGAGGTCGATGCCCGACATGCGGAACTTTCCGCTGACGAGAAGCAAGCAACGGCGCACGATATCGCAGTCGGTGCCTTGCGCTACTTCTTGCTCAAGTTTACGCGCAACTCGGTGATTGCGTTTGATTTCAACGAGGCGCTTTCCTTCGAAGGCGAAACAGGGCCTTACTGCCAGTATGCCGCCGTTCGTGCAAACTCCATTTTTCGAAAACTCGATGTTGAAGCGCTCAGCGCCGCCACCGCACTATTGGAAAAGGGCTCCAGTGATACTCAGCTTCAGAAAAAGATATCCGAGGCTTTATCCGGGGAGTCGGGTACGGAAGTTTGGTCGCTGGTAATGCTGGCGGAGCGTCTGGACGAATTGATAGCGCAATGTGCAGTCTCTGCCGAACCTGCCAACCTCGCGAAGTACACTTTTAATCTGGCTAAGGCATTCAATCTCTTCTACCACAGACACAGAATCATTGCTGAGGAAGATGAGACACGTCGGTCTGTGCTCATAGCAGCCGCCAACATCGCGCGCAATAGACTCACCTCCTCACTGGCAACACTGGGAATCGATGTTCCTGAACGAATGTAGGTCGTTAGGGTACTGTACTTTTACCAAAGGCTGAGAGTATAAAAGTGACATGCTAATCGTAATGAAAGCCGACGCGACTAACAGCGAGATTGAAGCTGTCTTACGCGTTATCGAAGACCTGGGCTTTAAGCCCCATCCGATGCCTGGCGCGACGCGTACTGCAATTGGTATTACTGGAAACCAGGGGGCAGTCGATCCTTCTCACTTCGAAAACCTTGCCGGCGTTGCCGAAGCGATCCGGGTCAGCAAACCGTACAAATTAATTAGTTTAGATCTGCGTCCGGAAAAAACGATCGTCCGTGTAGGTGATGCCACAATAGGTGGCGACGAACTGGCGATCATAGCTGGACCATGTGCTATTGAAAGCCGGACACAGGCGTTTGCAATAGCGGAAACTGTGCGCCGCAGTGGGGCACGCTTCTTTCGAGGCGGAGCCTATAAACCGCGCACATCGCCGTACGCCTTCCAGGGGTTAGGCGAGGAAGGACTGAAGATACTGGCGGAAGTGCGGGACGTGTATGGACTAAAGATCGTAACCGAGGCTTTGGACGAAGCCGGTATTGACCTGGTGGAACGATACGGCGACATGATTCAAATCGGCGCTCGCAACATGCAGAATTTTTCCTTGTTGCGCCGGGCTGGCAAGTCGCATTTGCCGGTGCTGCTAAAGCGCGGGCTCTCTGCGACGCTTGACGAGTGGCTACTTGCCGCGGAGTACATCATGTCGGAGGGCAACTATCAGATCGTCCTCTGCGAACGCGGGATCCGCACCTTTGCTCAGCACACGCGGAATACTCTGGACTTGGCGGCGATCCCCGCGGTGCGCCGTATTTCGCATCTGCCGGTGCTCGTTGATCCTTCACATGGAACGGGCAAGAATTTTATGGTTACCCCACTGGCTCGAGCTGGAGTGGCCGTTGGTGCTGATGGTTTGATCGTAGAAGTTCATGACCAGCCCGACCACGCGCTTTCCGATGGAGCTCAGGCGCTGACGCCGGAGCAATATGAACAACTGGTTAGCGAAGTAAGGGCGATTCACGAATTGATCGTACCCGCCGCCGTCAGTTAGAGCAGGTAAGAAGAGAGGGGGCGGACGGCATAACAGGTGGCAGGGGCAGACGGCAGGAGCAGGAAAGCTCATCCAATACATTCCTAACTTGGGTTCAAACAGGATAAAGGGCAGCGAGATTGACAGCTGTCCTTAAGTTTTTACTTTTCCTGCTCCTGCCGTCTGCTCCTGCCCCTGTCCTTCCCTTACTGGCCCGTTAAGATATCACCAAGGTCTCTAACAAACACCGAACGTGGTATCACCTGATCGTAGCCCGCCTCCACGGCCGCTCGCTGCAGATCTGTCTGCACATGCGAAAAGAAACCCCACAGTGGCACGACTGCGAATTCTTCCTTTGACTTCAACTGCCGAGCCAATTCGACCGCATCAACTCTCTTATTGTGCAAATCCACGATAATCAAATCAGGTTTTTTCTCAAGGAGCTGTGCTAACAGTATTTCGTTGTTGCGGGGAAACGTGACTTCGACTGCTGCGGCTTCCGCCGTAGCACGAATCTTTGAAGCAAAGAGCATGTCATCAACAACCGCTATTACCGTGCGACTCATATTGATATAGTCATTCAAATGGTGACTGCGATTCCTCCACTAACTGACGCCGAGAAGCTTGAATTTGGCGACGCACCCCGTAAGGAGAACGACGACATTCAACGCTCGAAGCTGGTCATCGCATCTTACAACATCCGTTACGCTGCAGGCCCATTTCTGATCTCTGGGGGACTACTGCGGAAGACCGGTTTGAAGCGTTCACGACGTTCCCAGGCTGTCTCCAAACGAATTCAGGTTGCGGCTGAAGCGTTCTCATCCGGCGTGTTGCTGCCGCAAGTCGATGTGCTGGCCCTGCAGGAAGCTGATAAGAAAACCGCTCGCGCAGGAGGGCAGCATGTGGCCCGCGAATTGGCTAAGGAACTAAACATGGGTTGGGCTCACGCTCCCGCAGGAATTCCGCGCGGCATTAAACCCGAACCGCGCCAGTGGTGGCTCGACTTTGAAGAACCTATCGACCTTTATGACCCCGGTGACACGGGCATCGCGCTCTTGAGTCGCCTCCCGTTTGCACAGGTAGCGCGAATCGATCTCCCTTGGCGGGAGTGTCCCTGGCGACCTCGTTTGGCAATGGCAGCAACTGTCTCGGTGGGCATCCACCGTTTAAGCGTCTTTAATGTGCACGTGGATCCGCATGCAGCTGCCGATGGACAACTGGAACAACTCGACATGATTACCGGGCAGGCAGCTGAAGCGACGGACCCAACGATAATACTTGGCGACTTCAATACTCTATCGAAGCAGAAGTGCCTCGAGACGCGTCGGTTTCTTGAAGCACGCGGTTACGAAACACCATTCCCCACCGGAACTCCTACCTGGCGAGGCGCAGGCATTCGTTTGCACGCCGACTGGATTTTTACACACGCTCTTAAGATCGTACGATGGGGCGTTGCAAGACCCTTGAACGTTTCAGATCACTGGCCGATTTGGGCTGAAGTGGATCTTGAGAAATAGTCAGTAGTCCGTGGTCAGTTGCTTGTCTTTGGTCTTTGGTTTTGGGCTTTTGGTCTTTGGCCTTGTGGCCTGAGCATCAATTTCCGTCGAATCGGTCACGAGCGCGAGACATCAAAGACTAAAGTCCCAAGACCAAAGACCAGCAACTGACCACGGACAAGTGACGACTGACAACTGACTACTGACAACTGACCAACCTGAATGCTTATCACCAGCCGAGACAATTCCCTGCTTCGCCAAGCCCGCGCAGTACGCGATGGCAAAGTTGCAGAGCTGATCTTTATCGAGGGCTTGCGACTTTGTGAGGAAGCGCTGCACTCCGACCTTTCTCTCGAGGTTGTGATCTTTTCAGAGGAGATTGCAAAGAAAGAAAGAGCAGCCAATGTCATCGCGGAGTTGACTCGGAAGCGCGTTCGAGTCGCCTCAGTTAGTGAAAAGCTGCTCGAGTCTATCTCGTACACGAAGACTCCTCAGGGAATCATCGTGATTGCCCGGAGGCCTGACACCAGCGAAGCGCGACTATCACAACAGATCAGTGATGTTTCGCTCCTCGTAATCATGCACGAAATAAATAATCCGGTGAACGTGGGAGCAATTCTCCGGACTGCCGAGGCTGCCGGCGCAACAGGAGTGATCGCCACTATGAACACAACGGATCCCTTCTCGCCGAAAGCCCTGCGTGGAGCGATGGGTTCCGCTTTTCGTTTGCCAATCTGGAGCGGACCCAGCTACCGCGAGATGATGAACTGGTGCAATCAGAGAGAACTTTTCACCGTGTGTGCGGATGCCGAAGCCATCGTCAGTTATACGGACATAAATTGGACTCGCGCGTCAGCGTTGATTCTCGGGAGAGAATCCGCCGGATTGTCACCTGATGAACTCAACGCGGCGCGACAGGTGGTCAGTATTCCGATGCAGGGACCAGTGGAGAGCCTTAACGTTTCAGTGGCCGCGGGAATCCTGCTTTACGAAACGGTGAGACAGAGAAGAAATGAGAAATAGCTTACTCTGTGTAAATACCTGGCGTCTCTCTGAAAAGTGTCACGGGCACACTGAAGCTTCCGTCGGGACCCACTTCCAGAACACCTCTAGTTTTATTTGCGTAAGTCACCCCCTTGGGCAGGATCGGCAACAGCACCACCGAATCATCAGGCAGCGAGTAAGGTCTTGGCACCAGCAACCAACTAAGATCCGGAACTTTCGGTAAGGGCTCGTAGCAAACTTCCACCTGATACAAAATATGGCTTGAATTGAGCAGCTTTCCTGCAAGAATAAACCTGTCTCCAGGCTTCGCGTTCCTTCGCATGGGCGGTAGCTCAACGTACTTCGCCACATAAATCTCCACCACTCTCAAGCGGAGGTCATCGAGACCAACACCAAAGCCGACATGTGTATGTTGATAGCCGAGAATAGCTTTTCGATGACCATCATTGGGTGGTTTCTCTCCGTAGAGTCGCACGTGAAGATAGGCGGTGTCTTGCGTGAGATCTTTGAGTTGTGAAGACCACGTATTGTCAGCGGCGGAAATGTTCTCTTCGGTGGCGTCAATGCCTCCGGCGAAGGAATAACGTTGGTATGGCTTGAGACCATCGCGGCCCCAGTGGTTCGCAAATTTTCCTTCTGGAGTTGCCAGATCGTCTACCGCCAGCCCATCCAACTTTTCTACTGCGCGTTCCTCGTTCACGAGTTGCAGAAGATTAGCGCGGATACTGTCAAACCTCGCCGAGTTCTGGGGTGCGAAAAGAGAGCCGGAGCTGAGGTCGAGACCACAAATGGATAAACCGAGGCACGAGGCGGCTGTTTGCAAGAATGAGCGTCTGCCTATTGAGAAGAAAGGGTCGCCCTTCATGATTACTACTTCAGTCTCTTCCGGCTTACAATGAGATACGTGAGGACAATAGAGATCGCTATTCCGATGATCATTCCACGTCCAAATCGTAGACTTACACCTCCACCCACCGCGAAAACACCCGCGGTGTCACTGACCGATGTTGATTGAAAGACCCCAGCTAGCACAAATATGACGGTAAGAATGGAGGTGACGATGAAACATCCAAGCACTGCAATCTTAAAAATGCTCTTGTCAGTCATCTATTTTTCTTGCTCGATGGAGTTGGCCCTAGCTCCAACGAGCGGTTTCTCGAAGCAGACACTCATGAGATTGCCAAGGTATTTCCCATTGCACTCAACGCGCTGATAACCCGCTGACTCATACAAGCCGATGGCCTCGGGTTGTTT
>WNFK01238912.1_pt2 | contig 16359 bp, 13 predicted proteins | sample 5400281 | NCBI WGS metagenome assembly WNFK01 (sample SAMN13153350, study PRJNA577476) | soil metagenome | isolation source: 20 cm soil on Douglas fir-dominated hillslope | place: USA:California | collected 2013-09-17 | reverse complement strand
ATGCCGCTGGCATATAGTCCCGGTGTGACCACGCTGCAATCGGGAACGCTCCTCTCCCACTACCGGATCGAGGGAAAGCTCGGCGAAGGTGGCATGGGGGAGGTCTACCGGGCGATCGACACGAAGCTCGACCGCTCCGTCGCGGTGAAGCTCCTCTCATCATCCGCGACCCAGGATCAGGAGGCGCGCCAGCGGCTCCTGCAGGAAGCGCGCTCCGCCGCCTCGCTCAATCATCCCAACATCGTCACGATCTACTCCGTGGATCAGGCGGACGGCCAGGACTTCATCGTGATGGAGTACGTCGAAGGCGATACCCTCCGCGTGCTCTCGCACGGCGGTGGCGTCGATTCTTCCGCATGGGTGGAGATCGGGGTCCAGGTCGCGGATGCCCTGGCCGCGGCGCACGCGCTGGGGCTCATCCACCGCGACATCAAGCCCGCGAACATCCTCGTGACGAAGCAGGGCGTCGCGAAGGTTCTCGATTTCGGCCTCGCGAAGCAAACGTCGGCGCTCGAGGACCTCGGTGCGGGCGACACCACGGTTGCGGCGCTCACCGCGCCGGGGCTCATTATGGGGACGATCGCCTACATGTCCCCCGAGCAGGCCCGCGGCCAGCCCCTCGACGCGCGGTCCGATATCTTCTCGCTGGGGTCGACGCTCTACGAGGCTTTGACGGGCCGTCCCGCGTTCACGGGAGAGAGCGCGCTCGAGACCATGCACGCGATTGCCGCGAAGGACGCCACGCCGCCGAGCGTGATCCGGCCCGAGATCCCGAGCGACATCGATCTCATCCTCTCCCGCGCGATGGCGAAAGACCGCGACGAGCGCTACCAGTCCTCGCGCGACCTCGCGGACGCGCTGCGCGGGCTCAGGGCGAGTGCCGAGCACGTCACGAGCACGGTCGTGCTTCCCAGGCACCTCGCCGGCCGCGGGCCGAACAACCTCCCGAGCCAGCTCACGAGCTTCATCGGCCGCAGGCGCGAGCGCGCCGAAGTGCGGCGGCTCTTCGGTTCCGCGCGGATCGTGACGTTGAGCGGCACCGGCGGATCAGGGAAGACGCGAATCGCGGTCCAGGTCGCCATGGACATGCTCGCGGACCAGCCCGAGGGCGCATGGTTCGTGGAGCTCGAGACGCTGGACGATCCCACGTTCGTTCCGCAGAGCGTCGCGAGCGTCCTGGGCGTACAGGAAGAGCCGGGGCGGCCCCTGCTCGCGACCTTATCGGAATACATCGTGGCCAAACAAATGCTGATCGTGCTGGACAACTGCGAGCACGTGGCCGCCGCGGTCGCCGCGCTGGCGGAAGGGCTCCTCAAGGCGTGTCCTCATCTCCGCATTCTCACAACCAGCCGCGAGCCCCTGGGCCCGCGGGGGGAGATGGTCTGGCGCGTGCCGATGCTGAGCGTGCCCGACATCCACACGTCGGCCATCCGGACGAAAGAGGTGGTCGCGCGCTACGAGGCCGTGCGGCTTTTCGTGGATCGCGCCGCCGCGGCCGATCCTTCCTTCCAGCTTACCGACAAGAATTCGTCGGCCGTGGCCCAGATCTGCCACCGCCTCGACGGGATTCCGCTCGCGATCGAGCTGGCCGCCGTGCGCGTGAAGGTTCTGCCCGTCGAGAAGATCCTGGCGCGGCTCGAGGATCGATTTCAATTGCTTACGGGAGGGAGCCGAACCGCGCTGCCTCGACAGCAGACGCTTCGGGCGGCGGTGGACTGGAGCTACGATCTTCTGACGCCCAAAGAGCGGATTCTCCTGTGCCGGGTGAGCGTGTTCGCAGGCGGTTTCACGCTGGAAGCCGCCGAAGGCGTATGCCCGAACGGAGACGTTTCCTACGCGGAGGTCCTCGATCTCGTCAGCGCGCTCGTCGACAAATCACTGGTCGTCCCCGAGGAAGCGGAAGAGGGTTTCGGGCGCTACCGCCTGCTCGAGACGATCCGGGATTACGGTGCGGAGAAGCTACGCGCGGCCGCGAAAGGGGCCGCCGTCGCGGAGCGGCACGGCGCCTATTACATGGCGCTCGCGGAGACCGCCGAGCCTGAGCTTCGCGGACCGGAGCAGGCGCTCTGGCTCAAGCGTCTCGAGTACGACCACGACAACCTGCGTTCGACGATTCGCGGGTTCATGGGGCGTGGGGAGCCCTCGGGAGCGCTCCGAATTACCGGCGCGTTGTGGCGGTTCTGGTACGTCCACGGATACTGGGAGGAGGGGCGGAAGCGGCTCGGCGAGGCATTAGCAATGAAGGGAGCCATGGAACGGACGGTCGCGCGGGCGAAGGCCCTATACGGCGCCGCGGTCCTGGCGCGGGTGCAGGGAGGGTTCGCCGCAGCGCAGTCTCTGCTCCAGGAGAGCCTGGGGATCGGCCGCGAGCTCGGGGTCAAGGGAGCGATCGCCGACGCGCTCTACGAGCTGGGCAACGTCGAGAATCACCAGGAGGATCTGCCCGCCGCGCGCGGTCTCTACAGACAGGCGCTCGAGTTGCGGCGCGAGCTGCACGACCGGCCGGGGATCGCGCTCACGTCGCACGGGCTCGGGGTCGTCGCGTACGCGATGGGGGACCCGCTGGCGGCCCGCGCCCTGTATGAGGAGGCGGTCAGGATCCAGCACGAGCTGGGGAACCTGCGCTCCGAAGCGGCGGGCTTGAACGGCCTCGGTGACGTCGCTCTCTACCAGGGGTATCTGGCCGCCGCGCGCGAGTACCAGAATCGAAGCCTCGCGATCCAGCGCGACCTGGGGGACAAGTCGGGGATCGCCTTTTCGCTGCGACTGCTCGGCCGGATCGCGGTTCGCGAGGGGGAACTCGCCGGAGCCCGCGGGCTGCTCGCGGAGAGCCTTGCGATTTTCAAGGAGGTTGGGGACACGGGCGGGGTCGCCGACGCGATCGAGGCGATCGCCGAGCTTTCCGCGGCGGCCGGTCACGCCGAGCGCGCGATACGCCTCGCCGGCGCCGCCGCCGCGCATCGCGAGGCGATCCACGTGCCGCTATCGCGCCCCGATCTGGAGCAGCTTGAGCGAAGCCTTGCGGCCGCCCGCGCCGCGCTTGGAGAAGACGCTGCCGAGAAGGTGTTCTCCGCGGGTCGAGCGCTTGGCCTTGATCGGGCGATGGTGGAAGCGGCGAGCGCCGCGTAGGTCGGATACGCGGCGCTCTGTGGAACGGAGGACTTCTTACCGACCTTTGTGGGCGACTACCAACCAGCCTTTCCGCACTGGTACGTTGAGAAGTGGGAGAGAGGGGCGTCGCGGCTGAGGGTCGTGAGGTTGGCCGTCGAGGGGATGACTTTCCACTCTTTGGCGCTCGGATCCCACCACATCATGACGTCCGTCTGAGCATCCGCGGTGGTCGCCGACCGGCACGACAACGTGACCGGAACCCTGAAGCTGTTGAGGAGCGACGGGAATATCTTGAGATCGCAAGACCGGACGCTCGCGTCGGGCACGGTGACCGTGATGACTCCGATCCCAGAGAAGGCGCCGGCCGGGATCTTGACCGTCCAGTCGCCGTTCTTGATCGCTCCCCCGAGGAGACCGTTGATCGAGGCCGAGATGACCTTCGTGGTCGACGTGAGAACTCCGGCGTTCGATCCGGCTGAATCGGTCGTGAGGCCTGGATTCGGCCCGGCCGCATGCTCCGGCGCGAGCGGCGAAGTGGAGCATCCCACGATGAGTGCCATCGCGACGAAGAGCGGTAGGGCGGCGATTCGCATTCCCTGATGCCGTCTCAAGAAGAACCTCCTGCATGGCAGGGCGTCGTTCCAACCGCGCCGGATCCCTGCCCTTTCCGGCGCACCTCGTTTAGGTGAACCCCTCCCTTGTGCACCGGCCGTGCCGCGAAGTGCCATTTCTCGACGTGCAATGTGCCTTGCCGCCAACTCCGCCAGAGCCATGGGTCGCCGGGTGGGTCCCGGGACGGCGATCAATACGCAAGGTGGATTCTGTCGGGTGTGGACCCGGAATTCGGGGGCGTCTGGGGGAAAACACGCCGTTTTTGAGGGTTTCCTCCCCTCCGGGGTACCGACGGGAGTACGCTGGCCGCCGAGCACGCATGCCAGGTCGCGGTCGAAAATCAGGAGGAGATCGAACCATGTCCAGAGTAGCCGGGATCGTCCTCGCAGCGCTCACGCTCGTTCCGATGCCTGCCGCTTCCGCTACCCGACCGACCGCCACACCGCAGCGTGTGTCGGCCCAGGGTTTCGTCCGGTTGTACGTGGATGCGATGAACAAGGCGGACGTCGCGACCATGATGGGGATGTTCAGCAAGAGACCCGGAGTGACCTCGATCGGAGACGGCGAGATCAGCCGCGGATGGGATTCGATCCGGACCGACGCCCAGCAGATCGTAGGCAAGGAAGGGACCTTCAAGTTCACGATTGGATCGATCGACGTGACGCCGCTGGGAGCCTCCTACGTGCTCGTCGTAGCTCCCTTCACGTTCGCGATCCTCGGCCACCCGGATTCCGTCGAGCTGCCTGCAGCGATGACGCTGGTTCTGGAGCGATCCGGCACGACCTGGAAGGTCCTCCACGAGCACTGGAGCAGCAAGATGACCGACGAGGAAAACCAAGAAGACAACGGGGACGAAGGGAACGTGGACTAAGCCGCCGGACGTCCACGTTTGAGCGCGAGGAGCGGCGGAAGGGCGATCAACAACAAGAAAGCCGAGTTCATGAATCCGCCGATGATGGCGATCGCGAGAGGACGGAGAAGCGCGCTGCCGGATCCGATGCCGAGCGCGAGCGGTGCTAAGGCGGCGATTCCCGCGGCGGTCGTCATGAGCACCGGGCGGAGTCGACGGCTCGCGGCGGCGGTCGCGGCCTCGTTCGCCGTCATCCCGTTCGCGAGCCCGTCGCGGAAGGCGGCCACCAGGAAGTAGGCGTTCTCGGCCACGATCCCCACGACCATGATGGCACCGACGAAGCTCGCGATATTGAAGGTCGCCCGCCCGATGTGGAGCGCCGCGAGCACCCCGGCGAGGGACGCGGAGGCGACGAAGAGCACCGCGCCCGCCTGAGACCACGACCGGAACGAGACCAAGAGCACCAGGAGCACCGCCGCCGCGGCGCCGAACAGGACCGCGGCGAGCCCGCGGAAGGAAGACTGCTGCTCCGCCCAGAGCCCCGCATAACGCACGTCCATCCCGGGCCCCAAGACGACGTCGCGTCGGATCCGGCGCTGGATCTCGCGCATCGCCGAGCCTAGATCGCGCCCGGAGAGGCGCGCGGTCGCGGCCGCCATGGTGCGCTGGTCGTCACGCACGATCTCGGTCTCGCCGGCCTGGACGCGGACGTTCGCGATATCCCCCAGCCGTACCCATCGCCCGCCCGGCACGGGCACGCGCGCGTCTCCGATCGCCCCGGGGCCGGTGGCGCCGGGCGGTTGGGGCAGCACGATGCGAACCGGCCACTCCCGCGCGCCCCGCGCGATCTGCCCCGCATCGACGCCCTGCACGTAGGGAGCCACGCCCTGGGCCAGCGCGGCAGCGTCGAGGCCGACGCGCTGAGCGGCGATCCCAGGCGCGATGACCAGATTCGACCCGCTGACCACGACACGGCTCCGCACATCCACGACTCCCGGAACGGTCTCGAGGATTCGCGCAATTTGCGCCGCCCGTTGCTCGTCGAGCCTTCGATCCTCGCCCAGAATCCTCACCTCGATCGGCTCCGGCGAGGTCGTGAGGTCTCCGACCACGTCCTCCACCAGCTGGCCGAACTCGATTTCGAGCGCCGGCTCGACGATTCCGATCCGTTGCCGCAGTGCATCGGCGATCTCTTCTGCGGAGCGCTTCCGGTGACGTCGCGCGAGCCGCAACGTGTAATCCCCCTGGTTCGGCTCGGTGATGAAGAAGCCGAGCTGATCTCCGGTGCGGCGGGACCATTCGGTGATCTCGGGGATCGTGGTGAATTCATCCTCCACGTGTCGGAGCATCCGATCGGTCTCCTCGAGCGAGGATCCCGGCGGAGCGATGTAATCCAGGATGAGCGACCCCTCATCCATCTCCGGAAGAAACCCGGATCCTATCGTGGCGGTGAGCGGGAACAGGCACAACAAGAGCGCCACCGGGATCGCGAACGCGAGCCAGCGGCGCCCCATGACCCCGTGGAGCGCGCGCTCGAAACCCTGCCGCAAGTTGCCTCTGCGCGGAGGAGGCGCCGCGGGCCCAATCCGGAACCGTGGCACGATCAGAACGCAGAGGAAGAGCGAGCTCGCCAGCATGAGCGCCATGGCGAGGGAGAGCACGCGGAAGAAGGCGCCCGTCACACCCCCCAGATAGATGAACGGGATGAAGATCGCGAGCGTGCAGAGGCTTGACCCCGTGAGCGTGGGGAGGATCTCGGCCACCGACCTCCGCACGCCCTCGGGCGCGGCGGATTCCGATGCACGGTGCGCGACGTGTTCCACGACGACGATCGCATCGTCGAGAACGAGCCCCACGGCCGCGGCGATGCCGCCCAGGGTCATCATGTTCAGGGTCTGCCCGGTCCACGCCAGGCCGCAAAGCGTGACCGCGATGCTGCCGGGCAGGACCAGCGCGGCCGCGAGGCCAAGGCGGACACGCCGCAAGAAAAGGATCACGACCAGGATCGCCATGAGCGCGCCTACCACCAGGCTGTCCCGGACACTCACGACCGAGGCGCGGACGAGATCGGACTGATCGTAGAAGGTCTCCACGTGCACGTCCGGTGGGATGATGCCCGCGTGCGACCGAAACCAGTCGTGCGCCGCCTGCGAGAGGCGAATCGCGCTGGCCGAGGGCTTGCGAAGCACATTGACCAGAACGGCCTGCCCCGGACCGGCGGCATAACGCGTGAATGCAGGCGCGGGGACGAGCTCGATCCGCCCGAGCGCGCCGAGCGGCACCGGCGGGCCGCTGTCCACCGGAACGGGCACCGCGCGAAGCGCGTCGAGCCCATCGGGTCTGGCGTCGGAGAGCCCCAGGTAGAGCTCGCCGTTCGCCGACATCAAGCCCAAGGACTCGAGCCGCCCCGCGCGGAGAACCGTCTCCGCCACGTTGGCGGCAACCAGACGGCGAGCTTCCAACGCGCGTGGCTCGAGGGTCACACGCGCCTCGAGGCGTTGACCTCCCTGGATGATGATCTCCGACGCGTCGGGCAGGCGCGCCAGCTCGGGCTTGATCCTCATGATCGCGAGATCGCGCAGCTCGGCGGGGCTGCGCGAACCCGACGTGAGCGAGAACCCAAGCACGGGGAACTGCACGGGGCTCATGATGCGGGCCTCCACGGTTGTTCCCGCGGGTAGCCGCTCGCGCGTCGCGTCGATTTGTGCCTGCGTGAGCTGGAGCGTGCGGATCATCGGGGCGCCCCAGTGACAATCCAGGTTGATCTCCGTCGTGCCGCGGCTCGTCGTGGAGCGGACCTCCCGAAGCTCGGGGACGCGTCGTACCGCGTCCTCGAGAGGGCGGGTGACCGTGCGGACCATGTCCTCGGGAGGGCGTTCGCCGCTGTCGGCGATGATCGTGATGCGAGGAAAGGCGACCTCGGGCAGGATCGCGGCGGGCATGTGGAACGCGACCCACGCGCCGGCCGCGGTCAAGGCCGCGAGGACGGCGATCAGAGCCTTGCGCTGTCGCTCGAGGAAATCGAGGAGACCGATCACCGCGCGATCACCGCGCGGGCGCGACGCGGGCGCTATCCGGCAGACCCCGCTGTCCTTCGACGACGACGCTCGCTCCGGATTTGAGGGACGGCGACTTTAGCTCGTGCCATCCCGCGAGACCGGCGCCCAGCAGGACCGGGATCCAGTGCGCGCGCATCGCCGGGTCCACGACCGCCACGCGCCTCTCGCCGGTGAGATCGTCTTCGACCACCGCCGAGTCCGGCACCGCGATGCTCGCGTGCGCCGGGCCGATGGTGATCGAGGCGCTCCCGAAATGCTGGAGCTGTGGGGCGGGAGTGGGTGTGGTGGGGGCCAACCAGACCAGCGTGGTCTGGTCGGTCGGATCCGCGGCTGGAAGAATGCGCTCGACTACGGCCGCGCGCGCCGCACGTCCCTCCTCCTGGATGAGAGCCCGTTGTCCTGGGTGAACACTCGGGCCCTGCAACGCCGGAACGTGCGCTTCGAATACGAGGCTCGTCCACGGTGCGAGGGCAAGGATCTCGGCGCCTTCCGCCAGCTGCGCTCCGGACTCCGCCGAGCGGCGCACGACGATGCCGCCCTCGGGGACGACGATGGGGACTTGAACCAGGTCGCGCCGGGCCTGCTCGACCGCCCGCTCCGCCTCCCTCCTGGCGAGCGGATCGCGCGCCTCACGAAGCAGCAGCTCGGCTCCCTTCAAGGTCGCGTGGGATTCGAGCGTCGTCATGGTCCCGACCGTGGCCCCCGCGCGGAGCCCGTCGCCGACACGGGGAAGAACTGTCCCCAGCACGCCCGCGAAGGGCGCCGCGACGATCAGATCCGCTTTGCTCCGCCATTGCCCGGTGGCTTGAACCTGGTCCTCGAACGTGAAGGAGCGAAGCCGCTCCACCCTGACCGGAACGATCGGCTCGGGGGCGCGCTGCTCCTCGCCGTCCCCTCGCGTGCAGGAGCTGAGCGCGAGCAAGGCGGGCAGGCAGAGAAGGGAGAGCGCGGCAATCAGGCGGCGCGGTCTTATCGTCACGGAATCCCCGCTTCGTAGTGTGCCCGGCGAGCCTCGAACCTGGCGTCCGTGAGTCGGGCGCGGGCGTCGTCGAGCTGGCGCCGCGCGTCCAGCACCTCGAGCAATCCGGCCCCGCCGCCGGCGTAAAGGCTTCTCATCCGTATCAGGTTCTCCTCTCCCCTCCCGGTGGCGGCCCGCTCGATCTCGAGTCGTTCGGCGGCGGCCCGCCATCGGCCGAGCAGATCCAGCGCATCGCGCCGGGCCCGAAGGGCGGCGGTCTTGCGCCGCAGGGTCGCGGCCTGGAGCGCCTCCTCGCGCGCCGCGATCGATGCGGCGCGCGCGCGGTCCAGGAGCGGGCGGCTGAAATTCAGCGAGACCGAGGCGCCCAGGTCCCGCCTCAGGCGATCCGAGAACGTCGCGTCAGGGTCCGAGAGGCGCATGTCCTCTGGAACGAGCGCTGTGAGATCCGCTCCTTTGAGTCCCGCATCCGCGGCGAACCCGACCGCGAGCGCTTGCTTGCGCTGGGCCTCGAGCACCGCGACGCGCAGCCGCGCCTCCTCGATCTCCGCGGCGCGCACGGCCGGCAGCTCCGCGGCGCGCGCGATGAGCCGGGAGGAATCGGACGCGGCCGGAGGCTCCTCCGCGAGCGGGTCGGGCTCGAGAACGCGGACCGTTCCCTCTTCGACCCCGCCGATCAGCTCGGCAAGCTCCCGGTCCAGCTCCGCGCGCGTCCGCCGGGTATCGACCAGCGCCGAGGCTGCCGTGGAATGTTCGAGCGCGGCGCGGAGGGCGTCGGCGCGCCCGTGCGCTCCCGACCGCACGCCCGACTCCACCGAGGAGGAAAGCTGTTCGAGCCATCGAGCCGCGTCTGCCTGATGACGCTCGTTCTCTTCCTGCCGGAGCCAATCGAGCGCCACGGTGGCCGTCCGGAGCCCCGCGTCGCGCGCGGCGAGGGCGAGCCCCGACGTCGCCGATGCGGATTCCAGCGCGGAACGCGCCCGCTCCCGCGCGCGGGCTCCTCCGTCCAGCAATGGCCACTCCATGCCGACGGTAAGCTGGTACTCGCCTAAGTTCGTGATCACGGGGTCGTAGAATCCCTTCGGTGCGACGGCGGCGCCGCCTCTCAGGGCGAAGGAGGGCCGCCGGTTGTACCAGGTCGCGATGGAATCCGATCGTGCCGAAAGGCGGAGCGCCGCTGCCGCGGTGACGTCTGGAGCGCGTTCCCGCGCCAGGGTCACGCACTGTTCGACGGTGAGGGAAATCGCGCCCGGAGGCCGCGAGGTTGTGTCGGGGGGCAGGGCGCTCGCGCCGGCGTGCGCCGCGGGTCCGCTCCAGAGCGCGAGGGCCAGGGCCGTGATCGTGGGCTTCATCAAGCATCACCGCATCTTGATGGTCACGCCCGGTCTCACAAGCCAGGCCTGGTTGTTGTCGTAGCTCACGCCCAGGGCAAGGGTGATGCCGGCGTTTGTGTGAATGCGGGCTCCGAGCATGCCGACCGTCTCGCCGCCGGCCACCTCAAGGGATCCGCTCTCGCTCTCCGAGCCACCCTCAGGCAGGGCGGACGTGTTTCCGATCACCTCGCCGACCAGGTCGAACCGCGGGCTCCATTTCCATTCGGCGGCGGCGGCGTAGTCGAAGGTGTTGCGCAAAGGGACGCCCGCCGGACGCCCGAGCACCGTGTAGCCGGCGTTCACGTGGGTATCGATGCGCCCCATGCGCTTGCTGACGATCAGGTACCCCGTGTAATCCGTTTTCCCGGTGCCGATGAGGGGGTCGTCCGTCGTGGGGAACTTGACCTCGAACGCCGTGGCAAGCGCTGGGGCGTGCGGCGTCTCAGGCCTGAGCACCCCGGTCAAGGTGACCTCGAGATCTCCCATTCCCGTCGCGCCCGGCCCCATCTGTGGCCGGATGGAGGTGTAAAAGACAGGCTCCACGAGCAATTCGATTCGATTCGACACCCCGTACTCGAGAGCGAGAGGGGCCGCGGTCTCACGGCCCGACGAGGAGGTCTGGCGCTCGAATGTGACTTCCATCTGGAGCTCATGCGCGCGGGGAGTCCGGGCGGTTTCGGTCTCGAGCGGTTGCGAGGCATCCGCCCCGGGAACACAGACAGCGATTGCGAGTAGAGAGCAAAGGGCTAACCACGGACGAAACATGGAGCCTCCCTTCGATCCGTCCCCTCGGACCCGGAATCGACGATTCAATTCGGTTGCCATGCCGGAAGGGTCATCGTGAACCGCGCGCCGCCCGCCGGGGAGTCTGCGACGGTGACTTCTCCGCCGTGGGTACGCGCGACCTGTCGGACAATGGGCAGCCCGAGGCCGAAGCCCGGGTCTCGGGTCCGCGCCTCCCCCCCTCTGTAAAAAGGATCGAAGACTCGCTCCCTGTCGCCGGGGGCGATGCCCTCCCCGGCATCGTCCACGATCACGACCGCCGTGCCATCGTTGCTGCGGAGCATGATGCCGACACGCATCCCGGGCGTGGTGAACTTGATCGCGTTGTCCACAAGGTTGCGAACAGCCGAGGATCAGGACGCTCGTCACGGGTGGTCTGAACGGCCCGCGTCGCCAGGTCGGTCAGATTGACCGGCTCGAATTCGTGCCCCTTCGCGAGCGTGCTGGCCGCTACCCGTCGGATGAACAACAGGGCCTCCACGAGGTCCCGCATCGCCCGCACCTGATCGGCCGCCTTGTGGACCCCCGGGGAAAGACCCGGTGGGAGGCTCGGACTCGCGAGGGCAAGCTCCAGCTCCCCCGAGATCACGGTCAGCGGGGTGAGGAGCTCATGCGAGGCGTCGGCCGTGAATCGACGCTGAGCCTGCAGGTGATCGTCCAGCCGCTCGAGCAAGCGGTTGATCGACTCTTGCAGCCGATCCACCTCCTCGATGCCGCTCGGCTCGCCCAGGGAGCGCACTCCGGACTCCACCGGGACGTCCCGCGCTCTCTGCGCCATGCGCGTCAACGGCTGCAACGTGCCGCGGGCGAGTCGCCGGCTCATGAGCACCGTGAACACCAGCAGCGGCAATGCGGTCGCGATGATGGCTCCGGTGAGCGCCCGCATGGTGGTTCCGTGGATTCGCTCCGAAGTCGAGGCAACAACGCGCGCGCCCGTACCCGTCAACGCCGCCACGCGAACTCGCCCGCCGTGTCGATCCACACGGCCCGGAGTCGGCAGGGGGAGTGCGAGGGGAGGGGAGCCGTCGTGCCGGGTGGAGGCCACGAGCCTCCCGCTCGGGTCGAATATATCGATGCGAAACTCGGCCGAGGTTTCCCCCTCCAAGCCGTCCCGAGCCGCTTTCTCAAGCCCACCCGCCTCGTTGAGCTCGTCGTCGACTGCGGCGGCCACGCGGTGCGCGGTTTCGCCGAGGAGTCGTACTTCCTCGGAGCGGAGGGTCCGCGCCGTGAGCCACAGCGCTGCGACCGCGAAGGCGAGAATGGCCGCCCCCGCGACGCTTTGCAGCAGCAGCGTCAGCCGACCCGCGATCGAGCGGCGCCTCATGACGGCTTGTCCAGCACGTATCCCTCGCCTCGAACCGTGCGGATCCAGTCGCCCCCGTTGCGGGATCCGAGCTTCCGGCGGAGCCGGCTCATGATCACGTCGAGGCTCTCGGAGGCTCGCGCTCCGGTCTCTCCCCACGCCATCTCGAGCAGATCATCGCGCGAGACGATCCGCCCTGCGCGTTCCGCAAGGATCTCGAGGACTTTCCACTCCCGTGCGGTGAGAGGAATTTCCCGATCCGAGATCATGAGCCGGCGCGCGCGGAAGTCTACGGTCCCGTCGGACCACTTGAGGAGCGTGGGCGGATCGTGACCCCCGCGCCGGGCAAGGGCGCGGAGCCTCGCCTGAAGCTCGGCAAGCGCGAATGGCTTCCGCATGTAGTCGTCCGCCCCCGCGTCGAGACCCGCGATCCGATCCGCGACGTCCCCCCGGGCGGTGAGAAACATGATGGGCGTCTCGATGCCCTTGTCACGAATCTCCCGACACAGGTCGATCCCGCTCCCATCGGGGAGCATGATGTCGATCACGATGACGTCAAACTGCTCCGCGACGGCGGCCGCCCGTCCGCTCGAAACGCGAGCGGCCGTGGTCAGGCGATGGCCGCTCTCCTGGAGCGAACGGCGCAACAGGTCTCGCGTCGGTGAGCTATCCTCGATGAGAAGTATGTGCACCCTGGATTCCCCGGGTCGGCGTGCGATCGAAGCCGTCGCGGCAAGAGTTCCACCGCAGGCAACAACCTTCGGCTCCAAACCCTAACGGAATGTTAACGGATGCTAGGTTGCCGGGAGGGTCTTACTTCAACCCGTCGATCACGAAGAGGTCGCTGAGTCGCGACGTCGCACGCCCCGCTCTTTACCGGCGCCAGAAGAGATGATCGAGGGAGAGGACGTCGTCACCGCGCGGCATGGCGAGGAGGAAGATCAAGAGGGCCAGCCGCGGAATGACGTGCGTGTGGAACTCGTAGAGGAAGTCTTTCAGCAAGTGACCGTAGGTCACGATCACGAGGATTGCCCCGAGCGCCAGGAGCGCGGGGCGAACGAAGAGCCCCCCGAACAGGAGCCATCCGGCAGCAAATTCGACGTACGGTATTGAAACCCCCAACCCCCAGAGCAGCCAGGTCGGGATCCAGGTCGACGCGTAGGGATCCACGAAGTATCGGTGGGCGTGCGCCGTCGCGCCCATCTGGAAAAGCTTTCCCCAGCCCGCCATCCCGAAGATCAACCCGAGAACGAGCCGGGCAAACAGAATCGCCCACGCGCGGTCGTGCACCGGGCCGAATGTCATGTCAGCGTAGGAGGACCACCCGGGCGCGGTTCTGGGCGCTCAGACCGTATTGGACGAAGTAGATGCCGGATGGAAGGCGATGCCCCGCGGCGTCCGTGCCGTCCCAATCCAGCCGCATTGGCCCGAGAACGGCAGGACTCACGCCCGGCGATCCCCAGCTTCGAACCATCCGCCCTCGGACGTCGTAGACCGAGACGTAGCCATATCCCGGCGCCACGATCCTCGCCCCCCTGTTGAACGGGTTGGGGTAAACACGGAGCGCGGACGCGCCCGGTGGGCTCTCATCGACTCCCGCCGCGGTCGGAAACACATTCACCGAAACGCCGGAATTGTTCGTGAACGTGATCGGGCTCCCACTCGTGCCCGATTGGAGCTGGAAGCGGGCGGCCGCATCCTCGGCGAGCGGGCAGGATGGCGCCGTGGCGTCGTCAATCGTGCGCACGAGCGCCGTCGCGAGATCGGTCGGGAGCGCCGCGGCCGAAGTCGTCCCGTTCTTGGGCGTCGTGACGGATCCGTAGGCCAGCGCGTTGGCGAAACAGATGGGCTTCTCGAACGAGACCTGACCGGTCCCGACGAGCAGCCCCGGCTTGATGCGGAGATCGGGCGTGATCCCGAATATCTTGGCGAAGTTGTCCGTCGCGCAGAGAATGAATCGCCCAGCGATCCCGTTCGGAACAGAAGCGGCAAAGCTTCCCAGCGAGTCTCGTTGGACGGCGGCTCCGTCGTAGACCTTGATCGACATGCCGGTGACGAGGTTCTCGCCGGGCCCGAGCATCTTCAGCTCGACCGCCTGGACCGTGTTGTTGCCGTTCAGGCCGACCATCACCTTGGTGATTTCGTTCAGATGGAACGCTGCGTTGGCCGACACGGCGTGAAGTAGCGCGAGCAAGGGCAGAAACGTGAGAGCGGAGCGGAAGCTGGAACCGAAGAGGACAACGGGGCGCGGGCGCATGGCGTACCTCCAAAAATGTGCCGCGGCCGGCGGGGGAGAGGCGGGCCGGACGCGCGCTTCCGCGCGAGGATACCACGACTCGGACGGCGGCGGAAGCCTTCGGGGTCGCTTGTGGTCTCTTCTTGGCCTAGAATGCCCCGATCATCGTCGTCTGCCACACATCCGTGCCGATCCACGAGTCCGATATTGTCGAGGCCTGGGCATAGGAGGTCAAAATGGTGTCGATTCCGACGCTGTGGCTCCCGATCTTGGTATCCGCGATCATCGTGTTCCTCGCCAGCTGGCTCCTCCACATGTTTCTCCCCTATCACCGCAGCGATTTCACCAAACTCCCGTCCGAGGACGAGGTGCAGGGGGCGCTGCGCAAATTCAACATCGCTCCCGGCGACTACATGATTCCCTGCGGCGGAGGCCCCGAGGCGATGAAGTCGCCGGAGTTCAAGGAGAGATTTGAGAAGGGGCCGGTCGTGCTCATGACGGTCCTCCGATCGGGCACGATGAACATGGGCACGAGCCTCATGCAGTGGTTTGTATACTGCATCGTGGTCAGCGTTTTCGCGGCGTATGTCACCGGCCGCGCGCAGTCACCGGGATCGCCAACCCTTTCGGTTTTCCGTTTCGCCGGATGCACCGCGTTCATCGCCTACTCCATCGCGCTCTGGCAGGACTCCATCTGGTACCACCGGAAGTGGAGCACGACCATCAAGAACACCTTCGATGGGCTGGTGTATGGGCTCCTGACGGCGTGCGTGTTCGGGTGGCTGTGGCCTAAGTAGGGGGTCCGGGCGCGGCGTGACCCTACTCCTTACTGCCGTTGCCCTCGTCGCATTCGCGTCCAACTCGATCCTCTGCCGGCTCGCGCTCGGCGCGCGCGAGATCGACGCGGCAAGCTTCACGTTGGTTCGGCTCTTGTCCGGCGCCCTGACGCTGCTTCTCGTTCGCGCGGCGGCCGCGTCCAGGGTCGCGCCCAAGACCCGCGTCCCGAAGCGGCATGATCCCTGGCTCCCAGCCGCGCTTCTCTTCATCTACGCCGCTCCCTTTTCCTTCGCCTACATCCGACTCAGCGCCGGCACCGGCGCTCTGATTCTCTTCGCATGCGTGCAGGCGACGATGCTGATCGGAGCCATCCGATCGGGGGAGCGATTCCAATGGTGGGAGGGAATCGGGCTCGTGATCGCGCTCGCCGGGCTGACCTATCTCGTTTCGCCCGGGCTTTCCGCGCCCCCGCCGCTCGGGTCGGCGCTCATGGCCATCGCGGGCGTGTCGTGGGGCCTCTATTCGCTCCGCGGGCGCGGCTCCGCGGATCCTCTCGGCGACACGACCTTGAACTTCATCTGGGCCCTGCCCCTTGCGCTCCTCGTCAGCCTGGTGGCCGTCCGCGGCGCGCACCTTTCTCCACGAGGGATTGCGCTCGCCACCGCATCGGGCGCCCTGGCCTCCGGCCTCGGCTACACCATCTGGTTTGCCGCGCTCCGGGGACTGACCGCGATCCGCGCGGCGACGGTCCAGCTCACGGTTCCCGTGCTTGCGGCCGCAGGCGGCGTGGTGCTCCTCCAAGAGTCGGTGACGGTGAGGCTCGTCGTATCCGCGGCACTGATCCTCGGGGGAGTCGGCCTCGCCCTGGCGGGGCGCGGCCGTGCGCGGGTCAGCTCGCCGCCGTGGTAGAATGCAGGGGTCCATAACGCCGCGGAGGCTGGATGGGGCCTGTCTTTCTGAGTGCGGTAAAGACCCTGCTCGTGATGCAAGCGATGCAGGGGACCGTCGTCGGCAGAGTGTGGGATGCGGAGACGGCCGAGCCCATCTGTGGCGCAGCCGTCACCCTGACCGACCTGGATCGCGGCACCGGGACTGACGAAACGGGCCGCTACGCATTGCGGCAAGTACCTGCCGGCGAACACCAGCTCACCGTTCACTTCATCGGCTATGCCGAGCGATCGCTCTACGCCCTCGTGCCCCAAGACGGTCAGCTCGAGATCGATGTCTGGCTCCTGCCCCAGCCCGTCCGCATCCATACAATAGATGTGCGCGCGCCGGT
>WNFK01249571.1_pt1 | contig 16367 bp, 15 predicted proteins | sample 5400281 | NCBI WGS metagenome assembly WNFK01 (sample SAMN13153350, study PRJNA577476) | soil metagenome | isolation source: 20 cm soil on Douglas fir-dominated hillslope | place: USA:California | collected 2013-09-17 | reverse complement strand
TCACCACCGCGAGCCCATTCCGCTTGGCCTCCTCGCCTATGGCCTGGATCTGCTCGTACATCTTCGTGGCGTTGGAGGAGCCCGGGTAGATCGTGAACCCGATCGCGGAGCATCCCAGCCGCAACGCAGCCTCCACGCTGCCGGTCACCGCGGAGAGCGGATCCTTCTCGTCGTGGAGCACGTCATGGTTGTTCGCCTTCAAGATCAGAGGAATCTCGCCCGCGAATTCCGACGCGCCCGCCTCCAGAAAACCCAGCGGCGCCGCGTAGGCGTTGCAGCCCGACTCGATGGCCAGCTCGAAATGGAACCGGGGATCGTACGCCGGGGGATTCATCGCGAAGGAGCGGGCCGGACCGTGCTCGAATCCCTGGTCCACCGGCAGGATCACGAGCTTCCCGGTCCCCGCCAGGGTGCCGTGGTTCAGGAGCCGCGCGATGTTCGCCTTGGTGCCGGGATTGTCGGACCCGTACCAGGACAGGATCTCGCGCACGCGCGCGGAAGCTCGGTGCGTGCCGTCGGCGCTTGGAGCGGATGCCTTGGGGGCCGTGATGGTCTCGGGGTTCACAGGGGGCAGTATAGCCAGAGGGGCCCCCGCGCTCAAGCCTCGGCCACGGCCGCGTAGCGCGCCGCGCCCAGGAGCCCGGTGTGCTCGTTGGTGATCACCGAGACCGGGATCCGGCTCAGGATCGGCCTCAGGTGGTCCTTGTCGCGGAACGCGGCCAGGAACTCGTCCCACCGGAGGGCCGGCAGGATCTTGGGCGCGATCCCGCCCCCGAGGTAGATCCCCGCCCGCGTCACCGCGCGCAAGGCGAGATTCCCCGCCTCGGCTCCGTAGGCCCCGACGAAGAGCTTGAGCGCGCGCTCGCACGAGTGGCAATCCCTGGCCATGCCATGGCCGCTCACCACGGCGGCCATCCCCCCGGGCCCCATCTCGCCCCGATGCGTGGCCCATGCGGGCACTTCGTGGAAGAGCTCGCCCAGGGCCGCAAGCCCGGGGCCGGACAGCACCCGCTCCCAGCTCACCCGCCCGTACTTCGCGCGAAAGGATTTCAATACATGGATCTCCTCGTCGGTCCTCGCCGCGAAATCGGCGTGTCCGCCCTCGGAGGGAACGGGGAGGTGCGTGACCCCCACGCGGACCAGAATCGTCTCTCCGAGGCCGGTCCCCGCCGCGATGAGACCCGCGCAGGCCTCCTCGTCCGCCGTGCCTTCTTGAAGTCGCACCAGCGCGGAAGGTGGCAGCGCCCGCAGCCCGTGCCCGGTCGCGACCAGGTCGTTGATGATGTGGACATGGGAGGGCTTCAACCCGAGCCTGGCCGCGACGACCTCGGATTCGATGACCCAGGGCAGGCTGGTGACGCGCACCGCGCGGTTCACGACCGCGCCCGCCACGCCCAGGCCGATGGCCTTCACGGGTCCTGGATGCCGGGAGAGATAGTCGTCGAGGAGGGCCTCGAAGGAGGGGTAGCTCGCGCCGGCCAGGGTCTCGAGGTCGATCGGCTGGCCCGGCTCGTCTCCTACGGTCTTGAAGCGCGCGAGGTAGGTCTTGGTGCCGCCGACGTCGCCCGCGAGGATCAGAAGCGCCTCAACGCGCGATCGCCTTGGGCAGGGCGCTCGCGGCCTCGCGGTCCAGGATCCAGACCAGCTCGCCCGCGCGCGGCTTGACCCGCGAGGCGGGCGTGGGCGCCGCGCGATCCTCGGGCGCCAGCGTGCGCTGCACCGCGGGAGCCTTGTCCCGGCCCGCCACCAGGAAGATCACGCGCCGCGCCGCGTTCAGGAGCCGGAACGTCGCGGTGACCCGCATGGAAGCAACCGCCTCGACCCGGACGTCCACGCAGAGGCGCGGCGGCTGGTCGGGGATCTCCACACCGGGGAAGAGGGACGCCGTGTGCCCGTCCGCCCCCAGCCCGAGGAAGACCAGGTCGAACGAGGGATCCACGGGCGGATAGGCCGCGAAGCGATTGCGGAGGAGCGCTTCGTACCGCACGGCCGAGAGCGCCAGGTCCATGGCCTCGCCGCGGATCCGGTACGTGCGGGGCGAGGCCAGGCCCAGGGGCTCGAGGAGGGTCCGCTTCACCATGCCGTAGTTCGAGTCCGGATGCTCGGGCGGCACCGGGCGCTCGTCGCCGAAGTAGAGCTCCACGGAGCTCCAGTCCAGGCGGCTCCGGGTCGGCTCGGACGCGAGCAGCCGGTACATGGGCTCAGGGGTCGTGCCGCCGGAGAGGAGCACGCGGAGCGGCTTCTCCCGGGTTCCGCGCGACGCCCCCGACACGAACTCCTCCGCGCCTGCGCTTGCGATCTCCCGAGCATCCGACACGACGCGGATCGTCGGTCCGGTCGTCATGAGCGGCTCCATACGTTCATCATCTCCTCCGCGGCACGCGCCGCCTGCTCCATGGGCCGGTTCGCGGCGTGGCGATGGATCTCGCCCACGATGCACGCCGCGAACTCGCAGTACCCGAACGGGACTTCGGAGCTCAACTCTCCCTGGCCGCGCACGGTCACCCGCGCCGTGCGGTCCCGCCCCTGGTGCCGGATCTCGGCCACGAGGGCATGCGGACCGTCCGCGGTGATCGTGATCCGCTCCAAGATTCGCTCCTGGCCCGATCCCGATCCCCGGAACGCGATCGTCACCGGGCCGCTCTTCGACTCGAGGCGCAGCGCGCGCGCGTCTCCGCCTTCCACCTTCCACCCGAGGCGCGTCGCCAGCCATCCCGCGAGGAGCCACGCCGGAGGAGGCGGAGGGCCGGGGCCCACGAAGGCGATCTCCACCGCGCGCACGGCCCCGAGCGCCGGAAGATACTCCTTATCGTCGAAAACCTCCGCGAGAATCGCGCGCCAGGGAAGAAGCCGCGCCCAGGCGAGATCGTGCAGGTCGGCCATCGAAACCAGCTCCTCGAACCAGGGAAGGTCGATCCGCGGATGGAAGTGGAGCAGCACGGTGGGGAGGTCCCCGATCAGGAGCGAGCGGATCGCGCTCGGGATCAGGGAGACCGAATCCGGGTCGGAATCCAGCACCACCTGCTCCGAGCAGATGAGCCCGCCGCCGCTCTCGCGCCGGTGGCGGATCACGCCGATCCGCGCGACAAGGCGGCCGCCTTTCGACGCCGCGCCGGCGCCGATGGTGAAGAGTCGCGAGGGATGCTGCCGCGTCACCTCGACCAGGACGGGCGTGAGCTTCATGGCGAAGGGCGGATCCAGGGGCACGACCAGGTTCGCCATGGCCGCGCGGTGGATCGCCCCGTCGCGGGCGGGATCCGTTCCGGGGCCGCCCCGCTTCCACATGTTCCGGAGATCGGCCTCGACCGTCTCCGCGTCGAACGGGCGGCTCCCATCGTCGAGGATGTGCTCCGCGAGCGCGCTCACAGGCGATACCAGTGGGAGCCGTGGCGGTGCAGGAGCTCGTCCGCGTCGTCCGGACCCCACGTCCCGGCGGGATAGCTCGAGAGGCGCGGTCCCTTCCCGTCACGCCACGCGGCGAGGATCGGGTCCACGAACGCCCAGGCCAGCTCCACCTCGTCGCGGCGCGCGAAGAGGGTCGAGTCCCCCAGGTTGCAGTCCAGGAGGAGCCGCTCGTACGCCTCGGGCGGGTCCTGCCCGAACGCCGTGAGGTAGAAGAAGTCCATCTGCACGGGATCGATGTGGAGCGCCTGGCCGGGGGACTTGGAGCCGAAGGAGAGGGAGATCCCCTCGTCCGGCTGGATCCGCAAGCGCAGGACGTTGGCTTCAATGTTCTCGCATCCCATCGAGCGGAAGAGCGAGAAGGGAGGCTGCCGGAACACGATCGCGATCTCGGTGGCGCGCCGGGCCAGGTGCTTCCCGGTGCGGAGATAGAAGGGAACGCCGGACCAGCGCCAGTTGTCCACGTGCACCCGCGCCGCCATGTAGGTCTCGACCGTGGATTTGGGATCCACGTCGGGCTCTTGCCGGTAGCCCACGACCGGCGCACCGCCCACCGCGCCCAAGGCGTACTGGGCGCGCACCGTGTCCCGCGCCACCTCCTCGGGCGTCATGGGATGGAGAGTCCTCAGCACCTTGGCCTTCTCGTCGCGCACCGCGTCCGCCTCGAACCGGGCGGGCGGCTCCATGGCGGTCAGGGTGAGGAGCTGCATCATGTGGTTCTGGAAGATGTCGCGCCCGATGCCGGAGCCCTCGAAGTACCCCGCGCGCCCCTCGATCCCCACGGACTCCGCCACCGTGATCTGCACCTGATCCACGTAGCGGTTGTTCCAGAGCGGCTCGAAGATCCCGTTCCCCAGGCGGAAGACCAGGATGTTCTGGACGGTCTCCTTGCCCAGGTAGTGGTCGATCCGAAAGATCTGGCTCTCGGCGAAGACCGTGTGGACCAGCGCGTTCAGCTCGCGCGCGGATTCGAGGTCGTGGCCGAAGGGTTTCTCGATGATGACCCGCTCCCAGGGCGCGGCGCGCTCCTCCCGGATGGCGCGCCGCGCGAGACCGGCGGCCCCGATGTTCCGGATCAGGGGCTCGTACGCGGCGGGCGGGGTGGCGAAGTAGAAAATCCTGTTTCCCGGGATGCCGCGCTTCTCCTCGATCTCGGTGAGGAGCTGTCCCAGCGCGCGGAAGGCGTTGTGATCCTCGAAGACGCCGGGCACGTAGTAGAGCGTCTCGGCGAAGCGCTCCCACTCGGCCGTGGACGCCTCCGTCGGGGCGATGGCCTTCCGCATCTCCTCCCGGAACGTCTGGTTCGTGAACGCGCGGCGCGCGAAGCCCACGATCGCGGTGCGCGGATGGAGGAGCTTCTGCTTCGAGAGGCGGAAGAGCGCTGGGATCAGCTTCCGGTGGGTGAGGTCCCCGCTCGCGCCGAAGACGACGAAGGTGCAGGGATCCGCGGCTTTCAGCGTGACGCTCTCCTCGCGGAGAGGGTTCTCCCGAGCCTGGGGAGGGGCCGCCACGGTCATGCGGTCTTCACCGGATGGCCGCCGAACTTGTGGCGGAGCGCCGCCAGCACCTTGCCCTGGAAGGATTCGGCCTGCCGGGAACGGAACCGCGTCTGGAGCGCCGCCGTCAGCACGGGCGCGGGGACGGCGCGGTCGATCGACTCGATCACGGTCCACCGGCCCTCGCCCGAGTCCTCGACGTAGCCTTTCACGTGATCCAGGCTCGGGTCTTCCTCGAGCGCGCTCGCCGCGAGCTCCAGGAGCCAGGAGCGCACCACGCTGCCTTGATTCCAGAGGGAAGCGATGGAGTGAAGGTCCAGGTTGTACTCGGTCTTCGACTTCAGTATTTCGAATCCCTCGGCGTAGGCCTGCATGAGGCCGTACTCGATCCCGTTGTGGACCATCTTGGTGAAGTGGCCCGCGCCGCCCGGGCCGACCCGAGCGTAGCCGTCCTTCGGCGCGAGCGTCCGGAAGAGGGGCTCGAGCCTGCGGCACGTCGCCTCGGGGCCGCCGACCATGAGGCAGTAGCCGACCGTGAGGCCCCAGATGCCGCCCGAGGTGCCCGCATCGATGAAATCGATCTTTCGCTCCGCCAGCAAGGCGCCGCGCCGGACCGAGTCCTTGTAGTAGGAATTCCCGCCGTCGATGATCGTGTCCCCGGGCTTCAAGAGGACGGCGGTGTCGCGGATCACCTGCTCGGTGGCGTCGCCGGACGGAACCATGATCCAGACGGCCCGGGGCGCGTCGCCCATCTTCGCGACCAGCTCCGCGGGCGTTGAGGCCACGACGGCGCCCTTCGCCGCCACCTCGCGGACCGGGTCGGGGGAGCGGTCCCACGCCACGATCCGGTGCTTTCCATCGAGCAGGCGGAGGACCATGTTCTTCCCCATCCGCCCGAGCCCAATGAACCCGAGTTCCATTCAGCCCTCCCTTGGAGAGTCGATCAGCGGCGCTGGAGCAGCGCCACGGAGCGCTCGCGGATGACCGCCATCATCTCGTCGTAGGCGGTCGCGAACGATTTCACCCCGTCCGCGAGCAAGCGCTCGCAGTGCGCCTGGAGCGAGATGCCTTGGTCCGCGAACGCCTGGCGCGTGCGGCGCGCGTCCTCGATCGAAGGGTCCAGCCGGTTGCCCCGGCTCGTGCCGTGGTCGAGAAACGCGGAGAGGGTCTCGCGGGGCATCGTGTTGATGGTATCCGGCCCTTCCAGCTCCTCCACGTACTTCACGTCGGAATAGGCTTTGTCCTTGGTGCCGGTGCTGGCCCAGAGCATCCACTGGGGCCGCGCGCCGGCGCGGCGGCGATCCTCGAAGGAGGGCCCGAAGAACTGCGCGCGGTATTCCTCCCAGACGTGCAGGGCGTTCGCCACCGCGGCTTTCCCCCGGAGCGAGAGGTAGCGCTCCTTCTCGCCGGGAGGCGCGCCCGCGGCCTTCTCCTCCAGCTCCTTGTCCACCGCGGTGTCGAGGCGGCTCACGAAGAGGCTGGCCACCGAGTGTAGTCCGTCGAGGGACAGCCCGGCGCCGATCCTCCGGTCGATGCCGCGCTTGAACGCCTCGGCCACGGTGACGTACTGCGGCGCCGAGAAGATGAGGGTGACGTTGATGCTGATACCGTCCGCGATCAGCGCCTCGATCGCGGGAATGCAGGGAGGGGTGGCGGGCACCTTCACGAAGAGGTTCGGCTTCCGGACCTTGTTCCAGAGGCGCTTCGCCTCCGCGATCGTGCCCTCGGTGTCGTAGGCGAGGGTCGGGGGCACCTCCAGGCTCACGAAGCCGTCCCGGCCCGTCCCTTTCTGGTACGCGTCCGCCAGGAGATCCGCGGTGCGCGTGATGTCGCGGGCCGAGAGCTCGTCGAAAATCTCCTCCGCCGACTTGCCGGCGCCCGCCATGCGGACGATCTCGGCGGGATAGGAATCCTTGTCCCCGGCGATCGCGTTCTTGAAGATCGTGGGGTTCGACGTGACGCCGTAGACCGACCCCTCCTCGATCAGCTTCTTCAGCTCGCCCGACCGGATGACGCCGTCGCTGATGAAATCCAGCCAGACGCTCTGGCCGAGGTCGTGAAGCTGGACGGCGGTGTTCTTCATCGGGGAGCTCCTTCCATAGGGATTGCTAGACCTTGCGCTTGGTGGTGGCGAGCATGACCTTCCGGCCTTCGGGATCGATCGTGCTCACGACGCGATGGCCCCACGGCATGTCCGCGGGCGGTCCCTCGAACTGCACGCCCTTCGCCGACAGGTCGCTGTAGGCGCGATCCACATCCTTGACCATGAAGTAGAGCACGGGCTCCTTGGCCGGGCTGGGCTCGCCCATGCCCTGCATCGGCGGCATGAATCCGACGCTGGACGAATCGCCCGTCTGGACGTAGAGATAGTTCATCTGCGGGTCCTGCTCGAAGCGACGGAATCCCAGCAGGTCCGTGTAGAAGCGCTTCACGTCGGCCAGATTGTGCGTCGTGTAATCCATGTGCTGGATCAGGAGACCGATGCCGCTCGGCGGCGACGGCCGGGCGGCCGGCGCTGACTTCTGCGCGGGACGCTTGGCGGACTTGGGAGCTGCTTTCTTCGGGGCGGGGCGCTTCTTGGCTGGAGCGCGCTTCTTGGTCGCGGTTCGCTTCGAAGCCTTCTTCCGTGCAGGCATGGAATCCTCCTGGTTCGGGGAGCACAAACGCTTACTCCGAAAATGATGCAGCAAACAGTAGCCGCTTTCCAGTCTCGGTGCATGACAAAGGAGGCCGTGATCGTGAGACGGACAGGGATGTTCATCGTGATCCTCGCGGGGCTCTTCGCGGCCGGGTGCGCGACCACGGGGCCGGGCGGAAAGAAGAGCGTCATTCTGATCGGGGAGCAGGAGGAGAAGGACATCGGCGCCAAGATGTCCGCCCAGATCCGAACGGAGAAGAAGGTCTTCGCGGACCGCACGGTCACGGACTACGTGAGCCGAACGGGGCAAAAGATTGCAAGATTGTCCGATCGACCGGACATGGCGTACACGTTCACGGTCATCGAGGACAAGACTCCGAACGCCTTCGCCGTGCCCGGCGGGTACATCTACGTACACACGGGTCTCCTCAAGATGATCGACACGCAGTCGCAGCTGGCGGGCGTGCTGGGACACGAGATCAGCCATATCGTGGCGCGCCACAGCGTCAAGCAACTACAAGAAGGGATGGGCTTCCAGATCTTGAGCGCGCTGGTCTTCGGTGGATCCAGCCAGACCACGCAGGCCGCCGTGAACGTGGGGCTCGGGCTGGTCATGCAGGGGCACAGCCGCGCCGACGAGGCCGAGGCGGATTCCTACGGAACCATCTACATGGCCCGGGCCGGCTACAATCCCGAAGGGATGGCTCAGGTGATGGACAAGCTCGCGACCCTAAGCAGCAGCGGGGAAGGCTTCTGGGAGAACCTTGCCTCGGACCACCCGCCCGCCGCGAAGCGCGCCGCCGCGGTCCGCGCGGAGATCAAGGACAAGGGACTCGACGCAGGACTGCCTTCCGATCCGGAGCCTTACAGAACCATCAAGGCTCGAGTGCCCTAGCCACGAGCGCCCGCTCGGCGGCGTGGCCGATGACCGCCAGGCCCTGGGTGACGCTCCCCGCGATGTGGAGCCGCAGCGTCGGCCTCCCGTGCGACTCGAGCGAGCGGGCGTCGCCCAGAGCCTGGGCCAGCTCCAGCTTCCCGAAGGTGATCCCGGACAGCGGAATCGGGAGGTCCTGCCCTGTAGCCGCGGTGATCATGAGGAAGAGCCCCTTGGGCGGACCGCCCTTGTAGAGCTGTCCGATGGAGTGGAGATACCGCGGACCGTACCCCTGGAGCACCGGGATCAGGACCGCGTCACGAATCTCCCTTCGCAGGTTTGCGAACGCGCTCTCCGTGGCGGCCGTCCTCTCTAGGAAAGCCAGGATCGCCAGGTAGTCGCCGGGCTCGCACAGCGCGAAGAACCGTCCCAGGACCATCTCGAGGCTGGGATGCCCGGGCGCGTGAGAGGTGAGCTTGCCCCAGAGATCCTCGGAGGCGAAGGTCTCCACGCCCTCATCCCTGGAGCGAGGCTGGCCGACCGGCACGTCGCCGGTCCGCTCCACCTCGGCCAGGATGGCCGCGGTCGCGTCCTTGCTCTCCTGCACGTTCGGCTCGTCGAAGGGATCGATTTCGAGCGCCGCGCCCGCGATCGCGGTCGCCACTTCCCACCGGTAGATTTCGGCGGCGAGATCCGTGCGGTCGGAGAGCGTGATCTGGATCCATGGCGCGCCGGTTTGCCTCAGCTCGCTTCCGAGACCCACGAGCTCGGGAGCAGGCTCTCCCTGGAGCGTGATCGCGACGAAGCAGCGGTCCTCGGAGTAGTAGCGCGCGAAGCCAGGCGGCTCGCCCTCCACGGGGACGATGCCGCGCCCTTCCTTCCCGGTCGACTCCGCGATCAGCTGCTCGATCCAGTAGCCGATGGGACGGAGCGAGGAAGGCGTGAGGATCGTGAGCTTGTCGCGGCCCGAGCGCGCCGCGGCGCCGAGCCACGCGCCCAGGCGGAGCGCCCCGTTCCGTTCCGGTTCGGCCGACGCGAACTCCTTCGCCACGCGCGCGGCCCGCGCGCCGAAGGCCTCGAGATCGAGGCCCAGGAGCGCGCCGGGCACCATGCCGAAGTAGGAGAGCGCCGAGTAGCGTCCGCCGATGTCCGCCGGGTTCAGGAACACGCGGCGCATGCCGTCCTCGGAGGCGAGGCGCTCGAGCGCCGAGCCCGGATCGGTGATCGCCGCGAAGCGGCCAGGGATCGAGTCCACGCGCATTTCTTCGAGGCGCGCGCGGAAGTACCGGTACTGGGAGAGCGTTTCGATGGTCCGCCCCGACTTGCTCGAGACCAGGAAGAACGTGCGGTCGAGGCGATGCGAGGCTTCCGCGGCGCGGATGGCGGCGGGGTCGGTGGAGTCCAGGACCTCGAGCGTCGGCGCGCCCGGCGCGGGACGCATGACCTCGGCCAGGACCTGGGGCGCCAGGGTCGAGCCACCCATGCCGAGGAGGAGGACGCGCGTGAACCCCTGGCCCCGAACCTCCGCCGCGAAGGAGGTGACGTTCGGGACCTTGTTCTCGAACCACGCCGGGGCGTCGAGCCATCCGAGACGGTTCTCGATGACCTTCCGGTGGGCGGGGTCGTCCTTCCAGAGCGAGGCGTCCTTGCGGTGAAGGCGGCCCACCGCGTCCTCGCGGATCAGCCGATCGAGGACCTCGCGGTACGACGCCTCGATCGCGCCCGCGAACTCAATGGTGCTGGTGGGTTCGCTCATACTCGGTGATCTGGCCAATCCGACGTTCGTGCCGTCCGCCGTCGAAGGGCGACGTGAGCCAGGTCTCGACGATGGGTTCCACCGCGGCCGCCTCGGTGAACTTGGCGGCCAGGACCAGGACGTTGGAGTCGTTGTGACGGCGCGCCAGCTCCGCCATGGTGACGTTGATGCAGATCGTGGCGCGGATCTTCTCCACCTTGTTCGCCGCGATCGCGATCCCATTTCCGGAATCGCACAAGAGAATCCCGCGATCCACCACCCGGTCGCGGACCGCCTCGGCCACCCGGAAGGCGTACGGGGGATAGTCCACGGATTCGGTGGACTGGGTGCCCACGTCCCGCACGTCGTGCCCGAGGCTTTGGAGGATCTGGATCACGCGCTGCTTCATCTCGAAGCCCGCGTGATCGGCTCCGATCGAGATCTTCATGGGTCTCCCGTGGGACTGGAACGCGCTGCGCGGGGACGGTCGAGGCTCTTCGATCGAGGCTAGAACAGGGCCTTCCATCGGCGCAAGAGCCGAGTTGACAGGTCCGTCCGGAGCGGCGACACTTCGCCACTATGTCCACCGTTCCGACACCTCCGCGCAGCACGCAACCGCTCCGCGCGGAGCACGAAAAGATCCTGGCCAGCCTTCACGCCATCGGCGAGCGCCTGGAAACGCTCGGGGAGCAGACCACCCCGAACCAGATGGCGCTGGCCCGCGAGGTGCTGGACTTCGTGCGGAAGCAGATCGCGCCGCACGCGCGCGCCGAGGAATACACGCTCTATCCCGCGGCGGACTGGGCGGCGGGCGAGGGCTCGCGCGTCACCGAGGTGCCGCGCTTCGAGCACCAGCTGGTGGCGCGACGCTGCGAGGCGCTGGACAAGGCCATCCAGGCCGGCAGCGCGCCCGGCCGCCTCATGCATCTCTGCTATTCCATCCTCGGTCTCGTCGCCGCGCACTTCGTCACGACCGAAGAGGTGCTCTTCCCGTACCTCGACAAGGCGTTCGACGCGGCGCGGTTCGAGAAAGAAGTCCTCACTCCGCTCCGCGTCGAACGAGGCGCCAAGCGCTGAGCCGCTTACCTCGGCGCTGACGTGCCGGGGCTCGCACCCTTCCCGCCCGGGACCTTCTCACCCGCCAGCCAGTTGTCGAACGCGTGGTAGTCGTAGTCCCGCCCCAGGAACTCGTGCACCAGCTTCGCCGCCGGCGCGGAGCCGCCTTGGGACAGGATGGTGTCCCGGTACCGCTTGGCCATCGCGGGGTCGAGCAGGTTCGAAGGATCGAACTTGCTGAACATGTCCTTCGAGATCACGAGCGACCACATGTAGGTGTAGTAGATCGCCGAGTACCCGTCGAGATGCCCGAACGCCGACTGGAAGTGCGTCTCCGGCATCGGAGGATACGGCGTGTACTGGGGCTCCAGCTTCTGCAAGATCGCGTCCGTGTTCACGTCCTTGGCCGGACGGTTGTAATAGTTGAGCGAGATCGCCGAGTAGAGATTCTGGTACGCGATCGAGGTCGCGCGGCCGAACCAGTCCGCCTGCCGCATCCGCTCCACCATCTCCGCGGGGATGGGCGCGCCGGTCTGGTAGTGCTTGGCGAAGGTCTGCAGCACGCCCGCATTCCAGCACCACTCTTCCAGCATCTGCGAGGGCGCCTCCACGAAATCCCACTCGGTGGAGATTCCGGAGATCGGCTCCCACGGCTGGTGCCCGCCGAGCATGGAGTGGAGCAGGTGGCCGAATTCGTGGAAGAACGTGACCACGTCGCCGTGCTCCATGAGGCCGGGATCGCCGGGCTTTCCGCCCGCGAAGTTGCAGACCAGGCAGGCCTCGGGAATCTGGATCCCCTCGACGCCGTTCCGGATTCCGAAATTCGCGGCATGGTTGTACTTGCCCGGACGCGGATGGAGGTCGAAGTAGAACCGGCCGATCATCCGCCCGTCCTCCCACACCTCGTACGCCTCGACGCTGGGATCCCACAGGTCGGCGTTCTCCATCCTCTTGTACGTCACGCCGAACATCTTCTCCGTGCAGGCCAGGACGCCCGCTTTCACTTCGTCGAACGGGAAGTAAGGGCGCGCCTGCTGGGAGTCGAAGTTGTAATCACGCTTCCGGATCAGCTCGCCGTAGTAGCGGCGGTCCCACTGATTCACCGCCGTCGCGGCGGGATCGTCGGCGCGCTTCGCCTTGAGGTAGACGACGTACTCGTCCTGCGCGCGCTTCAGCGTCAGGCCGCGCAGCCGCTCGATGAAGGCCGCGACGTTCTTGTCGTTCTCGATCATCTTGTCGCGCGTGGCGTACTCGGCCCACGACTTGAACCCCAGCAGGCGGGCCAGGTCGTAGCGCTTCGCGATCATCTTGTCCAGCACGGCGATGTTCGCGGGATAGGCGCGGTTCAGGAACTCCTTCATGAGCCGCTGCCGCACGCCCGCGTTCTTCGCGTAGCTCATGACGGGGAAGAAGTCGGGGTACTCGATGCTGACCTTGATCTTCCCGTCGGCGCCGGGGGCGTGCGACTTCACGTAGTCCTCCGGAAGACCGTCCAGATCGGCCGCGCTGTCCAGCGTGATCGTGCGCGAATCGTTCCGGATGTTCTTGTCGAAGTCCTGCCCGATGACCACCAGCTCCTCGCGCAGCTCGGCGATTTTCTTCCGCGTCGCTTCGTCCTTGTCCACGCCCGAGAGCCGGAAATCGCGGAGGGTCTTCTGGACCGCGTACGTGGTGCGCGCGTCCTCTGCGTTCAGGTCCAGCTTGCTCAGCGCGTCGTAGACCGCGCGATTCAGCCCGAGATCGTTCAGGAACTTGCTCGCCGCCCGCGTTTCCTCCTCGGCCACGCCCCGCACCGTGGAGTCCGGATGGACCGACTCGATGAGGCCGGACTCGTACGCGACGTTGTCGGCATGGAGCAGGGCTTCGTTGTATGGTGCAAACGTGTTCGCGATGGTGCGCGGCCCCTTCTCCGCCACCAGGCGGTCGAGGGCCAACTGCGCGACCTTGAGCTCGCCGTCGCAGAGCGAACGGAATCCGCCGGAGTCGGGCTTGCCGGCCCAGAAGGGAGGCGCGACCGGGGTCGACGTGGTCGAGGCAAAGGCCCCTCCCGGCGCGGCAAGGGCCGCGGCCAGGCAGAGCACGGGGATGAATCGACGGATGGAGATCAAGCGCACGGAATCCTCCTCATGGAACCGGACGTGGTGATGATCGAAACAGCCGGGCGGGGAACGCCGCCCACTCTAGCACAGCGATGACGCGGGACCGGGGCCTCCTTTATCTGGCCGCCTTCGCGCGCGCCACGGGGATCGGGATGTCGGGCGTGCTGGTCGGCCTCTACGCCTCCGAGCTGGGGCTGAGCGCGGCCGGCGTCGGTCTCGTGATCTCGGCCGGACTGGTCGGCGTGGCCCTCGGGACCCTGGCCGTGACCCTCTTCGCCGAGCGGCTGGGCCGGACCCGCCTCCTGGTCGGGCTCGCCCTGCTCGCGGCGCTGGGGACCCTGGTCTTCGCCCTCGCCCCCTCGACTTGGATGCTCGCACCGGCCGCGGCGTTGGGAATGGTCAACGGGATGGGCCGCGATCGGGGCGCCGCCTTCTCCCTGGAGCAGGCCTTACTTCCGGATCTCGGCGACGAGGCCGGCCGGACCCAGGCCTTCGCCTGGTACAACGTGGTGCTGGATTCGGGACACGCGCTCGGCGCCCTGGCCGGTCTCCTGCCCAGTCTCCTCCGCCACGCGGGCTTTTTGACCCTGGCGTCCTACCGCGCCGGCTTCCTGGCCGTGGCGGCCACGAGCCTCGTGGGCGCGCTGGCCTACCTGGGCCTCAGCGCTCGCGCGCGCGGACGCGGACCGTCCCGCTCCATGCCCGTGACCCCCGAATCCAGGAGGCGCATCGGCGGCCTGGCCGCGCTCTTCGCGATGGACAGCGTGGGCGGGGGATTCCTGACCACGGCACTCCTCTCGTACTGGTTCTTCCGGCGCTTCGGGGTCGGGGAGGAGACGCTGGCGCCGCTCTTCCTCCTCGCGCGCCTCGCGAACGGGGCCTCGCACCTCGCGGCGGCATGGCTGGCGAAGCGGTTCGGCCTCTTGCGCACCATGGTCTTCACCCATCTTCCTTCGAGCCTCCTCCTCCTCACCGTGCCGATCGCTCCGAGCTTCACGGTCGCGGCGCTCCTTTATCTCCTCCGTGAATGCCTCGTGGAGATGGACGTCCCAACCCGGCAGTCCTACGTCGTCGCGGTGGTGCGTCCCGAGGAGCGCGCGGCCGCCGCGGGCGCCACGAATCTCGTGCGGACGGCGGGTTGGGCGGTGGCGCCCGCCTTCGCGGGCGCGGCCATGCAGGGGGTCGCGCTCTGGTCGCCGCTTGCGGCCGGAGCGGCGCTCAAGATCGCCTACGATATCCTTCTCTACCGGGGGTTCCGGAAGATCAAGCCGCCCGAGGAGCGGCCGGGCGAAGGGAGCTCTACTCCGCCTCCCGCCGCGTCGCGTAATTCTGCGGGGCGAGCGCGAACTGACGCTCGGTGAGGTCGGACTCGAAGTAGAACGTGCGGTCCTTGAATTTCATGTGCGGCGAAAGCTGGGTCGCGGTGAACGGCTTCTGGGACACGGGATCCGTGAGCGTGCCCGCGTAGCGGAGTGGATCGGCGAGGAATCTCTTCTTCGTGTCCGGCCCCGCGAAGAAGTAGGTCTCCTGGTTCAGGAAGACGCGAAGCTTGGGATCGTACGAAGCCACCCGACGCGGATCCACCGGGTCCGGCACCTTGATTTTCAAGAATTCCAGAAACGGCGCCGGGTCCTCCGTGAATACGGGGGGGCAGCCGTGGCAGCAGTACCCGACCGTCTGGCGGTTCACGTAGCTGGGGCGGATCCTCATGTTCAGCGGCCCGTGCTTCACCGGGCAGCGGTCGTTGATGGAGAGGGCGTCGCCGTACATCTGCTTCTTGTAGACGGGAGCGTAGAACGGCTGCTGCTGGGGCGTGTGGCTGACGGGGGCCGGCGTCTTGGCGGAGTCCTGAGACGCCGAAGCGGAGCCCGCCAGAAGCATCCAACCCAAGACCAGGGAAGGAATTGTCCGGTTCGCGATCATCCCGAAAAGTAGACCACGACCCCGCCCGCTCCTCCAGCCGAAAATAAGGTATCCTCTGCCCATGTCCGATCGCCCCCGTGCGCCTGAGCTAAATGCCGCGTTCGCTTGGTTGAACACCGATCGCCCGCTTTCGTTCGCGCGCGAGCTCGAGGGCCAGGTGGTGCTGCTCGACTTCTGGACCTACTGCTGCATCAACTGCATGCACGTGCTCCCTGACCTGGCCTATCTGGAGCACAAATACAAGGATCAGCCCTTCACCGTGATCGGCGTTCACAGCGCCAAGTTCACGAACGAGGGGCAGCGGCAGACCGTCCGGGCGGCCGTGGGGCGCTACGAGATCGCCCACCCCGTGATCATCGACGAGAACATGCAGCTCTGGAGCGAATACGCGGTGCGCTCCTGGCCGACCCTGGTGCTGGTGGGCTCGGACCGGCGCATCGTGGGTGCCGTGGCGGGGGAAGGAAACCGCGAGGCCCTGGACCGGGCGATCGCGGCCACGCTGGAGGAGGGACGCGCCCGCGGCGACCTGGCCCAAGGCCCGCTCCACATCGAGCGCGAGCGCTCCGTCCGCGCCGCCACGGGGCTCGCGTTCCCCAGGAAGGTGCTGGCGGATCCCAAGGGCGGTCGTCTCTTCATCGCCGACTCCAACCACAATCGCATCGTCGTCGCCACCCTTCCGGACCGGGACGGCCGCTCGAAGCTGATCCGCACGATCGAGGGCGGATTCAATCATCCGCAAGGACTCGCGCTTTCCGGGGAGATTCTGTACGTGGCCGATACGGAGAACCACTTGATCCGTACGATCGACCTTGGGAGCGGCGAGGTGAGGACGATCGCGGGCACGGGCGTTCAGTCGTACGACCGCTCCGGCGGCAAGCTGGGCACGCAGCAGGCGCTGAACTCCCCGTGGGACCTCGCGATCGAGGGAAGCACCCTCTACATCGCGATGGCCGGCCCGCATCAGATCTGGAGGCTCGACCTCCCCATGGGTTTGGCGCGCGCGTTCGTGGGCAGCGGCCGCGAGAACATCGTGGACGGCCCCGCTGAGGCCGCCGCGCTGGCGCAGCCCTCGGGCTTGGCACTCGCCGGCAACTACCTCTACTTCGCCGACTCCGAGGTGAGCGCGGTGCGCCGCGTGGATCTC
>WNFK01038750.1_pt1 | contig 16375 bp, 18 predicted proteins | sample 5400281 | NCBI WGS metagenome assembly WNFK01 (sample SAMN13153350, study PRJNA577476) | soil metagenome | isolation source: 20 cm soil on Douglas fir-dominated hillslope | place: USA:California | collected 2013-09-17 | reverse complement strand
CTGCGCCTTGCGCACCTCGGCCTGGGTCTCGGGATCGTTCAGGGATACGCCGACGAAGTAGGGCGCGTGCGCGTAGCGCACGAGCCGCGAGTTCGATGAAAGCATCGAGAAAATGACGTCGTGCTCCTTCCAGCACGGCACCATGATGGCGATCGGTCGCTCAGGCAATTGCTCGAGGATCTCCACGCTCGGCAATTCCTTGGACTTGCTATCCGACGTGCCCAAAAGCCTGCTGCTCCAGTACATCAGGTCGACCACGAGGTCGTCGATGCTGGAGATCGCGATGATCACTCCCGCGATCAACATCAGAATCTCGACGACATAGAGATATTGAAAGAGGAAGGAGGGGGCTTGTGTCATGAGTTACGACGCGTGGTGAAGCTGAATGATTTCGGCGGGGCGCATTTGCGGCGGCAGGACGTATTTCCGATAGAGAGCTTCGACGATCCGCTTGCTGGCGTGACCATCGCCATAGGGAAAGACCGGCCGGGCCATGCGGGCGTATTTGGCGCTGTTCTTGTGCAGCTCGAACAAAGCGCCGAATACCGCCTCGCGGGAAGTCCCGACCAACTCGACAACCCCAGACGCCACCGCCTCGGGCCGCTCGGTCACATCGCGCAACACCAGAACGGGCTTGCCGAGCGCAGGCGCCTCTTCTTGAAGGCCGCCGCTGTCGGTCACCACGCACCAGGAATTCTGTATCGCGGCGACGACGTCGCGGTAGCCCAGCGGATCGACCAGCTTGATCCGGGGATGTCCCGAAAGAATTTCGATGGCTGTTTCGCGCGCAGTGAATGCGTCCCGCAGCGGTGCGCCAAAATTCTCGCGCCGATGCGCCGTGAGGAGGATGGTCTTCAGCCTGGGAAAGTCGGCGGGCCGCGTCGGCTTCGAGGCCGCAACTTCGAGCAATGAGTCGATCACCGTGTTTCCCGAAACGAGGATTTTCTCCCGCGAAATATTCTCTCGAACCAGATTCTGTGCCGCGGCCGATGTCGGCGCGCAGTGAAGGGACGTGGATACGGCGATCGAACGGCGGTGGAATTCCTCGGGGAACGGCGCATCAAGGCTTGGCGTGCGCAGCCCGGCCTCCACATGCACAAAGGCGATCTTGCGGTAGAATGCCGCGATCGACGATGCATAGGCGGTTGTCGTGTCCCCCTGGGCCAGAACGCAATCCGGCCGAACCTCGCCGAAATATTTGTCGAGACGGCGAATGAGCTGGCTGGCGAGAACCGCCGGCGTGCGACAATTGCTTCGATGCGGGATCGAGAGGTCGGGGCGGAGGTTGAATTCGGCAAGGGTGCTGTCGAGGAGATCGCTCTGCTGGCCGGACGTCACGACCTTAACGGTCGCCCATTCGGCTTCGCGCAGCCTGCGGATAACGGGAGCGACCTTGATGACTTCAGGGCGGGTGCCAACGACGAAGACAAAGGTGCGGACAGGCGTCGAGTAGCTGAAATGCTCTCTGCGAGGGTGATGCATGCCTTGCTTTCTAAAATAACCGCATCGTCCCCCACGACACGAATAGCAATCGAATTCCCGTCCCATCGTCCCTGCCCGGACGGCACGGTTAGAAATCGCCGATAATTTAGTCCGCGACCCTAAATTAGACAATTGATTTAAATGGATTTACGGAGATTGCCGTGGAAATCCGGAGGAGACTTGATGCATGGTAAATGCCCGCGCCCGTATTTATACGTGCAGCATAATGTTTGACGATCAGTTTCGTGGCGTCGGAATCGAGTTTGACAGGCGGGGATGGCTGGTCGGATCGGCGCGGGGAGCGTTGCGGATTATGCAATTGGTGGCCAGGCTTAAGCAGTTAATTCTGGCCTTGTTTTGCAATAGGCACTGGTGGACTGGTCGCCTGCGAGCCGCGGGCGTTCATGAGTCCGGTGTGGCAAGAGCGGTTCGGCGGACGCCCGAAAGAAATTTTGAGAGCGAACTCCGCCTCTCGAATCTCCTCGCGAAGCTGCTGAAGCTCGAAATAGGCTTTTGCAATATCGACCGGCATAAAGGTGATCTCGACCAACGTTTGAACCACAAACCCATCGCCTGGCTAGGTCTCAACGCAACAATGGAACCGGTAACGGCATACAAGTACAATGCCATACAAATGGGCTTGCTTAGGGTCCGCGGTTTCGCCGCGTGAGCAATAGGGTTTGGAAGGCTCAATGCTTGCGGGCTGTCGCTCGTCTATCGCAGGACGCCGCGCTTCACAGCAAAGCCGAAGTGATTGACGAATGTCTCGAGGCCGTCGCGTCGATTTGCTTCGAGGTTTTCGGCGGCCGAACGGAGCAACGGATGCGGTCGTTGTTCAATGGCATCCAAGTCCGCGGAAACCGCCTCAAGGGCGTATCGCAATCGCCTCAAATCGGAACTCATTTTTGTATCCACGGCCGCCACCGCTGGAAATGGAATTAATCAATTAAAGTTTAACAATAGGATATAATTTCCCGGCGGTCAACGTGCGGTTAATTAAAAGTCTCCGGCGATTTTAGGGGCTTATTCCCCTAATATCTGGCCGGGTTGCACCGTCTTAAAATGCTCGCGCCTTGAATCGACCGTGCACGACGAAACGCGTGACACAAACCTGTCATCTCACTTTTGCAATCGCTGCCCAAATTGTGGCCGGCGCGATCGCGCCGCACCGATCCAATTGAAAAATCAAGAACATCGGTTGTCGACAACAATTACAATATGGACAGGAGAGTTTCGTGAAACGATTGTTTCAGACGGCGGCGACAGCATTGCTGTTCGCGGCAGCATTTTCGCCAGCGCAGGCCCTAGTGGTCGGCACGGCCGACACCAACCCGCTTCATAGTAATTCCGCACCCTTCGGCAGCTTTCAGTCCGGTGTCTACTATCAGCAGGTCTATGATGACAGCGCGTTCAGTTCGCCGCTAAAAATCAGCGAACTCACGTACTACAATTCGGTCAACCCCGGCGGCACGCCTATTTCTGGAAGTATCCAGATTTATCTGGCCGCGACTTCACAACAGGTTGGGGCTATTGCCGCTAGCATTCCGGATTTAAGTTCGGCCACATTGGTATTTGACGGATCCATACCGTCGGTTTCCGGTGGCGAATTGGCCTTTCTTCTTTCAAATTCGTTCACTTACGATCCAACCACGGGACAGAACCTGATGTTGATCGTAAAGAACTTTACCTTCGGCTCTTCATCGTCGCCACTCTTCCTTGACTCTGACACCACCAACACCGTTACAAGCTCGCGTCACCAAACCGGTCCGAGTGGCCCGGCCCCGACCGGCAACCTGCGCACCGGCCTGGTCACCGGCTTCAACGAACACGTCGCGGCCGTTCCCGAGCCGTCGACCTGGGCGATGATGGTTTCCTGACTTATCGACGTCGCTATGGCGCCAGCGCAGCCGTCTGATCCTCGTAATCGACTCGATGCTCAAGGCCGCCTTCGGGCGGCCTTTTTCGTGGTGCGCACAAAGCACGGCGCATGCCGGTGCGAACACACGGATGTGCAACCCACTGCATATGGACACGCGGGGCAGGCGGACGTTGCTTATGAGCCGGTATCGCGCCACACGCTGGCTTCGTAGCCATCGATGACTTGCGTGGTGTGGGTAAATTCGTCGAGCTGACGCAGCGGCTCGATGATCTTGCGTGCCACCAGCACGGTATTTGGATCGGCGTTCTTCTGCATGTGCCCGGCGACGTCGATGACGCGATCCGAGATCGTCTCTAGCGGAGTCGAGTCGTCGAAGTAGACCAGGCCCGCGTTCACGCCGCAGCGAACGGCGAAATCGGCCTTGGACAGTTTCACCTCGCGGTTGAACACCTTGAGACTTTTGATGACGTCCTTGCCCGACTGGCAAGCGTCCTCCACGTGGGCGAAGCATGCCATCACGCCGTCGGGCGTCCATGCCGTCTTCAACACGCCTCTGGCGCGGAAGATGCGCTCGACGAGCTTTCGATACTCTTCGAAGTCGTACTGAATTGAAGCATGATCTTCGCCGGCCTTCATCCCCGCCGAGCCGACCACGTCGACGGCAAGGAAGGCCACTTCACGGCCGAACGTGTCGAGCTTCTTCTTGGTTTCGGCAAATACCCGCAACAACTCCTGACGGTTCACGGTCTTGCCGCTTTCCGCCATTCGCAGCGTCGTTTCCAGTTCGGCGTCGAGCCTGGATCCCGGCTTCACACCCTCTTTCCGGCGCCATGCCTGCGCCGACTTTCGCAACAGCCGCCGGTTCTGGGCGGTCTGCGCGCGCTCGGCGAACGCGCCGGAGAAAATAGTGACGGCAATAGCGAGGCCAATGAGGATCCAGTCGGAACGATCGCTGCCGGCAATGTTGGTCGGCACATATCGATGCAGCACCGGCACGGATCTGCTGAGAACGTATTCGCGCGCCTTGAACAGCTTGGCCGGGATCGTTGCGTTCTTTGGATTGTCGAACAGGACAAACAGCTTCGGGCCTACCAGAACAATTATCAGGGCGAACGTCGCGACGCCCAGCAGTTTCCTCAGTCCAAACAGCACGTGAACCAGGATTGATTTAGGAGCTTCGCGATGAACCACTTTGATTGTCCCCAGGCAGAGCGGGCGAGACGATCGGACAGCCGCTCGATCAGCTTATAGCTTGCCATCCGCTTGAGTGGCAAATCACCCCGTCCGATCAGGCGCATATAGGGTCAGCAACTTCGGCGGCGCTTGCTGTCAGGTCGACGGTGGCTGTCCGTCCGCATTGCCGGCAACCGACCCCAGGACAGACATCGCCGCGACCTTCAGGCGGATCGGGTCGCGCTCGCCGTCGCCGGCCACCTTCAAGATCTTGGCGGCGATCAATCGAAGCTGCTGGTCCGATGCCGGCTCGGGCAGGGAAGCCTCGGCAGCTTCCAGGGCCTTTGACATCAACTCGATCGTTTGCGGACCGAACGAGGGACCGCCAAATTGGCCATGGTCCAGCTCCTCGATAATCCGGCGGGCCTTGCGGTGCTGTACGGTCTCCTCGGCCTCGAGACTTGCCGCGACATTCTGCGAAGCCTCAGCCTTCGGATCGGACGCAGAACTCCCGCCTGGATGCATGAGCTTTTCAGGCACAAACAGCTCAAGAGCAAATTTCAAGGTATCTCGAAACCTCATCTTGCTTCTGTCCGGTCGTCACCTCGGCATATGCTTGGCAAACCTATCCGCTTGCACGATCGTTGCTATTGCAGAAAATCCGAATCATCTGAGAATCCAGCCTTTCGTTTTTTTAAAAAAATGCAACGTTGTTGATCGGGAAGCGGTTCGATAGGCTGTACAAAACTTCCTTTCCAACGGTGGTCTAGCCATCTGCCGGTCCGGCGAAGCAGCGCAGCGAAGACCGGTACCCCAAGGAGACCTGATATGGCACGAGCTTTCAAGGTTCGTTCCGCGGAGCGCGATGCTCAGACCGACAGCGAACGGCTCGGCTCAATTTCGGCCGCCGTTGAGGCCGCAGTCGCGTCGATCCAGAAAGAAAGGGACGCCCTGCGTGCGCGGGTCGATGCGGCGCGCGATCAGGCTGCCTTTGCCACAGGCACTGACTATGATGAATACCTGACTCGCGACGCCAAGGACGCGGCCAGGATCAAGGAATACGAGCAGCAAATGGCAAGCGGCGAAAAACGCACACAGGAGCTCGAGCGTCAGCTGGGCGGTCTGGGTGCGATTCAGGAAGTCTTCAGCCGGTATTTCGCTGACAAGGTGCGGTAGGGACCATCAGCCGCGGAAATTCCGAATAAGACGCGTTTAAATCGTATTCCCGGGATTATACCCGCTCTGAGTGCCGAATATTGAGCCGGGATCGCAAGTGCACATAAGCCGGCCGGGTCTTTAGCCCCAGGAAATACCCTGCCTGAACGGCGATGATTGGAAGTGCGACGACGGCTAAGCTGTCCAGCAAACCCTGGCCGTTGGACCAGGACGAGACAACGTACGCCCCGGCGCCCAATACAGAGAGCGGGAGCAGCGCCAAAACATTGAAGTGAAGGCCCACATAGATGCCGGCACCGCAGGCGAGGATGGGCAGCATGTGTCAGCTCGCTCCATTATACGGTTAAAAGGCGCATTCAAACTGATTAAATGTTGCGTTGCACTCCGGCCGAGTGTATGGTCACGGATATTAACGAAGAGTTACTTAGGCCTTTGATGGTCTGTCGGATTTATGGTCTCTGGCCAATAATCAGACAGTTGTATCAGTGATATGTGCGGGCATTTTTCATGTCGATCGGAGCGGATATTGGCAACAAGGTAGGCCAGCTCGACAATTCCGCTGGCGGTCCTCCCGCTCGTTTCTCCAGCAACGCAGTCCCCTATTTCTTGTCGACCGCGGATGCCTTCGTGATCCTGCTGTCCAGCGTGGCAGGTGGCATCGGCTATCAGCTCTTCGCCGGCAACGCCGTGCCGAACGTTCTCCCGTATTGCGCCGTCGGCTTGTTGGCGAGCTTCATTCACATCCTGCGCATGAGCGGCAGCGGTTATTACGATTTTCCTGACAGCGCCAAACCGCGCGTCGAGATCGGCGAAATACTGATCTGCTGGTTTACGACAGGGTTGCTGCTCGCCTTCTTTGCGTTTCTGCTCAAGATCGGCGTCGATTATTCGCGCGGCGCCTTTGTGGTGTTTTATTTTGTCGCGCCGGTGGGATTACTCGCCGTCAGGAAGGGTACCAAGCTGGCCCTGGCGGCTGCCGTTTCGCGCGGCGTGATCGGCCGGCGGGACATCGTGCTGATCGGCGATTTCCACGAGATCGCCGCGTTGGAGCCCCGAGATCTCCTGGTTTTCTTCGGTACTTCCGAAGTCAGCCGCTTCACGCTCAGTTCGGAAGACGATCCCGTGAAGCGCGACGCGACCGACGTCAGCGTCATCAACTCAGCCGCAAACTTCGTCCGGCGCAACAATTGCAGGGAAGTCTTGCTTGCGATGCCCTGGGAGGATGCACCCCGGCTGGAATTCATCCGCGAGCACGTCAAGACGCTTCCGGTAGCGGTGCGGCTCTTGCCCGACATGCGGGTTCGGACGTTGACGAACTATGCGTCGTCGGCGCGTCAGCGCGTCCTCGCCATCGAAATTCAACGCGCGCCGCTCAGTGCCGCGGAGCGCTTCGTCAAGCGTGTGATGGACATTGTCATCGCGGGCTTGGCGCTGGTGTTCTTTCTCCCGATCATGGCGCTCACTTCTATCGCTATTAAGCTCGACAGTCCCGGGCCGGTTATTTTCCGGCAGTTCCGAAAGGGATTTAATGGCAAGCAGTTCATGGTGTTCAAATTCCGCACCATGACCGTGCAGGAAAACGGGCCCGCTGTGGTGCAGGCTAAGCGCGACGACCCGCGGGTAACATCCATTGGCCGTCTGTTGCGATCCGCAAGTATCGACGAATTGCCTCAGCTATTGAACGTCCTCAGGGGTGAGATGTCCCTGATTGGTCCGCGTCCGCATGCGCTGGCCCATGACAACTATTTCGAGACGGTGTTGAGCGCCTATGCTTTCCGGCATCACGTCAAGCCCGGCATCACCGGTTGGGCGCAATGCAACGGAGCGCGCGGGGGCACACCCACGATCGAGCACATCTCCGAACGCGTCAAACTCGACCTCTGGTACATCAACAACTGGAGCCTGTGGCTGGACATCCAGATACTGATCAAGACCTTTTTCGAGGTGCTGCGTAGGCGCAACGCTTACTGATCCAGCCGAAGACATCACGACGCTCGTGATCAGGCAAATACCGGATTCTTTCAACCCGCGGCTGTGGGGAACCCTGCCACTTGCGGTGCATTGACACCTGTGCGCCCGTGCAATCTCGAGCAGGCCTCGGGAATGATTCCGCGCCGGTCATGATTTGACAGATATTTGAACCACTTAGGATTAACGCTCGGCAAACCCGCGTTTTGCGGAGATTTGTTGCCAAATCTACAATTTTGCTGGAAAGGCTCGCCGCTGGACTTATAGTTTGTTACGAATCGTGATGGTCACAGGCGGGATGAACAAGAAGCCAAATTTCGATGGAATGTCTGTAGACGAGTTATGGCAGCTCCATGAGGAGCTCAGTCAGGTCTTGTCGGTTCGATTGACGTCGGAGAAGCGTGAGCTTGAGAAACGGTTGGCGCAACTTCGGCGCGAGAAGGAGATGCGCCAATCGGAATCCGCGGATGTCCGAAGTGCGCCTCGCGAGCGCCGGAAGTACCCGCGCGTATTCCCAAAATATCGAAATCCCGAGGAGCCTTCCGAAACCTGGTCGGGTCGCGGGAAGCAGCCGCGCTGGCTCACGGCCGCGCTAAAGACCGGTCACAAGATCGAAGAGTTCGTGATCGGCAAGCCGGAAGACAGCAGCGAAAGTTCTCGCCGCCGCCGCGCATAGGCGTCTTTGGCAGCCGCGACGGCTGTGTAATTGGAGGTTCTCCATGAAGCTCGCGCTCAGTGCAGCATTGTCCCTGCTGCTTATTGGAACTGCCGCTGCAGGCCAAAGCAACGTCTCTATCGGCAAGTTGCGCCTGGCCGATGCCGCCAGCGATGCCTGTTTTGCCAACTGCGCCAGCCAGAACGATGCTTGCAAGCGCGTATGTCCGGCTACGCTCGGCGCTCCCTGCCAGAGCGCATGTGACAGCCAGGCCCAAACGTGCAGGGAAAGCTGCCGGAGATAGCGCAGACCGGTCGCGACGCTATGTATCCGGCGGACGCGACGGTCCGTAATTACTTTGCGGCCTGCTGATAGAATTCAGCTTCGGCGTCCCAGGCCGATGTTTCGCTCCAGCCGAATTCCGCCCCGTCAATCCGATCGGTGTTGATTCGGACCATCGGTTCGGTGAAGTCCTCCTGCTGCAGCAACGTGACGGGGCAGGCAACCCCAAGGCGCGATGACATTTCAGCGGCGAAGCGTTGTGCAAACGCACCCTGGCTCTCGACATAGAAGCTCGGATTGAACTTCGTTATGCCCTGATGCGATGGCACTCTCTCAGCAAAGGTTGCATAGGTTGCGGCCAAGAGATCAACATGAATGTTGTCCCGCACGTAGAGAGGTGTCCGTACCGCCGGAACTTCGCCCTTGAACCAGGCGCGTATCAAATAGTTGCAAAACCGGGGCTCCTCGAAAGGCCCAATCGGATTCGCGATCACGAACTTCCCAAGATTAAAGTTCATGGTTTCGCTCAAGAAGCGGTAATATTGCCAGGTGAGGCCTTTCGATAGTCCGTAGGGGGAAAAAGCTCTGAGCGGCGCTTCACCGGCACCTTCATCCTGTTCGAATGCCGAGCCAGTCAGCACGACGCCTGCCAGGCCGCGCGCCATCATCACCTTCAGGACTGCGACGACATTCTTCGTATTGTCGGCGACGGCGCCAATAACGTCGAAGTCCGGATTGCGGTAATCGCCGGTTTGGGCCGCATGCTGGCACAACAGATCCCATGAGCCCGTCCCGGCGAGATCGAGAAAGCGGGCCGAGCCAAACGGGCAATCTTCGACGATTTCAGCCACACGCCGAAGCTCGGTAACGCGGCTGCCGCGCAAGTCCGAATAATCGCTGCCCTTGAGCGGGGCGACGACGGTATGGCCTCTCGCGGCAAGGCTGCGCGCGAACCAAAGACCGGTAAACGAACTGCCGCCGGTCAGAAGGATTCTCACGTCAGGCCTCGCAGGGATTCGATGCCATGGAAGACAGGGTCGAAGTCCGGCCAGCTGCTGTCCTTGGGCGAAACTTCAACGGGAGCCCGCGGCCACTCGATCCCAAATCGTGGATCGTCGAAGCGCAAGCCGCGCTCCTGCTCGGGCGCGTAGAACGCATTCACCAGATAGAACGCTTCCGTGTCGTCGGTGAGCGTCATGATGCCATGCGCAAAACCCTGCGGAACGAAAATCATCCGTCGGTTTTCTGCGGTCAGTTCAACGCCGAACCATTTTCCGAAGGTCGGGGAGTCCGGTCGCAGATCGACGATGGCGTCGTAGAGGGCGCCGCGGATACAGCGTACCACCTTGATCTCTGCAGCCGGCGCCAATTGATAGTGCATCCCGCGCAGGGTGCCGGCTTTCGCACTCAGGGAGTTGTTGATCTGGACGATCGACATCGGCACGCCGGCCGCTTCGAACTCCTTCTGGCAAAAGAAACGTGCGAAAAAGCCCCGGTCGTCACCGCGCTTTTCGAGTTCGATCGTGTAGGCGCCATGAAGCGGCGTTGGATGAAACTTCACGATGTAAGCCTTTCAAGATTATTGCCAGCGGAGGTCGGCAGACAGCCGACCCACCGCAATGTGGTCCTTGAGCGTCTTGAGCCGCATCAGGGAGGATGTCCGAAATTCCTTGTCGGAGAATCCCATTCCGTTCAGTCCGGCTGAGAGGTTTCGGACGGACTGAGCGAGCGGGACCGCAGGGAGATGCGCAGGAGCCAGTTCGGCAAAAAGTGAAAAATCAACCTGATAGGAGCGCAGGTCCGGCGGCGCCGCCGTATTGATGCTCACCTGGGTTCCGGGCAGTTCAGCGGCCACAACCTGGGCCAGATCGCGGACTTGATAATTTCCTGCGTTGCTGCCGGCATTCACCACAAGAACCCGTCCGCCTCGGTCGGTATCACGTCCGATGGCCCATTCAATTGCCCTCGCCATGTCGGACACGTCGATCAGCGGCCGCCACGGCGTTCCGTCGCTGAGCACGGTAATCTCGCCTGTGGCCAGCGCACTCGCGACAAAGTCGTTCAAGACCAGGTCGAGCCGCAGGCGATCCGACATGCCGCAAGCGGTCGCAAACCTCAGGCAAGTGACGGTCATTTCGCCGGCGTTGCTGGCGCGAAGCGCGTTTTCCATCGCGACCTTGGACCGTGCATAGGCGGTGAGGGGATTGAGCGAGTCGCTCTCGCGCTTGGGGTGACCTTCGGCGGCGCCGTAAATGCTGCAACTCGAAGCGAATACGAAGCGGCCGACGCCGCGCTGCTCCGCCATCTGCGCGAGCGCAACGCTGGCCTTTTCGTTGATCGCTTCGGTGACGCCTTCGAATTCCTTCCCCATCGGATCGTTGGAGATCGCCGCCAGATGGACGACGACATCGACGCCATCGAGCAGCTCCGGCGGAAAGTCACGAATATCGCCGAAATGCACGCGATCCAGCAGCGACTCGGGCAACCTGGCCGCGCCAGTAAGATTGTGGGCAAAGAATGCGGTATCGAAGCCGATCAATTCGGCGTCTGGAAATTTCTGCCGGAGGTGGCGCGTAAGAATGGGGCCGACATAGCCCATCGAACCGGTAATAAGAATACGCATGGAATCTTTCTTCTTTACCATTTTTTCCAGGGAGCCTTATTGCTTGACCAAAGGTCTTCCAAATATCGCTTGTCCCGCAACGTATCCATCGGGTGCCAGAAGCCGTCGTGGAGGAACACGCTGAGCTGGCCGGCCTCCGCGAGATTCGTCATCGGTTCTTTTTCCCAGACGGTCGCGTCGCCCTCGATGTAGTCGCCGACCTTGGGCGAAAGCACGAAGAAGCCACCGTTGATCCAGTTGCCGTCGCCGCGCGGCTTTTCCTGAAAGCCGGTGACGCGGCTGCCCTGATGGTTGATAGCGCCGAAGCGGCCGGGCGGCTGCGTGCCGGTCACGGTCGCCAGGCGCCCCTCGCGGCGATGGAAGGCGATGCTTTCAGGGGAGGATTCGCTTGATGCGCCCGCCGATCATGGTCTCTTCGCCGGTGTCGATCAGCGTCACCCGCCACGGCTCGGCGTGCTTCTGCAGAACCTCCATCCTGTTTTCGCGAAGGTCGAACGTGACGTTCGATTGATGCAGGAAGTAGTTGGAAAAATATTCCTTGATCACGTAGCCCTTGTAGCCAAGGCAGATGATGAAGTCGTTGATGCCGTGGCTGCTGTAGATCTTCATGATGTGCCACAGGATCGGCTTCCCGCCGATTTCGATCATCGGCTTGGGACGAACATCGGTTTCCTCGGCAAACCGAGTTCCCAGGCCACCTGCCAGCAATACTGCGCGCATTAATTTGCCACTCAATACGTTGAGATTAATAGGCTTACCGATATTCACTACATGAATTGGCGCCGCCGCGCGAGGCTGCACCGTCAATTCGTGACAGAATGGTTTATTTGATTTCGCCCGTCAATTTACGGGTTCCCTTGCCGGCAACAGCGCACGAAATCGATTCCTTCGGTTACACGGGCGACACGTGCGCACGTTGAGATTGAGCCCGGTCGAGTAAGGTTGACGGGTTAGCTTAATTCACGGCTTTGATTGAGCCGCGCATGGGCGAGGCTATGATGAAACATGAAGCGAAATCGCCCGCATCGGAAAGTTGTCATCAAGCGTAAATTGCGGGCCCGGCCCGGAGATCTCGCGCAAAGATATCGGGAAAGTGTGCGAACTCCGGCGCAAACTCGAAGCCGTTACAGCCGAGGTGGCTTCCCTTCGTCCCAGACAAATCGAGGTGTGAACGCGCCGTCGCCTGTATCGGCGCGAGTTGCTTTCAATGCCGGAGTTCAGTGCGATGAGCCGTTATAATCTGTTTCAAGTCACATCGTTCAGTCCCGAGCGGACGTGGGCGGACACCTGGCATCTCTGGACGGTCATGGTGCCGAGGCGCTCGATCACGGGGCGGTTGTTGTGGGGCAAGGTATGGCGCCGGCACGACGGCAGGCGCTGGATCTACAAGAAGTTCGTCGAATACGAGCCCGACGACCTCGTTTGATGGATTGACTGCTTCGCTCAGGCGTTGCGGGACGCGCCGTTGCGGCGTTCTGAGCGAAATGCCAGCGCAACACCGATGGCGATGATGGTCATCGTTGCCAGCAGACTGGCCGGAGCGGTGCAGTTGATACACGTCCCAACGATCGAAAAGGTCTCGCTCACGGGAGTTGTGACAAGGTTCATCATACCGTCATCCTGATATTCAGGCCCGCGGGGCCGAAATTAAATGTAGCAGCTTCGTCCCGATTCAGCCAGTCGCAGCACTCGTTGCAGTGAGATCGATAGCGCGGCCCATTTGCTGGATTTTCGGGCCTATATTTATCGGTCCGAAACGGACCTATCATCTCCTGATTATCTTCATTGCATACTCTTCCCGAGGATTCATGGCCCCCGCGCGCCCCACAGCCCGGCCGATTTACTGTCGATTAACTATGATGTTTTACCAAATATTTACGCGCCAAAAATCGTCCACGGCGCGAAGCCGTTGGGGGTTTTACCTTTGTTGCCTTCTCGTAGCCTTGCGACGAGGTTAGCCGCCTGCTGGGCGGCAGTACTCGTTGTGTCGGGCTGCACCACTACCCCCGTCGCGACGCCCCTGACTACGGTGTCACAGCCCAGATTGGCTTCGGGACAGCCGGTTTCCCTGGAGCAGACCTACGCATATGACGGCGGCCCTACGGGCGCCGTGCCGCTTCCGTCACCCTCATCGCCGGCCGTTGCCGTCATGGATGGCGGCAACGGCAGCATGATCGGCGGGACGTATTCGAAACGGAAGACCGCCGGCGCTGATGGGAACGTGGTTCTCAATCTGGCGAGCGTTCCGCTGCAGCAGGCCGCCAAGACCGTTCTCGGCGACATGATCGGCGTGAACTACGTCGTCGACCCTCGCGTCGACGGTGTCATTTCGGTGCAAACCACGCGTCCGGTCAGCAAGGCCGAGGCAATGGAGATGTTCCAGACCGCGCTGGCGCCGATCGGCGCGGTGCTGGTGCAAAGCCGCGGCACCTACCGGATTGCGCCGGCCGACCAGGCCGCCACCGGCGCGATCGTCACCGGTGACGGCCCGGCCGACAACGCGACCGCCGGCAACGGTATTCGCGTGGTTTCCCTGAAATATGTTTCCGCCACCGAAGTCGCCCGCGTGCTCGAGCCGATGGTGCCGAAAGGCGCCATCGTGCAGGCCGATGACGCGCGCAACATTCTCGCGCTCAAGGGCTCGCCGGCTGAGATCGAAGGCATGCTCGACTCGATTTCGGTGTTCGATGTCGATGTCATGAAGGGCATGTCGTTTGCCGTTGTTCCGGTGAAAACGCCCCAGCCGGAAAAAATGGTCGACGAACTGAAGGCGATATTCGCGGCCGAGAAAGAGGGGCCGCTCAAGGGCCGTGTCAGGTTCATCGCCAACACGCGGCTTGGCGCGATTTTGGTCGTGACCTCGCAGCCGAGCTATTTGCCGAGGGCGCAGACCTGGATCAGGCGGCTGGATGCCAAGGCCGCCGGCTCCGAGCGGCAGCTTCACGTCTATCAGGTGCAGAACCGGCCCGTGGCGGAGCTCGCCAGCGTGCTGCAGTCGATGTTTGCGAACGAAATGAAAGTGGTGAAGCCGCCGACGCGCAGCGTTTCACCGCGATCCAAGCAGGCGAGCTTCTCCGGAAGCTCGGCAAAATCGCCCGGACCAGGCGGCGCGACGCCGGATATCGATCAGGGAGGCGCAACCGGGCTTCGCGGCGGCGTCAGCCCCGGTAACGATCTGCAGAGCCTGCAGCGTGCGCTGAACAACGAGCCGGATGCACTGACGCCGGACTCGATGGAGCCATCCTCGTCGTCTTCGCCGTCCAATGGGCTGGGCGGCGAACCGCCGCTCAAGATCGTGGCGGACGAGACGAAAAACTCGCTCCTCATCATGGCCAATGAGCGGGATTACCAGCGCGTGCTCCGCGTCATTCAGGGGCTCGATGTCGTCGCCAGCCAGGTCCTGATCGAAGCTGTCATCGCCGAGGTGACGCTTAACGACAAGCTGCAATATGGCGTGCAATGGCAGCTTTCGAAGAAGGGCACGCCGACCGCCTCGTTCTCGAACGCGCTGACCGGCGGCGTTGCTTCCGTCTTTCCCGGGTTCAACTATGCCGTCAACGCAGCCAGCATAGCGGCGACGCTCAGCGCATTGAACGCGATCACACGCGTGAATGTCATTTCGACACCCTCGCTGATGGTTCTCGACAACAAGACAGCCCGGCTGCAGATCGGCGATCAGGTGCCGATCACCACGCAGACCGCGACCAGCACCGTGACGGCGCAAACGGCGATCGTCAATTCGATCACCATGCAGGATACCGGTGTGATCCTTTCGGTAACGCCGCGCATCAACGAAAGCGGCAGGGTCCAACTCGAGATCGAGCAGGAAGTCAGCGCCGTGGTGAAAACCACGTCGTCAGGAATCGACTCGCCCACCATCCAGCAGCGCCGTGTGAAGACCACCGTCGTCGTCAACGACGGCGAGGTTTTGGCGCTCGGCGGGATGATCCAGGAGCAGGCCAGCAAGACCAGCAATCAGATCCCGCTGCTCGGCGATATACCCGGGCTTGGCGCTGCGTTCTCCAACCGGGGCGACCAGGTCCAGAAGACCGAGCTCGTCATCCTGATCACGCCCAAGGTTGTCCGCGACGGCACGGAAAGCCGTCTCGTGACCGAAGAATACCGGCGCAAGATGCATGTCTATATGCCACACACGACGTCGCGCGAGCGTACGCCGGCCAATACGATGCAGCGGATCATTTCACAGTGAAGCGCCGAGCGGCCATAAGAAATTTCTGGCTGTTGTCGAGCATGGCCTGCTCGCTGGCGGGCTGCGTGACCTATGCCTATCCGATCGAACCGCCGCCGCCCTATGCCGTCCTGCCCGTTGATGAATCGATGAGCTGCAACGGCATCGCGGCCTCCTTCCGTTACGCGGCGCGCCGCGCGGCCCGGCTGGAGTATTGGCTGGCGGTGGGGCCGCTGGCGGGCTACGGCTACGAACGATACCCGCTGGATGCGCCCAAGCAGCTCATCGACGAACGCAGGCGGCTCGACGCGCTCGCGGATCTGCAGCGCTACAAGGGCTGCACCGTCATGGAACCGGGCCCTGCCGTCGTCGAGGAGCGTTTGAAGCTCGAAGGCTCGGTCCGTCCGCCGCCTCCGCCGCCAGCTCCTCCGGTCGTGCTCAATTCAAAGGGCTAAAGCATTATCGGCTCTGATTGAATCAGAACCGAAGCTCGGGGTTCAGAACCCGTCGGTCCGGCGGGGGTTACGCTGCTTCGAGCCCAATCTGGACGCTCGCGGAAGCAGCCTTGTATAAGGAAGCAAGGTAACCGGACCGAGTTTTCCATGGTGAACGTCCGCCCGTTTCAACCATGCGACATGGATGCGCTCCATGCGATTTCGCTTGCGACAGGGCTGGCGGGAGGCGATGCATCCTCGCTTTACAGCGATCAGAAGCTGATGGGCCACATCTATTCCGCTCCCTATGCTATTCTGCAACCGGAGCTTTGTCTCGTGGCGGAGGACGAGGTGGGCGTGGCGGGTTTCATCGTCGGCGCCGCCAATACGTCAGCTTGGGAAAGAAGGCTCGAGCGGGAGTGGTGGCCACGGTTGCGCCAACAATATCCCGCGCCGGATGAGGCACGAATGGCCGAACGGTCTCACGATCAGCGGCGCGTCTTCATGATACACA
>WNFK01020431.1_pt1 | contig 16385 bp, 15 predicted proteins | sample 5400281 | NCBI WGS metagenome assembly WNFK01 (sample SAMN13153350, study PRJNA577476) | soil metagenome | isolation source: 20 cm soil on Douglas fir-dominated hillslope | place: USA:California | collected 2013-09-17 | reverse complement strand
GCCCCGAGGACGTCTACATCAACGAGCTGTTCGGCGGGCTCTCCCAGCTCGACGACGGCGTCACCACCGTGCACGACGTGTCGCAGATCCACTACTCGAAGGAGCATTCGGACGCCGCGATCAACGCGCTGTTCGACACCGGGCGCCGTGCCGCCTTCGGCTATTTCGAGGGCGCGGGCGTTCCGATCGTATTCCCGCCGCCCGACGGCTACGTGTATCCCCAGGATGCCTACCGGATCCACGACAGGCTTTCCCGCTCGACCGACCAGCTCGTCACCATGATCATGGGCGGCGAGGTCTACCTCGGATCTCCGACCTACACACAGGCATGGTCGATCGGACGTGACATCGGCCTTCCGGTCGCGGCGCATATCCTCTCGCCGTTCGGGATCCGCCCGATCCTGGACGCGCTCGCCACGGGTGCGGCCGGCAACAACACGATCACCGGAGGGCTGGAAGGCGGTTCACGACAACGGCGCCCAGGTCTCGATCGCCTTCCCGATCGAGATGAACATGCGCCACGGCATGCCACCCATCGTCAGGATGCAGAGCATGGGCACTCCGCAACACCCGTTCGAGCCCTCACTCAGCACCGACGTGGAAGTCACGATGACGGCGGACTTCTTCACCCAGATGCGCGTGGCCATGAACCTGCAGCGCGTGGTGGTGAACCAAATGATCCTGGACAGCCCGAACGGGAATCAAAACCTGCCCGACCCGCAAAATTGGGAGCTCCCGCAATCCGCCGTGACCGTCCCCGGGCCGTTCCCGTATTGGCCAACGCCACCCGCCGACATTCCGGCCCCGCTGACGACGCGCGACGTGCTGCGCTACGCCACGCTCAACGGCGCCAAGGCCCTGCGGCTCGATGACAAGACCGGCACGCTCACTCCGGGCAAGGAGGCCGACATCATCATCCTCGACGCACAGTCGATCAACGTGGCGCCGGTCAACAACGTGCCCGGCGCGGTGGTGTCGCTGATGGACCGCACGAACGTTGAGACGGTGATCGTCGCGGGCAAGGTGCGCAAGTGGAAGGGCCAGCTGCTCGGCGTCGATCTGCGCAGCCTGCGCCGGCAGCTCGAGGCCTCGCGCGACTACATCTTCGCCGCGGCGGGCATCCCGCAGAATCCCTTCGGCAGTCAGTAGCGGCGAATCGGCGACGGGAGGACGCGGGGCGGCGCCGGCCGCCCCGCCGTCGTCGAGCGAGCTCGGAGCATGAAGACCATCGGCGAGAAGCGGGGGCGCTCCGTCCGGGGCGCGCTCGCCGGTTAGTCGCGACAGTCGCGGCCGTGCCCGCCATCGACGAGACAGCGCGCGAAGTCTGGGTCGCGCGACAGCTCGAACAGCGCGCGGGCGACGACGGCCGTGTCCGCGAAATCGGCGAAGACGCCGTCGACACCGAGCTGATAGAACTGCAGGTACTCGTTCACCGGGTTGCCGCCGTAGTTGGCGGCCAGGCGCCTGGCCTCGTTGCGAAACGTCCACGTGTGCACCAGGAGTCCGTGGGCGTGAGCCCGCTGAACGACGCTGGTGGGGGGCAGGAGCGCGCGATCGGCCTCATCGATGTTGCCGTCGCCGTTCTCGTCGCCGACGGTGCCGTCGTGGTTGAGGTCCACGGCAGCCGTGCTGACGATGTAGCGCTTCCAGGGCCCGATGCCGTCCGCGTAGCTGGCGACCTCTCGAAGGCCCTCTTCCGTCACCAAGAAGCCGAAGGTTCGCGCGAGCAGCTTCGGGTCCTGGGAAGCCGTCCAGTCGAACGGCCGATCGAACGGCGCCGTGTAGTCGAGACTCCCGTCGGGGTTGACGTCGTTGGCGTCGATCAGCTGTACCAGGCGGATCCGGGTCATCTTGCGAAGCTCTTTCAGGTTCGACTGCTCGAAGGACTGGATGAATACCGGCGCGTCCCGATGATCCCACCCGGCGGCTCTCAGGATGCGGACGAGCGGGCCTTCCAGCGATAGGCCGAGCGCCTTGTGGTAGGTCGAGTGCTTGATCTCGGGATAGATCCCGATGGTCCGGCCCTTCTCCTTCGACTTGCGCTTCACGAACGCGATGACCTCCTCGAGGGTGGGGATCTGAAAGCGGCCGTTGAACTGCTGCGGCCGCTCGGGAAGAGGCTGGATCGCGCGCAGCGTCTTGATCTCGGCGAGCGTGAAGTCGGAGGCGAACCACCCTTCGTCCTCGGCGCCGTCGACGATGGCGGTGCGGCGGCGGCTCGCGAACTCCGGGTGGTTCGCCACGTCCGTGGTGGTTTTGATGTTCGGCTCGTGGCGGGCAATCATGTGTCCGTCGCGGGTCATCACGAGGTCCGGCTCGACGAAATCGGCCCCCAGCTCGATCCCGAGCGCGTAGTTCTCCAGCGTATGATCGGGAAGATAGCCGGTGGCGCCGCCGCGATGACCGATGACGAGCGGAGTCTTCGGCGCGTCGCGCTTCGAGTCCGCCGCCGCGATCGGGGCCGTCGAGAGCAGGCCGATGATCGTCGACAGGGCCAGCACGCTGCGGATCAGGGGGCGAACTACGGCGCTCGCATTTCGCATGGTGAGTGCCTCCTCCGAGGTGTGGATTGACTGTGCGCGAGCATGAGGGCCTTCCCGCCTACGATGCCGTGAAGATTCCGCATCGAAGGTGTTGCGGACCTAGCCCCGGGGCTGCGGAAGCGGAAGCCCGCCAGGATTCCTGCCTCACGGCCTTCGAGGGATCGGCCTCTGGCCATAGCAGCTCCTTTCAGTCGCCGAGGACCCGCTTCCGCAACAGGCGCATGTCGAGCGGCACCAGGACTCCGAGCATCGCGCCCAGGAGCCCGGCGAGGGCGGCGAGGTGATAGCCGGGCCCGTCGCCGAGGAGCAGGCCACGAAGCCCCTCGGCCAGGTGATAAACCGGATTCGCGGTCGAGATCGCGGCCAGCACCGGGTGGCCAAGCGGGAAATACGTCGCCGACACGAAGCCCAGCGGCAGGACGACGAGGAAAATCGGCAGATTCATGTGGTCGATGGTCGGCACGAGCGCCGTGAAGCACAGCCCGAGCGCGGCGAACGCGCAGGCCGCGACGAACACGATGGGAATGATCAGGGGTAAGTACTCGAGCTCGAGCTGGAGCAGGCCGATCGCCTGGCAGCCCGAGAGGACGAGCCCCACGATCGCGACGTAGCTCGTCGTCAGCAAGCCGGCCCACAGGATCTCGCCCCAGACGACGTGTCGCAGCTCGATCTGCGTCGTGAGCTGCCCTTCCCACGTGCGCTGATAGCGCATCCGGATGAACGCGCCGAAGAGCGACTGGAAGATCGACGTCATGAACGTCGCGTACGCGAGCATCCCGGGCGCGACGAAGCTCATGTAGCCGATGGCCCGCCCCTTCCATTCGATGCCGGACGCCATGTAGGCGCCGAGTCCGAGACCGAACGCCAGCAGCAGCGTGATCGGCTCCAGCACCGGCGGCAGGAACGACGTATGCCAGTTCTTCAGATAGACGCGCAGATGTCGGCCGACCACGGCCCGGCTCTGCCACTCGAGCGCGGACGTCAGCGCGCGCACGGCAGCGCCAGCTTGAGGAAGAGGTCGTCGAGATTCGGCGGCCTGACTTCGTAGCGGAGCGCGGGAAACTCACGCGCGAAGTCGGCCAGCTGCTCGCCGCTGAGCGGCAAGTGCCAGGCGCCGAGGACGGACAGCGGCTCGCCGAGCAAGCGTGTGGCGAGCCAGGCGGCCACCGCGGGCATCGTGCTGCCGTCGGCCTCCAGGACGACGACGTGGTCGCCGAGCATGTCGCCGAGCACCGACTTCGGGGGGCCGTGAGCGACCACCTTGCCCTGCGCCAGCACCGTCAGCGCGTCACTCAGACGCTCGGCCTCGTCCATGTAGTGAGTCGTCAGCACGATGCCGAGTCCTTCGGCGCGAAGCCCGTTGACCAGGTCCCACACGGCGACGCGGGCCTGCGGGTCCAGCCCGGTCGTCGGCTCGTCGAGGAACAAGAGGTGCGGGCGGTGCACCAGCGCACGCGCGATCATCAGCCGTCGGCGGAAGCCGCCCGAGAGGGCCTCGGGCTTGTCGCCCGCGTACGGCACGAGCGCGAAGCGCTCGAGCAGCTCGTCGACGCGTCGGGGCACCTCGGGCGGCCGCGGCCGGAAGTACCGCGCCGCCATCTCGAGGTTCTGGCGCACCGTGAAGTCCCCGTCGAACGTGTCGTCCTGCGTGCACACGCCCAGCTGCCGCTTGAAGCGGTCGAGATCCTTCGAGACGTCGGCGCCTTCGAAACGGATGGCGCCGCCGTCGGCGCTGAGAAAGCCGTACAGCATCCTGAGCGTGGTCGTCTTGCCGGCGCCGTTGGGACCGAGCAGCCCGAGCACCTGCCCGGCGTGACAGTCCAGATCGACGCCGTCCACGACCAGACGCCCGCCGAGACGCTTGACGAGCGCACGCGCTTCGAGGAGCGGGGGCATGTCCGTCATTGTACAGGCGAGCTCATACCCGCTCCTTCCCCTCCCTCCCCTCATTCTCTTGTCGAACGAGCCTGCTTCGGATCGACATTCGACCTGTCGCCGATCTCCAAAGAATCCCCGTCGCCAGTCGCTCTATCGTAAGGATCACGAGGTTCCCCGACGATGCGGTTGGCCGCTGCCATGACTCTCCTGCTGGCGCTCGCGACCGGCGCCAGCGGCGCACCGGCGCAGCCCTGGCCGCCGGTGCTCGGCTCGCGAGAGGGCTACCCACCCGATGTGTCGGCCGCCGTGGAGCGCGTGTGGAGCGATCCCACGCTGAGCCGCACGGTCAAGGGCCACGCCGCGCATGTCCCGCTCGACGTTTATGTCGCGTTCCTGGACACCCCGGACGTCACCGCCGCCGCGGCGCGTTTCAGAGGGCTCGCGAGCTACGAGGTTCGGGCGCTCGACGACGGCCACTACCTGGCCAGCGACGGCGTCGGCGCCCGCGGGTCGGCTCAGGTGCTCCGGCGTCAGCCACGACGGGTCGTCGTGCTGTCCCGCGGCGAGCACACCGGCCCGTTTCTGGGCACGATCAGCGGAAGCGCCCTCACGATCATCGACCTCGAGCCGGAACGGCACGGCGTCACCCCGACGCTCGCGGCCTACGTCTACATCGACAATCCCCTCGCCGCCAGCCTCGCTCGAACGCTCGTCCCGACCTTCGGATTCATCGCCGACCGCAAGCTGGGCGAGGGAATGCGCGTCACCGGGGAGGTCGCCGAGTGGGCCGTCGATCCCTCCGGCGGCTTCTGTGATTGGCTCGTACGGGCGCCGCTTCCGCCGGAGCGCCGCGCTCGGATTCTGACCGCCCTCCCGGCGTGCGCACGCCGAACAGGCTCGCCGGCGCTCGGATCGGTTCAAGGTCCGTGACGCGGGGGCCTTTGTCGATTTGAGACCGCCCCGTTCGACTCTCTAGCGAGACGGAGATAGGAAGCCGTCCCCTGGACGGCCAAACAGGAGGGAGCCATGTCCCCGATGGTCTACGTCGCGCCGAAGGAGCTGGCTGAGCGTCGGTGACGGAGCATCATCGCGGACCGCGGCGCGGATCGGTCGCCGGATCGACATACCAAGTCGACGAGGGTCCAATCCCGGTGATCTGGATGATCACGGGTTCCTCGCGAGTCTCGGCGAAATGTGTGCGGTTGGCCGGCTCGGTATAGAAGCTCCCAGGCGGGAGCGCCTTCAGCTCGGCAGCGTCGAACGCCGCCCCGTAGCCGAGAAACCAGGTCCCCGCGATCACCGTCGCGACCCGGTCGTCCTGGTGGTCATGTGGGGCAATGCGCGTGTGGGCTGGAACCTGCAGCATGATCGTGTAGAGACCCGCGCGATCCGGGTCTCCCTTCAGCACGATGGTTCGGATCCCCGAGACTCCCGAAGTACCCGTACCGGGCCCGCCACCTTCGGAAAACTTGAATTCATTGGGCGTGACGCGCCGCTCGTCGACCGGGCGGACCGCAGCTGCGCCAGGCGGGGTCTGATCCATGAGGAACCCCTCGATCAGAGCGACGGTCGCTGCCGGGCGCTCCTCCATCAACCAGTGGCCGGCACCGGGCACTACCGCCTCGCGCACATCGGTGGCGACGCTCCGCATGACGACCGCCTGTATCGCGCCGAACGACTTCTCCCCGCCGATGGCCAGAACGGGCATGGTGAGCTTCGCGCGCTGGAAGACCCGATTGTCCTCGGCATCCTGCGAGAACGCGGCAAACTGCGCGAACCCGGCCCGCATCGCGCCGGGCCGCGCGTACTGCGCGGCGTAGTACGCGCGCGTGGCTTGATCGGGCTTGCCGGGATCGCCCGTGAAGGCATTCCAGATGCGGTCCAGATAGGGGCGCTCGCGCCCGCGGACGAGACGCTCGGCGTCGGGACCGCGAACGGAGAAGTGCCACAGCGCCGGATGGCGCACGATGTCATCCCAGGGGCCGACGCCTGGGAGCGGCGCGTCCATGACGACGAGCCGCTCGACCTTGCCGGGATAGCGCGCTGCGTACGCATAGGCGACCATGATGCCGATGTCGTGCGACACGACCGACGTCCGGTCGTATCCGAGCGCCGTGACCACCGCTCGGATATCCGCGGCCTGCGTCTTCTTGTCGTAGCCTCCGGCCGGACGAGACGAACGCCCCATCCCGCGCAGGTCTGGCACCACGACGGTGTAGCTCTTCGCCAGGGCGGTCGCCAGCGGCCCCCAGGAATCGCTCGTTTCGGCGTAGCCATGAAGGAGCACGACGGCGGGCCCGGAGCCGCCGGAGCGGACGAAAATGCTCGCGCCTTCGGGACTGGCCACCGTTCTGGCCCGAAACGTCACGGGCAGCGAGGGCTGCGCCATCGCTGTTCCCGCAAAGACGACGAGGCCGAGCGTGGTCATGAGCGTGCATCGCATGGGGCTGCTCCTGTGGTAACGCAGCGATCATTGCCTCGATTGCGGGGATTGGACGAAAGTCGGTGAGCCGGCGCGCTACCAGCCGGTCCACTTCATCGAGAGCTCCACCGGCTTCTCGTTGCGCAGGACGGTCACTCGCAGTGTGTCGCCGGACTTGAGGGTCTCGAGCATCTTGATAACCTTGACCATGTCGGCGCTGGACGCAAGCGGCATTCCCTGAACCGAGAGCAGAATGTCGCCGCCGACGACGATCTGCTGACCGTCCACGATCCCCAGTCGATCCCCTCCCCGAAGACCGAGGCGGGCCGCCACCGAATCCTTCGCCACCTGCTTGACGAGGAATCCGCCCGCCTGCGGCACCTTGAGCGTCTCGGCCATGGCTCCGGTGACCAGCAAGACATCCAGCCCATACCACCGGCGCGTGCTGTCGATCAGCAGCTTCTTCACGGTATTCGCCGTCACGACGAACCCGAGCCCTTCGCTGCCCCCCGACTTGGTGATGTTGTGACTGACGATCCCGATGAGCTCGCCCGACCGGGCGAACATCGGGCCGCCGGAGTTGCCCGTGTTGATGACGGCGTCAGTCTGGAAGAACTCGGCGAGCGGGAAGTCCCGGGTGACCGTGTCGGGCTCCCACCGCGCGCTGATGATCCCCGCGCTCAGCGAGTGGGCCAGGCCGTAGGGCGCGCCGACGATGAAGACGGCATCGCCGACGCGTACCGGGTCGGAGTCGGCCAGCTTCGCCACCAGGGCACGCGGGGGCACCGCCGAAGCCTGGATGATGGAAATGTCGGCCCGCGGCTCCGAGGCGATCACCCGTGCGGGGACGGGCTCTTCGCCGAGGAACTCGACCGTGATGTCTTCCATCGAGTGGACGACGTGCGCGGCAGTGGCGACCTTCCCGTCGGACGAGATCAGGACACCGGAGCCGATCTCCTTGAACCGCGCGATTCCCTCGGCGGTCACCTCCTGACCGCGAGAGCGAATGACCACGACCGACGGGTTGACGCGGCGGAAGGCTTCTCCGAGGGTTTCGCCGCTGGCCAGAGAGGGAGCGGCGATCAGAAACGCGAGCGCCGCCATGACCACACTGCAACCGCTTCGCATCACGACACCCCCGGCGCGCTACCCCCCGAGATCATTCGGGCCAGCTGTGCAGCAGGTACAGCGCGTTCACCAGCGGCGGCACCGACGTGTAGGACCCGAACCATCGCTCGTAGATGGGCACGATCGCGCTCGAGCGATAGAGCGCGGAGAGCGCCCGGTTGACCTGCGCCTGGAAAGCGTTGTCCCCGCGGCGCATCATGAGCGCGTACGGCTCGTACGAGAAGATTTCCGCGCTCAGCCGGAGCTTCGCTCGATCCTTGGCAGTGGAGAGGAGGCCCGCGAGCAAGAGGTGGTCGGAGGCGTAGGCGTCGAGCCGACCCTCCTCGAGACCTTTCAAGCCGTCCTGGTGGTCGGCGACGCTGACGATCTGGGTCTTCACGGACGCAGCGCCCAGCGCGGCCGTCAGGGCTTTTTCGGTGGTCGTATTGGCTATCAGGCCCACGCGCTTGCCGGCCAGATCCTTCACCCCTCGCACGCCCGAGGCCACCGTCGTCAGGAGACTCGCGCCGTCGACGAAGATCATGTGACTGAAGGCAACCTGCTCCATGCGGCCGAACGTGATCGTGGTCGATCCGCACTCCAGGTCGATTGTGCCCTTCACGAGCTTGCTCACCCGGTCGGCGGGCGTCGCCGGCACCCAGTGGATCTTGAGATCGGCGAGCTTCAACGACTGCTTGACGGCGGCGGCTACCTGCAGGCACAGGTCCACCGAGTAGCCGGCCGGCTGACCGTCGGTGTCGAGGAAGGAGAAGGGCCGGGACGTCTCACGGTGGCCGAGCTGGATGGCGCCGGTCTCTTTGATCTTGTCGAGGGTCGGCCGGATCTCCTGGGCCACCGCCGTCCCGGCCAGCGCAGCCAGGATCATGCTCGTCACGAGCCCGTATCTCATGAGCGTCCCCCCGGGACGCTATCACGATTTGAGCCGGGCCTGCGGGTTCTCGTCGGCGCTGGCGGCCAGCGGAGCGGGAGGCTAGACGCCGCGCCGGACGCGGTAGTCCACGTTGTCCCTGACCCACTTCCAGAAGCGGTCCTGACCGGCGAGGTCGGCATCCGGCTTCATCTGGGCGCGCCAGCCCTTCATGACGTCGTACTCGACGGCCCAGAAGCGCACGCGATCGCGCTTCACCAGCTTGCACCAGTTGTCGCCGACCTTGGGGCTCGCGTAGACCAGGCGGACGGTGACGTTCTTCGAGAGGTAATCGAGAGGACTGAGATCGATCCGCTGGTAGGAGGCGGGCGAGCCCGACTTGATCGATCCGTCGGGCACGTCGGGCACGCCGTCGCTGATCACCATGACGGTGATCGGCGCCAGCACGAGATTCCGCTCCTTCACGTGGCGGGCGATCTGCTGGAAGAAGACGTTGAAATCGGTGAGCGTATCGGTGGGCGGGAACCACTTCCGGAGGTCCGTGTCGATCTGCTTGACGTCCTTGTTGTTGAACTCGTGGATCGGATGGAAGGACTTCGGCTCGTGGTTATCCTTCCCTCCGATCGCCGTCACGAAGAGATCGCGCGGCTTCGAGAGCCCGCCGAGCTCGTGCATGTGACCATAGAGGTAATGGGAGAAGAACGTGAGGGCGTCGTCATAGGCGGGCCGGAACGAGCCGCTGGTGTCGATGCCCACGAACAGCGTCGACCGCGGCGCCTTGTTGTCCTCGGGCTCTGCCGCCGAGACCACGACGGCGGCACTGAGCAGAGCGGCCGCGACCAGGCGGGCGGCGAGCGAGCGGCCCAGGCGCCTCATAGCGTCGCCGGCTTTCTGGGTGGCGTGTGCAGATGGAGGTTCTGCAATATGTGCCAGGTCTGCGTGACCTCACTGCCGTCCTTGAAGGGCAGCGAGAAAACCTGGCGCGAGGAGACCAGGACCATCCCGAAGTTGACCGCGGCCGCCGCCAGCTGCAGCACCGGCAGGACCAGGTAGTCGAGCAGCTCCTCGCTCTTCTTGTGGAGCCACTCGATCTCCTGCTTGAGCTCGGCTACCGGCTGCCGCCACCACGCCGGCTGCGCCTTGCCGTTGGTGTGGCGCGGAGCGGCCTCCTCCACCATAGGCTGCCGCGAGATGAAGGCGAGCATCGGCGGCGTTCCGAACTGGCCGAACAGGAACCACGTCATGCCGCGGATGCCGATCCAGCCGAACGACGACAGCGCGAGCGTGACCCCAAGGCCCAGCTTCATGCCCGTCGACTGTGCGATCCACGGTGTCAGCGCGTCGATGAGCTCGCGGTAGAGGAAGACGACCTCGAAGAACATCACGAACAGCTCGACCACGACCATCTGGACGATGTACTTCCACTCCCGCTTCTTCACGGCGTCCATGAGGCTCTGCACGCACGCGAAGCTGCCCATGATGAGCAGCAGGAGGAAGAAGTACAGGATGGGGCCCGTGTAGCGCGCCACCGACTCGCCGCCGACGAGGTCGGCGAGGAGCTCGGTCACGGTGGGCATCAGCGTGTAGGTGAAGATGGCGGCCTCGAGCACGCACCAGAAGATGAGCATCAAGAACGCCACCCAGGGCACGCCCGGCGTGAAGTAGCTCTGCGTCATCCGGCCCGTCATCGTGAAGGGCATGAGCGCGATCTGGTGGATGACCTCCATCAGCAGCTTGACCACGAAGGTGGTGAAGGTCACCAGCCAGCCCAGCGCCACGCCGACGAAGCGGAACATGCCGATCCAGTACAGCCAGACGGCGCGGACGGCGTCCCACCACGTCAGCATCAACGTCGGGATGAACTGCACGCGTCCGGAGCGGAACGGCAGCGTGTAGATCGAGAGCTGCGTGCACCACACCGCCGCGATAGCGAGCAAGGCCGGGAAGAGCAGGAAGAGGTACTTCGCGGCGATCAGGTACCACGGGCCGGGGGCGAAGAAGAAGTCCCACATCGCGTGCTGCAGGCGGGGGATCCACGCCAGCGGCGCGATCAGCAGGTCGGCCAGCTGACGCCAAGGCTCGGGAATTCGCTGAAAGAGCTCAAACATTCACCCCTCCTGGTGGCCGGGCATGGCGATGGAACGGGACGCCTATCGCTAGGCAACCCGCTATCCCTAAGCAACACTCCGGCCGACCGCGTAAGATGCTGATTCGGCGAGGATCAGGCGCTCGGGTGTGGACTGTTTGGCATCCCGTGAGCGAAGTTGACACAGGGGTCTCTCTCGACAGGAGGAGCCGATGGCAGACACCGCTATCCTCTCGAATCCACTCAAGGACATGATGAAGGCCGGCAAGGTGGCGCTCGGCATGAACGTGCGCCTCGCACGCTCGGGCGATATCGCCCGCATCGCGAAATCGTGCGGCCACGACTTCATCTTCATCGACGGCCAGCACGCCATCTTCACCCGGGAGACCATCGCGCACATCGCGTCCACGGCGCTCGGCTGCGGCATCACGCCTCTCGCTCGCGTGCGCAGTGTCGACGACCAGGACGTGCAGGTGCTGCTCGACAACGGCGTCATGGGCATCGTCTACCCGGACGTCAACACCGCCGCCGAGGCGCGTCGGGCGGTCGCCCGCGCCAAGTTTCCGCCGCTCGGAAAGCGCTCCGCCGCCGGCGGCTACCCGATGTTCGACTACCGTCCGGTGCCCGTGAGCCAGACGGTGCCGGCGCTGAACGACGCGACGCTGGTGGTGTGCATGATCGAGACGCCGGAAGGAGTCAAGAACGTCGAGGAGATCGCCCGGGTGGACGGCGTGGACGTGATCCACATCGGCGCCAACGACCTCCTGACCGCGATGGGCAGGCCCGGAGCGTTCGGCGATCCAGAAGCCGCCAAGGTCATCGACCGTGTCATCTCCGTGACGGCCGCGAACGGCAAGATTCCCGGCATGGGCGGGGACCGCAACATCCAGCGCCAGATCGAGTACATCCGCAAGGGCGCGCGTTTCCTGACGACGAACAGCGAGATCGCGTTCATCCTGGCGGAGGGCACGCGCGTGACGACGGAGCTACGGCGCGCGCTAGCGGAGAAGTAGGGCGCTCAGGCGGGCGCGAACACTCCGCCCGGCTTTGCCTCGGACGTCGGGCGCGCGTCGGCGCTCGATCGCGGGCTCGAGAAGGCCGGATCGCGCTGGAGCACCGGAATCACGCGGTCGGCGAAGAGCCGCATGTTGATCTCCGACTCCTCGTGCGGCATTCCGCCGAATGCGAACTCGGTGATCAGGTGGTCGAGCCCGGTCAGACGGTGAAGCTCCCGCACCTGCTGCAAGCAATCGTCGGGCGTGCCGACGATCTGGATGCTGACGTAGAAATCGGTGGCCTTCTGCCGGAAGCCGTCGTCCTTCATCTTCGCGTACGTCTTCGTCATCTTTCCGTAGAACTCGTAGCCCTTCACGGTGGCGAGGTGCCCGTCCGAGAAGTGATAGTGGCGATCGATCGAGTCCCACTTGCGGGAGAGGTACTTCACGCCCCGCTCGCGCGCTTCGTCGCGGCTCTCGGCGCACGAGACGTTGGTCAGGATGATCGGGGGCCGCGGCGCGTGACCGACGCCGCTCGCGATCTGGCGGTAGCGCTCGATGTCCTCGGCCGCCTTGGGCCATTCGTTCTGCATGACGACCAGCACGCCGAACCGCCGCTCGGGATGCGAGATCGGCCGCGGGCGAATCGATGTCCGGGGAATCTTGAAGAACTCACCGTCCCACTCGAACGTCTCGTGCGTCAGCGCCTTGACGACAATCTGCGCCGCCTCGACGAATCGCGGCCGCGCCTCTTCCATCGAGACACGAAAGCCGGCGTACTCCACGCTCGCGGCGCCGCGGCCGAAGCCAAACATGCACCGGCCGCCCGAGATGACGTCGAGCAGCGCGATCTCCTCGGCGACGCGGACGGGATCGTGCCACGGCAGCACAATGACGGCCGTGCCGAGCGTGATGCGTCGCGTCCGGCCGGCGTAGTAGCTCAAGAGCTGGGTCGGGGCCGGCGACATGGCGTAGCCGGTGAAGTGATGCTCCAGCGCCCACGGACAGGCCTTCCTTCGTCAACATGTTGAGCGCGATGCCGACTTTCACGATGGGCCTCCTCGATCGCTCCGCTTTGCGCTAGGGTAGCCTGCTTCGGCCGGGATCGGCAATCCGGCGTCGCCCGGGGTGTCGTCTCGTTCACCTTGCCAACGCAGTCGCGACCGACTTAGGATTCGGCTCGAAAGCAAAGGGGGACGTCATGCTGACACGACGTGAATTCACGGGGTTTGTGTCGTGCGCGATCTGCGCAATCGCGTCGGATCTGGCTGCCGGCCAAGCGGAGGCTCAAACTGCGCCGCCCGCGGCAACGCCGGGCGTCACACGAACGATCTTGTCGCAGCAAGAGGGCCCGGCGCCGGGCTATGTGACGTTACTCGTGGAAGCGACGATAGAAGCCGGAGTGCCCGTCGGGCGACACACGCATCCGGGGATCGAATCCGCCTATGTCCTGGAAGGCGGCTTCGAGCTTCCCGTCGCCGGTCAACCGACCCGCACGCTCAGAGCGGGCGACGGCTTCCAGATCCCCCAAGCCTCTGGCCTCTCCCGCCTAGAGGCTAGCGGACGACAGGCCCGGTCGCCGGGCGGTCGGTCTTCAACGGCGGCAGCACGTCGCCGGGATCGAGGCCCAGCTCGAGCATGCCGAGCGTCGACAAGCAGAAATCGCGAGGCGGGAACTGTACGGGGGCGACCGCTCCGTCGCGAAAGAATCGCTCGAGCGGCGACGTCTTGAACAGCGCGTGGGCGCCGCCCAGGGTCATGGCGATCCGCGTGACCCGGGTGACCGCCTCGCCCACGAAGTACTTGGCCCGGTAGAGCGCCGACAGCGTCGCCGGCGTCGGGCCCTCGGTGTCGCTGAGCCAGGCCGCGTGGTGCGTCAAGAGGCGCGCGGCCTCCAGATCGACGCTCATCTCGCCCACCTGCCGCCGGACGTCGGGGTGATACGCGAGTGGCTGCGTGAAGCCGGGCGGCGTGCGGCCCTTCACCGTCTCGCTGATGGCGCGGTACGCCGCGACGCCGATGCCGAGGTAGACGGGCGTGTAGGACCCCCAGAACCAGTTGGCGCCATCGCGCCGGAACGGCAGGACATCCTCCGTCCGGAGCAGCAGTGCGTCGTCCGGCACGAAGCACTCCTCGAGCGTCATGAAGTCGCTGCGGGTGGCGCGCATGCCCAGCGTGTCCCACACCAGATCGACCTTGCGTCCGGGCGCGTCGGGCGGCACCAGCAGGAACATCGCCGCCGCGTTCGAGGTGGCGTCGTCGGGCCGGGCCAGCACCATCACGTGGTCGGCGACGGCGATCATCGAGGCGAACGCCTTGCGTCCCGTGATGCGGTAGCCGCCGGCGACGCGTCGGGCTCGCGTGAGCGGCAACGGCGTCCCGACCAGGCCTGACGTCGTGGGCTCGGAGAAATTGCCGCCGATGAGCTTGCCCTCGTGCACCACCATCTTCGCGAGTCGTTCCTTGGTGGCGCGCGGCACGAGCGGGCTTTCCATCATCGGCCCGACGACGGAGAGGTGCATGTTGAAGGACAGCGCCGTCGAGGCGCAGCCCTGCGCCAGCTCTTCGGCGGCGAGCGACCAGCCCAGCAGTCCGACACCGCCGCCGCCCAGCTCGGCCGGGACGTTCAGCCCGTAGAAGCCGGCGTAGCGCAGGGCGGCGTAGTTCTCGACCGGGTCGCTCGCCTCCCGATCGTGCTGGCCCGCGCGGGTCGCGAAGTCGGCGGCCAGACACCGGGCGCGGTGCTGCAGCTCCCTCTGCGCCGGCGTGACGTGAAACTCCATTTCGGCGGTCTCCAACTGTCCGCGAATCAGCGTGAATCTCTCGACCCGCGCGCGTCGCGATTATACGCGGAGCAGTCGGGTCGGAGGGGCCGCGATCACGTAGAGATCGGAGGCAGAAGCTGCCAACGCCCGACGACGGCGGTAAACTTCGCGGACGGGCCCGACCGGGCCGCCACCGCTACGGGGCGAGGACACGCACCAACACCGGAGGCTCCGATGAGCAAGCTCGAGGACCACGCCAACAAGTACCGGACGATCCGCAGGGAGCGGCGCAACGGCATCTTCGGTAGCCCGGCTCGCGCGTCGGCCCACCGATGAAACCGGCGCTGCCGCAACGGAGTAAGAGAGGGCCGAGCCAATGAACAGGCCGTGGCAACCCGACGCCGACTTCGAAAGACGGGTCTCGTCTCGCCTTCTGGATGTATTGGTTCGGGCCGGCTTGATCGCTGTCTTGGCGGCGCTGTGCTACGTCGTCTTTGCGCCGTTCCTGACGCTGATGGTTTGGGCCCTCATCTTGGCCGTCACGCTCTATCCGCTGCACCGAGCGCTCGCGCGCAGGATCGGTGGAAAACAGGGGCTCGCCGCGACCATCGTGGTGATCGCCGGCGTCCTGCTCGTCATCATACCGACCGCGTTACTCATGAATTCGTTCGGGAGCTCCATTCATGATTTCGTCAGTGCCGTGCAACACAACACGCTGCAAATACCCGCGCCGCGAGAGGGTATACGAGACTGGCCGATCGTCGGCAAGCGGGTCTACGACTCTTGGTCGAAGGCACACACCGACTTGCCCGGCCTTGTCCAGAGCATGCAGCCGAAGATCGGCGAGTTGGCTCGGACAGCGCTTTCCATCGTCGCGAACATTGGCCTCGCAGTGCTGCAGTTTCTAGCGTCGTTCATCGTCGCCGGCATCGTGATGGCCTACGGCGAGGCGGGCGCGCGCGGGAGTCGAGCGATTTTCGAGCGCATCATCGGCGGCGGCAGAGGTGAATCCTTTGCCAGGCTTTCCACCGCGACGATTCGTGCCGTCGCTCAGGGAGTCATCGGCATCGCGTTCGTTCAGGCACTCCTGGTCGGTCTGGCACTGCTCGTCGCCCACGTACCATGGGCCGGTGTTCTGGCGGCCGTCACGCTCGTTTTGAGCGTTGCTCAGGTGCCGGCGCTCATCGTCATCCTTCCGGCGATCGGTTACATCTGGTCGAGTGGCAATTACGGAAACGGTGCTGCCGTTGCCCATACGGTCATCTTGTTGCTCGCAGGGATGGCGGACAACGTGTTGAAGCCGCTGATGCTGGGTCGCGGTGTGGATGCGCCGATGCCGGTTGTCCTGCTCGGGGCATTGGGCGGCATGGCGACCGGTGGAATCCTGGGAATGTTCGTCGGTGCGACACTCCTGGCGCTCGGCTATCAGATTTTCATGAGCTGGGTCGCGACCGGTCCAGACTCGGACGCGGCTATACCCAAGACCGATGCGGAACGGACGGCTTGAGATCTTTCGGCGCGGCGCGATTCCGTGGCGAAGAAGCCGGCGAACGGAGCACGGCGGCGGTGGCGCAAGGCCACCGCCGCCGCGGATGCTACGCGTGGAGGAGCTCGATCGCCTCCTCGTAGATCTCCATGTTCTTGCCGTAGGAGATGGCCGACGCCTGGGCCGCGCTCACGAGATGGCGCCAGCGCCACGG
>WNFK01198675.1_pt1 | contig 16401 bp, 13 predicted proteins | sample 5400281 | NCBI WGS metagenome assembly WNFK01 (sample SAMN13153350, study PRJNA577476) | soil metagenome | isolation source: 20 cm soil on Douglas fir-dominated hillslope | place: USA:California | collected 2013-09-17 | reverse complement strand
CAGGCCGGGGATGCCGGCGCCAGCGCCGATGTCCAGTAGCGAGAGGGGACGCGGAGGGAGAAGTGCCAGAAAGAGCAGGGAGTCGATGAACAGGCTGTGAATGATACCGTCGGCGGAGTCGAGGGCGGTCATCCGGTGCGTCCGGTTCCAGCGGAGAAAGAGGTCGAGGTACTGCTGGAACTGCTTCCGGTCCCTGGAGGTCGCCGGACGTCCGGCCAGGGCCTGGATCGCGACGGTCAGGTCGGCGAAGGGGTCGGCGCTGCGCCTGCTCAAGCCTTCTTCGTGGCTCGCGCGGGGATCTTTTCCGTCTTCTTGCCCATCCGCTCCATGTACTTCTGCTGGGCGATCTGCAGCACGTTGGACAAGGTCCAGTACAGCACCAAACCCGCGGGCAGATTGAAGAACATGAACGTGAAGACCACGGGCATGAAGAGCATCATCTTCGCCTGGCGGGGGTCACCCATCACCGGCGTCATCTTCTGCTGGACGAACATGGATACGCCCATCAGGATCGGCAGCACGTACGTGGGGTCGTGGCGCGCGAGATCACAGATCCAGAAATCGATCCCGAACATGCGCCCGAAACAGATGAACGCGGCGTTCTGCAAATCCACGGAGACGGACAGCGCGTCGTAGAGCGCGTAGAAGATCGGAACCTGGACCACCATCGGGAGGCAGCCGCCCAGCGGATTCACCTTGTGCGCGCGGTAGAGCTCCATGGTCTCGCGCTGCAGGCGCTGCGGGTCGCTCTTGTACTTGGATCGCAACGAATTGATCTGCGGCTGGAGGGCCTGCATCGCCTTCATCGAAGTCATGCTCTTCACCGTGAGCGGGAACAGCAGCACCTTGGTGATCACGGTCAGGACGATGATGGCGATCCCGTAGTTCGGGACGAAGTGGTAGAACCACCGCATGATGGCGAGGGTGGGGACCACGATGTATTCCATCGGGAACGTGGGCAGCCCGTAGTGAACGGCCCATGACTCGGGGAACGGGAAACCGCCGAAGTAGATCGCTTTCTCAAGGCCGACGCCCAGCGATCGCACGCGCTCGTACTCCATCGGACCCATGTAGCTCTGGAGCTGACCCTCCCAGGCCTTCCCGGGCTCGAGGGCCGGGATCGAGGCCGACACGCCGATCTCCGCGTAGTGCAACACAGCGGATTCCTTCTCTTTTTTGACTTCTCGTCGCGACTCGATGACTCTGATGCCCTTACTCTTTGGAATGAGCGCGGTGAGATAGACGCCATTCTGGCTGACCGGTGCGATCCCACTCTCGAACCCGACCCAGCGGTCCTCGCCCACGTAGTCGACCGCCTTGGCGAGGTACTCTCGGCGCGCCCAGAGTGTCCCTTGCGGCAGGCGCACGACGTGGATCGGCCGGGCCCCGGCGAAGTGCTCCTGATCCTTCGGCCACTCCGCCGGCGCGCTCCAGATCTGGGCCAGCTCCACACCCTGGGCGACGGTGTTCCGGTTCTCGACCTTCAGCTCGTGCTCCACCACGTAGCTGTCGGCCCGGAAGCGGAGCACCTGACTGACCCGGATGCCGAATCCATCCTCGCCAACCATTCGCAGCTCGCCGGTCGGGGTGTCCTTGTCGAGCTTGATGGACTCCGTCGACAGCGCGAACGCGATCGGTCGTGCTGGCTGGCCCGGTCTCCTGACGACCCACCCGGCCCCGTCAACCGTACCCGGCAGCACCAGGGGCTTCTCCCCGCGGAAGTGGAGATTCCAGGCCTTGACCTGCCCTCCCGTGGTCGCGACCGCCGCGTGGTAGAGCGGCGTCTCGATCACCGCCGTCCGTTCCGGCACCGTCGGCGCGTCCTTCGGCGAAGGCGCTGGCGTCACCGGGCTCGCGGTGTCGCTCGGTGAGGGTCTCGCTGTGGCCGGTGCGGGTGGGGCCGGGGCCTCCGCCGTCGGGACCGGCTTCTGCTCGGGCGGGGGCTCGGGCATGAAGAGCGGCATGAAGATCTGGTAGACCATCAGGAGCGCCGCCATCAGCAGCAGCGCCAGAGTCGTTCGCTTATCCATTACCCTCTCGATCGCTCAATCGGCGGGGGGTCGTAGCCGCCCGGATTCCACGGATGACACCGGATGCCCCGCCGGATTCCCAGCCACCCGCCACGCAACAGGCCTTGGTGCAGCAGCGCCTCCCGGGCATATTCCGAGCAGCCCGGGACGAACCGGCAGGCCGGGGGAAAGACCGGCCTCAGGAATAGCTGATAGCCACGAACCACCTGCGCGGCCAGCCAGCCCGCGCTCACGCGTCTGTCTCCGCGGCTCGTGCCGCGCGCGCCAGGTTCTCCGCCAGCCGCCGCATGTCCTCCACCAGCTCGGGAAAGGGCCGCCGCGCCGCGATGGGCCGCGCGACCACCACCAGCTCCACGTTCCCCACGATCTGCGCCCGAACCTGGCGGTACGCTTCGCGAACTCGACGCCGCGCCCGATTGCGCTTCGCGGCTCCGCGGAGCTGCCGGCTGACCGCGAACCCCGCCCGCCGAGTCTCCGCGCGACGCCACAGCGCGACGAAGCTCGGCCGCTCGAGCCGGCTGCCCTGCTGAAAGACCGCCTGGAATTCTGCCGACCGCCGGAGGCGCTCGCCTCGCGGCAGCGTGAGTACCGCCGGGGATATTGGCACTGCGTCGGGTTACACCGTCAGGCGCTTGCGACCCTTCGCGCGCCGACGCTTGAGCACCTTTCGCCCGCCCTGCGTCTTCATCCGCGAGCGAAATCCGTGCGTCTTCTTTCGCCGTCGCACATTTGGTTGGAACGTCCTCTTCATGGACAAACTCTCCTGTGGGGTAGAAGAACCAACGTAGTCTACGGACCGCCCTCCATCAAGTCAAGGCACGCAAGCCCCTTGCGACCGTCCGCGGCGCTATGGTACGGTCGCCTCCCGCGTCGCGGACCGCACCTTCCGGGCAAGCCCGGCGCGCGCGGCTCCCGGGCGGTGCAGAAAGTGAAACGCCCGTTCGTCGCTGACCGAATCGAAGATGACGTTGCGACCTGGCCGGCGGTCTTGGCAACCCGGAGAACCAGGCCGCTCGGAACGCTCCCGGTTGTCCACACCTGTGGATAAGTCTGTGTGTAACTCATTGCCGCGCCATCGAACAAGAGCCTGAGAATGCTTGATTCTTTGTGGACCCGTGTTCTGACCGCGCTCGAGGGGCGGATCCCCGAGACCGCCATCGAGTCGTGGCTGCGCCCGTGCCGCGTCACCGCGATGGACGGCGACGTCATCCGCGTCGCGGCGCCCAACAAGTACAGCCGCGACTGGCTCGTCCAGCACTACACCGAGGCGATCCAGGCCGCGGCCCGCACGGTGCTGGGCGGCAATCCCGTCGTCTCGATCGAGATCGATCGCGAGCCGGACCGCGCGCCGGCGCCGGTGCGCGAGCTCCCCGCGGTGCCGTTGTCGAACGGCCTCTCTCCGCGCTACACCTTCGAGTCCTTCGTCATCGGCAACTCCAACCAGTTCGCCCAGGCGGCCAGCCAGGCGGTGGCGGAGCTGCCGTCGAAGGCTTACAACCCGCTCTTCATCTACGGGGGAGTCGGTCTCGGCAAGACCCACCTGCTACACGCGATCGGCCACGAGATCGCGCGGCTCTATCCCTCGCTCCGCCTGCTCTACCTGTCGACCGAGCGATTCACCAATGACCTGATCAACGCGATCCGCTACGACCGCACCGCGGAATTTCGGGCCAAGTACCGGACGATCGACCTGCTCCTGATCGACGACATCCAGTTCATCTCGGGCAAGGAGCGGACCCAGGAGGAGTTCTTCCACACCTTCAACGACCTCTACGAGGCCCGGAAGCAGATCGTCGTCTCCTCCGACTCGGCCCCCAAGGAGATCCCGGAGATCGAGGAACGTCTCCGCTCCCGCTTCGAGTGGGGACTCATCGCGGACATCCAGCCGCCCGACTTCGAGACGCGGGTGGCCATTCTCAAGAAGAAGGCGGAGATCGAGCGGGTCCGGCTCCCCGACGACGTCGCCTACCTCATCGCGAGCCGCATCAAGGCCAACATCCGCGAGATCGAAGGCTCTTTGACCCGCATGATCGCCTTCTGCTCGCTCAGCGGGCGGGAGATGAGCGTGGAGCTCGCCCAGGAGGTGCTCTCCGACCTCTGGGGCGAAGAAGAGAAGATCATCACGATCGAGCACATCCAGCGGAAGGCGGCCGAGTTCTTCGGCATCAAGCTGTCCGACATGCGCGCGAAGAACCGAACCAAGGCGATCGCGTTCCCCCGGCAGATCGCGATGTTCATCGCCCGCCAGCTGACCCACGCCTCCCTCACCGAGGTCGGCCGGGCCTTCGGCGGCAAGGACCACACCACCGTGCTCCACGCGGTCGAGAAGATCCAGGGCTTGCTCCAGGACGATCCCAAATTCAAGAAGACCGTCGATACGCTTACCCAGAGCATCACCCTGTGATCCTCCGCCGTCCCCGGCCCATCCCCCGCGCGATCCACAGTCGCGCCGCCGCTAACTTCGCATTCACAGACGGCGTTTCCACTCCGCGCGGCTATCCACACCTCCGCCTGTGCTTACGACGACGAAGCTTTCAGTTTCTTTCTACACACTGAACAACGGAGATACTTATGGAAGTACATGTGGATCGTGATGCATTCATGCGTGGGCTCCAGATGGCGCACAACGTGGTCGAGCCGCGCCAGACGCTGCCGGTGCTCGCCAATGTTCTGCTCGACGCCCAGGGCGACACCTTGCGGTTGACCGCAACCGATCTCGAGGTCAGCGTGCGCGTGACCGGCCCCGCCAAGGTGGTCAAGCCCGGGACGATCACGATTTCGGCGCGCAAGCTGATGGAAATTGTCAAGGAGCTGCCGTCGGCCCCGCTGGCCTTGAAGGTGCAGGAGAATGCCTGGGTCGCTCTCCGCTGCGCGGGGGCGTCGTACCGCCTTGTCGGTCTGACCCCTGAGGAGTTTCCCGCGGTGGGGGATGGGGCGACCACCGGCTGGCTGACGATCGACGGGAAGATCCTGCGCGACATGCTCGGTCAGACGACGTTCGCGATCTCCCATGACGAGAGCCGTTACGCGCTCAACGGCGTCCTGTTCGCGGTTCAGGACAAGGAGCTGCGGATGGTGGCGACCGATGGGCACCGGCTGGCCCTGGCCGTGCGCCAGCTCCCGAATTCGGGGCCCGCGATGTCCGGGATCGTCCCCCGCAAGGCGGTCCAGGAAGTCGCCCGGATCGTGGGATCGGGGGAGGAAGTCGAGATCGCGGTCAGTGACAACCAGTTCATGATTCGCATGCCGAACGTCCTGCTGATGGCGCGGCTGATCGAGGGCACGTTCCCGAATTACGAGCAGGTGGTCCCGCGGGCGCACCCTCACCGGGTGACGCTGTCGCGCGCGGCCCTGACCGCCGCGCTGCGTCGCGTGTCGGTCCTTTCGGAGGAGCGGACGAAGCCGGTCAAGTTCCAGCTCTCGCCGGGACAGCTCAAGCTGACCGCCAATAGCCCGGACTACGGCGAAGCCGAGGAGCAGATGGAGGCGCAGTTCGCGGGAGAAGAGATCGCGATCGGATTCAACTCGCGCTACGTGCTCGATGCGCTGGGTGCACAGGCCGGCGAGCAGGTTCTGTGTTATCATGCCCATGAGGATTTAACACCTCTCATGGGAGCGAAAATCGTTGGAAATTGACAGGGTAGAACTGTCCGATTTTCGCAACTATCGAACCCTCTCGCTCACGCCGGCGCCTCACCTGAACGTCCTCGCGGGGCCGAACGCCCAGGGCAAAACCAACCTGCTCGAGGGTCTCGGTGTCCTCTTGGTTGGTCGCTCGTTCCGCGGTGCCAAGGCAGCCGACATGCTCGGATGGGGCGCGGCCAGCGCCTTCGTGGGCGGCGACCTTCGTCGCGGTGAGACGGTGCGCGCCATTCGACGCGCGGTCGTCCAGCGGGAGGACGGCCGCTGGGGCGTGGGGGGAGAAGGGTGTCCCTGGGCCCGCGCGATCGGGTTCGGCTGGCAAGACCTGGCGATCCTGACCGAGGGGCCGCAGGCCCGCCGCAACTTCATCGACGGCTTCGCGGGGAAGCTCTACCCGGCGCACCTCAGTGGGCTCGGCCGGTATCGTCAGATCGTGGCCCGCCGCAATCACCTCCTTCAAAATGGGGGCCTCGGAGCGGGACTGCGCGGCGCCCTCGCTCCCTGGAACGAGCAACTCGCGCGGGTCGGCCTGGAGATGGTGAGCCGTCGGCGCGCGGCGGTGGAGGCCTTGCAGACGGAGGCGCGCGGGCTCTACCCCACGCTGGCCGGCTCGGGCGCGGTGCGGCTGCAGTACTGCGCGGCCCTCGGGCCTGAGGCGGGCGAGGCCGAGTTCCTGGCCGCGCTCGAGGCGCGGTTTCCCGAGGAGGCGCGGCGAGGACAGACGCTGGTCGGGCCGCACCGCGACGACCTGCTGATCGAGGTGGACGACCGGGACCTGCGCCTCTACGGCTCGCGCGGCCAGCAGCGGCTGATGGCGCTCACCCTGCGCTTGGCCGAGGTCGGGCCGGTGGCGCGGGCGGTGGGCAGCGCGCCGGTGCTGCTGCTCGATGACGCGCTGTCCGAGCTCGATCCCCAGGTGCAGGCGCGCGTGCTCGAGCACGTGTCGACGGCGGGCCAGGTCTTCCTGACCACCGCCGACGCCGCGCTGCCGGAAGTCGGGCGGGTCACCTGGTGGGACGTGCGGGGTGGCCGGGTGACCGATCCGATCCTCAGCTCCGTCCGAGGCGCCGCCTGATGGCCGATACGTATACCGCGAGCGACATCAAGGTCCTCGAGGGGCTCGAGGCGGTCCGCAAGCGCCCGGCCATGTACATCGGGGACACCGGCGCCTATGGGCTCCATCATCTCGTCTACGAGGCGGTGGACAACTCGGTCGACGAGGCGCTGGCCGGCTACTGCGACAGCATCAAGGTGATCCTGCATTCGGACGGCTCCTGCTCGGTGGGCGACAATGGCCGCGGCATCCCGACCGAGATCCACAAGGAGAGCGGCCGCGCGGCGGCGGAGGTGGTGCTCACCGTGCTGCACGCCGGCGGGAAGTTCGAGCATTCCGCCTACAAGGTCTCGGGCGGGCTCCACGGGGTTGGCATCTCGGTGGTCAACGCGCTCTCGGAATGGTTCGAGCTCGAGATCCGGCGGCAGGGCAAGGTGTGGACGCAGCGCTACGAGTACGGCGTGCCGCAGAGCGAGATCGCGGCGGGAGAGAAGACGACCAAGCACGGCACCATCGTGCGGTTCAAGCCGGACGCGAAGATCTTCGAGGAGACCACGTTCTCCTTCGACACGCTCTCGAACCGCCTCCGCGAGCTTGCCTTCCTCAACAAGGGCCTCAAGATCGTCATCGAGGACGAGCGCGACGGGCGGAGCCACACCTTCCTCTACAAGGGCGGCATCATCGAGTTCATCAAGCACCTCAACCAGAACAAGACGCCGATCCACCCGAAGGTGCTCTTCTTCGAGGGGAAGAAGGACAACATCGAGGTCGAGGTCGCGCTGCAGTACAACGACGGCTACCAGGAGAGCATCTTCTCCTTCGCCAACAACATCAACACCCGCGAGGGCGGCACGCACCTAACCGGGTTCCGGGCCGCCCTGACCGGGACCATCTCGAACTACGCCAAGGCCAACGGGTTCCTCAAGAGCTTCAAGGGGGACGTCAGCGGCGACGACGTGCGCGAGGGCCTCACCGCGGTGGTCTCGGTGCGCATCCCCGACCCGCAGTTCGAGGGGCAGACCAAGGCCAAGCTCGGCAACTCCGACGTGAAGGGGCTCGTCCAGCAGATCGTCAACGATCGGCTCGGCGAGGCCTTCGAGGAAGACCCGACCACCGCGCGCAAGATCGCGGACAAGTGCGTGCGGGCCGCGCAGGCCCGGGAGGCCGCGCGCAAGGCGCGCGAGCTGACCCGGAAGGGCGGGCGCGACGACGAGGGGCTCGCGGCCAAGCTCGCGGATTGTTCGGAGCGCGAGCCGCAGTTCCGCGAGATCTTCCTGGTCGAGGGCGACTCCGCCGGCGGCTCGGCCAAGCAGGGGCGCGACCGCAAGGTCCAGGCGGTGTTGCCGCTGCGGGGCAAGATCATCAATGCGGAGAAGGCCCGCTACGACAAGGTCCTGTCCCACAATGAAATCCGGCTCCTCATCTCGGCGCTCGGCACCGGGATCGGCCCCGAGGAGTTCGACGTCAGCAAGCTGCGCTACCACAAGGTGATCCTGATGACGGACGCCGACGTGGACGGCGCCCACATCCGCACCCTGCTGCTCACGTTCTTCTTCCGGCACATGGTGCAGGTGATCGAGGCCGGCCACCTGTTCATCGCGCAGCCGCCGCTTTTCAAGGTGAAGAAGGGGCGCGCCGAGAAGTACCTGATGAGCGAGCGGGAGATGGAGGAGTTCCTCCTCGAGCAGTGGGTCGAGAAGGCGAGCGTCAAGGTCCCGGGCAAAGCGGCCCCCCTCCGGGGCGAGGCCCTGATGGAGTCGCTCAAGCGCGTGCTCGAGTTCCGCGCCCTGTTCTCCAAGCTGGTCCGCCGGGGCGTCCCCGGCGCGATCCTCGACGGCCTGCTGCGGAAGAAGTTCCGGGCGACCAAGCGGGGCGTCGGCGACGCCGAGATCGGGGCGGCGGTGAGCGAGGTCGCCGCGGAGCTGCCGGGCTGGACCGCCCGCCTCGGGGGCGCCGACAACGGCGACGCGACCACGGTGGAGATCACCGGTCCGCATCCCGCGCAGTTCAGCGTCGACGTGCTCAAGTCTCCGGACTACACGCAGCTCTTCGAGCTGCACGCCGAGATCGCGGGCCTCCACAAGGGGCCGTGCACGATCGTGGACGCGGCCGAGAAGGAGATCGAGACCAAGAGCCTCGACGGCCTGCTGCGGACGATCCTCGAGCAGGCCAAGGACGGGGCCACCATGCAGCGCTACAAGGGGCTCGGCGAGATGAACCCCGAGCAGCTCTGGGAGACGACCATGAACCCGGAGACCCGCACCCTCCTGCGCGTCACCATGGAAGACGCGGTCGGCGCCGACGAGATGTTCACGGTGCTGATGGGCGACGCGGTGGAGCCGCGCCGCGAGTTCATCGAGAAGAACGCTCTCGACGTCGTCAACCTCGACATCTAGGAGACGTAGGCCCCGTCCATGAGCCCCGAGCGACAGACGCCCGTTCCGATCGAAGAGGAGATGCGGAAGTCGTATCTCGACTACGCCATGTCCGTCATCGTCGGCCGCGCGCTGCCCGACATCCGCGACGGCCTGAAGCCGGTGCACCGGCGGGTGCTCTTCGCGATGCACGAGCTCGGCCTCAACTGGAACCGCGCCTACAAGAAGTCGGCGCGCGTGGTCGGCGAGGTGCTCGGCAAGTATCACCCGCACGGGGACGCGCCGGTCTATGAGGCCCTGGTCCGCATGGTCCAGGAGTTCTCCCTGCGCTACCCGCTGGTGGACGGGCAGGGCAACTTCGGCTCGATCGACGGCGATCCGCCCGCCGCGATGCGCTACACCGAGACACGTCTGGCCAAGATCGCGCACGAGCTGTTGGCCGACATCGAGAAGGACACGGTGGATTTCACGCCGAACTTCGACGAGTCGCTCCAGGAGCCGGTGGTGCTCCCCACCAAGGTGCCGAACCTGCTCGTGAACGGCTCGTCCGGTATCGCGGTCGGGATGGCCACCAACATCCCGCCCCACAACCTGAGCGAGGTGGTGGACGGACTCATCAAAGTGATCGACAACCCCGAGGTCACCATCGATGAGCTGATGACCGTGATCCCGGGCCCCGACTTCCCGACCCACGGCTACATCTACGGCCGCGGCGGGATCCGCGAGGCCTACACCACCGGGCGCGGCATCATCACGCTGCGGGCCAAGGCCCACGTGGAGAAGATGCGGGGCGGGCGCGAGGGAGAAGATCGGCGAGCTCGTGCGCGACAAGAAGATCGAGGGCATCAGCGAGCGCCGCGACGAGTCGAGCCGCGAGGGCATCCGGGTGGTGCTGGAGCTCGGCCGCGGCGAGATGCCCCAGATCGTGATCAACCAGCTCTACAAGCACACCCAGATGCAGACCACCTTCGGGGTCATCATGCTGGCGCTGGTGAACCGGCGCCCGCAGGTGGTCAATTTGAAGCAGATGCTTCAGGAGTTCATCGCGTTCCGCCGCGAGGTCGTCACCCGCCGGACGAAGTACGACCTGGCGCGCGCGGAAGAACGGGCCCACATCCTCGAGGGCCTGCGCAAAGCGGTCGATCAGATCGATCTGGTCATCCGGCTCATCCGGCAGTCGGAGAGCCCGGACGCGGCCAAGGACGCGTTGATGCGGCAGCTGGAGCTGTCGGAGATCCAGGCCAAGGCCATCCTCGACATGCGGCTGCAGCGCCTCACCCAGCTCGAGCGCCACAAGATCGTCGAGGAGCACGAGCAGACCCTGGCCCTCATCGAGGACCTCAAGGGGATTCTCGCCTCGGAGCAGCGTCTGCTCGGCATCATCAAGGACGAGCTCGCCGCGCTCCGGCAGGAGTTCGGCGACGTGCGCCGCACCGAGATCCTCGCCGAGACCGCCGACCTGACCATCGAGGACCTGCTCGCCGACGACGACATGGTGGTGACGATCACGCGCTCCGGCTACATCAAGCGCACGCACGTGGAGGCCTACCGCAGCCAGAAGCGCGGGGGCAAGGGCGTGACCGGCATGGAGACGAAGGAGGAGGACATCGTCGAGGACCTGTTCGTGGCCTCGACCCACTCCTACCTCCTGTTCTTCACCAACAAGGGCAAGGTGCACTGGCTCAAGGTGCACGAGATCCCCGAGGGGGGCCGGCAGGCCAAGGGCAAGGCGATGGCCAACGTGCTCTCGCTGGCCGACGGCGAGCGCGTGGCCACCTGCGTGCCGGTGCGCGATTTCGAATCGGGCGGCTACGTGCTCTTCGCCACCAAGCAGGGCAAGGTGAAGAAGACCGAGCTCTCCGCCTTTTCCCATCCGCGCGCGGGTGGCATCCAGGCCATCACGCTGGAGGAGGGCGACGAGGTGATGGCGGCGCGTCGCACCGACGGCCAGCGCGAGGTCCTGCTCTCGACCAAGCTCGGCATGATCATCCGGTTCCCGGAGGATGAGGTCCGGCCGATGGGCCGCACCGCCGCCGGGGTCCGCGGCATCGACGTGGACGAGGGCGATCAGGTCATCGCGGCGGAGACGCTCAAGGAAGGCGTGACGATCCTGACCGTGACCGAGCGGGGCTACGGCAAGCGCACCCCGCTCGACGAGTACCGGCTGCAGGGGCGCGCGGGCAAGGGCATCATCGACATCAAGACCGCGGGCCGGAACGGGGCGGTGGTCGGGATGCTGCAGGTGCGGGAGGGCGACGACATCCTGGTCGTCACCACCAAGGGCAAGATGATCCGCCTGCACGCCGACGAGATCACGAGCCAGGGCCGCAACACCATGGGCGTCCGCATCATCGACCTGGACGCCGACGATCAGGTGGGCAATCTGGCCCGCGTCGAGGCCGAGCAGGCGCCCGCCCCCGAGGTGTCGTCAGAGTAGGCCCCGCCGGCTCGAGCCGGACGGGGTGACCGAGGCCGCGCAGCTGCGGCCTCTTTTTTGTTATGGTTTGCACGGCGAGGGGAGTGCGGTGCTCGACATCAAGCTGATCCGGGAAGATCCCGCCGGGGTGGAGCGTGTCCTCGCGACGCGCGGCGCCCCCGTATCGCTCGCGCCGGTCCTCGCGGTGGACACGGAGCGCCGGCGGCTGGTGACCGAGGTCGAGGAGCTCAAGGCCGAGCGCAACCGCGCCTCCGAGGCGATCGGTCAGGCCAAGCGCCGCGGCGAGGACGCCCAGGCCGCGATGGCGCGGATGCGTGAGGTCTCCGACCGCATCAAGGCGCTCGACGCCCTCGTCAAGGAGGCCGACGCGCGCCAGGAGGCGCTGCTGCTGGAGATCCCGAACCTGCCGCACGCGAGCGTGCCGGTGGGGCGCTCGGCCGACGACAACGTCGAGGTGCGCCGCTGGGGCACCCCGCGACAGTTCGGCTTCGAGCCCCGGCAACACTTCGAGATCGGCGAGGCGCTCGGGATCCTCGACTTCGATCGGGCGAGCAAGATCGCCAAGGCGCGCTTCACCGTCATGTGGGGCGCGGCGGCCCAGCTCAGCCGCGCGCTCGCCCAGCTCATGCTCGATCTGCACACCCGCGAGCACGGCTTCACCGAGGTGTGGGTGCCGCACCTCGTGAACGCGGAGACCATGACCGGGGTCGCGATGCTGCCCAAGTTCGAGGAGCAGATGTTCAAGACGGTGGAGCCTGACGCCGGCCGCACGCTCTACCTGATCCCGACCGCGGAGGTCGCGCTGACCGCGCTGCACGGCGGCGAGATCCTGCCCGAGGCCGAGCTGCCGCGTCGCTACTGCGCCTTCACGCCCTGCTACCGGCGCGAGGCCGGCACCTACGGGCAGGATACCAAGGGGATGATCCGCCAGCACCAGTTCGACAAGGTCGAGATGGTCAAGCTGGCCGCGCCCGGGCAATCCTACGACGAGCTCGAGGCGATGGTCCGGAGCGCGGAGGCGGTGCTCCAGCGGCTCGAGCTGCCGTACCGCGTGGTGACGCTCTGCACCGGCGACATGGGCTTTCACTCCGCCAAGACCTACGACCTCGAGGTGTGGCTCCCGGGGCAGGCGAAGTACCGCGAGATCTCCTCCTGCTCGAACTGCGAGGCCTACCAGGCCCGCCGGCTCGACATCAAGTACCGCCCCGCGGGCGGCGGGCGCGTCGAGCTCTGTCACACGCTCAACGGCTCCGGGCTCGCGGTGGGGCGCACGCTGATCGCGGTGCTGGAGAACTACCAGGAGGCCGATGGATCCATCACGGTGCCGGCGTCAGACGCGGAGGGGTGGCCGAGTCCGGTTGAAGGCGCCGGTCTTGAAAACCGGAATCCCGCAAGGGATCGGGGGTTCGAATCCCTCCCCCTCCGCCATTTTTTCTCGACGCGTCACGCGGCCGGCGCCGCTTCCTCGACGGTGGCCACTCCCGCGCCGTTGGGCGTCACCACCAGCCGGCGCCCGTGGAACGCGCGGAGCGTGTTGCGGTGGCCCACGCTGATCACCGCGGTGCCGGGCAGGCGCTCGCGCACCAGCGAATAGAGGCGCGCCTCGGTCTCCTCGTCCACCGCCGAGGTGGCCTCATCGAGGAAGAGCCACGCGGGCTTCTGCAGGAGCGCGCGCGCGAAGGCGATGCGCTGCTGCTCCCCGGGGGAGAGCGCCAGCGCCCAGTGCGTCGTCTCGTCGAGGCGCCCGGCCAGGTTCGGCAGACCCACCGCCCGCAGCGTCTCGCGCAGCGTCGCATCGTCGAGGCCGGCGGGCGGCGTCGGGTAGCTCACCACCTCGCGGAGAGTGCCGATCGGGAGATAGGGTTTCTGGGGGAGGAAGAGGACGCGGCCATCACGGGGCAGGCGGATCTCGCCTCGGCCGAACGGCCAGATGCCCGCGATGGCCCGGAAGAGCGTGCTCTTGCCCGCGCCCGACGGCCCGCTGATCAACGTGGTTTCGCCGGGCCGGATCTCGAACGAGGCCCCCTCGATCAGCGGACCCCCACCCGGCAGCGCCAGGTTCACCTGGTCCAGCGTGAGCGTGCCGGCCGCACCGGTCCCATGGCGCACGCCCTCGACCGCGGCGTCGGCGCGCACACGAGAGAGCGCACGCTCGAAGCCCAGGAGGCGCAGCACGACCGCCCGCCAGGCCGCGATGTCCGTGTAGGCGGTGATGATGAACGAGAGCGACTCCTGGACCTGGCCGAAGGCCTGGGCGGTCTGCATCAGGCCACCCAGGGCGATCTCGCCGCGGAAATAGCGGGGTGCCGCGACCACGAAGGGGAAGATGACCGCGGCCTGGCCGTAGCCATACGTGAACCAGGAGAGCCGCTTCTGCCGGCGCATGATGTCCCACCAGTTGCCGACCACCGAGGCAAAGCGGTCCCGGAACGTGCGCATCTCGTCGGCCTCACCGCCGTAGAGGGCGACGCCCTCCGTGTTCTCCCGGAAGCGGACGAGGTTGAAGCGGAAGTCCGCCTCGTAGCGTTGCTGGTCGAAGTTGAGCCGCACGAGCGGTCGCCCGATCAGATGGGAGAGCCAGGTACCCCCGATCGCGTAGAGCAAGGCCGCCCAGACCATGTAGCCGGGGATGGTCACCCCCACGATCGGCATGGTGAACGGGCCGGAGAGTATCCACAGGATGCCGAGGAAGGAGATGAGCGTGACCACGGCCCGCAGGCCCCCGATGCTCAGGCTGAGCGCGCCGACGACGAACAGGCGGAGGTCCTCGGCGATGCGCTGATCGGGGTTGTCGGTCTCCCCGGCCGTGAGCTGCATGCGGTAATAGGCGCCGTCGGCCAGCCACGCTCCCAGGTACCGCTCGGTGAGCCACCGCCGCCAGCGGATCTGAAGCATCTGGTTGAGGTAGAGCTGGTACACCGCGGCCACGAGCGAGAGCGCGGCGAGCCAGGAGAACTTGAGCAGGAGGCGCGAGAACGCCGCGAAGTCCTTTTCCTGGATCGCGTTGTAGAAGACGTTGTACCACTGGCTCAGGAGCACGGTGATGTACACACCGAAGAGGGTGAGCGCCACCACCGCGAGCAGGAGCCCCCGGCCGGCCCAGCGGTCTTCGGAGAACCAGTAGGGACGGATCAGGGTCCAGGCGTCACGCAGCGACTCGCGCAGGCGGTTCATGGCGGGGCCTCCTGGACAGACAGCATAGCCCCACCCACGCGTCCGTTCCCGGTAGTCCGCGCGGCTCGGATGACATATACTCTGTTGGCTTGAGCGTTTGGAGAGGTGGCCGAGTCGGCCGAAGGCAGCCGCCTGCTAAGCGGTTATAGGGGCAAAACCTCTATCCCGGGTTCGAATCCCGGCCTCTCCGCCATGCGCGCCCTTAGCTCAGATGGATAGAGCGTCGGACTACGAATCCGAAGGCCAGAGGTTCGATTCCTCTAGGGCGCACCAAAAATGACGGGGGGTTACGAGGTGCTGGTGACCTCGTAGCCCCTTCGCTCTCCGCGATCTCTCCCCGTTCGAACACCTGGAGGAGCGATGACGAGCGGGCCCGGCTCGCATCCCATGGATGACGCGCACTGGATGGGGTTGGCGCTCGAGGAAGCGGCGCGCGCGGCCCAGGCGGGCGAGGTCCCGATCGGGGCGATCGTGGTGCTGGACGGTCGGCTCCTCGCGGCCGGGCACAATCAGCCGATCGCGACCCACGATCCCACCGCGCACGCCGAGATCGTGGCGCTGCGCGCGGCGGCGCGCGACCTCGGCAACTACCGGCTGACCGGAGCGACCCTGTACGCCACCATCGAGCCGTGCGCGATGTGCTGCGGCGCCGCCGCAGCGTCCACCGGCTGCTCGACGACCCGCGGCTCAATCACCGGGTGGAGGTGACCGCGTCCGTGCGCGCGCCCGAGTGTGGCGCGCAGCTCAGCGAGTTCTTCCGGACGAAGCGAACGTGATGCGCAGCGGGCGCCGAGGGTCCCAGCGCCCGCTGCGTCCTTCCGTGGTCCCGATACTTCGTGGTGCCGGCCTGCGGACCCTCGGTGATCTTGTACGCACGGGGGAAGGATCTGCGGAAGCGGCTGTAACGCGTGCGCCGGAACGTGCTCGATGAACTCGTCGACGGCCAGGAGCTCGTGCTCCCGGCGCGCCGGCGCGCCGACAACGGCTTCGAGGCGTGGGCTCAGGTGCTCGAGCGCGGTTACGAGGGGCTGGTCGGGAAGGATGAGGCCTCGCCCTAGTAGAATGCTAGGCCACTGGCCCACGTAGGGCGGGTCGACTACGATAGCGGCGCCATGCTCTCCCGTGCCCAGGAGGCTCGAGTCCGTGAGATCCTGGCAGGTCACGTGCCGGAGACTCTTCCGGCGTACTGCCTAGAGCATCTGGCGGCGATCGCCCAGATCCCGACCGCCCATCTCGCCGACCTCGCGGCCTTCGTCCGGAACCTCCGAGCGTGCGGGGCCTGCCAGACCCAGTTCGGCGGCGTCTGTGGTTCGGGCGACCACGCAACCCCGCGGCTGCTCATCTCGCCCCGGCGGATCCCGCCGCCCCAGGAAGCCCGCCGTGTTTCATGATGGCCGCGGCCGATGAGACGGCTGCTCCGCTGGCTTCGGCGTTGGTTCGGGCGGGGTGGCCGGGACGTGCCCGAAGGATTGCCCTCTCCAACGGGCCAGCCCCGGGATTCGTGAGCGCATTCCTGGATCGACGTGGGTTCCTCGCGACCCTAGGTGGTGGCCTCCTCGCCACACCGTTCGCCGCCGAGGCGCAGCCGGTGGGCAAGGTCAGCCGCGTCGGGGTTCTCAGCGTCGAGGCCGCCCCATTTACGGAAGCGGGCGTGGCGGCCCCGTTCCTCGCGGCGCTGAGAGATCTCGG
>WNFK01191671.1_pt1 | contig 16401 bp, 16 predicted proteins | sample 5400281 | NCBI WGS metagenome assembly WNFK01 (sample SAMN13153350, study PRJNA577476) | soil metagenome | isolation source: 20 cm soil on Douglas fir-dominated hillslope | place: USA:California | collected 2013-09-17 | reverse complement strand
TACAAGCGGGTGCTGCTCGCGGAGGCCCGCGCGCAAGCGGAAGGGCGCCAGCCGACCTTCGCCGAGCTCGTCGGGACCAGCGGTGGGTAAGGTCACCGGCTTCCTCGAGATCAAGCGGAAGAAGCCGCCCGCGCGTCCGGTGGCCGAGCGCCTCCGCGACTGGAAGGAGTACTACCTCCCCTACCCGGTCGAAGAGCTGACGAAGCAGGCCGCGCGGTGCATGGACTGCGGCATCCCGTTTTGCCACCAGGGCTGCCCGCTCGGCAACATCATCCCGGACTGGAACGACCTCGTATACCGCAACCAGTGGCGCGAGGCGATCGATCGCCTGCACGCGACGAACAACTTCCCGGAGTGGACGGGGCGCCTCTGTCCGGCACCGTGCGAGGGCGCCTGCGTGCTCGGCATCAACGACGATCCGGTGACGATCAAGGGGGTCGAGGTCGCGATCGTCGAGCGCGCGTTCGACGAAGGCTGGGTCGGCGCCGCGCCGCCGGCCGCGCGCACCGGCAAGCAGGTCGCGGTGGTCGGCTCCGGGGAGCGGCGGCCTCCTGCGCTACGGCATCCCCGAGTTCAAGATGGAGAAGCGCTTCGTCGATCGCCGGCTCCAGCTGATGGAGAAGGACGGCGTACGCTTCCGGACGGGCGCACACGTCGGCGTCAACGTGCCGGTCGGGAGCCTGCGGCACGACTTCGACGCGGTGGTGCTGGCCGGCGGCGCGTGCTGGCCGCGTGATCTCTCGATTCCCGGACGCGAGCTTGGCGGCGTCCATTTCGCCATGGAGTACCTGACCCTGCAGAACCGGCGCTGCGAGGGCGACCACGTCCCGGACGCCCAGTTCATCAGCGCGCAGGGCAAGCGCGTCGTCATCATCGGCGGCGGCGACACCGGCGCCGACTGCCTGGGCACGGTGCATCGTCAGGGCGCGGTCTCCGTCCACCAGTTCGAGCTCCTGCCGCGGCCGCCCGATCAGCGCGCGGCCGACAATCCGTGGCCGCAGTGGCCCAACATCTTTCGGGTGTCCGGCGCCCACGAGGAAGGCGGCGAGCGTGTCTACGCGGTGTCGACCCAACGCTTCATCGGCGACGACGGGGGCCGCCTGAAGGCGCTCGAGGCGGTCAAGGTCGAGATGGTCCGCGAGGGCGGCCGGCTGGAGTTCAAGCCGGTTCCCGGCAGTGAGTTCAAGCTCGACGCCGATCTGGTCCTGCTCGCGATGGGGTTTCTCGGGCCCGAGCGTCCGGGGATGCTGACCGACTTCGGTGTCCGGCTCACCGAGCGCGGCAACGTCTGGCGCGACCCGAACTGGATGACCACCGTGCCCGGCGTGTTCGCCTGCGGCGACATGCAGCGCGGGCAGTCGCTGATCGTCTGGGCGATCGCCGAGGGTCGATCCGCCGCGCGCGGGGTCGATCTCTATCTGATGGGCAAGTCGGAGCTTCCCGCCCCGCTTTGACTCGGAGGGAGCGGCGAATCTTCAGCGGGGCCGCAGGGGTTCGCCGACCAGCGCCCACCAGGGCAGCGCGACGGCGAGGATCGCGATCCAGCCGACCACGGTCATCCACAGTCCGAACTTCAGCATCTCGGCCGCCGACACGTGGCCGCGCTCGTAGATGACGAGCGCCGACGAGCTCTGCGCCGGGTAGTACACGACCGCGTCCCCGGTCATCATCACGACCAGGGCGCACACGAGCGGGTTGACCCCGGCTTCGCGCCCCACGGACATCGCGATCGGCAGCGCCAGCGCGAGAAAGCCTGAGATGTTGGGGACGATGACTCGCAAGAGCGTCGCGCCGAGCATCAGGAGCACGACGACCGCCAGCGCGCTGTCACCGAATGCCGGCAAGCCGCCGACCAGGAGCCGACCGAGCCACGGCGCCGCGCCGCTCGCCACCAGCGCGTGGGCCAGCGAGATCGACGCGGCGATGACGAAGAAGTTCGCCCAGCCGACTCCGCGCTCGAGGTCCGCCCAGACGAGGGGGCCCAGGCCCGGCGTGAGCAGCGCGGCGAACGCCAGCAGCGCCGGAATCGCCGGATCGAGATGGTGCACGCCGTCCGTGAGCCAGAGGGCCGAGGCGCTCAGGATGATCGCAATCGTCCGCCACTCGGTCCCCGAGATCGGACGCCGGCGCGCGGGCTCGGGTGTTGGCAGCCCCGCCGAGAACCCGCGGCGATAGAGCGCGTACGTGAGGACGCCGCCCAGCAGCAGAATCGCGTAGTACGGCACCGCCATCAGGGTGAACCAGCCGGTCCACGACATGCCCCCGATGATCGCGGCGCTCATCACCGGCGTGATCCCGCCGGTCAACAGCGAGGTAGACGCGAGGCGATTGATCGACGAGAGCGCGAGCATCACCGCCTTGGCCACGTCCGCGCCCCGCGGGACCCGGCCGAGCGTGAAGACCTCGTCGTAGATGTGGATCAGGATCCCGGACCGTGTCGTCGCCGACGGCAGCAGGAAGGTCAGGACGGGGAACGAGAGGACCAGCTGGAGATAGACCGTGAGGCTCCGGCCCCGCGCGCGCTCGAGGATGGTCCGGGCCAGACGCTCGGCGAGCCCGCTCCGCACGACGGCGGCGCCCATCGTCAGCACGCCGATCAGGAAGAAGGGCACGGGGTTGGCGAAGCCCTGCAGCGCGTCCCGCAGGCTTCCGGTGGCGCCGCTGAGCGCCAGCAGGGTGACGCTCAGGAGCGCGGCGACACCCGGCGCGAGGATCTCGCCGGTCCAGAGCAGGATCGTGATCAGGGTGACGATCAGTGCCCGCTGGCCGGCGAGCGGAAGACCAGGGAGCAGCGGAGGCAGGAACAGCGCGGCGCCGAGCCCCGCCAGCGGGACCGCGAGCGCCTTCGTCTTACGTCGCGCCGCTCCCACGACCGCCGTATCGGTCCGGCTCATCGCGCGGCGCCATCCTCCCACGGATCACCGAGGCTTGCGCTAGACTCTTCGCGGGAGGCGGGCGTGCCCACTCATCAGTCGCTCGGCGGCGCATCGGACGAGGAACTGCTCCAGCGGATGGTGGCGACGCACCCGGAGCGCTTCGACGCGCCGTTCTGGGCGTTCTACGACACGCACGTCGGGCGGCGTGTCCCGCCGCGCGCGGTGATGATCGACCTCGGGTGTGGGCCGGGGCTTCTCTTGCGCGACCTCGGCGAGCGTCACCCGGACGCGATCCTGCACGGCTACGACGTCACGCCCGCGATGATCACCTACGGCCGGGGGCTCGCCTTCAAGCCGGCGAGCGTGTCGCTCACGGTCCACGACGTGACGGTCGAGCCGCTGCCGCTCGCCGATGCCACCGTGAATCTGGCGAGCATGTCATCGGTGCTCCACGTGTTCGACGAACCCCTGCCGACCCTGGCCGAGATCCGTCGTGTTCTCGCGCCCGGCGCGATCTTTCTGCTGAACGACTGGATTCGCCAGCCGCTCTCGAGCTACCTGGCGTGGCGACGCGACGTCATGAAGGAGAGCGGGCCCGACGCGGTCAGACGCGCCTTCCGTCTTTTCCCCGTGCACAACAAGTACACGGTCGAAGACTGGCGATGGCTTCTCGGCGAGGCCGGCTTCGAGGTCCTCGCCCAGACCGAGCTCCGCGCGTCGCACCGGATCTTCGTCGCGACGCCGACCCGCTGATCTCCGTCAGCTGCGAAAGGCGTTCATCGCCGTGACCAGGGCCGGCGTGCCGCCGAAGAGGTACGCCACCTCGACCGTCTCCTGGATTTCCGCGTCCGACGCTCCGGCGGCGCGCGCGCGGCCCGCGATGTTCGCCACGCCGTCGGGGTGGGACAACAGCGCGTCGACGATCATGGTCATGAGGATCTTGTACTTCGCCGGAATGGCGCCGTCGCGCAGGATCCGCTCGCGCTGGGCCATGTACGAGCTGACGAATTCGGGGTCTCGCTGCTGCAACGCCTGGATCCACGGCGGCAGGGTCGCCTGAGCCATCACGTCCTCCTCTAGCCCGGCCTTCCGCCCGGCGTCGAGCCGCGGCGTCGGCGCGAGCGAGCACTATCCCGCGTACGGGCTCTGCCAGAGCGCGTGGCCCACGAAGAAGGGGCCGAGCGTCTGGAGATATTGCGAGGTCTGCGTGGTCTTTCGCATGGCTTGCACGAGGTGAGAGAGCGGGTGGAGCTGGCGCCCCACGAGGCCGATGACGAAGTCGTTGTCGTGGACGTCGAGGCCGTGGCAGGCCAGCCGCACGTCGTGAGCGAGATCGGCATCGCCATAGGCGCGGCCCAGCACGCTGTGCTCGCGGATGATCGAGCCTTGCTCCTGAGGCGTCAGCTTGCTGAACGATCCCGTGCGCCGGAGCGGGTACCAGATCCCCCACGGCCACGCCGGATTGAGCGCGGCCCGGCGCGGCCGGCGCAGCAGCCAGTCCTCGAGATCCGTCTCGAAGCCGGAAGCGTACGTCCGGCCGAACATCGTGAGCTCGAGCTTCTGCGAGAGCCCGGCGAAGGGCTCGGCGTTGAAGACCTCACGGAGCGCCGTGACGAAGAAGGTCGGATCTTCGCTCATCGAGACCACGGCGACACCGCGCGGATCGTTGAGGTCCTGGTACAGCACCGCCTCGAGCCGGCTCGACTCGAGCGCGCGCTGCAGCGGTTTGGCGTCGAGACAGCTGCCGAACGCCGAGAGCTGCATGTAGAGCCGTCGATCGGATGTCTGCCGGTCGGCGCCGTGCTCCTGGACGTCGGTCTTGGTCGTGTCAGAGGCGCTCACGCGTCAGTCCTCCTCATTCACGGGCGCGCCCGCGGCTCCGATGACCCGCGGCGCGCGCTGCGGGCTTACCCGCCCCGCGTGTGCATCTCCAGGTGCGGGTCCTCGCGCAGACGACCGATCTGCACGAGCGGTGTGCGGTCCCGCAGCCTCAGCCGTTCCTCGGCCCCGCGGTCCGCGCGCCGGCTCCAGGCGCCGGTGATCAGCGCGCTGAGCTCGTCACGCGACGCCCCGCGGCGGAGCGGCCCCCGGAGGTCGACGCCCTGCTGGGCGTAGAGGCATAGATAGAAGACACCGTCGGCCGTGAGCCGGCTGCGGTCGCAGCTCGCGCAGAACGGCTCGGTCGTGGACGAGATGATCCCGAAGACGGCGCCGTCGGCGAGACGGTAACGATCGGCCGGTGCGGTACTCTCCTCGACTACCGGCTCGATCCGCCCATATCGCCGTTCCAGAGTTTTCAGCATCTCGGCACGGCTCACGACCTTGTCCATCGTCCAACGGGTCGCGCCGCCGACGTCCATGTACTCGATGAAGCGCACCTCGGCCGGCACCGTCCGGCCGTATTCGATCAGCTCGACCAGCTCGTCGTCGTTGATCTGTCGCATGACGACCGTGTCGAGCTTCGTCCCGGTGAAGCCGGCCGGCGCCAGCGCCGCGATGCCCTCCAGCACCTGCCCGTGATTCGCTCTCCGTGTCAGCGCGGTGAATCGTTCGGGCCGAAGGGTGTCGAGGCTCACGGTCACGCGATGGAGCCCGGCCGCGTGCAGCGCGGGCGCTTGCTCGGCGAGCAGGACGCCGTTGGTCGTCAGCGCCAGGTCGTGAAGCTTCGCGGATCTTGTCGACGCCGAGATCCATGAAGACGTCGACGAGCGTGCTCATCTCCTCGAAGTTGAGGATCTGCTCGCGCGGCAGCCACACGTAGTCCTCTTCGGGCATGCAGTAGCTGCAGCGCAGGTTACAGCGGTCGGTCACCGAGATCCGGAGATTGCGCAGCGGCCGCTGGTAAACGTCTCGGATGGCCATCAGCGCGCTCCGGCCACGGCGGAGTCCTCGGCGGCGGCCCGTTCCCACTCGCGCAGCAGACCGGCCTTCTTGACGCCCACGTCGAAATGATCCCACGGCAGCCGCTCGTCGAGCGTGCGGCGGCGTGTGGTGTAAAACTCGGCGTCACCGTCCCACTCGCGCAGCGCCCGACGCCAGTCGCCTTCGTGGGCGGCGGCCAGCTCGAGAAAGTCGCCAACGCGCCGGTCGCCGCGTGCGAGGAGCGCCTGCAGCGCTGCCTCACGAGGGTTCTCGTGCAGCACGCGCACGTTGGAGAAGCGCCGCACACCGCGCTTGATGATCTCGAGCTTGGCCTGGAGCGATTCGGCGCCGTCGAAGGGCGCCCACTGGAACGGCGTCCAGGGCTTCGGCACGAACGACGACACCGACAAGGTGAGCCGTCCGAACGGCCGTCCGGTCGGGTCGAGCACGCGCAGTCGCTCGAGCATCCGTCCGGCCAGATCCGGGATCGCCTCGACGTCCTCGATGGTCTCGGTCGGCTGGCCGATCATGAAATAGGTCTTCAGATTTGGGATGCCGTGAGCCCGGACAAGGTCGCACGCGGTCATCAGCTGGTCGTCGCTGATCGATTTCCGGATGACGCGCCGCAGGCGCTCGGTCCCCGCCTCGGGCGCCATGGTCAACGTCCGATGTCCGCCACGCGCGAGCGCCGCCACCAGGCCTTCGCTGAGGCTGTCGGCGCGGAGCGAGGAGATCGAGAGCTCCATGCCGTTGTCCTCGACGACCTTGAGCAGATCGGCGAGCCATGGATAGTCGGACACGCACGCGCCCACGAGGCCGATGCGCCGCTCACCGGCGGCCGCCATGCGCTCGACGGTCTCGCGCAGGGCGTCGACGGATCGATGTCGGACGGGCCGATAGACCTGGCCCTCGAGACAGAAGCGGCAGCCGCGCCCGCAGCCCTTGCCCACCTCGAGCAGCGCCATGTGGCCGTACTCGGCCTGCGAGGTTTTCACCGCGGCGACCGTCTCGAACGCGTTGACGTTGCGGAGCCGCCGCTTGGCGACGATCGCGGGCGCGCCGTCTCGCGCGGCGACGTCGACGATCGCACCGTCATCGGCGTAGGCGATGTCGTATCGCTCGGGCACGTAGACGCCGTCGATCACCGCGAGCGAGGCGAGGAGGCCGGCGCGGTCGCGGTAGCCGGCGCGATAGGCGGCGATCATCTCGACGACCAGCTCCTCGCCTTCACCGACCGCCACGAAGTCCATGAACGGCGCGATCGGCTCCGGATTCGAGAAGGCGCAGACGCCGCCCATCAGCACCAGCGGATCGTGCGGCCGTCGCGCAGCCGCCCGCACCGGGATGCCCGCCATTGCGAGCAGCCGCAGCACGTTGATGTAATCGCCCTCGTAGGTCACCGAAAAGCCGATGAGATGAAAGTCGGTCAGCGGCCGGAGCGACTCGAGCGAGAACGGCTGCGTCTCTGCTCGGCGCATCTCGTCCAGATCGGCGGGCTCGGGCATGAACACGCGCTCGCAGACGACGTCGGACATCGCGTTCAGGTGGCGATAGATGGTCTGAAAGCCGAGATTCGACATCCCGACCGCGTAGGTGTTGGGATAGACGAGGGCGACCGAGATCTTGCCGCCCCAATCCTTGATCACGGTTCCCTGCTCTTCGGCGAGCAGAGCTTGTGATTTCTTCTTTAATGACCAGGACATCGCGTTAGTGTACCACGCGGCGCGCGGTCATCCTTTGATGACCGCCAAAGGTTTGAGTCGAGCGACGCGCGTCGAGATGCCGAATCGGTGCACGACGTCGACGACGTCCTGAACGTCCTTGTACGCCTCGGGCATCTCCTCGGCGAGCGCGTCGCGGCCGGTGGCGCGCGCCAGCACGCCGCGCTGGCGCAGCTCGTCGCCGATTCTGCGGCCACGCGCGGCCTTCACCGCGGCGGTGCGGCTGAGCCTCCGCCCTGCGCCGTGGCAGGTGCTCCCGAACGTCTCGCGCATCGCGCGCTCGGTCCCGATCAGCAGATAGGAGTAGCGTCCCATGTCGCCCGGCACCAGCACCGGCTGGCCCGGAAACGCGCGGGTCGCGCCCTTGCGATGGACGATGAGGCGTCGCCGGACGCCGTCGACCTCGTGCTCCTCTTCCTTGGCGATGTTGTGGGCGACGTCGTAGATGACGCGCAGGCCGAGCTCCCGCGGCGCCATGTGGAGGCTCCGCTCGAAGACCTGACGTGTCCAGTGCGTGAGGACCTGACGATTGGCGAACGCGAAGTTGGCCGCCGCGCGCATCGCGCCGAGGTAGGCCTGGGCCTCGTCGGAGTCGACCGGCGCGCACGCCAGCTGGCGGTCGGGCACGCTGATGCCGTAGCGGCGCAGGGCCTTGCCGGTGGTGTCGAGGTAGTCGGTGCACACCTGATGACCGAGCCCGCGAGAGCCGGTGTGGATCATGACCATCAGCTGGCCCTCACTGACGCCGAGCGTGCTCGCCGCCCGCTCGTCGTACACCACCTCGACGGTTTGCACCTCGAGAAAGTGATTCCCGGAGCCCAAGGTGCCGAGCTGACGCCGGCCCCGCTCGCGCGCGTGCGGTGAGACGTGATCCGGCGCGGCGCCTTCGAGGCCGCCACTGGACTCGATCCGCTCGAGATCCTCTGAGTCGCCGTAGCCGGCGCGAACGGCCCAGGCGGCGCCGCGCTCGAGGACCTGATCGAGCGACGTGGGATCGAGCGCCAGCTCGCCCCGCGAGCCGACCCCGGTCGGGATCGCCGCGAACAGCGCGTCGACGAGCGTTTCCATCCGGTCGGCGATCGCCTCCGATCGGAGCGAGGTCGCGAGGAGGCGCACGCCGCAGTTGATGTCGAAGCCGATGGCGCCCGGGCTCACGACGCCGTGCCGTGCATCGGTCGCGACCACGCCGCCCACCGGCAGGCCGTAGCCCTGATGGATGTCGGGCATGGCCATCGCGGCTCGCACGATGCCGGGTAAGGTCGCGCCGTTGGCGATCTGGTCGAGCGAGGCGTCGGAGCGGATCGACTCGATCAGCTGATCGTCGGCGATGACGAGACCGGGGACGCGCATCCCGCGGCTTGTGTCTTGAGGAATCCGCCAGAGATACGGCCCCACTCGCTCGAGGCGCACAGCGCCTCTCATGATTTAAAATCGCGCCTCGGCCGGCGGGGCCCCAGCCCCGCGACGGCCTGCAGCGCGCACTTCGCGCTCAGGTGGTGGCGGGCGAGGCGCTGGCGCGGCGGTTCGCCCAGGCCATGCCCACGAGCGCGACGAGCACGCCGATGAGGCTCGCGAGCTGCGGGACGCGGACCGAGCCGAGCCAGAAGCTGTCCAGCCTGAGGGCCTCGATCGCGAACCGGCCGATCGAGTAGAGACCGACGTACGCGAAGAACAGGGCACCCGGGCGCGTCTTGAGCCTCGAGCGCAGCACTCCCACGAGCAGGAGGAAGACCGCCAAGTCCCATAGCGACTCGTACAGGAACGTCGGGTGGAAGTACTCGAACTGCGCATACCCGAGCGGGCGATGCTCGGGTGAGATGTAGAGCTTCCACGGCAGATCGGTCGGCCGCCCGAACGCTTCCTCGTTGAAGAAGTTCCCCCAGCGACCGATAGCCTGCCCGAGCACCATCGGCGGCGCCGCGATGTCGAGCCCCTTCAAGATGGGCAGCCGCCACTTGTACGCGAGGTACGCACCGACGAGCGGCCCGACGATGAGGCCGCCGTGCATGGCGAGGCCGCCTTCCCACACCGCGATGATCTTCGACGGATAGCGGCCGTAGTAGTCCCAGTTGAAGATGACCTCGTAGATCCGCGCGCCGGCGAGACCCGCCAGGATCGCCCATTGGCCGACGCTGATGATGTCGTCGGCCGGAAGGCCGTCGCGCTTGGCCTGACGGAAGCCGAGCCAGAGCCCCACGACGATCGCGGTGGCCATGAGGATGCCGTACCAGCGGATGACGATCGGACCGACCTGGAACGCGATCGCGCCAGGCGAGCTTATGACGAGGGGCAGCACAGAACGAAGGATATCACGGTGTTATGAGCGGGCCAGGCTTCTGCTCGACGTCGATATCAGCGGGCGACCGAGTCGGTGATGGTAGGGGCGGCAGGATTCGAACCTGCAAGTCCTTGCGGACAGAAGATTTTAAGTCTTCTGTGTATCCCAGTTCCACCACGCCCCCGTCGACCGACGGGCTCAGAGATTCTTGACCTTCTCGTTGACCTCGCGGATGCGCTTCTGCCGTTCTTCCTCTTCGGCGAGCGCCTTCACCTTGCGCTGGCGCTCGGCTTCTTCTTGCTCCTCCATGCCCTTGTTCGCGCCGCCGATCCACTTGTCGATGTACTGGACCCAGGTCGGCAGGTGGCCCTCGTCGGATTTGAACACGAGTGCCTGATGCATCATGCCGAGCCGCCGCGGATGACAGAGCACCGTCGACTCGGCGGGCTCGGAGAAGAGTCGTGACCATTCGCGCGACGGCGCGGCGCTGAGCTGGATGGACCACGTGAACTCATCAGCCTTGAGGTCGGTGGCCTTGGGCGGACCGACCCGCTTGATCAACTCGGCCATGAAGACTCTCCGCGAATCCTCAAGATGTTGGTGAGCGCGTCGGAGACATGGAGGCGGCGAGCGGATTCGAACCGCTGAGTAGAGGTTTTGCAGACCTCCGCCTTAGCCACAGCGGGAAACGGGATTCGAACCCGCGACCCCGACCTTGGCAAGGTCGTGCTCTACCACTGAGCTATTCCCGCGCCACAGCCGGTGATGTTATCACGATCAGCCCGGGCCCGCCCGCAGAGCGTCGGCCGCATCCTCGGGAGGCACCGGGTTGATGAAGAAGCCGCTGCCCCACTCGAAGCCCGCGACCCGCGTGAGCTTCGGAATCACCTCGAGGTGCCAGTGGAACGATTCCAGCTGCGCCTCGCGGAATGGCGCCGTGTGCAGCATGAAGTTGAACGCCGGCTTGCCGAGGACGCGGTCCATCCGGCGCAGCACCTCGCCGAGGATCGCCGCCGCTCCGCGCAGCTCCTCTTCGGTCGATTCTTCGAACGCGGCCCGATGATGCGTGGGCAGTATCCACGTCTCGAACGGAAACCTCGGCGCGAACGGCGCCAGCGCCGCGAAATCCTGGGACTCGACGATCAAACGCCCCCGGCCCCGCCGCTCCTGGCGAATCATGTCACACCAGACACAGCGCTCCTTCAGGTCGTAGTACTGGGCCGAGCCCGCGAGCTCCTCGGACACCATGATCGGGATGATCGGCGTGGCGATGAGCTGCGAGTGCGGATGCTCCAGCGAGGCGCCGGCGGCCTCGCCGTGATTCTTGAACACGAGGACGTAGGCGAACCGCGGATCCTTCTTCAGATCGAGCATGCGCTCGCGGAACGCGAAGAGCACGTCGGCGACCGCGTCGACCGAGAGCCCGGCGAGCGACTGGTCGTGCTGGGGCGTCTCGATGACGACCTCGTGCGCGCCGACGCCGTTCATCCGGTCGAAGAGGCCTTCGCCCGCGGGCTCCAGCTCGCCCTCGATCCGGAGCGCCGGATATTTGTTCGGCACGACGCGATAGGTCCAGCCCGGCTCGTTCGGCCGACCGTCGGGCGGGCGGCCCGCGAGTATCTCCGGCGGCGTCTGGTGCTCGTGGCCTTCGCAGAACGCGCACACGGTCTGACGCGGACGCACCGGCTCGGCGGCGAAGTCGGATGGGCGCCGCGCGCGTTCGGTCGAGATGATGACCCAGCGGCCGACGACCGGATCCTTGCGCAGCTCCGGCATCGCGCTAGCGGTCCTCCCGCTTCAGGGGCCGCTCGAGGAGCGAGACCAGCGCCTCCGCCGGCGGCTTGCCGTCGAAGAGGACCGCGCCGACCTCGTGGCAGATGGGCAAGCTCACCGAATAGCGGCGCGCCAGCGCCAGCGCGGAGACGACGGTGCGCGCGCCCTCGGCGATCATGCGCGTTTCGCGCTCGACCGCCGCGGCGGTGCCGCCTTTCGCGAGCGCCATGCCGAGCTGTCGATTGCGGGACAGGCTTCCCGTGCAGGTGAGCACGAGATCGCCGAGCCCGGCCAGCCCGGCCATGGTGCCGGAGATCGCGCCCAGCGCCACCGCCAGGCGCGTCATCTCGGCGAGCCCGCGCGTCACGAGCGCGGCGCGCGCGTTCTCGCCGAGCCCGAGGCCGTCGGCGATCCCGGTCGCGATGGCCATGACGTTCTTCAAGGCACCGCCGACCTCGACGCCGATCACGTCGCGGTTCGCGTACAGACGGAACTCGCGGGTGCCGAGCCGCCGCTGGAGTGCCGCCGCCAGGGTGTCGTCGCGCGTGGCGATCACCGCGGCGGTCGGGCGCGCCAGCGCCACCTCGCGCGCGAACGTCGGGCCCGAGAGGACGGCCACGCGCGCGTCGGGGAAACGCTCGGCGATCACCTCGCTCATGCGCAGGTGCCGCTCGGGGTCCAGGCCTTTCGTCGCGGACAGGATCGGCACGTCGGCCGGGATGGACGGGAGCGTCTTGAGCGTCGTCGCCACGAACTCGGACGGCACCACGATGACCGCCAGGGTGGCGCCGCGCAGGGCGTCCTCCACGTCGGTCGTGGGCTCCACCGCCGCCGGCACGTCGATGTCGGCGAGATACCATGGGCTTCGGCGCCGGGCGCGAATCCCGTCGACGACCTCGCGCTCGCGCGCCCAGAGGCGCACCGGCGAGCCCGCCCGCGCGAGGTGGATCGCCAGCGCGGTGCCCCAGCTGCCCCCGCCGATGACCGCGACGCTCACGCCGACCGCCGGTGGCCGAGCTTGGGCTCGTGGCCGGCCAGGAGCCGCGAGATGTTCGCGTGGTGACGTCCGACGATGATCGCGCCGACGGCGAACGCGGCGATCACGAACGGCGCCGGCATGCCGAGAAGCAACGCGCCGAGCGGCACGCACGAGGCGGCCAGGACGGATCCGAGCGACACATAGCGGAAGCTGATCGTCACGAGGAGCCACACGAGCGCGGCCGGCAGCACCGCGAGCGGGACGATCTTGAGCAGCGCGCCGAGCCCCGTGGCCACGCCCTTGCCGCCGCGGAAGCCGAGAAAGATCGACCAGCAGTTGCCGATGACGGCGGCGACCGCCGAGGCGGCCATCACGCCGGTGTCAGGCCCCGACGGGCTCGAGGCGAGCGCGGCACCCGCCACGACAGCGAGATAGCCCTTGGCGATGTCGCCGGCGAGGGTGAGGATCGCCGGGAGGCGGCCGGCCGTCCGGAGCACGTTCGTGGCGCCGATGTTCCCGCTGCCGTGCCGCCGGATGTCGGCGACACCGAACGCGCGCCCGATGAGGTAGCCGATGGGCACCGCGCCGATCAGGTAAGCGGCGCCGATGGCCAGGATCGCGATCACGACCAGCGTTCTTCGCCCGGCACGATCGCGCGGTAGTCGGCCTTCCTGAAGAAGCGATAGAAGTAGTCGACGGCGGAGATGATCGTGAGCCCCAATGCCGCCCACAGGGACGCGGTCGCCACGACGCGGAATCCGGGGGGGTCGAAGCCTTTCTCGACGATCAACATGGTGATCGCGATGTACTGGCTCACCGTCTTCCACTTGGCCAGACGAGAAGCCGGCACGATGACGCCGACCGACGCGGCCACGGCCCGCAGACCGGTCACCGCCAGCTCGCGGCCGACGATCACCACGACGATCCACGCGTCGATCTTGTCGATCGCGAGGAGCGACACCAGCGCGGCGGCGACCAGAAGCTTGTCGGCGATCGGATCGAGCAAGGTCCCGAGCGTCGTCACCTGGTTGCGTCGCCGGGCGAGCATCCCGTCCGCCCAGTCGGTGATGGCGGCGAGGATGAAGATCGCCGCCGCGATCAGCGCGTGCACGCGCGACGACGAGATCAAAAACACGATGAGCAGCGGCACTGCGACAATGCGAGTCAGCGTGAGGCCGATCGGCAAGTTCACAGTCGTGCTCCGTCGCCGGAACGAATCAGCATGGTCATTATCGGTGGTCGCCCACGATCTTGTCAACGTTCGGGACGTACCGCGGCACGAGCTTCGTCGTGTCCAGACGCAGGCACACGTCGACGTCGTCGCCGCGCCCCGCGGCGATCAGCCGGCGCGCCCACGGCGCGTCCTGCTTGAGGCGGCCCACGTCCGCGCCATAGCGGCGGCCGGTCTCGAGCGCGTCCCGGGCGGCGTCGGTCAGCACGGCGGCCGGAACCGCCGCGAGGAGGCGGTCGACCAGGAGCCCGGCGCACGTCCAATCCTCGAGTGACCGCGAGCCGTGCGAGCCCGCGCACACGACGGCGACATCGCGCCCGGCGTCCGCGGCCCACGCCGCCGCGGCGGAGACGTTGACGAGCGCCGCGACGCCGATCGCGTGCGCCACCCTCGCGGCCAGGAGCGCGCGCGTGCCGTTGCTCGTCGTGAAGTACACCGTCCTGCCGCGGACGCGCGGGCTCTGGAATTCCACGGGCGAATTGCTGAAGTCGAAGCCGGGGATCGGCTCGCCCTGGCGCTCGCCGGCGGCCAGCGCGCCACCGTTCGGCGTCGCCAGCGCTCGGCGCCGGGCCTCCATCGGCTCGGCGACCGGGACGATCGCGTCGCAGCCGTTCGCGAGCGCGGTGATGATCGTCGTCGAGGCGCGTAGCACGTCGATCACCAGCGCCGTGACACCGGAGAGATCGGAAGGGACCACCGCATCAGCGGTCGGCGCCACGTCGATCCGCACGGGTTAGACGTTGCGGTCCCGGAGCGCGCGGATCTTGAGACGGAGCGCGTTCAGATTGATGAACCCTTCGGCGTCGCGCTGGCGATAGACCGAATCGGCCTCGAAGGTCGCGAAGTCGTTCCGGTAGAGCGACCGGGGCGACCGCCGGCCGCTCACGGTGACGTTGCCCTTGTAGAGCCGGAGCCGCACGGTGCCGGTGACGTCCCGCGCGCACTCGTCGACCAGCGATTGCAGCAGCTGGCGCTCGGGCGCGAACCAGAAGCCGTAGTAGATCATCTCGGCGTAGCGCGGGATGAGCGAGTCGCGCAGGTGGAGCACCTCGCGATCGAGCGTGATCGACTCGAGCGCGCGCCGCGCCACGTGCAAGATCGTGCCGCCGGGAGTCTCGTAGACGCCGCGCGACTTCATGCCGACGAACCGGTTCTCGACCAGGTCGACCCGCCCGATGCCGTGCTCGCCGCCGAGGCGATTGAGCCGCGTCAACAGCGCCACCGGCCCCAGGCGCGCCCCGTCGACCGCCACCGGATCGCCGTGCTCGAACGCGATCTCGACGGTCTGCGGCGCGTCCGGCGCCGCCTCGGGATCGCTGGTGAGCTGGAACATCTTGGCCGGCGGCTCGGCCCAGGGGTCTTCGAGCACGCCGCCCTCGTAGGAGATGTGAAAGAGGTTCCGGTCGGTGCTGTAGGGCCGCTCCACGGTCACCGGCACCGGGATGTCGTGACGCTTGGCGAACTCGATGAGTGACGTGCGCGAGTTGAGCTCCCACTCGCGCCACGGCGCGATCACGCGAAGCTGAGGCGCGAGCGCCGCGTAGGTCAGCTCGAAGCGCACCTGATCGTTGCCCTTGCCGGTCGCGCCGTGCGCGACGGCGTCGGCGCCTTCTTGCAGTGCGACGTCGACCTGGGCGCGCGCGATGAGCGGCCGCGCGATCGAGGTGCCCAGGAGATACGAGCCCTCGTAGACGGCGTTGGCCCGCAGCATCGGAAAGATGAAGTCGCGCACGAACTCTTCGCGCAGGTCGACGATGTGGACGGCCACAGCGCCCGTCCGCGTCGCCTTGTCCCGGATGGGGATCAGCTCCTCGCCCTGCCCCAGATCGGCGCAGAACGCCACCACGTCGCACCGGTAGTGCTCGATGAGCCAGCGGAGGATCACCGAGGTGTCGAGCCCGCCCGAGTAGGCCAGGACGACGCGCTTGGGATCAGGCGTCATCGAGCGAGCCTCCCAGGAGATGGAGCAGCACGGCTTTCTGCGCATGGAGCCGGTTCTCGGCCTGATCCAGGACGATGGACCGCTTGCTGTCGAGCACGCTGTCCGTGATCTCTTCGCCGCGATGGGCCGGCAGGCAGTGCATGACGAGGGCCGAGGACTTGGCGAATCCGACCAGCGTGTCGTTGATCTGATAGCGGCTGAAGGCCTCGAGCCGCTGCTCGTGCTCGGCCTCCTGCCCCATGCTCGTCCACACGTCCGTGTAGATCACGTCGGCGCCGGTCGCCGCGGCCCGCGCGTCTTCGGTCACGTCGATCCGGCCGCCGAGCCGGCGCGCGGTGGTCACGACGCCGGCGTCCGGCTCGTACCCGGGAGGGCACGCGACGACGATCGAGGCGCCGAGGAGCGCGCCGAGGAGCATCACGGAGTGGCAGACGTTGTTGCCGTCGCCGATCCACGCGATCCGCACCGTGGCGAAGTCGACGCCGCGCTCCCACAAGGTGAAGAAGTCGGCCAGCGCCTGACAGGGGTGCTCGCGATCCGAGAGTCCGTTGATCACGGGGACCGACGCGTGTCGAGCCAGCTCGGTGATCGTCGAGTGCGAATACACCCGGGCCATGATGCCGTCGACCCACAGCGACAGGTTGCGCGCGACGTCGGGCACCGATTCGCGTGTCCCCAGGCCGATCTCGCGGCCGACCAGGTGCACGGCGCGCCCGCCGAGCTGGATCAGGCCGACCTC
>WNFK01056962.1_pt1 | contig 16416 bp, 14 predicted proteins | sample 5400281 | NCBI WGS metagenome assembly WNFK01 (sample SAMN13153350, study PRJNA577476) | soil metagenome | isolation source: 20 cm soil on Douglas fir-dominated hillslope | place: USA:California | collected 2013-09-17 | reverse complement strand
TCCCGAATCCGCCGAACAGCGGCGGCCCTCCCTTCGTCGGGCGGATGCTCCTGATCCCCAGCGGCCAAGTGCTGTTCGCCGACGGGAGCAACCAGATCTTTGCCTACACTCCCTCTGGCGGACCTGATCCTGCCTGGGCGCCGCACATCACTTCCTGCCCGCACAGGATCGAAGCCGGGCACAGCTACACCCTGTATGGCAGGCAACTCAACGGATTGTCCCAGGCCGTAAGCTACGGCGACGATGCCACTGCCGCAACCAATTATCCGCTTGTCCGGATCCGACACGCGGCTTCGGGCAAGGTCTATTTCTGCCGCACCTTCAACCACAGCTCCATGGGAGTTGCCACGGGAACTTCCATTCAGCACACGACTTTTAAAGTCCCTTTTGGGGCGCCCCATGGTGCATCGCAACTCGTTGTGATTGCCAACGGCATCCCCTCGAACGCTTGGACGGTCAACGTAAAGCCGTTCCACTTCTGGAACTTCCCCAACTTCGAGGCCTTCCAGCAGCTCATTGGGAGCCTTGCCGATGGCCCCCTGTGGGTTCTTGGGCCACACGGTCCGGTGCCGGTCGATCCCTGGGGACCAAAGGTGGCCAAACGCGCCGAACAAGCCTACTCGGAAATTCGTTCGGGAATCCGCGCTCTCTACGAGCTTGGAAATGAAGTCATTTCCTTGCGCGAAAAAGAGAGCGTCGGTGAGCGACTTCCTCAAACCAAGTCCGCCGGCGGCATTCTTAAAAAAGCCGCAAAGGCATAATAGCGACGCGACCTCACACCGACTCCCGCCGGGGCCTGCCATGCACAGGCCCCGGCAGGTATCCTTCCTGTCACTCTCACTCGGCCTGATCAATCCGCTGTCCGTCGCTGCCTGCTTCACCCGGAATTCAGCTGCGTGCCGGTGAGAAATCCGGGTTAACAGGCGGACATCCGCCATGTGGTTCTTCTCGAAAGCTGCTCTCTGACCAGCGTCCACAGGGCTGCTGAGCGCGCTAGAATAAGGGAATGCAACGCAAGGTTTTCTGGATTGCCTTCACTGCGCTGGGACTGATAGCGGATTTCACCTTGCCCATCGTATGGGCGCTGCTGGCCACCATTCCCATCGGCATCTTTAGCTGGTGGGTGGCCTACCGCAGCGACTGGTTCTGACGCACGAATTCCTAGTCGATCCGATTCCTTGGCACCTTTCTCGTCCTAACCCATCGCTACTTCGCTGCTTCGCCGCTTCCTCATCTCACTCAAGAAGCTCGTCCCATGCGGAATCGTCCCGCCGAAATTCTCCGCTATCGTCTGCCCCATATCCGCCAGCGTGTCCCGCACCCCCAGGTTCACGCCCGTCCCGCCTCCCGGCGAATACGCCGAGATCGGCACGTACTCGCGCGAATGGTCCGTCGTCGCCCAGCGCGGATCGGGATCGCACCCGTGGTCCGCGGTGATCATCAACATATCCGAAAGGCTAAGCAGCGGCAAGAACTCCCCGAGCAAACGGTCGAACTCTTCCAGCGATTTGGCAAATCCCTCAACGTCTTTCCGGTGGCCGTACAACATGTCGAAATCCACGAGGTTACAAAAAATGAGCCCGCTTCTTCGCTAACCGTCGCCGTCATTTTCTCCATGCCGTCGACGTTGCCTTTCGTCGTCACGTACTCTTCGACTCCGCGGCCATTGTAAATGTCATGAATCTTGCCGACTCCGAAAACGCGAACTTTGCGCTCTGCAAGAACATCCATGAGCATCGGCTTCGGCGGATCGACCGCATAGTCATGCCGCCGCGTGGTCCGCACGAAGTTCCCCGGCGTTCCCATGAACGGCCGCGCGATCACCCGTCCCACGCGATGCGGCCCATCCAGCAATTTCCTCGCGATTTCGCACATGCGGTAAAGCTCGTCGATCGGGATCACTTCCTCATGCGCGGCGATCTGAAACACGCTGTCGCCTGACGTGTACACAATCGGCTTGCCCGTCCGTACTTGTTCTTCGCCCAGTTCCTTGATGATTTCCGTACCGGAGGCCGGCTTGTTTCCGATCGTCTTTCTGCCAATCTGCTTCTCGAACTCCTCGATCAATTCCTTCGGGAAACCGTTCTTGTAAACGGGAAACGCCTGCTCCAGCCACACTCCCGCCATTTCCCAATGTCCTGTCGTCGTATCTTTCCCCGGCGAACGCGTCGCGCCCTTTCCATAAGCCCCAAGCGGAGCAGTGGCCGGCGTCTGATGTTTGAGCGGCGCGATATTCGCCAGCCCGAGCCGCACCAGATTCGGGATTTCCAGCGGCCGCGATTCCGCGATGTGTCCAAGCGTGCTCCTCCCCATATCGTCATAGTCCGCCGCATCCGGAAGCTCGCCGATTCCCACGCTGTCCAGCACGATCCAGAAAATTCTCTCGAATTCCCGCATAACCCCGCTCCTCAAACCTCTGTCAGCGGCACTCTACCACACACCGCTCTCGGGCATCGCCACGCCGCGATTTCGTTCTTGTGTAGTGGCCGGTCTTTAGACCGGTTCTTGGTACCGCCGGCTTCCAGCCGGCATTCCCAGTTCTTGCCGCAGCTTCGTTGTTATACAGTGTAGCCAACCGCTCGCTGAACTATTTTGAATTCGCGTGCGTAGTACAAGATAGCGGAGGTGTGCCATGGCCCAGGACGACAATCCTAGGAGAGTTTCCCTCGTCTTCCCGATCATCCTCATTGCGGTCGGCGCTCTCTTTCTCTTCCGCAATTGGCATCCGGGTTTCGATCCCCTGCCTATTCTGTGGACCTACTGGCCGCTCATTCTCATCTTTATCGGCCTCGGAAAGATATGGGATAACGTGCGAAGGAGCCGCAATCCCAACGCGCCTCCGGGAGTTTCCATCGGCGCCGGCATCGGTACGATCGCGTTTGTCCTCGTGCTGGTCGTGCTTCTCTGGCACGGACGCAGCTTTTCCCGCAGCCACGGCTTCTATTCAGCACCAAAGCACAGCACGCGTGTTGTGGAACCGCAGCGAGCAAAGTCGGCGCACGCCAAGTTGGAAATGGGTGCGGGGCAACTCACCATCACCAGTGGTGCGAATGACCTCCTTAACGCGGACTTCACTTACAGCGACTCTTTCGACGAGCCGCGCGTCGACTACACCGTGGCCGACGGCGTCGGCCAACTCAACATTTCTCAGGAGTCCCACTCCGTCCACTTCGGTCGTTCTCAAAACGATTGGAATCTGCATTTCAGCAAGGACATCCCGCTGGAGTTGAAAGTGGATATGGGGGCTGGGCACGGGAATCTCCATTTTCGCGACGTTCCTCTCACCCGCTTGGATCTCAATATCGGGGCGGGCCAAATGGACGTCGACCTCACCGGCGATCGCAAAACCGATTTGACGGCCGACATTGAAGGCGGCGTGGGACAAGCCAACATTCGCCTTCCGAAAAACGTCGGCGTCATTGCCCATGCCTCCGGCGGCATCGGCTCCATCGACGTGCATGGGCTGAAACACGATGGGGATTCCTACACCAACGACGCTTATGGAAAATCCCCCGCGACCATTCACTTGAAAGTGGAGGGCGGAATCGGCCAGATCACCCTCACCCAGGAGCCGTGAATTCGCCATGCAACTTCGCCAACCCCATACCCTCCCGCAGATCCACCGTTTGCCCCCCTTTGACAGCAGACGTATAATTTGAAGTTTAGGCAGTGCGCTCGAAACGCGCTGTCTGGGCTTCCCCTTGGCGACCAAAGAGATTACCCACGCAACCACGGATATCCCCCCGGAGCAGGAGTCCATCCGCGTCCGCGGCGCCCGCGTGCACAATCTCAAAAATATCAGCGTCGAAATTCCTCACAACGCCATTACCGTGGTCACCGGCGTCAGCGGCTCCGGCAAGTCCTCCCTCGCGTTCGACACCATTTACGCGGAGGGCCAGCGCCGCTACGTCGAATCGCTTTCCGCCTACGCCCGCCAATTTCTCGAGCGCATGGAAAAACCGGACGTAGACGAAATTTCGGGGATCGCGCCGGCGGTGGCGATTCGGCAGAAAAATTCGACGCGGAACCCGCGTTCGAACGTGGCGACGGCCACGGAAATTTACGATTATCTGCGGCTGCTTTTTGCGCGCTGCGGAGAGACATTTTGCATCAAGTGTGGAGCACAGGTTCGAAAGGATAGCCCCGACGAAATCGCTACGCGGATTTTGTCGCTTGCGGCGGGGAGGCGTTTTTACGTCTTGCACCAGTTTCGAATCCTCACGCCCACGGCGGCGGTTTCGAAACGAGGAGGCAAGAAAACCGTCAGCGCTCCGCCTCCGGATGTCCTTCGTCAAGCCCTGCTCGATCTTCAGAAGCGCGGTTTCAACCGGCTTTACCAGGCGGGACGAATCCACGAATTCTCCTCGCCGGAAACACTGCTGGATGTCGATTTTTCGAAACCCGTCTACGTCCTGGTCGATCGTCTCGCGGTCAATCCAGAGTCGCGCGCGCGGCTCGTTGACTCCATCGAAATTTGCTACCGCGAAGGGCAGGGCGAAGCCGTTCTCGAATTTGTCGCGGACGGTGCGGGGAATCCCGCCGAGCGGCTCACATTCAACGAACGATTCGAATGCAAGATCGACGGCACACTTTACCAGGAACCCGAGCCCCGGCTCTTCTCCTTCAACAATCCATACGGAGCGTGCCCGCGCTGCCAGGGATTCGGCAACACCATCGACTTCGACTTGAATCTGGTCGTCCCCGATCAGAGCAAGTCGCTTGACGACGGCGCCATCGAGCCGTGGACCAAACCTCGCTACCGCGTACTTTTCCAGGAAGCAAAAAGATGGGCGCGCGGGCGCGGAATTCCGACGAACGTGCCGTGGCGGCAACTCACTGCCGAACAGCGCCGCTTGATTCTCGAGGGTGATCCCGAGAACGAGTACGAAGGGGTCAAAGGTTTTTTCAACTTGCTGGAGCGCAAGAAATACAAGCTGCATGTCCGCGTTTTCCTGAGCCGCTTCCGCGGTTATGCGAAGTGCCCAGAATGTGGCGGGACTCGTTTGCGCGCCGAGGCCCGCGCCGTGCGCGTGGCGGGAAAAGCCATCACGGAGGTTTGCAAGCTCACCGTCAAAGAAGCGCGCGCTTTCTTTTCCACGCTGGAGCTCTCCGAAGGGCACCTGAAAATCGCGGACAGAATTCTGGAAGAGATTCGAACGCGGTTGCAGTTTCTGGATGAAGTGGGCCTCGATTACCTCACGCTCGACCGGCTGACCTCCACGCTCTCCGGCGGAGAATCGCAACGGATCCAGCTCGCAACGTCGCTCGGTTCGCATCTCGTCGGCGCACTCTATGTGCTCGACGAACCTTCCATCGGCCTCCATCCGCGCGACACGCAGAGGCTCATCGATATTCTCAAGTCGCTTCGCGATCTGGGGAACACGGTTCTAGTCGTCGAGCACGATCCCGATACCATCCAAGCCGCGGATTGCATCATCGATCTCGGTCCCGGCGCGGGCGAACTCGGCGGCAAGCTGCTTTTTGCCGGGTCTTATGCGGCCATGCTCGAGGAGCATAAATCCCTGACCGGCCGGTACCTCAGCGGTGAGCTGCGGATTCCCGTGCCCAACGTGCGCCACAAACCCGCGGGCAGATTCCTCCGGCTCTTCGGCGCAAATTTGCACAACCTGCAGAATCTGGATTTGATGATCCCGCTCGGGACGCTAACGGTGGTCACCGGTGTCAGCGGCTCGGGCAAGTCTACGCTGGTTCATGACGTGCTGTACAAGGCGCTCGCCGCGAAGCGCTTGGGCGGCAGCGTCAAGGAATTCTGCGAGCGGCTGGAAGGCGATTCGAATGTCCGGGAAGTGGTCATTGTGGACCAATCGCCGATCGGCCGCACGCCGCGTTCGAATCCGGCCACCTATCTCAAAGCGTTTGACGCGATCCGGGATGTATTTGCGGAAACGCCCGATGCGAAACGGCGCGGCTACGCCCCCGGTCATTTTTCGTTCAACGTGCCCGGAGGCCGCTGCGAAACCTGCCAAGGCGACGGCACGGTCACCGTGGAGATGCAGTTTCTGGCGGACGTCGAACTCATCTGCGAAGAGTGCCGGGGCACGCGCTTCAAGAGCGGCGTTCTGGAAGTGCGGTATCACGGGAAGAATGTTCACGAGATATTGCAGTTGACGGTTCGCGAAGCGCTGGCGTTTTTTGTGAACGTACCCAAGATTGTTTCCAAACTCAGAGTCCTGAATGAAATTGGACTCGGCTACTTGCGCCTCGGGCAGTCGGCGACAACGCTTTCCGGCGGGGAAGCGCAGCGCTTGAAGCTGGCAGCGCACCTCAGCGGCACCGACAATGAGGGTATCCTCTACATTCTCGACGAACCGACGACAGGTTTGCATTTCGACGACATCGCTAAGCTCCTCAGCGCGTTCCGCAAGCTGCTGGAGGGCGGCGCTTCGCTGCTGGTCATCGAACACAATCTTGACGTCATCAAATCCGCGGACTGGCTGATCGATCTGGGCCCCGAGGGCGGGGACCAGGGCGGGAAGATTATCGCGACGGGCACTCCCGAGCAGGTGGCGCGCAATGCGCAGTCGCACACGGGCCGCTTTCTCGCGCGAGTGCTCAACGGAAACGGCCAGGCAAAGCGTGCCCCGAACGGCGCATCCAAACCAGCAGGCGCTTCGGCTACAATCGCCAATGGAGCCAAGATTCCTCTGGCCGAACCATGAAGCTTGCTGATTTCCGTTCGATTGGAATACGGACTCTTCTATGCGGCTTGTGCATTGCTGGGGCGCAGCATGCTGCGCCCCTACAAAGCAATCCATCGCCGGCTAACGCGCAGTCCACTAAGGCCAAACCTGCCGTGCAAGCGAAGACGCGAAAAGTTGCGAACCCTCTCAACGACCTGCTGGATGAAGCGCAGCGCCTCATTGACAAAAAGGATTTCGAAGCCGCCATTGCGCCCCTGCAAAAGTTTATCGGCGAACGACCCGAATTCGCTTACGCGCACTTCCAACTTGCTTACGTTTACACCGCGCTGATGAAAACCGACGAGGCTCGCGCCGAGTACGAGCGCACTATCGCCATCGACCCCAAAATGGCCGAGGCCTATCTCAATCTTGGGCTTCTTTACATGAGTGGAAATCCACCCGCGGAAGATCGGGCCATCGCGCCTCTGCGCAAGGCCGTCGAGTTGATGCCTGGGCAAAAGCAGCCGCTACGCGATCTGGCTGTCGCACAGAGTCGATCGGGGGATGCGGCTGGGGCGGCAGAATCATTCGAAGCGCTCCTGCGCCTCGACCCCGACGATGCGGACGCGAACACTTACGTAGGCAGCGAGTTCATGAGAAAAAATAGGCCGCAGGAAGCCGAGGCGCGGTTTCGCCATGCGCTTGAACATCACCCCGGCTTTCACCCGGCGCTTCTTGGGCTTGCCATGAGCCTGGAGGCGCAGAAGAAGCCCGGAGAAGCAGTTGATGCGTATCGACAGTCTCTTGCGCGAGTACCGAATCATGACACCCGTGTCCGGATCGTCCGTCTGCTGATGAGGCAGGAGCAATATGATGCGGCATTAGCCGAACTCGACCGGGTTCCCAAGGTCGAGCTTGGCCGCCCCGACGATCCTATACCGCCCCTCGAGGTGCTCAAGTTGCGGGCCGATATCCAGATTGCCCAGAAAAAATGGGACGATTCCATCGTTACCCTTCGCGAGGCCACCGTACTCTCTCCCAACGACGCGCAACTGCACGGCGGGCTGGGGCGCATGTTGCTTCAGAAGCGCGACTTTGCTGCCGCGGAGAAGGAGCTGCGTGTGGCGCTGCGTCTCGATGGAAAGAATCTCGCTTATTGGAAAGACCTCAGCTCCACCTTTTTTCTGGGAGGAGATTATCCGGCGGCGCTGGCGACGCTCGACGAGATAGCCAAAATGGAACAACCCGGCGCGGGCGTCTGGTTTATCCGCGCGATTTGCTACGATAAGCTAAACCAGCCGAAGCTTGCTTTGGAGGCTTACCAGAAGTTTCTCGAGCTCGATCAGGACAAAAATCCCGATCAAGTGTGGCAGGCCAAGGAGCGGAGCAAAGTGCTGCAACGCATGCTGGAACGGAAAAGGTAAGCGGATGAGGGCCGGCGGGACGTCTTTGGGGGCAGTGTGCGGTTTGCTTGTTTTTCTTGCCTTTCTGCATCCCGGTGCCCCGGACAGCATGGCCAACCTTCAGGCGCGCTTCGATCGCGAAACAAACGGGGTGCACAAGGCTAAATTAATTGAGAAGCTGGGGGACGCACAGCTGGAAGAAGCGCGCCATGCCGGAAAAACCGGCGACTATAATGCCGTGGGAATGACGCTCGAAAAATACCGGGACAATGTTCGCGCCGCGCTTGAGGCCTTGAAGAAGCAGCACCCGGACGCCGAAAAGCAATCCAACGGTTACCGGCAACTGCAGATGCACGTACGGAAGGGGATTCGCGAAGTTGATGAAACATTGCTGGTATCCCCCGAAGACTACAAGCCGCCGCTGCAGATCGTCCGGCAGGATCTCGTCGGCATGGATGAAGCGCTGCTGAAATTGCTTTTCCCCCGCCGGCCTGTGGAACACCACGCGGCTACACCTCCCGCGGAGAAACAACCATGAAAATCAAAATACATCTTCTTCTCCTGGCTTCCTGCATGCTGGCTGCGCCCCCGCCCGTTCGCGCGGAGACGCCGCAGCGGAAGGACTATCTCTCGTCTGTTGAAGCGGACAAGATTCGCGATGCGGAGACGGTCAACGAGCGGATAAAACTATTTTTGACGTATGCCGACGATCGCTTGAAGAAGTTTCAGTATGAGTTGGACCATCCCTCTTCGAACCGGCACTCCGACATGCTGAATTCGCTTCTGAACGCCTACGTCAGCTGCGTGGACGACGCGGCGGACCTCATCCAGCTAGGGATCGAAAAACAGGACAATATCCGGCAGGGAGTCGACATGATGACGGCGCGCACGAAGGCATTTCTCGCCGTGCTGGAAAAACTATCCACCGACGGCACCGAACGGGAACTTTATAAGGACAATCTTGATGACGCGATCGAGGGCACGCGCGACGCGATGAATGATGCGGAGAAAGCAAAGAAGAAGGTCGCGCCGCCGCCGGTCCGGAGGAAGAACTGACGGTTTTCCAGTGAGCGTATGAGATCGAAGGGAAATAGAAGTGGTCTTGTTCCGGGAGGGGGCTCGCTGTTCCAGCGGATGTTTACGCGGCTGGGATGCGATGGCCGGCCGCCGCGCTTCCGCGTGGAGTTTTATCCCTATTCCAGTCTGGTTCTGACGATTCGCCGTCGGGAGGAAGTGGTTTACGTTCGCTTCTCCGACCTCTTGCGACGAGCGCCTCTAGCCGTCTTGGAAGGCGCGGCCGCGTTGTTGCTTGCGCGCGTGTATCGGCGCAAAGCCTCTGGGGCTCTCACCGAGCCTTATCTCGAGTACGCGCGCTCCGATCGCACGCGTAGCCGCATGAACCGCATGCGCCGCGGGCGCGTTCGCCTGGCCGCGACAAGCCCCCGTGGAGACCATTTCGATCTGGACAGGCTTTTCGATGAGCTGAATGGGAAATATTTTGAGGGGCAGTTGCAGCGCCCGCACATCGGATGGAGCACACGGAGCTGGCGGCGGCAATTTGGCTGTTATGATCCGGGGCCGAATCAGATTCTGCTGAATCGCCGGATGGATCGCCCGGGGGTTCCGGCGTGCGCGGTGGAATATGTTTTGTATCATGAGATGCTGCACGTGAAGCACCCGACTCGCCGTTCGGGCTGCAGCATGGTTTCTCATTCGCGGGAATTTCGAGAAGAAGAGAAGCGTTTTGCGGAATTCGAGCGCGCACGGCGCATTCTGGACCGCCTCGCTCGGTAAATAAGCTTCGCTGCTAGGTAGGTTCCCTGGTTACCGGAATTAGGCTAGGTCTACAGTTGCAAGTTATTTGTCGGAGTGCTACCGGCGGGGCCGCGGAGTCCGAAGCCAAAAAACAACAACCACAGACAACCGGAGTATAGCGCCGCAGGAATCCATAGAAGGAGAACGTAGCCGATTAACGCCATCAACGATCGGTTGTGGACAATTCCAAACCAGCTAGGATGATCCAGAAGCCATGCCCATGGTGTAGCGAACAGAAAACCGTATCCCGCGACGTGCTCGCGGCGCAAGTGGAGTCGATCAGCCGCCATCACGAGCACGTTCAACACAGCCGCCATCACAAAGGGTAACGTAATTAAGGGGCGTCTTATCCAGACCATGTTTCTCACTGCCCCGTAACAATGCTTGATGCGAGCCCAGCCTACGTCCGTCGTTAGTGACGGCTAATCCTTCTGCCTGGCCTTTTCTTTTTCGACTTCCTTGTAGAGCTTGTCGATTTTCTTGCGCACTTTGTCGCCGTCCTCGGCGTGGGGATACAGATCCAGATAGCGCTGGTAAGATTTGATGGCTTGTTTCTTCAGGCCTTTTTTCTCCTGGGCTTCTGCCAAGAATCGAAACGGGATGGCATAACCGGGTTTGGCTGTCGTGGCGTCTTGAAAACGATCGATGGCCGCATCCAAATCGCCCTTCTTCATGTAGTACTGGCCGACTTCGAGATCTTTTTCCGCACGCAGCGGATCCCAAGCGGGCTGGTCGGGTGCGTTTTTCGTGGCGCTGTCTTTCTTTTGCTTGCCAGTGGACTTTGGTTTCATGTCGTCGGGAGGGGTGGCCGGTTTCGAGGAGGACTCCGGTTGCGGATCCTGCGCGTGCGCCTGCGAAGCAGCATAGAGCACGAAAACTGCGGCGAGAACTCGAATTGCGCTGATGAGTCTCATGCCTATCACGGAGGTCTCCCTATACTCCGATTCGGTCTAGTATGATGGAAGTTGTCTGGCGATTCTAGATTAGTGTTTTGAGCCTCCATGGAACCCCGCGAAAAAGCCGCGCAGCTTCCGGAAAGCCCGGGCGTGTATCTCTTCAAGGATGCCGGGGGGACGGTCCTTTACGTTGGCAAGGCGCGCAACCTGCGCAGCCGCGTGCGTTCCTATTTCCTCGAATCGCGTTGGATCGACGCCAAGACCGGATCGCTGGCGCGAGAGATCGCCGATCTGGAAACCATAGTGGTGGGCAACGAGCGCGAAGCCCTGGCGCTCGAGCACAACCTCATCAAGCAATACCGCCCTAAATTCAACGTCGTCCTTCGCGATGACAAGACCTATCCCTATATCAAGTTCACGGCGGCGGAAAAATATCCTCGCGTGTACTTCACGCGGCGTATCAAAAAAGACGGGTCACTTTATTTCGGCCCGTATTTTCCATCGAGTCTGGCGCGCCGCATTTTGCATTTTGTTCACAAGCGGTTCCTCGTTCCTTCCTGCACGGTGGACCTGACGCGCAGCCACCCGCGGCCTTGCCTGCAGTATTACATCAAGCGGTGTCTCGGGCCATGCGTGGCCGGGCTCACGACGGACGAACGCTATGCGGAAGCCGCGCGCGATGTGCGTTTGTTTCTCGAAGGGCGCCGGCACGATTTGATCAAGAGTCTTGAAGAGCGGATGGCGGCAGCGGCGCAGAAGGAGCTGTTCGAACAGGCGGCCGCTTACCGCGATTTGTTGCGGACGCTGGAAGACATCGAAGAGCGGCAGCGCATCGCCGCGGCGCAGGGAGATGACACCGACGTGCTTGCTTATTACGCCGAACCGCCGCTCGTGGCGGCGGACCTTTTTCACTTGCGCGGCGGGCGTGTTGTGGATCGCCGCGAATTCTATTGGGAAGAACTGGAAGAATTTGATCCGCAGGAGTTCGTGCCTTCTCTTCTGAAGCAGCTCTATCTGGAAGCGGAATATCTGCCGAAAGCGATTCACGTCTCGGCGGATTTTGAAGACCGCGAGCTGCTGGAGGCGACGCTGACGGAGCGCGCGGGACACAAAGTGGAAATCTTTACGCCGCAGCGCGGGACCAAGCGGGCTTTCCTAGATCTCGTGGAGAGCAACGCGAAGCATTCGTTCGAACAGCGATTCCGGGTTTTGAAGCCGACGTCGAAAGCGATTGGCGAGGCATTGCAGAATGCGCTCAATCTGGCGGAAGAGCCGCGGCGCATCGAGAGCTTTGATATTTCTCACATACAAGGAACGGATACCGTGGCGTCCATGGTGGTTTGGGAAAAAGGGCGCATGAAGAAATCGGACTATCGCAAATTCATCATTCGCGGAGAGGAAGGGCGCGGCGAAGAGGGATCCAATGGAAATGTTCCGTGGCAGAACGACGACTTTGCGAGCATGCGCGAAGCCGTGGCCCGGCGGTATCGCCGGTTGCAGGAAGAGAAGAAAGAATTTCCCGGGCTGATCCTGATTGATGGCGGGATCGGACAGCTTCACGCTGCGGCGCAGGCGCTGGAATCGCTGCAGATCATTAATCAGCCGGTTGCCAGCATCGCGAAAAAAGAAGAGATTCTTTACGTTCTGGGACAAGAGGACGGGCCGATCGTGTTGGAGCGGCATTCGCCGGTGTTGCACTTGATTCAGCAGATTCGCGATGAGACTCATCGATTTGCGGTTACGTTTCACCGGCAGCGGCGCGGGAAACGGCAAACGCAAACGGCGCTCAGCGAAATCCCCGGGGTAGGGGTGAGGACAGCGCAGAAACTATTGAAGGAATTTGGGAGCGTTGCCAATATTCAGAGGGCGGGATTGGAAAAATTGAGCAGCGTTATTTCGCGGAAGAGTGCGGAGAAAATTCTAAGCCAACTCGGGGCTTCGACGCCGCGGTAACCAGTTGGCGGGCACGATAGCGGTTAGGCTGCATTGCGCGCCTCTCAGTGCTATGCTACGGTTTCTGTGGAGGTTGCTATGGCGGACAATGTCGGTTCGAAGGTTACTTATTTTCTGGTAGGGCTGGGAGTTGGAGCGCTCGTCGGTATTTTATTTGCGCCGAAGTCCGGGGAAGACACACGCGATTATTTGGCGAAGAAGGCGGATGAGGGCAAGGACTTCGCCCAGAAGAAGGCCCGCGAGCTGCGGGAGCGCGCCGATGAATTGATCGAGCGCAGCAAGGAAGTGGCGGGGCGCAAGAAGGATTCCATCTCGGCGGCAGTGGAAGCCGGACGCGAAGCGTATCTGCGCGAATCGAAGTCCTAAGGTTCGGTAAGACGGCAGCACGGGGTTCCGTCTCTTAGCGGGGCGGGTGGGGCAGCTATGCAATTCTGGCTCGAATTTTTCAGCATCGTCGCGGCGATAGCTCTGGTCGTGCAAGTGGTGATCCTGACGGCGCTGTTTTTTCAGCTTCGCCGCACGACGGAGAGTGTGAATCGTCTGGTGGGCGATTTGCATTCGCGAGTCGGCCCTATTTTGACGCGCGTGCAGATTCTTTTGGACGACACGCAGCCGAAAATCTCCAGCATGGTGAACGACGCTTCGCACATCGTGTATTTGGCGCGCGGGCAGGCGCAAAAGATAGACCGCGTGTTCACGGATGCCGCGGACCGGCTTCGCGGACAGCTGGTGCAAGTTGATCGCATCCTGACGGGGACGCTCGAAGCGGTGGAAGATGCGGGCGCGAAGTTCAAGCACAGTTTGTGGCGGCCGGTGCAGAAGGCTTCGGCACTGGTGCAGGGAATTAAGGTCGGGCTTGATCTCTTGCGGTCGCGCCGCAGGCGCAGAAGCGGCGACGAACCGCGCGAACAGCAGGAAGAAGAACTTTTTATCTGAACTAGAGGACTAAGCGCGAGACTCAGGGGACAGACATTTTTGTCTGTCCTTTTTGTTGTGTGCCGAGCATTAAATGCTTCCGCCCCTGGTAGACGGGACCCAACGCTAACCCCCTTTACACCATGTCGCGCCTGTCGCAGAATCAGGGCAGAGCACCCGGGAATCGGTGGCGAACCAAGGCCAGCATAGCCTGCGCTTTTTGTTCTTGACCAAGCAAGTGAAAAATTTGTGCTGACAACACGTATTCCGCAGGCCTTTCATAGAACTCGCGCGGTTGCCTGGACAGGGCGTGAAGTCCCTGCATTGCCTTGAATAATAGCTTCCGCTAATCGATTCGAGGTGGATAGCAGCGGCGCTTTTACGCACCAGTTCCGAATCATGAGCGGGGACAAAGTCAAGAAAGTCACAATCGCGACGCGCACGACCATGGCCCACTGCTGCCGCCGCCATGCAAAACCCGCAAGAGCTACCAGCACTACCGGAATCAACAAAAGATAGGTTTCCCGCGCCAAATAGCCCAGCCCCAGTAGGACACCAGCTAACCAGCCGAATCGCCGGGCGTGGGCTGATGGCCGAGGTGAATAGGTTAATTCTGAAAGAGCCCACAATAACGCCGCGGTGATGAACCAGGCAAGCCCATCGCGCAAAAAGGGCCGAGAGTAGGCGTAAAACGGGGCATAGAGAGCCGCCAGCCAAAAGGCAATCCAGCCAGCGAGGCGGCCGCAAATGCGCGCGGTAAAGAGTCCTAGGAAAACACACGTTCCAATACTCATCAATGCTTGAAGGGCGCGCATGAGGGCAAGTTTTTTTACGAATATACTCAAGACATACGCGTAAAGAGGTGATTGCTGAAAGATTTGCTCGCCGCCCCACCATTCGACCCACTGTTGATACGGCGCAAAGGCTTGCATCCAATCGGTCCAGGGATGATACGGGACAGGATTCAGCCGACCTTGTTCCCGGATGCCTCTCGCCCAGAGCAGATTGGCGTGCATGTCGGAGCTCGGCCGCGCGCGTCAAAAATGGCTTCAGCGGATCCAACCGCCGCCGAGGACGATGTCGCCGTGGTAGAAAACAGCGGCCTGGCCCGGGGTGATGGCGCGTTGCGGGGCGTCGAACGTCACGCGCGCGACGGTGGCGTCGAGCGGCTCGATTGTGGCGGGCGCAGGTTCGTGCTTGTGGCGGATTTTGGCGAAGGCGCGAAGCGGGGCGGGTGGCTTCTCGCAGGAAATCCAATTGACGCCTTCGACTTCGCACACTGTCTTTCGCAGGACATCGTCTTCGCCGACGACGACGCGGTTTTTCTCCGGATCAATCGAGAGGATGTACAGGGGCTTTCCGGCGGCGAAACCGAGGCCCTTGCGCTGGCCGATCGTAAAATTGTGAACGCCGTTGTGGCGGCCGATTACGTCGCCGCTCTCGTTGACGATTTCACCCTCGCTATTCTGCAGGGAAATTCCGCGCTCTTGTGAATACGCCTGGATGAATTGCACGTAGCTGCCGTTCGGCACGAAGCACAGTTCCATGCTTTCGGGCTTTTCGGCGACGGGCAGATTCGTGCGGCGGGCTAGGGCGCGCACTTCTTCCTTGGTGAGTTCAGCGAGGGGGAAGTCGCTGCGGGAAAGCTGTTCCTGCGAGAGTCCCCAGAGGAAATAGGACTGGTCCTTCGATTCATCGCGCGCGCGCAGCAATTCCCATCGGCCGGTATTATCGTTTTTGCGAATTCGCGCGTAGTGACCGGTGGCAAGACGCTCGGCGCCGATCTGGCGCGCCATGCGGAGGAGCGGCTCAAACTTCACATCCGTGTTGCAGTTGGTGCAGGCGATGGGCGTGCGGCCGGCGAGATACTGGTCCACGAAAGGGCGCACGACGCGCGCCTCGAATTGTTCCTCGAAGTTCACCACGTAGTGCGGGAAATTCAAGTGTTGCGCTACGGCCTTGGCGTCATATACGTCATCGAGCGAGCAGCAGCGGTGCTGCGCGGGGCCGTCGCCCTGAAGTTCGGGGAGGCGGCGCTGGTTCCAGAGCTGCATGGTGAGGCCGACGACGGTGCGGCCTTGTTGCTGCAAAAGAGCGGCAACGGCGGAAGAGTCGACTCCACCGGACATGGCGACGGCGACGAGGCCGCGCTGGGTTTCGGCGCGCTCGGGCAGGGTGTCGAATTGGGTGGCTGCGTTCATGGTGACAATCTTATTGTAGCTGATTCAGCGGTTGTGCATTTGACGGCGGGGTTTTTAACACAGAGTTCACAGAGAGCACAGAGTCAGAATGGAGAGGAGCCGGACAAGGAAATATTAAATGTCTTGTTGCCCTACTCATGGGCTACAGCCTTCTGATAGGTCGGGGAAAGCTCGCGCAGTTGGGCGACGGCGGCGGGGACCACGTTCAAGGCGAAGTCAATGTCCGCGGAGGTGGTGTGGCGGCCGACGCTGAAACGCAGGCTGGCGCGGGCTTCTTCCGGCGGCAAACCAATGGCGGTGAGCACGTGTGATGGCTCGACGGCGCCCGAGGAACAGGCGGCTCCGGTCGAACAAGCAAGGCCTTTCAAGTCCAGCGCAATGAGGAGGGCTTCGCCTTCGACGCCGGGAAAGACAAGATTTGTGGTATTCGGAGTGCGCGGTGCAGCGCCGCCGTTTACGCGCGATTGGGGAACGCGGTGCAGCAGACCCTGCTGCAATTTGTCGCGAAGGGCAGACACGCGCTGGGCGTCTTCTGCGAGAGAGTTGCGGGAGATTTCCGCGGCTTTGCCGAGGCCTACGATGCCTGCGACGT
>WNFK01126804.1_pt3 | contig 16419 bp, 17 predicted proteins | sample 5400281 | NCBI WGS metagenome assembly WNFK01 (sample SAMN13153350, study PRJNA577476) | soil metagenome | isolation source: 20 cm soil on Douglas fir-dominated hillslope | place: USA:California | collected 2013-09-17 | reverse complement strand
CACGTCAGGTAAACTGCATCAGTTCAAGCAAAACTCGAAGCAGGAATTCCGGCTCGTGCCCTAATCGACGAGACGCAGCGGCATCACCAGGCACATGTATGACGATGGATCTTTCCATCCTTCCGGCTCCAGGGTTGCTGCTCTCTCAGGAGCCTTGAAAGTCATTCGCACTTCGTCAGTAGGGATATAGCGCAGGATCTCGAGCAGATAGCTGGCGTTGAATCCGATATCCAGCTGGTCCCCTGTATACCGAATGGGAAGTTCGTCCTGGGCCTCACCGAGATCCGGTGTCTGAACGCTGAACTTGAGCAAGCCACTGTTGAATGACAGTCTGATTCTGTGGGTCTGGTCAGATGCGATAACAGACATCCGCTTCAGAGCGCTTGTCAGGGCCACCTTATCAGCGACTGCAACACGGTCATTGTCCTTCGGAATGACCTGCTCGTAGTTCGGGTAAGGGCCTTCAATGAGACGAGTAAAGACCGCGGTAAAGGGAGATCTGAACCCGATATGGTTATCCCCTCGTGCGATTTCCAGCTCCTCTTCGGCAGGAAAGAGACGACGAATTTGCTCGAGGGCCTTCGGCGGCACGATCAGGTCACTCGCCGGCGCAGTAGCAGCGTTGATGGGCATATCCATCTTCGCCAGTCGGTGACCATTTGTAGCGACCATCCGCATTCTATCAGGGCGTAATTCCCACAGCACACCATTTAAAATGGGACGGCTTTCCTCGGCGGACACCGCAAAGGATGTATGCGAGATCAGCTGCTGCAGATCGCCCGACCGAATTCGCCAACTCTCACTGAATCGAACAGAAGGAAAAGTTGGAAACTCATCCCGTGGCAATCCAAGCAGCTTGAACCGGGACCGTCCGCATTCCAGAGTGACCCGTTGCTCTCCAACCGCCGCGATTTTCACCGGTGCGGGTGGCAGCTCACGTGCGATTTCACTCAGTTTTTTCGCCGGAACAGTTACAGCTCCAGCTACGTCAACATCTGCCATCACCTCAGTGCTGACTGCAATATCCAGGTCGGTGCCGGATAGCTTGATTCCCTTGTCCGTCGTCTCGAGAAGAATATTTGCCAGGACAGGAAGCGTTGTTTTTGCTGGAATGCTTGCAGCAACAGCCGCCAGTCCTTCCTGAAGCTTTTCACGAGAGATCGTAAACCGCATTCCTTCGTCCTGTGGAGTTCAGGTGAGCTGCTAGTAATTGTCTTAAGAGATTTAAAGAACTAGTAGCTGTAGTAGGGTGTGTGGAGCCCTGTTCAACGTGTCTAACTTATGAAAGGAGCAGGATTTCCGCTACGTTGGATGATGTGTGGTTGGATGTTGGTAAAACTGTTTCGAACGGCTTCTCGACATCCAGTTTTTCAAACTGTCATTCTTTCCACACGTACCGGTCGGAAGTTGAACGTTTCCAACATTCCACGGATCCGATTGATTCTGGCTTTTAGTTGGGGATCTGCAGCAACTGATTCCTGAACTTTTTCCAGGCTATGAATGACGGTGGAATGATCTCGTCCGCCGAAGGCGTTTCCAATCTCGACCAATTGGGTGGCTAGCAACTCTCGCGTGAGATACATGGCTATCTGTCGCGGGGTAGTGAGATTCTTGGTTCTGGTTTTCGATCTAAGGCCATCGACAGTTACTCCCCACTCTTTAGCGACGGCTTGCTGGATAGTCAGAACTGTCAGGGTGGTACTACTATCCGGCTCGAGGCCCTCAATTGCGCGCAACTTGTCGCGAAGCGCCTCACGGGCAACATCGACTGTGATGTCTTTGTGCTTGAGTGATGCATAAGCCAGCAGCTTGATGATGGATCCTTCGAGCTCGCGAACATTCGAACGGACATGCTCTGCGATGAAGTGGATGACATCATCCGGGATGGTCAGCTCCAGGCGATCCAGCTGAGCTTTCTGTTTGAGTATTGCGACCCGGTGTTCGAAATCCGGGAGGCTTATGTCAGCGACCATTCCCCACTGAAACCGGCTGACAAGCCTAGCTTCCAGGCCGGCTATTTCCGATGGAGGTCGATCGCTCGTTAGCACAATCTGTCGACCTGCCTCGTACAGAGCGTTGAAGGTGTGGAAGAACTCTTCCTGGGTAGCTTCCTTTCGCCCTTTCAGAAAATGCACATCGTCAACGAGCAGCAAGTCCGTTTCCCGATAGCGCCGGCGGAACTCAGGACCTGTACGATCGAGCATGGAGCTTATCAACTCGTTCATGAACTGCTCGGTTCCTATGTACGTGATCCTGGTATCGGGACTCCGCTTGAGTGTTTCATGCGCAATTGCCTGCATGAGGTGGGTCTTGCCGAGTCCAGTGTCTCCGTAAATGAAGAGGGGGTTGTAAACTCTTCCTGGAGCCTGACTTACAGCGTTGGCAGCCGCAGCAGCGAGCTCGTTAGACTTGCCGATGACAAACAGGTCGAAGGTGTAGCGCTCACTAAGTGGGGGAGAGCTGGTCCCATTCTGCGGCTGTACTGGCTTTGCAGGTGTTGGAGGCGGAGCGACGAAAAAATCCATCTGCGACCGCTTTTTTCGTTCTTCGTGGACCCGGAATGCGACACTAAGTGGGTGGCCCAAAACAATCGGGGCGTAGCTGGACAGTAGCTCGGCATGCTTTGAGTCATTCCAATCCGCGGTGAACTGATCCGGAGCCCCTACGAAAATGGTTGTGCCTTCAATTGAGAGAGCTTCAGTCGGCTCGAGCCAGGCTTGAAAGGTTTGATCGGGAAGCTCTTGGCGGGCGCGGTCGAGGAGGCGTTTCCATACTTCAGAAGGGCTGAGCGACATCATCGCGCTACCGTAGCCGATTTATGTGGAAAAGTCAAACCAACTTGGCGCGAACTCGCTCGGCCAACTTGACCTATCTTCAATGGTGGAATAGTTTTACCGGTTCTGTACAGCAACTGATCTTTTTGGTTTCCGGAGTATCGTAATGGGTAAGCCCACCTACCGTCCCCGCAATAAGCGCCGCATCCGCACGCATGGTTTCAGGTTGCGTATGGCTACTAAATGGGGACGTGAAGTTCTTAGCCGCCGCCGCAAGAAAGGACGCAAACGGCTCACTGTCCAGTTGCCGACGAAATACGCCGGCGCGTAAGCCACTCGGCTTTCCTCGCAGCTCGCGGCTGACGGGAGAGGCCGATCTCGAGTCGGTAAGGCGTACAGGGAAGCGGATGCAAACCGAGCGTCTGGAAGCTCGAGCGTCTGCTTCCCTGTTGCTTCATCCTCGAGTCGGAGTGGTAGTTCCGAAATACCGACGGAATATCGTTGATCGGAACCGCACCAAGCGTCAGCTACGAGAACTGGCGAGAACCAGAGTTCTACCACTCCTTGGCAGCGTAGATGTTCTGGTACGCGCAAAACCTGAAGCATACGGCGCGCGATTCGAGCAGCTTTCAGTGGAAATCGATGCAATCGCGCAGTGGGCGGCAGGAATCGTGTCGCGCTAGACCATGCGGACGATATTTATGGTTCTGATTCGCGGTTACCAGCAGGCGATATCACCTCTATTGCCTGCTAGCTGCCGCTACTATCCAACGTGCTCGGCCTACGCGCTCGAAGCCTTCGAGCGCTACGGGGTGATGAAAGGAGGTTGGCTGACGATCAGCCGGATCCTTCGCTGTCATCCCTTTCGGCCGGGCGGCTACGATCCGGTCCCCTGAATGGATAAGCGTTTTTTTCTGGCTCTGTTCCTGTCGCTCATCGTAATAGCGATCTCACAGCTGATTTTTCCACCGACAAAACCAGCACCAGACGTCCAAGGTGGGGTTGCAATCGACTCCTCGGCGTCCTCCACCCCGAGGGGGACAGCGTCATCCACAGTCGCGGCTGTGACGAAGGCCCCGGTGATTGCATCTCCGCAAAGTCAGCGGACTGCTGCTGATACAGCCGCAACGACTGGTACCGCTGAAATCACCGCGGTCAGCACGCCGAAAGCGATTTACAGATTCAGCAACATCGGTGCAGGTCCCGTCTCGATTGTAATGCGCGACTACAAGAGCCGAGCATCACCAACGGGAGGCCTTGTTGACCTGGCCGTGGCTGGCGCTCCCCTCCTTGCATATCGACTCGTAACGCCGATCGATACGGCAGACCTCGCGAAGATCCCGTTCTCACTATCGAGGGCGAGGAACGTCGGAGGCGACGAAGTTCTCAGATATAGCGCTGTAGTGAAAAACGTGCCGGTCGCCATCACATATACAATTCCCAGCGATACAGCTGCGAGCTACGTGGTTCGAGTCGAGGGACGAGTGGAAGGCGTAGACGGGCAAGCGTACCTGATCACAGAGCTTCCGAAATCCCTTCAGCCCACAGAGGCGGATACTGTCGGGGATCACCGAACGCTGGCCTACAGCTTCAAGCCACAGCGCGATCACGCACGGAGCGTCCTTTTCAGCGGACTCGACCCTGGCGAAAAGACTCTCGAAGCCGGTCCCCTCAACTGGGTTGCTGTCAAAAACAAGTACTTCGTATTCGGAATACTCGCGCCCACTGGAACACCGTTCAGTGAAGTAACGCTGACCGGTGGACCACGGACATCGAAGGTCGCTACAACCGCTTCGGCAAGCGTGGTACAGGCGCTTCGTAACAACACGTTCTCATTCGATATCTACGCTGGGCCGCAGGAGTCTCAACGGCTCATGCGAATGGGCCGTGATTTCGATCATGTAAATCCGTACGGGTGGCGGTTCCTGCAGAGCGTTGTCCATCCGATTGCCTCGAAGGTGATCCAGGCTCTCCTCTGGATGCACAACCGCCTTCACCTCAGTTACGGATGGGTGCTGGTCATTCTCGGAATTCTGGTTCGCCTGGCTCTCTGGCCGCTCAATCAGAGTACCATGCGATCGAGTTTAAAGATGCAGGAGCTTCAGCCCAAACTCGCCGCTGCGCAGAAGAAGTACAAAGACCCCGTGCAACAGCGTGAAGCGATCATGAAAGTCTATCATGACGCGGGAGTGAGTCCCTTCGCCGGACTTACGGGATGCCTTCCGGCGCTCCTGCCCATGCCGATTCTGTTCGCGCTCTTCTTCGTGTTCCAGAACACCATCGAATTCCGGGGCGTTCCCTTCATGTGGCTGGCGGATATCTCCATCAAGGATCCGTTGTATATCCTGCCGTTGTTGATGGGTGCTTCCATGTACGTCTTGTCCTGGATTGGAATGCGTAATGCTCCTCCAAATCCTCAGGCGAAGATGATGGGGTACATGTTTCCGGTAATGATGACGGTGGTGTTGTTGAACATGGCTTCGGGTCTCAACCTCTACTACACTGCCCAAAACATCGCGGCACTTCCCCAGCAGTGGATGCTGGCTCGCGAGCGCGCCAAAGCGCGTCCAGCGGGATAGGGAAGAGCAATGCTGCGTGTCACGTATATTGGTCACGCAACGCTACTAATAGAGATTGGTGGCAAGCGGCTGCTCACCGATCCGAATTTTGATGCGACCCTGGGGAAGTTCCTGCCACGCGTCAGCGCGCCAGGAATTGCGCTCGATGCGCTACCCAAGCTGGACGCGATACTGCTGACGCACGCGCACGCAGATCATCTTTCGTTCGACTCCATTGACGCGCTGCCGGCTGACATTCCTCTCTTTGCTCCACCGGCTATCGCCAAATGGCTGGCCAAGCAGGGGTACGGTCACGCTGTGCCTGTGGCGCCAGGGGACAACGCCGAAGTGGATGGTGTGATTATCCGCGCAGCCTCGGCAACGCACAAAGGGAATCGGTATGGTGTGGATCGCTGGAGAAGCGCTGCGAATATGTATCTTATCGATACTAATCGGACCTCGTGTTTCTTTGCCGGGGACACCGCGCTGAGTCCTGACACCACGCACCTCGTCGAGAATCACCTGGTAGCCAACGGGCGAAACCTCGATCTCGCGCTTCTTCCCATCGGACACGCACCGTGGTGGAAACCCGGCTTCCGGAAAGGGCACCTCACCAGCACTGATGCGCTGGCGCTCTTCGAGAGGCTCAATGCCAGGTACTTCATTCCGTACCACTGGGGGACCTTCAACCACGTGACGTCGACCGCTTTTGATGCGATCGATCGACTGAGGGCGACATTAGAGGATCATCCGCTGCACCCAGCGGTGAAAATACTGGAGCCAGGTACGACATTCGTCCTGCCTACCGCTGACTCGTGACGATTGCAGTCACAAATGCCGTGCAGCTCGATGACACAATAGTTGCCGCAGCAACGCCGAACGGTCGAGGCGCACTGGCGCTGATCAGGCTGAGCGGGCGTGATGCGTTTTCCATTGCGGGAAAGCATCTACGCCCATTGCCATCACAGCCGCGTGTCAGTCAGCTGTGCAGCGTTCATGATGGAAATGAGCTTCTGGATCAGGCGATGGTAACTCTGTTTCCTGGCCCAAACTCATTTACTGGTGAAGACACGGTCGAGCTCTCGACGCATGGCGGATACCTGGTTCCGGATTCTGTGATTGCGGCACTCATCTCTTCGGGTGCCCGACAAGCACTTCCCGGGGAATTCACCAGAAGGGCGGTGCTCAACAGCAAGCTGGATATCCTGCAGGCAGAAGCTATTGGTGATCTCATTGACGCACGGTCACAGGCCATGCGCCGTACCGCACTCGGTCAGCTGGATGGAGGGCTATCCCGTCGGCTTCTGCAGCTGCGGAGCGACCTCGTTGATCTCGAGGCGTTAATCGTCTACGACATCGACTTTCCGGAAGAGGATGATGGACCTATATCACGGGAGAAGGTCGAACGTGCGGCCGCAAAGATCGCCGAATCGCTAAAAGCGCTGCTTGCGACGGCACCGATGGGTGAGCTGATTCGGGAAGGTGCCGTCGTGGTCATCGCCGGCCCGCCGAACGCCGGTAAATCCTCGCTCTTCAATGCGCTGCTCGGGAGATCGAGAGCGATCGTGACAGAACTACCTGGGACGACGCGCGACGCACTGGAAGCAGTGATAGATACCGGAGAGTGGCCGCTCCGTCTCGTTGATACCGCAGGGCTGCGAGACACCGAGGATCGACTCGAGCGCCTCGGGATCGAAGTGAGCGAGCGCTATCTCGCTGATGCGCACGTGGTCATTGCCTGCGGTGAAACTCCCGCTAGCCTGGAGAACACGGTGACTCTGATAGCGCAGGCTTCGCGTGCTCCCATTCTGCCTGTACACACCAAGATCGATTTAGTCTCACAAGGAGACGAATCAGTCTGGCCTCATTCAACCTTGGCCGTCAGCGCCGAGACTGGAGCAGGGCTTCTGGATCTCCTGGAAGCCATTAATGAGGTGCTGCGTAAGGAGCATGGCGACGCGCCACCCGATGTGCCGATGCTTACAAGAGCCCGGCATCGACATGGACTTTCTGTGGCCTGCTCCGAGCTCGAACTCTTCCGGCATGCCTGGGACGAGAACAGCCTCCCGGCAACCGTGGCGTCAGTCCATCTTCGTACCGCGGTTCTGGCTCTGGAGGAGCTGATCGGAACCGTCGAGATCGAAGATGTCTTCGACCGGGTCTTCAGTTCTTTTTGTGTCGGGAAATAGCCTTTTAGGCCGACGCGGCAGCTGAACTCGCGAAGGAAGTGATCTCGCTTGCGCTGGCGCGTACCGCCCATGAGAGTCCGCGGGCGTTTACAGCAGCCTCGACCATTCTGGCGCCGAGAAAGTAACCGGCGCGTTCCGGGAAAATGTGGCGATCAACAGTTCGGGCATCGTCACTCATGCCTCCGGAGAGGTAGCGCAGTCGCAATCCAAGGCCTGCCCGGTCGAGATCGGCATTAAGCGCACGCGTCATCAGCGGCTCCAGCTCTCGTACACTCGCGTATTCACGCCTGGTGTAGCCGTAGTATTCCCAGGCTGCGTGGCCCGGGCTGATCATCCGCGAAGCATGCGTCGAAAGCCCCTCATTGATCATGAGCTCACGCAGCGAGGCACGCCTTCCGGTTTCCCAGTAGGAGTAGTAGCCGCCCGCATCGTCGATCAACTGTCTCAGCTCGCTTCGGCTCGTTGGGGAGGTGTAGCGAACCGTATGTGCGATCTCATGAGCCAGCCAGAGCGGGATCAGCTCCGGATCGAGGCCCAGACCCTGGGTCTCAGGGTTGGTGACACTCGTAAAATGCTCGAGGCAGACGAAAGCGATCCCCCTTCCGTCGACCACCAGCTCGCCAGCGTTGGCGGCGCCCACGCCCACCATGAGCACGACATCGATATCGGTATCAACATCCAACAAGGCCCTGCACTGCTCTTCCGTGTTCCTGGCGAGAGAAACGACGTCGATTCTCTCGAGCATGGTGCGAAGGTCTACACGGCTCGCAAGTGCGGCAGAGCGAACGACTTCCAGAAAATGCGGCCCTGCCGGATCAAGGACGTAGTTGTGCCAGTAGGCCTCTAAAAAACGGCGGTGATTTTCGAAGTAGCGGAGATAGGCGGCGACACGGTCGGTACTGTTATGAACTGCGAAAAAGTCAGGCAGTAGGTTGATGAGCATCAACGACCAGGTCGCGGGGGTTGGGAGCCTGTCGCGGTTTTTGCGATGCGAGAAGATACAATCGACCCAAACTCTCAACAAGGACTGATCGCCCCAAAAAAAAGAGTTTTTGGAATTGTGGCACAAATATTCCCTCTCTCTTTTCCAGAAGTTCCTTTTAGAGGGAGGAGCAGCCATGACAACGCTGCGTCAGATCGAGCGAGGTTGTCCCGTGTGCGACAACGAGTTCACGTCTCAGAGTGTGGTTTCGACGAACGCGTTCGGCGGCAAGCGGACCGATTTCCATGAGCGGGCCGCTGGAACGCAGCCGCTCGCCTATCTGATCCATATGTGCAGCCAGTGTGGGTTCTCAGGCGGAGAGGCTGACTTCACGGCTGCCGCGGATGTGAGCCCGGTGCTGAAACAGCAGGTGCTCAATGAGCTTGCTCCAGTGCGTCCGGCTCTGATATGCGGCTCGGAGAAGTACGAAGCCGCAGCCAAGGTTGCCCAGTGGCAGGGTCTGGATCCCCGGCACGTTGCGGATCTACTACTCCGTGCTGCCTGGTGCTGCGTCGATGAGGGGGACGTCGAAGCCGAGCGATACTTCCGCCGCCATGCCGCATGGATGTTCGAAGAAGCACTCCGGGCGTATGACGCGGTTCCGAGGGAAGAGCGAGCGATTCTGACTTACCTGGTGGGAGAGCTGTGGAGGCGAATCGGCGATATCAGCAAAGCCTCACACTGGTTTGAAGCAGTGGCAGGGGAAATCACCGATCAGCAAAATCAGCAATGGGTGGTGGATGCCGCCGAGCAGCAGAGGCTGAACCCGAGGGAGTGGTTCGGCTAGAAATTCACCTCGTCCCGAACAATCTGTCGCCCGCATCACCCAAACCGGGCAGGATATAGCCTTCGCTGTTCAGCTCGCGATCCAGGGCTGCGCAGTAGATCTGGACATCGGGATGTGCCTTGCTCAGAAACCGCACTCCTTCAGGAGCGGCGACGAGGCAGAGGAACCGAATCCGGTTCGCCCCCGCTCTCTTGAGTGATGCAACTGCTGCGGCCGCACTCCCGCCAGTAGCGAGCATTGGATCCAGCAGGAAGAAATCACGCTCCGCTGTGTCTCCGGGAACCTTGAAGTAGTAGTCTACCGGCTGAAGGGTGTTGTGGTCCCGGTATAGTCCGATGTGCCCAACCCGGGCGGATGGAACAAGGCGGAGGATTCCCTCGACCATCCCAAGGCCAGCGCGCAGTATGGGGACGAGGGTCAGCTTCTTTCCGCTGATGTGCCAACCGGACGTTTTCTCCAGCGGCGTATCGACATCCCTTGGCTCGAGCGACAGCTCGCTCGTCGCTTCGTACGCCATCAGCATGGCAATCTCGTCGACGAGCTCCTTGAAGTGCTTCGTCTCCGTCTTCTGGTCGCGCAGGATCGTCAGCTTGTGCTGAACGAGTGGATGCCGGATAATAGTCAGCGACGGGAATTCCTTGACGCGCTCGATCATTCTTGCCTCAGGACTCCTCGTATCGGCACAATAGACGCTACCGGCTCATAATCTCTAACTCCTGATGAAAGAATACCAGGCTGTGGTAGTCAAGCTGACGCGGCACACGCGCGAGGACGAGGACACTCTCACGGATCTGCTGAATGAAAGGAGCAGAGGAGGATGGGAGCCGGCGCTGATGTCGCAGGATGAACAGCGACTCATAATCCTGTTTCAGCGTGATGCCGTAGCGGAAGGTTAGCCACCTGGAGATAACCTTTGTTGGTGCCGCTCGTGAGGTCACCGGTTCCTGCCATCTCCTGCACGTCAACGGATACACCGTTGCGCTCGATTGCGGGATGTTTCAGGGAAAGCGTCAGGAATCCGCTGAGAAGAACCGAACTCTTCCAATCCCGATTAAGGATCTGGACGCAGTAGTCCTCTCGCACGCGCACATCGACCACTCCGGCCGGCTTCCGTACCTGATAGCGGAAGGCTACTCAAAAACGATCTGGGCAACCGCAGCAACGCGTGATCTGTGCGCCGTAATGCTCGCGGACTCCGCCCACATCCAGGAGAAGGACGCCGAGTTTCTGGCGAAACGGAGTAAGGAATTCATCGAGCCGCTGTACGGAATGCGTCACGCGGTACGCACGATGGATCTCATGGTTGGCGTTCCGTACAACAAGCCTTTCGACGTAGTGCCCGGGGTAAGGGCGAGCTACATAGACGCGGGGCACATACTTGGATCGGCCTCCGTCCTCCTCGATTGCACTGAAGAAGGGAAGACGAAACGGCTGGTCTTTTCGGGTGACATCGGACGCAGCGGCCTCGCCATAATCCGGGAACCGGTTCCCCCCGAAGGTGCAGATGCCCTGATAATGGAATCGACCTACGGAAACCGGGATCACGAATCCGTCGAAGGCGCGCGCGCCAAACTGGCGCAGGTTGTTCGAGAGACCGCCGCACGGGGTGGGCGCGTTCTCATTCCCGCATTTGCGGTGGGCCGTACCCAGGAAGTGATCTACGCCCTGCACTCGCTGGCCAAAGAAGGAGCGATTCCTTCGATACCCATTTACGTCGACAGCCCGCTGGCGATAGATGTGACGACCGTGTTCGAGATGCACCCTGAGAGCTTCGACCGGTCGGAGGAAATGGTCCAGAAGGCAAAGGATCTGTTTCGCTTCGATCTCATTCACTACACCCGTGACGTGGAAGAATCGAAAGCCCTGTCACGCGCGCATGGCCCGATGGTGATCATCGCCGCATCGGGTATGATGGAGAACGGGCGAATTCTGCATCACCTGGCACAGGGAGCAAGCGACTCCCGCAACACAATCCTTGTGGTGGGCTTTCAGGCGGAGCACACACTTGGGCGAAGGGTGGTCGAAAGACGGCCGGTTCTCCAGATATTCGGAGATGATGTGCCTCTTCACGCGCGGGTCGAGGTCATCGATGGGTATAGCGCGCACGCCGACAGAACGGAAATGGAGACCTGGCTCGGGCGCGTAAAGGACAAGTCTCCAGGCCTCGGCCCGATCTGGCTCGTGCACGGAGAAGCTCCGGTCCAGGACGAATTCAAGGCGACGCTTACCGCGATCGGATACTCGGTCGAGTGTCCGGAGCCCCACACGCGACGTGCTTTCTAGCATAGTTTCCACCCATGACGCGTGCTGCAAAAGCGAAACGGGCAGTAAATCTCATTCGCCGAATACTGACAGTGATGGTTGTGGCCGCCTTTGCCCTGTGGCTGATCTCAGCTGCCGCCGTGCTCATCTGGAGTTACCGTGACGAGGCGCGCCCCGCTCAGGCGATAGTAGTACTCGGAGCGGCCCAATATGCTGGCAAACCATCACCGGTTCTCAAGGCGCGGCTCGATCACGCCCTGGACCTTTGGAATCGTCACCTTGCCACTCTTCTGATTCTGACTGGAGGAACCGGCTCAGGTGATACGACAAGTGAAGCAGCGGTCGGAAGGAGCTACGCCAGGAAACACGGGGTGCCCGACAGCGCCATTCTCGTGGAAAGCGAGGGGAGGACGACGAGTGCCTCGATGAGAGCGGTCGCGGGGATGCTCGAAGTGCGCGGGCTGCAAAGCGCCCTGCTCGTCAGTGATCCTTTTCACATGCTGAGGCTCCGGATCCTGGCCCGGCGCTTTGGGTTTACGCCGTACACATCGCCGACTCAGACAAGCCCCATTTCGCCGAACAGGGAGGAGCGCTGGAAGTACATGTTCAGCGAATCGCTAAAGGCACCGCTCGCCTTCCTTTTTGAGAGGAAGCTCTAAAGAAATCCGCATTTAGTCGCCTTGTGCTTCTTAATGGGAGGCAGAGGGCTCTAGAGCGCCTGCCATCCAGTGCCAGTAGTCGTCGCCACCGATATCGGCCACATCGTTGTGACCGGCCTGCTCCACAAGGAGAAGCTGGCCCTTCCGCTTCGCGGCTTCGTGCACCTCGACACCCATCTTGAATGGCACGATGCGGTCCCGTTTACCATGTGCCACCGAGACCGGCACGTCGAGAAGTGATACGGCCTTTCTCGTGTCGAAATGAATGCGCGAGATCGCTTTCCAGACGAGCACTACCGGCGGCGATACGATAAGCCGCGCCATGGCGCGCGCAGAAGAGAAAGGTGACTGCAGGAGGAGGGCTTTGGGCGGTTGAGCCTCGGCCAGCTCCGCCGCAACCGCACTTCCAAGAGAGTGCCCGAAGTAAGCCAGGCGAGCAGGGTCGATCCCGAAAACAGAGACGAGGCAATGATGGGCTGCCCGGGCGTCGAGTTTCGTATTCGCGTAGGTAGGAGATCCGCCCAGCGACATGTAGCCACGATACTCGGCGAGGAACACAGCGTGTCGCGTCTGCCGCTCTACTCTGCGCGCCCATTCCAGCTGCCATACCGCAAGGTCGGCATTCCCATGAAAGCAGAGGAGGACGCCGAGAGCGGTTCGCGGGTCACCAACGACAAAGCCCACCAGTTGCTGCCCGTCGGCGGCGCTATAGTGCACACGCCCTGATTCCACTGGAGGCTCATCCAGTCTCGGTGGCTGAAACAGGATTCGCTCCTGCGACCACCAGAGGAGAAACAGGAAGCCGAACAACAGCCCGAGAACGAGCAGGGTGCCAATCATCGCCGTCCGGCGAGGGGGTTCCAGTGGGTTTGCATGGCGGGCAATTTACGACAATGCGAATTCCAATAGAAACCTTCCATTTGGATAACGGGCTCTTCGTCACCCTTTCCGAGGACCATACAGCACCAATCGTGGCCGTGAATCTCTGGTACCACGTTGGATCGGCGAACGAGAAGCCCGGGAGAACCGGATTCGCACATCTATTTGAGCATATGCTTTTCCAGGGCTCGGCGCACGTCGGCTCCAACGAGCACTTCGAGCTGATTCAACGAGCGGGTGGAACGCTGAACGGCTCAACGTGGCTGGAGAGGACGAATTATTTCGAGACCGTCCCGTCGAATGAATTGGCGCTCGCGCTGTGGCTCGAGGCTGACCGGATGGGAGAATTGCTCCCGGCCATGACACAGGAGAAACTGGATACCCAGCGCGATGTTGTGAAGAACGAACGACGCTGGGCGGTCGACAATCAGCCGTACGGGACGATGCTGGAGAAACTGCAGGAGCTGGTGTTCCCGGCGTCGCATCCGTTTCAGCATTCGCTGATAGGATCGATGGAGGATCTAACCGCGGCATCGCTCGATGACGTGGCGCAGTTCTTCTCGACCTACTATACGCCCGACAATGCGGTTCTTTCGATTGCCGGTGATTTCGAGCGAGTAGAAGCACATCGGCTGGTTGCCGAGTACTTCGAGCCGATTCCGAAAGGAAAGGGAAAGCCTCTATTGCCTCCTATGGTGCTTCCTCCGGTATTCGGGAAGCGACTGCGAGAGGTAGTTCACGACAACGTGAGCCTGCCGAGGCTGTTCATGGCGTTTCGTACCCCGGTTTTTGGGAGCGAGATGTACTACGCAGCGAGTGTGGCATCCGCCGTCATTGGGCTCAGGAAGGGAAGCCGACTCCATCAATCCCTTGTGCGAGAGCGCCAGATTGCCGCGGATGCGTCAGCGTTCACATTCGACCTGGCGAAGGGAACTGACCTGCTGGTAATCGATGTAACTGCCAGGCCGGAGACTGGACTTGCCCAACTCGAGGAAGAAGTCGAACGCGAAGTCGATCTTCTGCACCGGGACGGAGTGAGCGAGTCCGAGGTAAGTCGAGCGATTGCGCTGATCGAGACAGATCTCATTGCCTCCCTGCAGGCGGCCGGAGAGCGAGCAGACAGGCTCTCGATGTTTGCTACCTACTTCAAGCAACCACAGCTGATCAACGAGCAGGCAAACCAGTACCGCGAGGTGACTGCGGAGCAGGTAAACGATCTCATTTCCGAACGGTTCGGTGAGGACAACAGGGCAAGCCTGCTCTACGTTCCGAAAGAAGGTGTCGAATCCGAGGGGATAATGGCAGCCGCGGCCGGCACCGGCTGATGGTTACGTCGCTCCGCCCCAAGCCGGGACCCACTCGCCGTTATCGATTCCCCGAATTCCACGACGAGACACTTCCAGGCGGTATCCGTCTGCTCACGGCGCCGGTCAACAAGCTCCCGATAACCACCATTCTCGTCGTCGTCGATGCCGGTTCGGTGAGTGAGCCGCGCGGGAAGGAGGGAATTGCGTCCCTTACCGCAGCGGGGCTTTTGGAAGGCACGAACCAGTTCGATGGAGCAGAGCTCGCCCAAAAATTCGAACGTCTCGGCACGTCACTCGAATCCGGAGCCGATTGGGACAGCGCTTTTGTCACAATCACCGTCCTTTCCGACAAGCTCGAAGAGGCGACCCGCCTGCTTGGTGAAGTCATCAGCAGTCCAGTTTTCCCAGAGCGTGAGGTTGAACGTCTAAAGGCGGAAAGGCTGGCGGAAATTCTCCAGCTTGAAAGCGAGCCGCGAGGATTGGCAGATGAGAAATTCTCGGAATTTCTGTACTCTCCCGAGTCTCGCTACTCCCGGCCAGATGAGGGAAGCACGGAGAGCGTCAGCGCTCTTTCGCGCAAGGATGTCGAGGACTTCTACCGGTCAACCTACCGGTCGGAGGGGACGACTGTAGTCGTAGTGGGAGATGTCACTCCGGAACGAGCCCGCGCGATCGTCGCGGAGGCTTTTCAGAAATGGCCGGCAGGGTCACGAAAAGAAGCTCAGCTAATAACAGCTCCACGTGCCAAAGGTCGGAACGTTCATATTCTCAACAAGCCGGAGGCACCCCAATCCGAGCTTCGAGTAGGACACGTCGGGCTCCCGCGTCGACACCCCGACTTCTTTCCAACGCTGGTAATGAACGCGGTGCTTGGCGGTCTGTTCGGTTCGCGGATCAATCTCAATCTCCGGGAGGTGCATGGGTACACTTATGGCGCATCATCGCATTACGACTGGCGCCGGGGAGCAGGTCCATTCGTCGTATCAACCGCGGTTCAGAGCGAGGTTACCGCGCCGGCACTGACCGAGGTTCTCCTCGAAATCGACAGGATCCGCAGCGACAAGATCTCCGATGAAGAGCTGACGCTCGCGCGTGACTACCTCGAAGGAGTTTTTCCGATTCGATACGAGAGCACCGCGGCCATTGCCACAGCCCTTGCGACGCTTGTCGTTCACTCGTTGCCGGCGAATTACTACGATGCCTATCGGAAGAACATCCACAGCGTCTCAGCGGACGCCGTGCTCGCAGCGGCGAACGCACACCTACACCCCCTCGAGCTGCAGACGGTGATCGTAGGAGATGCGAAAACCATTCAGAGCTCTCTCGTCGATCCGAAATTCGGCGAGCTGCTCGTGCACAACGCGTAGAGAGACGTTCGTGGCAGATCGTGCACCTGGCCGGGTGGATTCGCGACGCGCCTATACGGGCAGGGTCATCTCTCTCGACGTCGACGTGGTCCGATTTCCCGATGGATCACTCGGCGAGCTCGAGATGATAAGGCATCCGGGTGCCAGCGCTGTTGTCCCCTTTCTAAGCGATCCCCGCGGAGACGATCCCCAGGTTCTCCTGATCCGCCAGTACCGATACGCGGCAGAGGGCTATCTGCTCGAAGTTCCCGCCGGACGACTGAATCCGGGAGAGAACCCCCGGGACTGTGCGTTCAGGGAGCTCAAGGAGGAGACTGGATGCTCAGCTGAGCAAATGGAGCCTCTCTTCGCCATGTATACGACTCCCGGGTTCACTGATGAAAAAATTCATCTTTTCATGGCAACCGGCCTCGTAGCTGGTGAGACTAAACATGAGGCGGATGAATTTCTCGATCTCGAGCCGATGCTTCTCTCGCGTGCACTAGAGCTTGTAGAGGCCGGAGAGATCAAGGACGCCAAGACCGCGCTTGGTCTCCTGTATGCCGCCGGGTTTCGCGCTGGCCATTAACCCTTCGGGCCAAATTGGCGTCTAATCAAGTAAAGACGCTGACATGTCATGTAAATAGGACAGGTTTGGCAGAATAAGGACAAGCTC
>WNFK01161965.1_pt1 | contig 16423 bp, 13 predicted proteins | sample 5400281 | NCBI WGS metagenome assembly WNFK01 (sample SAMN13153350, study PRJNA577476) | soil metagenome | isolation source: 20 cm soil on Douglas fir-dominated hillslope | place: USA:California | collected 2013-09-17 | reverse complement strand
TCCTGTTCGACATGGTGGGCGACAAGGATCTGCAGTTTCAGCAGGAAGGGTACTCGATGGCCAACGCTCCGGAGGTCGTTCAGCGCGTGTGGCAGACCGCGGAGCGACTCGGCTACGGGCGGGTCTTCCAGGCCCGCGCCGAACAGCCGCTCATTGATGACCACCTGCCGCTGCAGCAGGCAGGAATTCGGGCGATCGATGTAATCGACTTTGATTTTCCCTATCATCACACAACGGAAGACACGATCGACAAGGTGAGCGCACAGAGTCTGCAAATTGTTGGTGATGTCGCCGTTGCTTTGGTACGGCAATAGACGGGAGAGCGCCCATGTTGACGGCATGGATGACCGCCGGGCCGCGTTGCTGCTTGCCTGCCTTGCTCTAGCAGGAGCGGGCGTTCGCTATGTGCTCTCTCCGTCTCCTTCATCTCCTCCTGGCGACGTACAGTTGCAGTCGTCGACGACGGAGCGACCGAATGCCCTGCGCGAGACGGCTCGCCGCGCCGCCCAGCTGTCTCGCCCGCTCCTTCCTGGGGAGCGCGTGGATCTGGATCATGCCGACGTGAGCGAGATCACGCGTTTGCCGCGCGTCGGTCCGGCGTTGGCGCAGCGCATCGTCGCCTGGCGCGCCGAGCACGGCTCAATTGGCACGCTCGCGCGACTCGACAGTGTGCCGGGCGTAGGTGCCAAATTATTAGACGCCATACGCCCTTTCGTGACTCAGCCTTGACCGGGCTAGGCTCGCCTCGCATTTTAGTCCTTCCATTTCAATGAGTTGCGTACGGCCAGCGTTGCAATCACCCAGGACAAGCTCGGCGAGATCCTTGTCCGCGAAGGGTTAATCACCCAGGAACAGCTGAGAAAGGCCCTCCTGGAGCAGAAAAACTCCGGGATGCGCCTCGGCTACACCCTGGTCAAGCTGGGCTTTATAGAGGAAACCGAGGTCAGCAAGATGCTGGCCCGGCAGTACCGGATGCCGGCGGTCGATCTGTCGCGCTTTGAGGTCGACGCCAAGATCCTCAAGCTCATCCCCCCTGACATCGCCACGAAGCACACCGTCCTACCCCTGAAGCGCGAGGGCAGGACGCTGACGGTCGCCATTGCCGATCCCAACAACGTCTCGGCGATCGAGGACATCAAATTCATCACCCGCTGCGACGTTTTTCCCGTCATCGCCGGCGAATACACGCTCCGCAATGCGATCGACCGCTATTACCAGCAGTCGGATGCGCAGCTCCAGACGCTGCTCAAATCGGTGGAGGCGGCCGAGGATCTCGAGGTTGTCGAGGATGAACAGGACGAAGACGTCAAGGCGCAGGACTTGGCCGACGACGCTCCCGTGGTCAAGCTCATCAACGGCTTGCTCACCGACGCGGTGAAGCGCGGCGCCTCCGACATCCACATCGAGCCGTTCGAGCACGAGATGCGGGTCCGCTATCGCGTGGACGGCGCGCTGCACGAAGTGATGAAGCCGCCGGTGAAGATGCGCGCCGCCCTCACCTCGCGCGTGAAGATCATGGCGCAGCTCAACATCGCCGAGCGCCGCGTGCCGCAGGACGGGCGCATCAAGCTGAAGATGGGCGCGCGCGTGATCGACTTCCGCGTCTCGACCCTGCCCGTGCTGTTCGGCGAGAAGATCGTGCTGCGAATTCTCGACAAGGGCAACCTGACGCTCGACCTGAAGACCTTCGGCTTCGAGCCGAAAGCGGAAGAAAACCTGCTCCGGGCGATCGAAAATCCGTACGGCATGGTGCTGGTGACGGGGCCCACGGGCTCAGGCAAGACGACCACGCTATACTCGGCGCTGTCACGGATCAATCAGATCGACGTGAACATCATGACGGCCGAGGACCCCGTCGAGTACAACCTGCTCGGCATCAATCAGGTGCTCGTGCGGAACGACGTCGGGATGACGTTCGCCGCGGCGCTGAAGGCATTCCTGCGGCAGGACCCGAACATCATCATGGTCGGCGAGATCCGCGACCTCGAGACCGGCTCGATCGCGATCAAGGCGGCGCTCACGGGCCACCTCGTGCTCTCGACGCTGCATACCAACGACGCGCCCTCGACCATCACGCGCATGGTGGACATGGGCATCGAGCCGTTCAACGTCGCGAGCGCGGTCAACCTGATCGCGGCGCAGCGGCTGGTGCGGCGCATCTGCAAGGATTGCAAGACGCAGCATGAGTACACACCCGAAGAGATGCACGCCTTCCTGATCGACAAGAAGGAAGGCCCGTTCTTCAAGGGCGCGGGCTGTGACACCTGTGCCGGCACGGGCTACAAGGGCCGCCAGGGTCTCTATGAGGTGATGGCGCTGACGAGCCCGCTGCGCCGCGAGATCCTCAAAGGCGCCTCGACCGAGGAGCTGCGCGACCTCGCCGTGAAAGAGGGTATGCTGACGCTGCGCATGGACGGGATGTTGAAGGTCAAGAAGGGCGTGACTACGCTGGAAGAAGTCGTCAAAGAAACCGCAGCCGGATAAGGAGAGGAAGCAATGCCAGTCAACCTCCGGGCGCTGCTCGAGGAGATGATCGAGAAGGACGCTTCCGACCTCCATCTCGTGGCGGGCGAGCGTCCCAAGCTCCGCGTGGACGGCGATATCGTGAGCGCCTCGAGCGAAGAAGTCATGACGCCTAAAGACACGCTGTCGCTTGCGTACTCGGTGCTCACCGAAAACCAGAAAAAGCGCTTCGAGACCGAGAGCGAGCTCGACTTCTCTTTCGGGATCCAGAACCTCGCCCGCTTCCGCGGCAACGTCTTCAAGCAGCGCGGCTGCGTGTCGGTCGTCATCCGGCAGATTCCGTTCAGCGTGAAGACGTTCCAGGAGCTGGGTCTGCCGCAGGTCGTGGCACAGCTCGCCGACCGTCCCCGCGGGCTCGTGCTCGTCACGGGGCCGACGGGCTCCGGCAAGAGCACGACGCTGGCCGCGATGATCGACAAGATCAATAAGGAGCTGAAGGGCCACATCATCACGGTGGAAGACCCGATCGAGTTCATCCACCGCCACCAGTCCTGCATCGTCAATCAGCGGGAGGTGGGGACCGACACCAACAGCTTCCAGGCCGCGCTCAAGTACGCGCTGCGGCAGGACCCCGACGTCGTGCTGATCGGCGAAATGCGCGACCTCGAGACGATTCAGGCGGCGCTCACCATCGCGGAGACGGGGCACTTGGCGTTCGCCACGCTCCACACGAACTCCGCCGCCGAGTCGATCAACCGTATCATCGACGTGTTCCCGTCGCATCAGCAGTCCCAGGTGCGGGCACAGCTCGCATTCGTGCTCGAAGGCGTGCTGACGCAGACGTTGCTGCAGCGGGCCAAGGGCCGCGGCCGCGTCATGGCGGCCGAGATCATGATCTGCACGCCGGCGATCCGCGCCCTGATCCGCGACGACAAAGTCCACCAGATCGAGTCGTCGATGCAGGCCGGGAAGAAATACGGCATGCAGACGCTGAACGACGCGCTCTATCAGCTCTACATGGGTCGAGAGGTCACCAAGGACGAGTGCTTGCGCGTTACCTCGAAGCCCAACGATTTCCTGCGGTCCATCGGCGAAACGCCTCCGGACGAGAAGGACGGTCCACCGGTGGCGGGCGCGACGCCGAAGGGGGCCACACCAAAGGTCGCCATGCGCCCGTAAGGCGCGGAGGAATAAAGTATGCCGGTCTTCGAGTATACCGCACGGAACATGAAGGGCGATCTCGTTCGCGATAAGATCGACCTCGGGTCGCGTGACGATGTCATTGCCCACCTGCGCAAGAACCGCATGATCGTGGTGCAGGTCCGCGAGGCCAAGGGGAAAGGCGGCGGGATCGCCGATTTCTTCAAGGCGGGCGTGAAGACGCGCGACGTCGTGATCTTCACGCGGCAGTTCGCCACCATGATCAACTCCGGTCTGCCGCTGGTGCAGGCGCTCGACATCCTGTCGCAGCAGACCGAGAATAAAGTTCTCGCGGACGTCACGCGCCAGGTCGTCTACGACGTCGAGAGCGGCCACACGCTCGCCGACGCGCTCCGCAAGCACCCCAAGGCGTTCACCGATCTCTACGTGAACATGGTGGCCGCCGGTGAAGCGGGCGGTATTCTCGACACGATTCTGCTGCGCCTCGCGGTCTTCCTCGAAAAGAACGACTCCATCGTGCGCAAAGTAAAAGGCGCGATGATCTATCCTGCGGTGATTTTCTCCGTCGCCGGTATCGCGATCGCCGTGCTGCTCATCTTCGTGATCCCGACGTTCCAAAGCATGTTCGCGTCGGTGAACCTCGACCTGCCGCTCCCCACGCGCATCGTGATCGGGGCGAGCAACATCCTCAAGAACTTCTGGTGGGCGATCATCGGCCTCGGGATCTTCGGCTTCGTGGGCGTGAAGCGCTATTACACGACCAGCCAGGGCAAGCTGCAGATCGACAAGCTGATGCTCAGTATGCCGGTGCTCGGCGACTTGCTGCGCAAATCCGCCGTGTCGCGCTTCACCCGCACGCTCGGTACGCTGATCTCCTCGGGGGTGTCGATTCTCGACGGTCTCGAGATCACGGCCCGCACGGCCGGCAACATGGTCATCCACAACGCCGTGATGGAGTCGCGCGCATCGATCGCCGGCGGTGAAACGATCGCCGCGCCGCTCCAGAAATCGAAGGTGTTCCCGCCCATGGTGATCTCCATGATCGCCGTGGGTGAGCAGACGGGCGGTCTCGACGAGATGCTGACCAAAATCGCCGACTTCTACGACGACGAGGTCGACGCAGCCGTCAGCGCGCTCCTCTCACTGCTCGAGCCGATCATGATCGTGGTCCTGGGGGTGATCGTCGGCGGCATGGTCGTGGCGATGTACCTGCCGATCTTCGACATGGTCAACGCGGTGCAGTAGCGGTGGGCGGATGGGCCGATGGGCGGTAAAGGCGGTCCCGGGTAGGGGCCGCCTTTGCTTCTACGGCCCATCCGCCCATCAGCCGATCCGACCATCCGTTATGACGTTTCGCGCGCTTTTCCTTGACGTTCTCGCGCGGCGCAGTCGATTGACGTGGTGCCCGCCACGCTGCGAACCATTGAACTGCATTTGCTCCCCTATACGGACACAGACACCCAAGGTCTCCCGTACCTGGGGGCGGCTCTCTCGGTCGCACGATTCCTCGACCTCTTCCTGCACGCAGGCACCTTCGTCCGAATTATCTGGCTCGAGCCTGCGGGCAAGGGTGGCCCTGAGAATGTGGTCGCCGGGCTGCCGGACGCTGTTCGCGCCAAGCCGGAGCTGCAACAGGCATGCATGAAGGGGTGGCAGGTCTTGTGCGTCATGAACACGCCGTCCTCCAGGGTTGTCGATTTTTTCGACATCCATGGCTACCGAGTCGCCGGCCACACAGACGATCCGCTCCATTTCAACCCGCTCATCCGGTCCATCGCGCTGAAGCCGACGCAGAGCGCCGTGCTGTTCGCGCATGATGGTGATCCGGTCTACGTAATGGGCGTGGAGGGCCGATGAGGTAGGTGACCGCATCTCGTTGCTCTTGCATTTTGCCAGAGTCCAGCCAATAGTGTGCCCCCATGCGTTGGTTAGGCGTCAAATCGCAAGGCTCGGTCCCCACTACCTTCGAGCTTCTCCGCCTCGTCTATGTCGGGCGAATGTGCCTGGGCGCCGCCATCTATGTCACGGCCGCGCTGAAGGTTCGGGTCGCTGCCCCGATCGATATCCTGGTCAGTTCGCTCATGCTGGTCACCGCCGCGGCCGTCACCCTGGCCTCGTATTGGCACACCCATATCCGGCGCCGGATCCCTGGCCCGACGTTCCTCTACCTGCAGGCGGTGTTTGATGTCTTCCTGATCACCGCCGCGGTGCACATGACGGGCGGCGCCGACAGTGATCTCGCCAGCCTGTACGTCATCCTCGTGGCGGTCACGGCGTTGCTGATGCCCCCCGCGAACGCCGGTCTCGTCACGCTGTTCGCCGGCCTCGTGTACTTCGCGGACGTCTTCTGGGGCCACCCGGGTGGATTCTCAGCGGGGATCTGGATTCAGCTGGTCGTCTTTGTGCTGGTCGCGGCAGTGATGGCGTACGTCGCCAGCCGCGTCAACGTCCTCGGCGCCGCCCGCGAGGCCCTCGCGGCCGAAGTGCGCCAGGTCCAACTCGAAGCCGACGACGTGCTCCGCAACATCCGCACGGGTGTGATCACCGTGGACGCCGACGGACACCTGCTCTATGCGAATCCGGCGTCGGAGGAGATCCTGGGATTCAAGGCCCGGGAGTGGCTCGGGCGCCCGGTGATGCCGGAGTTTGCGCGGCTGGCCCCGGAATTCTGGGCCGCCGTCACGTCCACGGCACGCCGGGGCGTGCGCTTGATGCGGGTCGAAGCGACGGTCCACCGCCCCGATCACAGCTTCCCGATCGGCGTCACCACCACGACGCTGGACGGACCCGTGGGCGCGCGGCCCCGCGTGTCCGCAATCTTTACGGACATCTCCGACTCCAAGCGCCTCGAGGAGCTGCACCTCCGCGCCGAGCGGCTCGAAGCGGTGGCCGAGCTGTCCTCGAGCCTGGCGCACGAGATCAAGAATCCGCTGGCCTCCATTCGAAGCTCGGTCGAGCAGCTGGGCAAATCGTCCCGCGCGAACCCGGACGAGAAGTTCCTGGCCAATCTGATCGTGCGCGAAAGCGACCGGCTGTCGCGCTTGCTCTCGGAGTTTCTCGACTTCTCGCGCGTGCGCGTCACCGAATGCCGCCCGATGGATCTGCACCAGGTCGCGGAAGCGGCCATCCGGCTGGTGCGCGAGCACCCCGATTGCGCCGCCGGCGTGAAGATCACGCTCGAGGGCGGACCCACGCCGATGGAGGGCGACGAAGACCTGCTGCACCGCGTCGTCTCGAACCTGGTGCTCAATGCCGTGCAGGCCGCGGGCGCGCGGGCGGCGGTGAACGTGCGCACCGGACTCGCCGGAGCGAATGAGCTGCCGGGCGCTGCCGGCATCGAGAACCCGGTGGCGCTGCGCGTCAGCGACAACGGCCCAGGCATCCCGGCCGAACTGCAGGAACGTCTGTTCGAGCCCTTCGCCACCGGACGCGTCGGCGGCACGGGGCTCGGACTCGCCATCGTGCAGCGTGCCGTGGAAGCGCATCGCGGCCTTGTACTGGTGGACACGAAGGCCGGTGGGGGAACGACGTTCAGCGTCTACTTCCCGGCTGCTCGTCGCAAAGAGGAGGCGGCATAATGGCTACGGCTCCATCCATACTGGTCATAGATGACGAGCAGGGCATTCTGGAAACGCTCCGCATCCTGCTGAAGAACGAGGGCTTCGACATCACGACCGCACAGGGGGGCAAGGCGGGCCTCGAGCAGCTCAAGAACTCGGCGCCCGACATCGTCCTCACCGATCTGAAGATGCCCGGCGTGACGGGGATCGAGATTCTCTCGGCGGTACGGGGGCAGGATCCGGAGACTCCGGTGATCCTCATGACGGCCCAGGCGTCGCTGCAGACGGCGATTCAGGCCGTGAACGAAGGCGCTTTCTACTATATCCAGAAGCCGTTCTCGAACGACGACATGGTGGCGATCTGCCGCCGCGCCGCCGAGCACCGCCGCCTCCGCGCGGAGAACAAGCAGCTCAAGCAGGAGATCCGGCGCCGCGAGCGCTCGGGCCAGGTCAAGCCGCTCGGCAAGTCGCGCATCTTCAGCGAGGTCATGCGGCTGGCCGAACAGGTTGCACCGACCGAGAGCACGGTCCTCATCCAGGGCGAGTCGGGCACCGGGAAAGAGGTCATCGCCCGCTACCTCCACGAGCTGTCCGCCCGGGCCGAAGGACTGTTCCTGTCGCTCAACTGCGGCGCGCTGCCCGAGAGCCTGCTCGAGTCCGAGCTGTTCGGGCATGTGAAGGGATCGTTCACGGGTGCGGTGCGCGACAAACAGGGGCTGTTCGCTGCCGCGCGCGGCGGCACGTTCTTCCTCGACGAAATCGGCGAGATGTCGCCGGCAACGCAGGTGAAGCTGCTGCGTGTGCTCCAGGAGCGCGAAGCGATTCCCGTCGGCGGCACCGAAGCGATCCCGGTGGACGTGCGCGTCGTCGCCGCGACGAACCGCGATCTCGAGGACGACATCAAGCGCGGCCGTTTCCGGACCGACCTCTATTACCGCCTCAACGTCATCAACATCCATCTCCCGCCGCTCCGTGACCGGCGCGAGGACATTCCGATCTTTGTGAAGGAATTCCTCGGCCACATCGCGGGAGAGCGGGGGGAAGGGACGAAAGTGCTGGCGCCCGAGACGGAAGAAGTCATCATGGCGTACGACTGGCCCGGGAACGTGCGCGAGCTCGAGAATGCGCTGGAGCGCGCCGTCACCCTGACCAAGGGCGACCTCATCCCGCGTACGGCGATTCCGGACCGGATCACCGAGCGCAAAGCCGAGCCGCTCGTCGCCGAGCGGGCGCACAAGAACCCATCCCTCGACGTGATCGAGCAGGCGTACATCACGTGGGTGCTGGAGAGCGAAGGAGGGAACAAGACCCGCGCCGCCGAGGTCCTGGGGATCGATCCCTCGACCCTGTACCGCAAGCTGAGCCGCTACGACGGCAGCGAGAAGAAAAATGACTCCGAACCCGGCGCCGAGTGACCCGGTTGGCGCGGATACGCTCGAGCAGCTGTCCGGCGCCGAGCGCTACAATCGCTGGATGTTCGATCGCCTGCGCCGCTGGGTGGGCCGCCGCGTCCTCGAGATCGGGTCCGGCATCGGCAACCTGTCGGCGTTCCTTGTGGGCTCAGAACGGCTGGTGCTCACCGACACCCGGGAGGAGTACCTGGGCCGGTTGCGGACGCGGTTTGCGGGGCATCCGAACATCGCGGTGGAGCGCCTCTACTTGCCGAACGAGCACGGCCACCTGGCCGGACAGCGCTTCGACACCATCATCTGCCTCAATGTCCTCGAACACGTCGAGGACGACAGTGGATCGCTGGTCGCGATCCGCGGCATGCTGGCCCCCGCGGGTCGGCTCGTCCTGCTCGTCCCCGCGTTGCCCGCGCTGTACGGTACGATGGACCGGGCCCTGGGCCATCACCGGCGCTATACGCGCGCCGGCCTGGCGTCCCTGCTCGAACGGGCCGGGTTCAGCGTGGCGCATATCGAGTACTTCAATCTCGCCGGCGTGCCGGGATGGTGGTTCGCCGGACGCGTGCTCAAGCGCGAGATGATTCCCGCGGGCTCGCTCAAGCTCTACGACGCGCTGGTGCCGCTGTTCCGGCTCGAGCGGCTGCTCCCCTGGCGCGTGGGGCAGTCGCTGATCGCGATCGGACAGGCGGGGGGGAGGCCGAGCTGATGCGGGAGGAGCGCCGTTCCCCCAACCTGCTGCTCACGGTGATCGTGCCGGCGTACAACGAATTCGCGACCGTCGAAGTCGCGCTGCGCCGCGTCCGCGCGGTCCCCTTGCGGCTCGAGATCATCGTCGTCAACGACGCCTCCACCGACGGCACCCGCGAAGTCCTCGATGGCCTGGCGAAACAGGGACTCGTGGACCGCGTGATCCACCACGACAAGAACCAGGGGAAGGGCGCCGCCATCCGCAGCGGCATCGCGGCGGCAACCGGCGACGTCGTCGTCGTGCAGGACGCCGACCTGGAGTACGATCCCGCGGACCTGCCGGCGCTGCTCCTGCCCATCCGGGGGCGCCAGGCCGATGCGGTCTACGGATCCCGGTTCCAGGGCGGGCCGCGTCGCGTGCTGTACTTCTGGCACACCGTGGGCAACCGCTTCCTGACGCTCTTGTCGAACATGCTCACGAACATGAACCTGACCGATCTCGAGACCTGCTACAAAGTGGTGCGGACCGATCTCATCAAGCGGCTGCCGCTCTCGTCGAATCGCTTCGGCTTCGAGGTCGAGATCACGGCGCGGCTCTCGCAGGCGCGCGCCAGAATCTGGGAGATACCCATCTCCTACAGCGGCCGCACGTACGCCGAAGGCAAGAAAATCACCTGGCGCGACGGACTGGCGGCGCTGTTCCACATTCTGCGGTACAACCTCTTCGTCCCGCGCAACGTCGACGCTTGGCGCTTACCAGCGAAGTAAAAGCTGGACTCGTCACCGCGGCCGCCACGCTGGCCGTCGGTCTGCTCACCCTGAATCAGGCGCTCGTCGGCGTCTTCTACGACGATGGCATCTATGCCGGACTCGCCATCGCGCTGGCGGGCGGGCACGGCTACGTCCATCCCAATCTTCCCGGCATGCCGGGCGCGGTCCATTATCCGCCGCTTTATCCCGCGCTCCTGACGCCCTTCTTTGGGATGCTTTCGCTCAAAGCCGCCGCGATCGCCGGGAAAGCCCTCAATGCGCTGTTGAGTGCCGGCGCGGCCGGGCTGATCACCTGGCACGTGACAAAGACTGAGCTGCTCGGCTCGGGCGTTCCCCGCTGGGTCCCGGCGGCAATCGTGTTTGCCGGCGCCGTCGCGATCCCCGCCCTCGCGACCCAGGGCGTGCTCTTTGCGGAACCGCTGTTCAGCCTGCTGCTCGTCATCGCGGTGGTGGCAGCCGATTCGCTCACGGGGTCCCCCCTCTCCACATCGTGGAGAGGGGGACAGGGGGTGAGGATCTGGCTGGCTGGAGCGGCCGGCGCGCTTGCGTTGTTGACGCGCTCGGTTGGGATCGCGGTCATCGCCGGGATGGTCTGTTTTCTCATGCTGCGGCGCGCGCCGCGCCGGGTCATCACAGCGGTCGCGTTGCCAGGATTGGTCGCGGCGCTACTCTGGGGAGTCTGGGTCGCGACGCACGCCCGCCAAATCGACCCGGCACTCGCGCTCGGCTACGGAACCTATTTCGCCCATCTCAGCCAGGCGGGGTTGTCAGCGGTGCCCGTCAACGCTCGCGACATTTGGCGGCCGCTCGAGGGACTGACCTTCAGCTGGATTCCCGTGATGTGGTTGTATGTCATCGTCGCGATGGTCTCGATCGGGATCGGTCTGTACGGCCTGTTCGTGCTGTCGCGGCGCTCATCCGTTGGTTTGGTACTTGCTCTCTACCTGGTCGTCCTGGTGATTTGGCCGTATTCGCCGGATCGATTCCTCTGGGGGATCCTTCCCTGGCTGGCCCTGGCCTGGTTCGCGGGAATCCTCCAGCTCTCACGCCTGTGGCCCAGGCTGCGCATTCCCGCCGCGATCTTCGCCCTGTTTGTCGCCGGCGGGTACGTGCAATACGAGTTTCGTGGATTCAAAGAGCACTGGTGGGACGCCCAGGCGCGCGACATCTCGGCCAACTTCGCTGAGCTGCTTCCCGTCGTCCAAAACCTGCCCGACTCAGCCGTCGTCGCAACGGACGATGAAGCGCTCGTCTCGCTGTACAGCCGGCGCCGCGCCGTGCCGTTTTACCTCGAAAGCTTTCGCGGACGCGAGTTGATCAGACCGACTCCCGCCGAGCACCGCGCCTATCTCGAGCGCATGGGCGTGACGCATGTCCTGCTCGCCAGCGCAACGTCGCCGACGGCCATCGAGCTTCGCGGATTACTCGGCGCCTACCCGTCCCTGTTTACCGCGATCTACCGCTGGCCGGACGGACGCTGGCTCTTTGCCGTGAACCGTGGACAGTAAGGACCGCCGCCTCTACCTCGTCGTCGCTGCCTGCGCGCTCGTACCCTACCTCCCCGCGCTCTGGAACGGCTTCGCGATGGACGATCTCTACATCATCGTCTGGAATCCCCTCGTGCATTCGCTGCACGGGGCCTGGCGGGCATTCGGCGGGCCATATTGGCCGCCCGATTTGGGCGGGCAGATGTATCGGCCGCTCCCGCTCGCCACGTTTGCCGTGGACTGGAGCGTCGCGCGGGGCCACCCCGCGCTCTTCCACGCGATGAACCTGCTCTGGCACACCGGTGCGGCGATCGCGGTCACGGCGCTCGCGCGTCGCCTGGGTGACTGGACCGCTGCGCTCGTGGCGGGAGTGATCTTCGCCGTGCATCCCGTGCACGTCGAGGCCGTCGCGAACGTCATCGGACTCGGCGAGCTGATGGCGGCCGTCGGTGTTTGCCTCGCCGTCTACGCGGCGCTCGTACGCCAGAGCGTGTGGTGGAGCGGCGCGGCGCTTTTGCTCGCGCTCCTCAGCAAGGAGAATGCGGTCGTCGCGCCCGCGCTGATCGTGTGGGCCTGGATCGTGGGGCCTCCGCTCGTGCTCCGGCCCGCTCGCCGCGGCGTGCTCATGTTCGTGGCAAGCTGGGTGGTGATTGCGGGCGCGTACCTCGCGGTGCGAGCCACTGTGCTCCATCCCTATGCTCGCCTGCACGCGACCGCTCCGGTCTTTCTGGGCGAGAGCGCCTTCGCCGGCCGGCTCACCGCGGTGGCGGCGCTTGGCGACGTGATGCGGCTGCTGGTCTTTCCGCTGACGCTCCGTGTCGACTACGCGCCCGCCGAGCGTACGATCGTGCAGTCCATCACCGATGGGCGATTCGCCATCGGGTTGGCTTGCCTTGCAGTGTGGGCGGCGCTGCTCATGCTCGCCTGGCGGCGCCAGCGGCGATTCGAAGCCTTCGGACTGGGCTGGGTGGCGATTACGTTCTTGCCGGTGTCGAACCTGCTGTTCTCGACCGGCATTCTGTTGGCCGAGCGAACACTGTATCTGCCATCGGTCGGTCTGGCGCTCGCCGCGGGGACGTGGGCCGCACGCCTGCCGCCTCAGCGGCTTCGCGCCGTACTGGTGCTGCTGGTCCTCGCCGGCGGCATTCGCTCGGGACTCAGGACGCCTGTGTGGCACGACGATTTCAGCGTGACGCAAAGCATTCTGGAAGATTCGCCCGACTCCTATCGTGGTCCGGCGCGCATGGCCGCGATCTATCAGAGCCATCGCCAGCCTGCGCAGGCACTCGCGGCGCTCCGTGAAGCCGCGAAGATCTACGACCGCGATCCCTCCGTGTTCGTGGCCGCCGCCGATGCCGCGCTTACGCTCGGGCGGCCGCGTCTTGCCGACACGTTGCTCATGCGGGCCGAGCAGCTTTGTTATCATTGCCCCGGCTATTACCGCACCCAGGCGCTCGCCGCCCGCTCTCGCGGGGATTCGGCCGTCGCCGACTCGCTTCTCAAACGGCTGCCTTGAAACCCTCACGGATCTATCTCGCCGTGGCGCTCGTTGCCGTCGTCGTCCACCTCGGCGCGCTGTGGAATCAGTTCGCCTTGGACGACCGGCTCATCGTCCTCTTCAATCCGATGGTGCAGTCGCTGTCCGGAGTGTGGGGCGCATTCGGCGCGCCGTATTGGCCTGCCAATCTTGGCGGCCTCGTCTACCGCCCGCTTCCAATTGCCTCCTACGCGATCGACACGCAGCTGCACTCGGCGGCCTGGTTTCATGCCGTAAACCTGGTGCTTCATGCTGGTGTCGCCGTCGCTGTCACAATGCTGGCGCGACGCTGGGCGAGCGCGACGGCGGCTATGGCGGCCGGGCTGATCTTCGCCGTCCATCCCGTACACGTCGAAGTGGTCGCGAGTATCGTCGGCCGCGCCGACCTCATGGCGACGCTCGGCACCTGCCTCGCGGTGTATGCGGCGGTGGTCTCTGACAACGTGGTTTGGAGCGCGGCATTTCTCGCGTTCGGCATCCTGAGTAAGGAAAGTGCCGCGGCGACGCCCGCGTTGATCGGCCTCGCCTGGATTGTCGGGCTCGCGCGGCCGCCCCGTCGGCGCATGATCGCGTACGGTGCGAGCTGGGTCGTGATCGGCGTTCTGTACGTTCTGCTGCGTTGGATCGTGCTCCGTCCCTACGAAGGATTCCCCAACCTCGCGCCGCAGTTCGTGGGACTGTCGCCGCTCGCGATCCGTTACACCGCCGTCGCCGAGTTCGTGGATGTCGTCCGTCTGCTCTTCTTCCCCCTCCACCTGCAGGCCGACTATTCGCCCATGGAACGCGTGGCCGTCACGACACCACTCGGCCCGGCGTTCCTGCTCGGATTGCTCTGCCTCGCACTTTGGGTTGTGCTGTTCGCATTCACCTGGCGTCGTGCCTGGCGCGTGGAGGCGTACGGGCTTGGTTGGATCGCGATCGCGTATCTCCCGATCTCGAATCTGATCGTGCCCCACGGCGTCGTGATGGCCGAGCGACTGCTGTATCTACCGTCGGTGGGACTCGCGCTCGCCGCCGCGGCCGCGCTCGACCGGCTGCCGCGCCAAAGATTGGCGATTGCGCTGGTCGTGCTCGTCACGGCAGGGGCGATACGCAGCGCCCTTCGCGTGCCCGTCTGGCGCGATAACCGGACGGCAGCGTTGGCGATGATCCGCGACGCGCCGCTGTCGTACCGCTCCTGGGACTATCTCGGTTGGGAGTACGTCTGGGCGAGGCGTGACGAGCGGGCCTTGGAATCGTTCCGTCGCGCCGGATCGATCTATCCTGGTGACGCGAGAATGCATCTCGCCGCCGCGCACATGGCGTACGTCAGCGGGCGTATCGCGCTGGCCGACTCGCTGCTCGCTCGCGCCGATTCAGTCTGCCGTCGTTGCCCGACGGCCTATCGCAACCAGGCGAGCGCGGCGCAGCTACGTGGAGATACGGCAGCCGCACGATTCCTCCTCGGACACGTTCAGCCTCTACCTCGATGAAAGGCGCTCTGCTCTTCGCCTTCGTTGCCGCGGTGGCCTTGTATCTCCCAACGATCCGTTACGGCTTTGTGCAGGACGATCGTGCCATCATCGTCTCGAACCCAGCTGCGCATTCGATCGGCGCCGGGCTCGCGGCCTTCGACGACCCCTACTGGCCGCGCGAGACCGGCGCCGGACTCTACCGGCCGGTCACGATCCTGAGCTACGCGCTCGACTGGACGCTGTTCGGTGGCAGGCCTGGTTGGCTCCATGTCATGAACGCGCTCTGGCACGGTCTGGCGACGGTGCTGCTCGTCGCGTTGCTCGCTCGCTGGCTGCCGCCATTCAGCGCAACGGCAGCCGGTTTGGCTTTCGCCTGGCATCCAGTGCATGTCGAGGCGGTCGCGAGCTTGGTCGGCCGCGCCGAGCTGCTCGTGGCGGTGGGAATTCTCGGGGCGGTCCTGGCGGCGCGCCGCGGTCAGTGGGTGCTCGCCGTGCTGTGCGCTGCCTTGGCGATGCTGAGCAAAGAGAACGGTGTCATTGTGGGTGTCGTCATACTGCTGGATAGATGGCTGTGTTCTGATGCTTCGTCCCCCCTCTCTCGAAGGGAGAGGGGGACAGGGGGTGAGGGCTACCCGACGAGTTTCTGGATCGCGCTCGGCGTCGTGACTCTCGGGTTTCTGGGTGCGTGGCTCTCGATTGGCTGGGTCGGAGAGAATGATGCGGCGGGCGTATTCTACGGCACGGGAATATGGAGCCGGCTGGCGATCGCACTCCCGGCAGCGCTGCGCGCCGTGATGCTGCTCGTGTGGCCGGCGTCACTCTCGGTCGATTACAGCCCGCAGGTCATTCCGGTGCGCCTGGGCCCTTCGCTCGCCGCGTTGGTTGGGCTCGGCATGGCCGTCGGCGTTCCGGCGCTCGCGTGGTGGTGCCGCCGCCGCGCGCCGGCGATCGCTTTCACGGCGGGTATGGCGGCGCTTTCATATCTGCCGGCGTCCAACCTTTTCTTCGCTTCGGGCGTGGTGCTTGCCGAGCGCAACCTCTATCTCGCCGTGGCGCTGCCGGCGGCAGTCGTCGGGTGGGGCGCAACCTGGCTCGCGGCTCGGCGCGGTTTGCGTTCCGCTGCAGTCGCGACTGCGATCCTGGTCGCCGTGTGCGGCTGGCGATCGTTCGCGCGCTTGCCCGCTTGGCAGGACAATCGCACGCAGCTGCTCACGCTCCTCAGTGATCACCCGGAGTCGTATCGGGCCCATGCTTCCGCTGCTGCTGTTCTCGCCGGTCTGCATGACACCGCCGGCGCACGGCGCGAGTATCGCGCAGCGGATTCGTTGTTTTCGGGCGATCCATATCTCGATGGCGCCCATGCGATCTTCCTGATCGGGATCGGCGATACGACGGCTGCCGTTCCGCTGATCGAGCGGCGAGCGGGGGCGCGCGTCGGTGAGCGTATGACCCTGCGCGCGCAATTTCTGCTGGAGCTGGCCCGCCGGCACTCGGCTCAGGCCCACGCAATTGCCGACTCGGCGGCCCGCCGGTTCGCTGGAGAGCAAAGGTGGTATCTTCCTTATCAACAATGACTTACGCTATCGTTGCGTCCGGCGTCGCGACTTGCAAAAAGCCTGAGTTTCCAAGGCTATTTTCGACGGCCGGTAAACGCTTACCTGAGCCCCTAAGTCATTAGTCACCTTGATTTTATATCGCGTTTTCTCGAATGGGGCATGATTCCTGCTTGGAACAGGGCGGGATAATAGTGTCGCCCAAATCTGATTTCCTACAGGGGAGGTTTGTCCTGATGAACCGCAAGGGTTTCACACTGATCGAGCTTCTGATCGTGGTCGTGATCATCGGCATCTTGGCCGCGATCGCGATTCCGAAGTTCGCGAACACGAAGGAAAAG
>WNFK01002294.1_pt1 | contig 16446 bp, 12 predicted proteins | sample 5400281 | NCBI WGS metagenome assembly WNFK01 (sample SAMN13153350, study PRJNA577476) | soil metagenome | isolation source: 20 cm soil on Douglas fir-dominated hillslope | place: USA:California | collected 2013-09-17 | reverse complement strand
GTGAGAAAGCCGGAGCAAGGGACGCAGCCCAAGCTCTTTTACCTGGGTGCCGACGAGGCCTCCCTCACGCCCGCCATGCAGGAGCGGGGCAGCGGATATGTCTTCGCCGAGAGGAGCGAGATTCCCGTGCCCGGCCGATCCAACGTGGCCCGGGCCACTCCTCCCGTCGGCCACGGCGACATCGATCTGCTGCGCATGGCGCGCACCGTCTACGACGTCGCGCATCCGGAGCGGCCGTGGGGCGGAAAGGTCTCGGGCTACCTCTGGACCAAGTCGATCGCCGCGGGCGCCCTCCTCGTGGCCGCGCTCGCCACCCTGGGCGGGCTGTCGGCGGCGGGGCCGGTGGCCGCGCTCGCCGCGCCCGTGATCAGCCTGGTCTTTCTCGCCTTGACCACCGCGCTGCTCGTCCTCGACCTCAAGCGGCCGGAGCGCTTCCTCTATCTTCTCTTCAAGCCGAACTGGCGCTCGTGGCTGGTGTGGGGCGGCTTCATCCTGATGGTGCACGGCCTCCTCGCCGTGCTGTGGCTCGCCGCGGGCTGGCGGCAGGACCTGGGAGCCCTCTACCTGCTCGCGTGGCCCACCGTGCTCGTGACGGCGGCCTCCGCCGGGTACAGCGCCTTCCTCTTCGGTCAGGCCGAGGGGCGTGACTTCTGGCAGAGTCCGCTCGTGCTTCCGCATCTGCTCCTCGCTGCGCTGACCGCGGGGTGCGCGAGCCTTCTCCTCGCCGCGATGTTCTTCGCCGGCGATCCGCGGGTGGCCCAGGGCGTGGCGGGAGCGCTCAGGCTCCTGCTCGTGGCGAGCCTCCTTGTGCTCCTCGCCGAGACGATGACCACCCACGCGAGCCACGATGCGGCCCGCGCCGCGCGATTGATCACGCGCGGGCCGTACCGCACCCGTTTCTGGCTGGGGGTGGTGGGGGCGGGCGGGCGCCCACTGCGGCCGCTCTCCTGACTCTGGGGGGCCTCTGGCTCTGGGAAGATCTGTGGGTGCGCGCCGGCCAGGCGCTTCCTCTGTCATGACCGACCAGACCGCCGAGCCGCTTCACCCGCACGCGCGCGATCTCGACCCGCCCGTGGCCGGCCTCAACCGCTATCCGCCCGTGGAGCGCTGGGGGGACTGGGAGGAGTACGACGCCAAGGCGTGGCCGAAGCGCGTGCCCCGGCGCTACTCACTGATCCCCACCATCTGCTTCAACTGCGAAGCGGGGTGCGGTCTCCTCGCCTACGTGGACAAGCAGACCCTCAAGATCCAGAAGTTCGAGGGCAATCCCGAGCACCCGGGCAGCCGCGGCCGCAACTGCGCCAAGGGCCCCGCCACCCTCAACCAGGTGCAGGATCCCGAGCGCATCCTCTATCCGCTCAAGCGGGTGGGCAAGCGCGGGGAAGGCAAGTGGGAGCGCGTGACGTGGGACGAGGTGCTCGACGACATCGCCGGGCGCATTCGCTCCGCGCTCGTCGAGGGCAGGCAGAAGGAGATCATGTATCACCTCGGCCGCCCGGGGCACGAGCTCGTGTATCTCCAGCGGGTATTCCACGCTTGGGGCATCGACGGCCACAACAGCCACACCAATGTCTGCTCCGCCTCCGCCCGCGCCGGCTACGCCTTCTGGCACGGCTTCGACCGTCCCTCTCCGGACCACGGCCGCGCGCGCTTCATCCTCCTCCTCTCCTCGCACCTCGAGGCGGGACACTACTTCAATCCGCACGCCCAGCGAATCATCGAGGGCAAGATGGCGGGGGCCAAGGTGTGCGTGGTGGACACGCGCCTGAGCAACACCGCCTCCATGGCGGACTACTGGCTGTCGCCGTGGCCGGGGACGGAGGCCGCCCTCCTCCTCGCCTTCGCCCACGTGCTGCTGCGCGAGGGCACCTGGGATCGCGAGTTCGTCCGCCGGTGGGTGAACTGGGAGGAGTACCTGATTCACGAGCGGCCGGGCGGGCCCGTGAGCTTCGACGAGTTCGTGCGCGCCCTCGGGGACATCTACGCGGAGTACACCCCGGCCTTCGCGGAGAAGGAGACGGGCGTGCCCGCCGCCCGCATCGAGGAAGTGGCGCGAGAGATTGGCCGCGCGGGAGGTGCGCTCTCGAGCCATGTCTGGCGCAATGCCGCCGCGGGAAATCTCTTCGGCTGGGAAGTCGCGCGCGCCCTCGAGCTGGTGGTGGTGCTGATGGGCGCGGTGGCGGTGCCCGGCGGCACCGCGCCCAGCGCGTGGAACAAGGCGGTCCCCGCGCCGCCCATGATGCCCCCGCCCGCCAAGGTGTGGAGCGAGCTCCTCCTCCCGCGCGAGTATCCGCTGGCCTTCTTCGAGATGAGCTTCCTCCTGCCCCATTTCCTGCGGGAAGGGCGGGGCAAGCTCGCCATGTACTTCACCCGCGTCTACAACCCCGTGTGGACCAATCCCGACGGCATGTCGTGGATCGAGATGCTCACGGACGAGTCCAAGGTGGAGCGGCACGCGTGCCTCACCCCGATCTGGAGCGAGACGGCGTGGTTCTCCGACTACGTGCTGCCCATGGGGCATGCCTCCGAGCGCCACGACCTCATGAGCCAGGAGACGCATGCCGCGCGCTGGATCGGCTTTCGCCAGCCCGTGCTGCGGGTGGCCCTCGAGCGCCAGGGCCGGACGTTTGACTTCACGTGGCAGGCCCACGAGGCGGCGGGGCTGGGGCAGGTGTGGGAAGAGGACGAGATGTGGATCGAGCTCTCGTGGCGAATCGATCCCGACGGCGCGCTGGGGATTCGCAAGTACTTCGAATCGCCCTACCGCCCCGGAGAAAAGCTGCGCATCGAGGAGCTCTATCGCTGGATCTTCGAGCACAGCGTGCCCGGGCTGCCCGAGGCCGCCGCGCGCCGGAACCTGACTCCCCTCGAGTACATGCGCACTTACGGGGCCTTCCTCGTCGAGGACCAGGTCTATCGCACCCACGAGACCCCGCTCTCCGCCAAGGAGCGCGAGGGCGTCGCGGTGGATCCCGTCACGCGGGTGGCCGCGAAGAACGGCGCGTCGGTCGGGGTGGAGGTGGACGGCGCGGTGCGGGCGGGCTTCCCGACTCCCTCCCGCAAGCTCGAGTTCTATTCCAAGACGCTCAAGGACTGGAAGTGGCCCGAGCACGCCGTGCCCACCTACGGGCGCAGCCACGTGCACTGGTCCGCCATCGACCGGGCGAAGGGCGAGATGCTGCTGCTGCCGACGTTCAGGCTGCCTACCCTCATCCATTCGCGCTCGGGCAATGCCAAGTGGCTCTACGAGATCTCCCACAAGAATCCGCTGTGGCTCCATTCCGAAGACGCGGGACGGCTCGGCGTGACCACGGGCGACCTCCTCAGGGTCGAGACGGAGATCGGCCACTTCGTGGACAGGGTGTGGGTCACCGAATCGATCCGTCCCGGCGTGGTCGCCTGCTCCCATCACCTGGGCCGGTGGCGGCTCCAGGAGGAGATGGGTGGAGAGCGCTGGTCCACCGCCCTCGTGGATCTCCAGCACCTCGATGACGGGCGGTGGCGCCTCCGGCACATCCACGGGGTCAAGCCTTTCGCGAGCGACGATCCGGATTCCGCTCGCGTGTGGTGGGAGGATCCGGGCGTCCACCAGAACCTGACCTTTCCCGTTCATCCTGACCCGGTGAGCGGCCAGCATTGCTGGCATCAGAAGGTGCGCGTGGTCCGCCCCGAGGCGGGCGACCGCTACGGCGACGTCGTGGTCGACACCAACCGGTCCCATCAGGTCTACCGCGACTGGCTTGCCATGACCCGGCCCGCGCCGGGCCCGGGTGGACTCCGGCGTCCCCTCTGGCTGCCGCGGGCCTTCAAGCCGGACAACTCGACCTATCAACTCGATCCCTGACGCTTCGCCACCTCGATCCCCGACGCTTGGCCTCCGTCCTGAGGCGCGGCATGATGGAGTCATGCCGGAGCGGAACCTGACCAGACGAGAGGTGCTCACTGCGGTGGCCGCGGTGGGGATGGCGTCGGCCTGGCTGCCCCGTGCGGCGGTCGCCCAGGGCTCGCTCGCCAGCCTCGCTCCCGAGGAGCCCGTGGGTGGTGGCCGACATCTACCGGGTGCGCTCTACGCCCACCGCCTACCTCATCGGACGCGACCACAAGCTGGTGGGGCGCGTCCAGGGCACCCGCGGCTCGGACGAGAGCCCGACCCGCGAGCTCCTCGACTACCTCCTGAAGGCGCCCGCTCAACGGCAAGTTCATCCTCACTCCGGGCTCGGGCCAGGCCTACGTCGCCACCAGCCTCCGCCTGACCGACACCGGCGACGTGCGCGCGGTGGCCGAGATGCAGGACGGCGCGCTGTTCATGGTGAAGCGGACGGTGCGGGTAGTGGTGGCGGGGTGCGCGGTGTGAGCGCGCTCGGCGAGGGGCGGATCCGGGTGCCGGGCTCGGTCGCGCGCGGGTCAGTCGCGCGCGCCCGCGCGCTCATCATCCATCCCAACGAGCGCGTGGAGAGGAAAGACGGCAAGGCGGTGGACCGGAACTACCGCTTCGTCAACCGCGTGGTCGTGAGCTATGCCGGCCGTGACATCGCCGAGTTCGACACCTCGACATCGATCGGGGAGAACCCATCCTTCGGCTTTGCCTTCCGCGCGAACGAGCCCGGCACCCTCAAGGTCACCTTCCTCGATTCGCACGGCGGTCGTTTCGAGGGGATCGCCGAGGTCAAGCTCGGGTGACCCGCCGGAGATTTGCGACGGCCCTGCCGCTGCTGCTGCTCCCCTGGTTGCTCGGCGTGCTCCCGCGGCCGGCGGCCGCCCAGGTCACGGGAAAGACGGAGCTCGACAAGCTGCTCTCGGCCGCCCGGCTGTCCCCGCTCGTCGGCCAGGACCCGCCCCCCTTCACCCTCGTGCGGACCGACGGCCGGCGGGTGGGACTGTCCGACTTCACCGGGCACGTGGTCCTGCTCTACTTCTGGACCACCGCCTCGCCCTATGCCGCGCAGGAGATGCCGGCGTCGATCGAGAAGCTCCAGCGCGACCTGAAAGACCGCCGCTTCACGGTGGTGGCCGTGAACATCAAGGATACGAAGGAAGAGGTCGGCCCCTGGATCCAGAGCCGGGGCCTCTCCCCGGGTGGTGGCCGACATCTACCGGGTGCGCTCTACGCCCACCGCCTACCTCATCGGACGCGACCACAAGCTGGTGGGGCGCGTCCAGGGCACCCGCGGCTGGGACGAGAGCCCGACCCGCGAGCTCCTCGACTACCTCCTGAAGGCGCCCGCTCGCTGACCTTCGTCTGCCGCGTTGCGTCCGGTCCCGGCCCGGGGCTATAGTCTCGCCGGAGCGCACCATAGACATCCTCGAGACGGACCTCCTGATCCTGGGCGCGGGCGGCGCCGGGCTGTGCGCGGCCCTCCACGCCGCCGACCGCGCGCCGCATCTCTCCGTGACCGTCGTGGTCAAGGGACTGCTCGGGCGCGCCGGCTGCACGCGCATGGTCCAGGGCGGCTACAACGCCGTGCTCGCCTCCCCCGATTCCATCGACGCCCACTTCCTCGACACGCTGGCGGGCGGGGGATGGATCAACGACCAGGAGCTGGTGTGGTCGCTCGTCACCGAAGCGCCGGGCCGGGTGCTGGAGCTGGAGAGCCGCTACGGCTGCTTCTTCGACCGCCATCCCGACGGACGCATTCACCAGAAGCCCTTCGCCGGCCAGACCCACGACCGCACCATCCACAAGGGCGATCTCACGGGTATCGAGATCATGAACCGCCTGACCGAGCAGGTGTGGACCCGTCCGTCTATCCGGGCGCTCGAGGAGCACCGGGCGGTGGAGCTCTTGCTGGACGGGGCGGGGCGCGTGGGGGGAGCGCTCGTCCTCGACGTCCGGCGCGGTGGATTCATGGTCGTCCGGAGCCGGGCCACCCTCCTCGCCATGGGCGGTGGCCCGACCATGTACAAGGTCATCGCCTGCTCCGCCGACAAGGCGGCCGACGGCATCGCCCTCGCCCTGCATGCGGGCGCACCCCTGAAGGACATGGAGATGGTCCAGTTCCATCCCACGGGCCTCGTGGTGCCCAACTCGCTCATGACGGGGGCGCTCCTCGAGGAAGGTCTGCGCGGAGCGGGGGGCAAGCTCCTCAACGGCGCGGGCGCGCGCTTCATGACCCAGTACGATCCCGAGCGCATGGAGCGCTCCACGCGCGACCTGGTGGCGCGCGCCTGCTTCACCGAGGTGCAGGAGGGGCGGGGAACCCCGAACGGCGGGGTGTGGATCGACGTGTCCCATCTCGGAGCGAAGACGGTCGAGAAGAACTTCCGCGGCATGGTTCGCCGCTGCCGCGACTTCGGCCGCGACCTCGCCCGCGAGCCCGTGGAAGTGGGCCCGACCGCTCACTTCATGATGGGCGGGGTGGTCATCGATTCCTCGTGCCGGACGGCGGTGGAGGGGCTCTTCGTCGCGGGCGAGGACGCGGGCGGCATTCACGGCGCCAACCGGCTGGGCGGCAACGGCGTGGCCGACTCGACGGTGTTCGGCGGCATCGCGGGGGACGTGATGGCGGACTGGGTGGTGGGCCGGGCGCTGCCCCGGCTGGCCGCGCCCAACCTCGACGCGGTCGCGGAGCGCTTCACCGCGCCCCTGGGCCGCCGCGAAGGCGAGAGCCTCTACGCCCTGCAGCAGCAGCTGCGCGAGGTCATGTGGGAGCACGTGGGGCTGATTCGCCACGCCTCGGGGCTCAAGGCGGCGCTCCGCGACATCGAAGAGATCGGGCAGCGGGTGCCCGCGGTGCTCGTGCCGGGCGGTACCTCCTACAATCTCGCCTGGCAAGACTGGATGAATCTGCAGAACCAGGTGGCGGCGGCCTGGCTCATCGCCCGGAGCGCGCTCGAGCGCGAGGAGAGCCGCGGCTCCCATTTCAGGCGCGACCACCCCGTTCCGATAGACCTGCTGTACAACGTCTTCGTCGCCTCGGACGAGAGGGTGGGCCTGCGCGTGTGGACCGAGCCGGTGCGCCTCACCCGGCTCTCGCCCGCGGGCCTCAGCCAGCCCGCGGGCGTGGAAATCGGCGACTGATCTCGTGCGCGACAGGAAGACCCTCAGGCGCCGTATGGGTTCCGCCGAAGCATGGCGGGATACGAAAGTCGGCATGTGGGCATGGCTGATCCAGCGCGTGGCGGCCGTGGGACTTCTCGCCGTGATCGCGCTGCACCTCAAGAATCCGTTCCTGCGCACGGTGCAGGCCGCGCTCCTGGGACTGGTGCTGCTGCACGGAGTCCTCGGCCTCCGTTCCATGCTCCTCGATTTCGGATTGCCCGCGCGCTGGCATCGTGGCGATGGTACTGAGAGTCTTTCGCTGGGGCCCCGGCATGCGCGAGCGCCTGCAGAAGTACTGGGTGCGGGCCCGCCAGGGCATGACCGTGCTCGACGCGCTCGTCGAGGTGCAGCGCGGCTCCGATCCCACGCTGGCCTTTCGCTACGCCTGCCGCGTGGGCATGTGCGGCTCCTGCGGCATGGTCATCAATGGCCGCGAGCGCTGGGCCTGCCGGACCTTGCTCTCCAAGCTCTCGCGCGGGCCGGTGACCGTCCGTCCCCTCTACAACTTTCCCCTCATCCGCGACCTCGTGGTGGACATGGCGCCCATCAAGGACAAGATGCTTGCCACGAGAGCGGTCTTCGTGCCCAAGCGGGCCACGGAGGACGGCGGCTTCGCCCAGATCGGGCCGGACACGCGGGAGCGGCGCGCGGTGGACAGCGGCATCGAGTGCATCGGCTGCGGCATGTGCGTGTCGGCCTGCACCATGGTCGGTCACGACGCGCGCTTTCCGGGGCCGGCCGCGCTCAATCGCGTGTTCACGCTCCAGCGTGACAGTCGTGACGGGACCCACGCCGAGCGCGGGACGGCGCTCCTCTCCGAAGACGTTCTGGCCCGCTGCCACGGCCAGGCGAACTGCACCGATGTGTGCCCGATGGAGATCTCGCCCACGGACTCGATCCTCGCCCTGCGTCGCCGGGCCGTGATGCGCCTCTTCGGCTTCGGTCAGCGCTAGTCACCGTCAGATCGAAGCCCACACTTTCTCCACGACACGGCTCTGCGGCCGCGTTCCCTTGACCTCTGGGTATCGCTATGTTAGCGTTTCGTTTGGATATTCACCCGTCGCCTCCTGCCCTGGTGGGTGGGAGGCGATACGTGTGTGTGGGGTCGTAAGGTTGTCATTTCGGATACTTGGCGGTCAGGGAGGCCCACCATGGCGGTAGATCAGATCAGGCGCTTGTACGAATCCATGGCCGCCAAGCTCGAGCCGGCGCGCAAGCGCTTCGGCCGGCCCCTCACCCTCGCGGAGAAGATTCTCGTCGCGCACGCCGACAATTTCGACGCGCAGGAGTGGAGCCGTGGAAAGGCCCAGCTTCGCCTGCGCGTGGACCGCGTCGCCCTGCAGGACGCCACGGGGCAGATGGCCCTCCTGCAGTTCATGCAGGCGGGCAAGAAGCAGGTGGCGGTCCCGAGCACGGTGCACTGCGACCATCTCATCCGCGCCCAGAGCGGAGCCTCGGAGGACATGAAGCGCGCGGTCACCGAGAACAACGAGGTCTACAGCTTCCTCCACTCCGCTTCGCGCAAGTACGGCATCGGCTTCTGGAAGCCGGGGGCGGGCATCATCCATCAGGTCATCCTCGAGAACTACGCGTTCCCCGGCGGCCTCATGATCGGCGCCGACTCGCACACGCCCAATGCGGGCGGCCTCGGCATACTGGCCTGGGAAGTCCTCGACCCCAAGCTCATCGGAGTGAGGCTCACCGGCAAGCTCTCGGGGTGGACCTCGGCCAAGGATGTCATCACCTATCTGCTCGGGGTGCTCACGGTCAAGGGCGGCACCAACAAGATCGTGGAATACTTTGGCCCCGGCGCGGAGTCCATCAGCGCCACGGGCAAGGGCACCATCTGCAACATGGGGGCGGAGCTCGGGGCCACCACCTCCCTCTTCCACTTCGACGATCGGATGGCCAGCTACCTCGCCGCCACCGATCGCGCGGACATCGCCAAGCTCGCCCAGCAGTACCGCGAGCACCTCGTCAGCGATCCCGAGGTATCGGCCGACCCCAAGAAGTACTACGACGAGGTGGTGGAGATCGATCTCTCCGAGCTCGAGCCGCACATCGTCGGTCCGCACTCGCCCGATCGCGCCCGGCCCATTTCCAAGCTCGCCGCCGAGGTCAAGAAGGAAGGCTGGCCCGCCCAGATCAAGGCCGCCCTCATCGGCTCCTGCACCAACTCCTCCTACGAGGACATGAAGCGCTCCGCTCACGTGGCCATGCAGGCGCTCAAGGCGGGTCTCAAGGCCAAGACGCCCTTCCTGGTCACCCCGGGCTCCGAGCGCATCTATCAGACCATCAAGCGCGACGGCATCATGGAGACCTTCGAGAAGATCGGGGGCACGGTGCTCGCCAATGCCTGCGGCCCGTGCATCGGCCAGTGGAAGCGCTCCGATGTGGGCAAGGAGGAGAGCAACACCATCGTCTCCTCCTTCAACCGCAACTTCCCCGGCCGGAACGACGGCAGCGCGGCCACCCTGTCCTTCCTTACCAGCCCGGAGATCGTGACCGCGCTCGTCTTCGCGGGCTCTCTCGAGTTCGATCCTGTGCACGGGACGATTCAGGGCCCCGACGGCAAGGCCTTCCGCTTCACCCCGCCCGAGTCCGAGGAGCTGCCCGCCCAGGGCTTCGCGAGGGGCGAGGAGGGCTTCGAGGCTCCCGCCGCCGACGGCGACGCGGTGCAGGTGGCGGTGTCCCCCACCAGCGAGCGTATCCAGCTCCTCCAGCCTTTCCCGCGATGGGACGGCAAGGACTTCGTCGAGCTTCCCGTGCTCGTGAAGACCAAGGGCAAGACGACCACGGACCACATCTCCCCGGCGGGGACGTGGCTCCTCGTGCGCGGCCACCTCGACAAGATCAGCGACAACATGTTCCTGGGCGCGCACAACGCGTTCACCGGTGAAGTGGGCAAGGGGACCAATCCCGTCACGGGCGAGAAAGCGCAGAACTTCTCGAAGATGGCGCGGGAGCTCAAGGCCAAGGGCCTGTCGTGGGCGGTGGTGGGGGACGAGAACTACGGCGAGGGCTCGAGCCGCGAGCACGCCGCCATGTCCCCCCGCTACCTGGGCTGCAAGGTGGTCATCGTGCGGAGCTTCGCGCGGATTCACGAGACCAACCTGAAGAAGCAGGGCATCCTGCCGTTGACGTTCTCGAAGCCGACCGACTACGACCTCGTGGGGCTAGGGGATCGCCTCAGCGTCACCGGGCTCGCGCAGCTGACGCCGGGCACACCCGTGACCGTCACCCTCACCAAGCCCGACGGCAAGACCGCGTCCATCCAGTGCCTGCATACGCTCACCGACGAGCAAATCGGGTGGTTCAAGGCGGGCTCCGCTCTGAACGCCCTGAAATAACCATTCCGAAGGAGACCAGAACATGGCGTCACGCGTGAAGATCCCCGCCGGCGAGAAGATCACCATCAGCCACGGCAAGCTCCAGGTGCCCGATCACCCGATCATCGCCTTCATCGAGGGCGACGGCACGGGCCCTGACATCTGGGCCGCCTCCGTGCGCGTGCTCGACGCCGCCGTCGAGCAGTCCTACCGCGGCAAGCGCAAGATCGCGTGGGCCGAGGTGTACGCGGGCGAGAAGGCCCAGGCGGTGTACGGCAGCGATTGCCCCCCGAACCTTCTCCCCGAGGAGACCCTCGACGTCATCCGCGAGTACCTGGTGGCCATCAAGGGCCCCCTCACCACGCCGGTGGGCGAGGGCTTCCGTTCGTTGAACGTCACCCTGCGCCAGGTCCTCGACCTCTACGTGTGCCTCCGCCCCGTGAAGTACTTCAAGGGCGTGCCGTCGCCCGTCAAGCACCCCGAGAAGATCGACATGGTCATCTTCCGCGAGAACACCGAGGACATCTACGCGGGCATCGAGTGGGAGCAGGGCACCCCCGAGGCGAAGAAGGTGGTGGAGTTTCTCCAGAAGGAGATGAAGGTCAACAAGATCCGCTTCCCCCAGAGCTCGTCCATCGGGATCAAGCCCGTGTCCAAGGAAGGCTCGGAGCGGCTCATCCGCGCCTCCATGCGCTACGCCATCGAGAACGGGCGGCGGAACGTGACCCTCGTCCACAAGGGCAATATCCAGAAGTACACGGAAGGCATGTTCATGAAGTGGGGCTATGCCCTGGCCAAGCGTGAGTTCTCCGACAAGCTCGTCTCGTGGGACGACTGTGGCGGGAAGCCGCCCGCGGGCAAGATCCTCGTCAAGGACGCTATCACCGACGCCTTCCTCCAGCAGATTCTCACCCGCCCCGACGAGTTCGACGTCATTCCCTGCTGCAACCTCACCGGCGATCTCCTCTCCGACGCCCTCGCCGCCCAGGTGGGAGGCATCGGCATCGCGCCCGGGGCCAACATCAACTACGACACCGGCCACGCCCTCTTCGAGGCGACCCACGGCACCGCCCCCAAGTACGCGGGCCAGGACAAGGTCAATCCCGGCTCGGTCATCCTCTCCGGCGAGATGATGCTGCGCCACATGGGATGGACGGAGGCGGCCGACCGCATCAACGCGGGGATCGAGAAGACGCTCGCGAAGAAGATCGTCACCTACGACTTCGCCCGGCTCATGGAAGGCGCCAAGGAAGTGAAGTGCTCGGAGTTCGGCACGGCCATCGTCGAAAGCATGAAGTCGCTCTGAGCGAGAGGACAGCGAACATGGCTCGCCCAAAGATCACCGTGGTCGGCGCCGGCAATGTCGGCGCCTCCGTCGCCCAGTACACCGTCGAGCGGGAGCTCGGCGACGTCGTGCTCGTGGACGTGGTTGACGGCATCCCCCAAGGCAAGGCCCTCGACCTGGCCCAGGCCGCTCCCGTGCACGGCTACGACGCATCGCTGGTGGGCACCAACGGCTACGAGGAGACGGCGAACTCCGACATCGTGGTCATCACGGCCGGACTGGCCCGAAAGCCGGGCATGACCCGTGACGACCTCCTCTTCAAGAACGCGGAGATCGTGGGGGGAGTGGTCGAGCAGGTGGTGGCGCGCTCCAAGAACGCCATCCTCATCCTCGTCACGAACCCCCTCGATGCCATGGTGCAGCTGGCGTGGAAGAAATCCGGCTTCCCGCCCCAGCGGGTCATCGGCATGGCGGGCATTCTCGACTCCGCGCGCTTCCGCACCTTCATCGCCCAGGAGCTCAAGGTGTCGGTGGAGAACGTGACGGCCTTCGTGCTGGGCGGCCATGGAGACACCATGGTTCCCCTCCCGCGCTATTCCACGGTGGCGGGCATTCCCATCACCGATCTCCTGCCCCCGGACAAGATCCAGGCCCTCGTCACGCGCACGGCCAACGGGGGGGCGGAGATCGTGGCCTTCCTCAAGAGCGGGAGCGCGTACTACGCCCCCGCCGCGTCGGCCGTCGAGATGGTCGAGGCCATCTTGAAGGACAAGAAGAAGATCCTGCCGTGCGCCGCGTATCTCGACGGGCCCTACGGGGTCAAGGGCCTCTACGTCGGGGTGCCCGTGAAGCTGGGCAGGAGCGGCGTGGAGCAGATCATCGAGATCAAGCTCACGGGCGACGAGCAGGCCGCCTTCGACAAGTCGGCGGGCGCCGTCCGTGAGCTCGTGGACAAGCTCAAGCTATAGCAACGACCAGGACGAAAGGGCCATGCGCGACATCCACGCGAGCTCCATCACCGACGCGGTCAAGAAGCTCTGCATGGAGGCGAACTATTCGCTCGAGCCCGACATGCTCCGTGCCTTCGATCGCGCTCTGGGGACGGAGCGCTCGCCCGCGGGCCAGCACGTCCTCCAGATCCTGAAGGACAACGCCCACCTCGCACGGACCAAGAAGCTCCCCTATTGCCAGGACACCGGCACCGTCATCTGCTTTGTCGAGCTGGGGCAGGAGATCCACGTCACAGGCGGGGCCCTCGCCCATGCCATCAACGAGGGTGTGCGCCAGGGCTATGCCGAAGGCTATCTCCGCGCCTCCATCGTGCGCTCCCCGATCGATCGTGTGAACACGGGCGACAATACGCCGGCCATCATCCACCTCGAGCTGGTGCCGGGCGCCGCCATGACCATACAGATCATGGCCAAGGGCGGCGGCTGCGAGAACCGCTCCAAGTACAAGATGCTCACTCCCGCCGACGGGACGGAGGGCGTCAAGGAGTGGATTCTCGAGTGCATCAGGACGGCGGGCCCCGATGCCTGCCCGCCTCTCATCGCCGGAGTGGGCGTGGGCGGCAATTTCGAGAAGGCGGCCATCCTCTCCAAGAAGGCGCTCTTTCGTGAGCTTGGCACGCCCAACGCCGACCCGGTCCTGGACGCGATGGAAAGGGAAGTCCTCGATCGCGCCAACCGCCTCGGCATCGGCCCCCAGGGATACGGCGGCGACACCACGGCTTTCGGCGTGCACATGCTCAGCTACCCGTGTCACATCACGAGCCTGCCCGTGGCCGTCACCATCGAGTGCCACGCGCATAGACATAAGGAAGTCACGCTGTGACGCGCCTCACTCCCTCTCCCTCTCCCTCCCAGGGAGAGGGCCGGGGTGAGGGTGGTAGGGCGCGCGGATTTTCGCCCCTCACCCTGACCCTCTCCCCAGAGGGGAGAGGGGAGCGGGCGCCGTGATCACCACCGCTTCCGACGGCGTCAAGGAGGTCAGCCCGCCGCTGAGCGACGAGGACGTGGAGTCGCTCAAGGCCGGTGATCGTGTGCGCATCACGGGCGTGCTCTACACCGCGCGCGACGCTGCGCACGCCCGCCTGATGCCGCTCATGGAGGCGGGCAAGCCGCTCCCCATCGACGTCAAGGGGCAGATCATCTACTACACCGGGCCGTCGCCCGCCCGGCCCGGGCACGTGGTCGGCTCCATCGGGCCGACCACGGGCGGGCGCATGGACAAGTTCACCCCGCGGCTCCTCGCCCTCGGGCTGAAGGGAACGCTGGGCAAGGGCGCACGCTCCCAGCCCGTCAAGGATGCCCTCCAGCAGCACAAGGCCGTCTACTTCGGCGCCATCGGCGGAGCGGGGGCGGTGCTCTCGGCCTTCGTGAAGAAACTCGAAGTCGTGGCCTATGAAGATCTCGGTACCGAAGCGATCCGCCGCCTCGAGGTCGAGAGGTTTCCGGCCATCGTCGTCAACGACTGCCATGGCGGAGATCTCTACGAGGACGGCATGAAGCAGTACGCGAGGGACTAAACGCATGCTCAGACGAGCCTTCGGCAACCAGCGGGGCGAGGTCATCCCCGGCGCCACCCTGCGCACCGATGCGTGGTGGCTGCTCCCCGCCGTCGTGGTGCTGGTGCTCGGCGCCTTCATCGTGTACTCCACGTGGGCGGCCTTCCAGAATGCCCACTACTTCGCCGCGCCGTACCTGTCGCCGTTCTACTCCCCCTGCATATCGAAGTCGTGCCTGCATGCCACGTTCGGGGTCGGCCTGCCCGACATCAGCTTCCCCATTATCGGCCTCGTGTCGCCGGCCTTTCTCATCCTGTGGGGTCCGGGCCTCTTCCGTCTCACCTGCTACTACTACCGCAAGGCCTACTACCGCTCGTTCTGGCTCGCCCCCGCCGCCTGCACGGTGCGCGACGCTCACGGGAGCTACAGCGGCGAAACCCGCTTCCCGCTAGTCCTCCAGAACCTGCACCGCTATGCCTGGTACTTCGCGGTGATCTTCATCGTCCTCCTCACCTGGGATGCCATCCTCGCCTTCCGCTTTCCGGACGGCATCCACATGGGCGTGGGCACCGTCATCATGTGGATCAACGTGCTCTTCCTCGCCGGCTATACCTTCTCCTGCCATTCCTCAACGAGCGCCACCCGCTCTTCGCGTGGCTCTCGCTTTTCAGCGTGGGCCTGACCGACCTCTACATCCGGCTGCTCTCCATGGGCGTCATCCGCGACCTGAGGATCTTCTAATGGCGATGAACGAGAGCTACGAGACCTACGAATACGACGTCCTCGTCATCGGGGCAGGCGGAGCGGGACTGCGCGCGGCCATCGAGGCGAGCGCGGCCGGGGTGAAGACCGCCCTCATCTGTAAGTCGCTCCTCGGCAAGGCCCACACCGTCATGGCCGAAGGCGGCATCGCGGCGGCCATGGGCAATGTCTGGAAAGAGGACAACTGGCAGGTGCACTTCCGCGACACCATGCGCGGCGGCAAGATGCTCAACAACTGGCGCATGGCCCAGCTCCACGCCATGGAGGCGCCTGACCGCGTCCTCGAGCTGGAGGAGTGGGGGGCGCTCTTCGACCGCACCAAGGACGGCCTCATCTCCCAGCGCGACTTCGGAGGGCACCGCTACGCGCGCCTCGCCCACGTGGGTGACCGTACCGGCCTCGAGATGATCCGCACGCTCCAGCAGCACACCGTGCACAAGGGCATCGACGTGCACATGGAGTGCAACATCCAGCGCCTCCTCAAGGACGGCGACCGGATCTGCGGGGCGGTCGGCTACTGGCGGCCCACGGGCAAGCTGGTGGCCTTCAAGGCCAAGGCGGTGGTCCTCGGCACGGGCGGGGTAGGCAAGGCGTAGAAGTACACGTCCAACTCCTGGGAGTCCACGGGCGACGGCATCACGCTTGGCTTGGACGCGGGGGCCGACCTCATCGACATGGAATGCATACAGTTCCATCCCACGGGCATGCTGTGGCCGACGAGCGTGCGCGGCATCCTCGTGACGGAGAGCGTGCGCGGTGATGGCGGCACGCTGAAGAACTCCGAGGGCACGCGCTTCATGTTCAACTACATCACCGAGTACTTCAAGAACGAGACGGCGGACAACGAGAAGGAAGCGGACGCCTGGTACGAGGACAAGAAGAACAACCGGCGGACGCCCGATCTCCTGCCGCGGGACGAGGTGGCGCGGGCCATCCACGCCGAGGTGAAGGCGGGGCGAGGGACGCCGCACGGCGGTGTCTTCCTCGACATCTGCACGCGCCGCTCGGCCGACTATATCCGGAAGCGCCTACCTTCCATGTACCACCAGTTCAAAGAGCTTGCCGACGTGGATATCACCAAGGAGCCCATGGAGGTCGGGCCGACCTGCCACTACATCATGGGCGGGATCCGCGTCGACGCTGACACGGCGGCCACCTGCGTCCCCGGGCTCTATGCGGCGGGCGAAGTGGCGGGCGGCATGCACGGGGCCAACCGGCTCGGCGGTAACTCACTCTCCGATCTGATCGTCTTCGGCCGGCGGGCGGGGCTGGCCGCTGCCGAGTACATCAAGAGCCTCAAGGGCACGGTGACGCTCGACAAGGCCGCGGTGACCGAGGCGGTCAGCGAGCTCCTGTCGCCCTTCGGGCGCACGGGCGGCGAGAACGCCTACGCCATCCACGCCGATCTCCAGGAGTGCATGCAGACCCTCGTGGGTATCATCCGCACCGAGGGCGAGCTCCGGAAAGCCCTCGAGGAGATTGCCGTCTTGAAGCAGCGCCTCACCCGAGTCAAGGTGGAGGGCGG
>WNFK01253711.1_pt1 | contig 16458 bp, 15 predicted proteins | sample 5400281 | NCBI WGS metagenome assembly WNFK01 (sample SAMN13153350, study PRJNA577476) | soil metagenome | isolation source: 20 cm soil on Douglas fir-dominated hillslope | place: USA:California | collected 2013-09-17 | reverse complement strand
CCGAAGCCGAGCGCCATGCCGCACAGCGCGAACGTCATCAGCGTGATCGTCATGACGGACACGGCGAACATGAAATCGCTCACCTGGAGCAGCGTGTTCGTCACGCCGACGATGCCGAGTGCCAGGAGTAGCAGCGGCGTCGTGCCCACCCAGAACTTGGCCCACAGCAGGTCGCGAACGGGCATCGGGCTCGAGCGCAGCAGCCAGAGCGTCCGACCCTCGAGGCTCACGCTCGGGAAGATGAAGCGCGCCGCGATGGACGCCAGCACGAACCCAGCGAGGACCAGGTTGAGGAAGGGGATGACGTTGACGAGAAAGAAGGTGATCCCTTCGCCGCGCAGGGGCAGATACTTGATGTTGAACACGTACACCACCACCAGCACGGCCAGCAGGATGAGCTGAGACCACTGAGTGGTGTCGCGGAAGAAGAGCCGGAGCTCCTTCAGCACGAGCTCACGCTTGAGGATGCTGAGCGGCGAGAGCAGACGCTGTCCGACCTGGCGCATGATGCCCGCGCGAACGAACTTCTGCGCGCTCTCCTGCGCCTTGCTGAAGCCGATGCTGTAGAGCTGACGGTGCAGCAGCGCGCCGAGCACGAACGCCGCCGCCGCCGTGCTCCACAGCAGATACACGGACATCCAGTCCGGCCGGTAGTTCAACCACCCCAGTACCGCGCGCTGCACCCACTCGCTCGGCAAGAAGGGCGACGTCGGCGTGCGGAGGATCGCCACGAACTCCACGAGCGACCGGAACCCCTCCGGCCGCGCCAGGCGCTCGGGACGGATGATCCGGAACAGGAGAACGATGCCGCCTGCGGCCAGCACGGCAATGACGCTGAGGATGTCCCTCGTGCGGCGCGCCGGGAACACGTTCACGAGCACGAGCGTGAGGGCGCTGCCGATCACTGCCGGCACCACGAGGAAGGGGATGAAGACCGCGAGCACGATGAGCGGAAACAGCGGCCCGCCGTGATACGCCACCCCGAACGCCGCAAACATCGGGATGGCCATCAGCAGCACCATCCAGCTCGAGTTCACTGCCGTCTCCAGCAGCTTCGCACCATACAGCGTGAGCCAGTCCACCGGCCCCGCGACCAGCAGATCGAGGTCGCGGGCGAGAAAGAAGCTCGACAGCGCCGTGATGATGTTCGAGAGCAGCAGGATCGAGAAGAAACCGACGAGAATGATCCCGAGCAGCTTGCCCGCGAGGAACGGCCCGAGGTCGGGCACGCCGCGGAAGTACACGAGCAGCTTGAACAGCACCGTGTAGATGAAGGACCAGAAGAGCAGGCCCATCACCGCCAGCAGCCCGAAGCGCGCGCCGCGTCCGCGCTCGTTCGACATCGCCCGGGCACGGGCGGTGAGCCATTTCGGTCGCAGCAGGAGCAGCAGGGGCGGATCAGGCCGCAACGCGGCCGGCGATGCCTCAGGCATTCAGGACCTCGACGAGCTCGCGTGCCGCGTTCTCGCCCGTGAGCCGCAGGAAGATCTCCTCGAGACCCAGTCTCCCCGCGTCGGCGCCGCGGCGCAGCTCGTCCATCGTCCCGCAGGCGCGAATCGTTCCCTTGGCGATGATGGCCACGCGGTCGCACAGCGTCTCCGCCACCTCGAGCGTGTGCGTGCTCATCATGATCGTGTGCCCGCGCCGCGTGTACTCGCGGAAGAGATCCTTGAGGATCCGGGCCGCCTTCGGATCGAGTCCCACCATCGGCTCGTCGACGACGATCACCTCGGGGCGGTGCACGAACGCGCTCGAGATGATGAGCTTCTGGCGCATCCCGTGGCTGTAGCTCTCCACCAGCTCGTCCTTCCACTCCTCGAGGTCGAACAGGGCGAGCAGCTCGCGCCCCCGATGCTCCACCTCGGGACCTTCCTGGTCGTACAGCCCCGCCACGAAGCGCAGGAACTCCGCGCCCGTGAGCTTCTCATATATGAAAGGCCGATCGGGGATGAAGCCGAGCCGCATCTTGGCGCCGATCGGGTCGGTCGCGAGGTTCACGCCGGCGATCGAGATCTCCCCGCTGGTAGGGCGCAGGATACCGGCGATCATCCGCAGCGTCGTCGTCTTGCCGGCGCCGTTCGGTCCGAGAAAGCCGAACAGCTCGCCGCGGGGGACCTCGAGATCGATCGCGTCCACGGCAGTGAAGCCGCCGTACTGCTTGGTGAGCCGGCGCAGACTGATCATGCGGAAAGGGCAGGGGCGCGCGAGCGCCTGGTGAGCCTAGTGAGCGGAGATGACGTCGACGTGAAGCGCCCCCATGAGGCGCAGCAGCTCGGCCTGGCGGCCAAGTCCACCGACGGTGAATCGCAGATGGGATGCGTCGGCGGGGAACTGACCGAAGGTCGGGTCCACCGCCACCCACCGCTCTAACCAGACTTCTGGCCACGCGTGGTAGTAAAACTTGCCGTCCAGGTAGGCCAGACCGGCCGCCACCCGGGCCGGGATCCCCGCGGCCCGCGCCAGCGCCACATAGAGCTGGGTGTGCTCGTTGCAGTCACCCACTCGCCTCCGCAGGGTGCCGAGCGCACTCGGCACGCCGACGGTGATTTCCTTGCGCAGCGAGTCGTAAACCCACCGATTGATGCGTTCGGCCACGACGCGCGGATCGGTCTCGGTGCCGCGCAGCCGCAGGGCGAGTGCCCGGATCTCCCCGCTGTTCGACTCCAGCAGCGGCTCCGCATCCGTGAACACCGACATCACCGTCGAGCGCGCACCGTTGGGGAGCGCGTACGCCGCCTTCATCGCCGCGGCGTTCTCGCGCGTGATCGTGAGGGTGTCGCCACTCAACCGCTGCCGATATCCCCTCACCTCGAACCCGTCCAGGTCCACGCCGGTGAGCCGGACCTTCAGCTCTCGGAGGTTCTCCCGCAGCTTCTTGTTCGCGCTGATCGCCGTGGACTCATAGATGTCACGGTCGGCCGTCACCCGCGCGCCGCGCTTCAGTGCGTCCGCTTTCCAGTTCTCGAACGCGACCTCGTACGGCCGCCGCTCGAGAGTGAGGCCCAGCATCTGGTTGACGAGCACGACGCGGCCCTGCTCGTCCACCCAGCCGTTGAACCCCGACGTGCCGCCCGTCGTCCCGGTGGCGGGAGTGTTCAGCTTCCACGCCCGCACCGTATCTGGCCGCGCGCCGAACCAGCGCTTGGCCCCCCGGTCGTAGATGCTGCTGTCCTGCAGCACGAACACGCTCTCGGCCTCCACCGTGATCTGCACGTCGCGCGGCGACATCGACGCGGGGTCGAACACGGGCAGGGTATACGTGGCCCCGGTGTGCGGACGCTGCCCCAGTGCCACGGCGATCGGCAGCAGGGTGGGCAGCAGCACCGGCCCCGTGAGCTTCACGCGCTGGGTATCGGCCGGCTGGCCAGCGATTCCCTTCAGGACAAGCAGCAACAGCGAGTCGCCAACGACGACGCCCGACGCCTTGATCGGCGTGAGGTCGGCGTCGACGTCGAGCGAGAACGACCGGAGACGGAGCGCGCGCGTGAGGCGTACCGAGGTGCGAGCACTGGCGCGGTGAAGCTTGCCGGCGATGGGCAGGTCGGCGACGAGGTAGTCCACCTGGGTGATTCCGCCGTCGGTGGTGTCCACCGTGGACGACGCGAAACCGATCTGCTCGCCGCGCTGGAGGACGGCGTAGAACGTCGCGCTCGGCGTCACGCGCATCCCCGCTTCCGCGAGATGCTCCGCGTGCGGGCGGAAGAGCTCGCGCTGCACGAGGACGCCGAGTCCGGCGATCCACAAGGCGAGAATGCCGAGCGCGATCGTCGCGCGCTTGCCGGGCCGGCGCATCAGACGGCGCACCGGGCGACGGCGTGCTCGAGCGCGCTCGCTTCATCCGGCGTCTCGGCTACGAGGGTGATGTGGCGCGGAAACTCCGAGGTGCGGCGATGGCTCAGCAGCTCCGTCGCCATCAGCTCGGCGCTCATCTCGATCTCGAGGTTCCCCGCGCCCAGCCCGAGTGGTGGAATCGCGACGTCGGCGAGCTGCCATTCGCGCGTGCGCTCGAGTGCGCTGCGGAAGGCGCGGCGGACGCCCTCCGTCGTCACGCGCTCCGTGGGGCTGCTGACGATGGCGTGCACGAGCAGCTCCACCGGGAGCGATCCCGCTCCCGTAACGACGGCCGAGCCGACCGGCAGCGGGGCGTGGTGGCGCCGAGTGTCGCGGTGGCGGGACGGATGATGGCGTGGCCCGAGTAGAACGCGAGGTCTTCGACGCGGACGTCGATCATTTCCGCTGTGCCTCGCGCGCCCGCTGGTACGCGATCGCCGCCTCGTTCGGCCGTCGCATTCGGTCGAGCACGATACCGATCGCCTTCAGGGCGCGATGGTGCCGCGGGTCGAGCGTGGCGGCCGTCTGATAGGCGCTGAGGGCCGACGGGAGGTCGTCGATGCTGTTGTACGCCTCGCCGAGATAGTAGTGCGCGGCGACGCGACCCGGGTCGCTGGCCACCGCCGCGAGCAGCGGCTCCACCGCCTCGCGCCAGCGAGCGCGCTTGCAGAACAGGACGCCGAGCTGGAGCTGGACGTCGGCGCTCGTCGCATCCACGCGGACCGCGCTCCGCAGATCGGCCTCGGCCTGATCGTACCGCCCCTTCGTCGTGAAGAGCAGGGCCCGCTGACAGAGGATCACGACGTCGTCCGGCGCCACGTCCAGCGCGCGGCCGAGCTCCGCGAGCGCGCCCTCGCTGTCGCCGCGCTTCTCGAGCAGCTCGGCCAGGAAGGCGCGGGCGCGCGCGTGCTTCGGCTCGCGTGCGATCAGGGCGCGCAGCGTCGTGATCGCCGCGGCCGTTTCGCTGGCGGCGGCGAAGTCGCGCGCCTGCTGTAGCGCGTCGGGGCCGCGCTCGGGCACCCGCTCGTCGGCGGCGCGGAGCGGCAGCTCGAGCTCGGGTGCCCCACCGGACGTGGCCGGAGTGGGCGAGGACTCGGACTTCGGGTCGGTCGATTCGGAATGCGGCATGCTGCGATTCATCTCCGACGTGTGACTCAGGCGAGCGAGAGAGTGGTCTCGCCGTTGATCCATTCCAGGTACTTCGCGTTCCCCGCCGTCACCGGCAGCGCTAGCAACTCCGGGACCTTGTACGGGTGGAGCTCGTCGAAGGCGAGCTTGAGCGTCTCGAGTCGAGCCGAGCGGGTCTTGAGCAGCACGATCACTTCCTGCTCGTCGGCGATCTTTCCCTGCCAGCGATAGAGCGACCGTGCTCCCGGAAGGACCGAGCCACAGGCGATGAGCCGCCGCTCGAGCAGGGTCTGCACGAGCTTCACCGCCTCGTCGGTGGAGGCGAGCGTCGTCATGACCACGATGGCATCGGTGTGCGGCATCTCTGGCGGGCGCGGGCGAGGAGGCGCGGCCGCATCAGGCGGGCCGTGGCGCGTAATCTAACGACGCGGTAGCTCGACTTGTCTCCCCCCGGTCCTGAGGCGAAATTACCCGGGTTATGGCAGAAGACGCATTGATCGTCCGCGGCGCGCGCGAACACAACCTGCGCAACGTCGACGTGACCATCCCCCGCGACCGGCTGACGGTCATCACGGGGCTGTCGGGCTCGGGTAAGTCCTCGCTCGCCTTCGATACGATCTACGCCGAAGGACAGCGGCGCTACGTCGAGTCGCTCTCGGCCTATGCGCGTCAGTTCCTCGGCCTCATGGAGAAGCCCGACGTCGACGCCATCGAGGGTCTGTCGCCGGCAATCTCGATCGAGCAGAAGACGGCCGGCCACAATCCGCGCTCCACGGTGGGGACCGTCACGGAGATCTACGACTATCTCCGCCTCCTGTACGCGCGAGCCGGAACGCCGCATTGCCCCACCTGCGGCCGTCCGGTCCAGCGGCAGAGCCCGGCGCAGATCGCCGAAACCGTCCTCGCCTGGAAGCCGAACACGAAGATCGAGATCCGCGCGCCGCTCGTACAGGGGCGCAAGGGCGAGTTCCGCGAGCTGTTCGAGTCCGTGCGCAAGCAGGGCTTCATTCGCGCCTATGTGGACGGCGCGCTCATCGAGGTCGCCGACCCGCCGAAGCTCAACCGCCGGCAGAACCACAGCATCTCCGTCGTCGTCGACCGCCTCGCGGTGCGGAGCGACGATCGCGGGCGTCTCACCGACTCCATCGAGACGGCGCTCAAGCTGGCGGAAGGGCTCGTCGAGGTGTTCAACGCAGACACGGACGCCGTCGAGACGTTTTCCGAGAAGTACGGCTGCCCCACGTGCGGCATCTCGATGCCGGAGCTGGAGCCGCGGCACTTCTCGTTCAATTCGCCGTTCGGCGCCTGCACCACGTGCGGTGGCCTCGGGACGCGCCGCCGCGTGAGCGAGGAGCTGGTGCTCGGGGATCCGCGCATCTCCATTCTCGAGGGGGTCGTGCTGCCATGGGGCGAGCCGACCGGCTACCTCCGCAAGGTCGTCCTCCCCACGCTCGCGCGGCAGTTCAAGTTCGATCTCAACAGCCCGTGGGGCGAGCTGCCCGAGTCGGTGCGCCACCTCCTGCTTCACGGAGACGGCAGCAACGGCGGCGTGAGGAAGAAGAAGAGCGCCGACGGCGCGTGGGAAGGGATCATCGCGAACGTCGAGCGGCGGTACGAGGAGAGCGACTCCGACATGGTGCGGGTCGAGCTCGAGGCGTACATGCTGGCCGTGCCCTGCTCGGAATGCCAGGGGCAGCGCCTCAAGCCGGAGTCGCTGGCCGTGACGATCGACGGCCGCAACATCGGCGCCGTCGTCGACATGGCGATCACCGAGTCGCTCGCCTTCTTCGAGAGCATTCCCGTGCGCGGCGAGGGGCGGCTGAACGGCCTGGATGCGGAGATCGCCGGCCCGATCCTGAAGGAAGTGCGCGAGCGGCTGCGCTTCCTCGTCGACGTCGGGCTCGATTATCTCACGCTCGGCCGCAGCGCGGAATCGCTGTCCGGCGGCGAAGCGCAGCGCATTCGTCTGGCCACGCAGATCGGCTCGCGCCTCGTCGGCGTGCTCTACATCCTCGACGAGCCGTCCATCGGCCTGCACCAGCGCGACAACTCGCGCCTGCTCGCCACGCTCGAACAGCTGCGCGACCTCGGCAACACCGTCATCGTCGTCGAGCACGACGAGGAGACGATGCGCGCCGCCGACTACGTGATCGACATGGGACCCGGCGCCGGCAAGCACGGCGGCGAGGTCATCGCGTCGGGCACGGTGGAGGAGATCATCCGCAACCCGCGCTCGCTCACCGGCAAGTATCTCAGCGGCGAGAGCGAGATCGCCGTGCCGGCCACGCGCCGGCAGCCGGACCCCAAGAAGGCGATCCGCATCCAGAACGCGCGCGAGCACAACCTGCGCAACGTGAACGCGGAGATCCCGCTCGGCCTCTTCGTCGCGGTCACGGGCGTGTCGGGCTCCGGCAAGTCGACGCTGATCGAGGACATCCTGCACCAGTCGCTGGCGCGGCATTTCTACCGCGCGCGCGTCATTCCCGGCGCCCACGATCGCATCACCGGCCTCGAGCACATCGACAAGGTGATCGACATCGACCAGAGCCCGATCGGACGCACCCCGCGCTCGAATCCGGCGACGTACACCGGCCTGTTCACGCCCATCCGCGAGCTGTTCGCCGAGCTGCCCGAGGCGAAGATCCGCGGCTATGGGCCGGGTCGCTTCTCCTTCAACGTGAAGGGGGGGCGCTGCGAGGCGTGCCAGGGCGACGGGCTGGTGAAGATCGAGATGCACTTCCTGCCGGACGTCTACGTGCCGTGCGAGGTGTGCAAGGGCAAGCGCTACAACCGCGAGACGCTCGAGGTCCGCTTCCGCGGACAGAGCATCGCCGATGTGCTCGACATGACCGTCGAGGACGCGCTGGGCTTCTTCGAGAACCAGCCACGCGTGCGGCAGAAGCTCGAGACGCTGAACGACGTCGGGCTGGGCTACATCCATCTTGGCCAGAGCGCGACCACCCTCTCGGGCGGCGAAGCGCAGCGCATCAAGCTCGCGACCGAGCTGTCGAAGCGCGACACCGGCCGCACCTTCTACATCCTCGACGAACCGACGACCGGTCTCCACTTCGAGGACGTACGTGTGCTGCTCCACGTGCTGCACCGTCTCGTGGACCGCGGCAACACCGTGCTGGTGATCGAGCACAACCTGGACGTCATCAAGACGGCGGACTGGATCATCGACCTCGGTCCGGAAGGCGGCACCCGCGGCGGAACGATCGTCGCCTCGGGCACCCCCGAGGACGTCGTTCGCGTGGACGCGAGCTTCACCGGCCACTACCTGAAGCCGATGCTGAACAAGAAGCCGGAGCAGCGTAGAAAGGCGGGCTGAGCGAGACGTTCGCAGACGGAGTGTCCGACCGTTCACCGTTCCCCCTTCACGCTTCATGGTATCGCTCCTCGACATCATCGGTCCGGTCATGGTCGGCCCCTCGTCGTCGCATACGGCGGGGGCCTGCCGCATCGGACTGCTCGCGCGGTGCCTCGTCGGCGGGACGCCGCAGCGGGCGCGCGNNNCAAGGCGATCGTCGGTGGCCTGATGGGCTTCCGCCCGGACGACGAACGCCTGCGCACGGCGCTCGAGATTGCCGAGCGCGAAGGGCTCGACTACCGGTTCGAGAAGACCACCCTCGCCGACGACGCGCACCCGAACACGGTGCGCCTCACGCTCGAGCGTGGCGACCGCCACGCCGTGATGACGGGATCGTCGCTCGGCGCGGGCCGCGTGCTCGTCACCGAGATCGACGGCTATCCCGTGGAGGTCACGGGGAACTACCACACGATCGTCCTCGTTGCCGAGGACGTGAAGGGCTCCGTGGCACGCATCGCCACGATCCTGGCCGAGCACAACCTCAACATCGCCACGCTGCGGCTCACCCGGAAAGCGCGTGGCGGCGACGCGTTCATGGTCATCGAGATCGACGACGTGCCGACCGAGGAGGTTCGTGACGAGATCCGCGGCCTGCCGTGGGTGCGCTGGGCCTTCCGACTCGACAAGGTGAGCGCGTAAGGCCCTTCGCGACGAGCACGGCACTCTCACCTGTCGAGGTGGCCCGGGCGCGCGGGGCGCCTCCATATCTTTCGCCCGACGCGCCGATATCTTCAGGCATGTATAAGTCGCTCGCCGAAGCCATTCGCGATGCCGAGCAGCAAGGGATTTCCCTCGCGCGCCTGGCGCTGGAGACTGAGGCCCGCGATCAGGGCCGCACGGTGGAGGACATCCGCGCCGCGCTCAAGCGGGCGCTCGATGTCATGCGCAGTGCCGTGGGGCAGGGGATGACTGGCGACCTCTACTCCGCCTCTGGCCTGGTAGGCGGCGACGCGGCCAAGCTGCGCACCGGCCCGGCGGGACCGCTCGCCGGCACTCCCTTCCGCGACATCCTGGCCCGTGCGCTGGCCGTGCAGGAAGTGAACGCGGCGATGGGAGTGATCGTCGCCGCGCCCACCGCCGGGGGCGCCGGGGTGCTTCCCGCCGTGCTCACCGGGCTCGCCGAGGCGCGACAGATCGACGACGACGCGGTGGTGAGCGCGCTGGCGGTCGCAGGCCTCATCGGAGCCGTGATCGCGGAGCGCGCGTCCCTGTCGGGCGCCGAGGGCGGATGCCAGGCGGAGACGGGTTCAGCGGCCGCGATGGCCGCCGGCGCCGCCACGGAGATGCTCGGCGGCACGCCGGCGCAGGTCGGCCACGCCACCGCGCTGGCCATGCAGGGGACCCTTGGTCTCGTGTGCGACCCCCTGGGCGGGCTCGTCGAGCTGCCCTGCGTGTTCCGTAACGCCACGGGGTCGGCCATCGCGCTGACGGGGATCGAGCTCGCGATGGCCGGGGTCGAGTTCAAGATCCCGGTGGACGAGGTGATCGACGTGATGGGGCAGATCGGCAGGGAGATGGACGTGCGCTACCGGGAAACGGCGGGCGGCGGCCTGGCCGCGACGCCCACCGGCCGGCGGCTGGCCAAGGAACGTCTGGTTCAGATCAAGCGGGCATAGCGCGGGCCGATTCGCAGCAAGGCCACGGCAGTACGCGGGTATACCAGTACCAGGTACTTGGACTGGCATACTGCCCCCATGAATGCACGGAGGTCACCTGGCGGCGACCGACTCGCCAACAGCCCTCCGCATTCGTGGGGCGTACGGCGCGACGTGAGGCGCAGCGCGTGCGGCGTACGGCGCGGAATTCGGAAGCGGTCGTGTGGTGGGTGAGGGCGGATGGTGTCAACCCGACAACCACTGTGGAACGCGGGCTCTGCGGTACGAAGTACGAAGTACGCGAGCACCGAGTGCTGGTCCACCGAGTGCTGGGACGGGCGTACAGCCCAGGAATGCACGGCGACCTGCTAACCGCGACCGACTCTCCAAAGGGGACCCCGCATTCATGGGGCGTGAATGCAAGTCTCAGTACCAAGTACCTGTACTACCCGCGTACTGCAGTGGCTGTCCCAACGCCCCCGCGTACTGCCGTGGCTGTCCCAACGCCCCCGCGTACTGCAGTGGCTGTCGCTCGCGGATGGTGCGCCGTGCAAGCCGTGGGATGAGCAGTCGCCCTGGAGTTGTTGCGAATGGCAGGGGAGCACATGAGCGGTCGCCCCGGAGTTGTTGCGAGTGCGACGGGGTATGTGAGCGGTCGGTCCCGGCGAGGTGCCGAATGCGTCGAGGAATGTGTTCGAGTCGCACCCGGCGAGGTGCGAATGCGTTCGGAGAGGTGTGGTGTCGCACCCGGCTTGGTGCGAATGGCTTCGGTGTATGTGTCGGGTCGCGCCGGGCACGTGGTGAATGCGTGGGGAGTGTTGTCGAGTCGCGCCAGGCACGGGGCGACTGCGACGGGAGCGATGACGAGTCGCGGCCGGCAAGGTGCGAGTGCCTTCGGGTAGGTGTCGAGTTGCGCGCCGCGGGTTGCGAGTGCGTTGGGTTCTGTGTCGTGCCGCGTCCGGCAAGGTGCGCATTGTGAAGGGCTGCGGTGGCTGATCCTTCGCACGATCGGTGAATCCGCTCGGAGCGCCGTACAATCCGCTCGGAGCACCGTACAATCCGCTCGGAGCACCGTGCAATCCGCTCGGACCTCGGTGCAATCCGGACCTCGGTGCAATCCGCTCGGACCGCGGTACAATCCGCTCGGACATCGCGATTACCGGTACAGTCGTGTCGATTGCCCGGTACGGTGCGCTCGAGCGACCCGTCTCGTTCTTTCGGCGCCCCGTACAACGCTCTCCGCCCCTCGCACAGAGCCCGGGGTGACGCGTGCAAAGCGCGCGGCGACCCAGACGGTGCGCCAGGCGGTCAGTACGGTGGGCCCGGACGACCGGTCTCGTGCACTCGGCGCCTCGTACCGTAACTCCTGCCCCCTATTGTTCAACCGGCTTTTTTCGAGGTCGAAAGTCACGAGCCTGCCGGTCTCCTGCCAGCCGCGTGCCGGTCCCGTGCCGCCCGAAGCCGCGCGGCGCCGACTCTCCAAAGGCGACCCCACATTCATGGGGCCTGAATGCCAGTCCAAGTACTCGGTACCTGTACTACCCGCGTACTGCAGTGGCTGTCCCCCAGGGTAGGTTCCGCCGGACAACGACAAGCTTCCCCGCCGAGCCGCGCACCCCTAGCTTGAACAATCGCCGCGCGTCGCTGAAACGAGCTCACGAAAGACGACATCGAGAGCTTTCTCGTTCGACTCGCCGCAACCGGCGCGACCTATTCCGAGGTCGAGCCGGGCTTCTGGATCGTGCGCCCGAATGCGGAAAGCGACCTCTCGATCGCCGTGAACTTCTCGCCGCCCGTCCTGCTGCTGCGCGTCGACGTGATGACGCTGCCGAAGAACGGCGCGCAGACTGCCACACTCACGCGCCGACTCCTCGAGCTCAACGCGACCGACCTGCTGCACGGGTCGTACGGCCTGCAGGATGAGCAGATCGTGCTCACCGAGGCCCTCGAGCTTTCGGCGCTCGACTTTGAAGAATTCCTCGCGAGCTACGAGAGCATGACCCTCGCGCTCGCGTCGCACCTGCGCGAGCTCGGCTCGTACCGCGAGGCACGCTGAATCCCATGGGCATCTTCGATCGACTCTCCCAACTCCTGCGCTCCAACATCAACGATCTCATCTCGCGGTCCGAGGACCCCGAGAAGATGTTGACGCAGATCCTCGTCGACATGCGCGGCCAGCTCGTCAAGGCCAAGCAGCAGGTCGCCTCGGCGATCGCCGACGAGAAGCGCCTGCGCGATCAGGCCGACACCGAGTACAAACAGGCCCAGGACTGGGAGCGGCGCGCCATGCTCGCCGTCCAGGAAGGGCGCGACGACATGGCCAAGCAGGCGCTCGTGCGGCACGGCGAGCACCTCAACAACGGCGCGCAGCTCGAGCAGACCTGGGAGACGCACCGCCTGGAGACGGAGAAGCTCAAGAACTCCCTGCGCGACCTGAACGACAAGATCGAGGAGGCGAAGCGCAAGAAGAACCTGCTCGTCGCCCGGCAGCGCCGCGCCCAGGCCCAGCAGCGCATCGCCGAAACGATGTCGTCGCTGTCCGAGAAGAGCGCCTTCGAGGCGTTCGCCCGGATGGAGGAGCGCATCGAGACCAACGAGCGCCAGCTCAAGGCATCCGCCGAGCTCGAGGAGGAGTTCACCGGCGACACGCTCCAGCGCGACTTCAAGATGCTGGAGAAGGGCGCCGTCTCCGTCTCGGTGGACACCCAGCTCCTCGCCCTCAAGCAGAAGATGGGGATGCTGCCCGCCGGCGGCACGACGACCAACAAGGCGCTGGGCACCGGCAAGCGGGATGAGGAGACAGTCGCCGCCGAGGTCGAGCATCCCGGCGACGAGAAGAAACGGTGAGCGGTCAGGCACCGAAGAAGTTCAAGTTCGCGCCGCTCCTCACGGCGACCGTCTTCACCTTCCTCCTCATCTGGCTTACCGGCCGGGTGGCGGAGGTGTTCATCCTCCTGTTTCTCGGCATCCTGATCTCGCTGTATCTGGGTGCCCTGTCCGACGCGCTGCACCGGCACGCGCGCATCCCCGACCGGCTCGCGTTCATCCTCGCCATCGTCCTCACCTTCGGCGGCGTGGCGCTGCTGTTCTGGGTCCTCGTCCCCCCGCTCATCGCGCAGACGCAGGAGCTCATCAAGGTGCTCCCGGCGTACATCGGCGGCTGGGAGGCGGCGATTGACCGCACGGCGGCCAAGGTGCCGGCGCTCCGGTCCGTCTACACGCCCGGCGAGCATCGCATCCTGCTCGCCGTGTACGAGCAGGTGTCGGGGCAGTTCAGCAACGTCGTGCCGAAGGTGCTGAGCCTCGCGAACGTGCTCGTGAGCCTGTTCTCGGTCATCGTGATGGCGCTGTATCTGGCGCTGCATCCCGCGTTGTACCGCGAATGGCTGATCGCGCTCTTCCCGCCCATCCACCGGGACCTCGTGCGCGACGTGCTGTCCGATTGCGCGAGCTCCCTGCGCGCCTACATCGTGGGGCTGCTGCTCACGATGACCTTTCTTGGCAGCCTCACGGCGGTCGGCCTGTACCTGCTCGGCGTGCCGTACTACGTCACGTTCGGCGTGTTCACCGGGCTGGCGACGATCGTCCCCTTCTTCGGGACGCTGCTCGCGACGACGCTGCCCGCTCTGTTCGTCCTCACGGGACCGAACGGCGGCCAGGCCGCGCTGTGGGTCATCGGCCTCGGCATCGTCGTCCACCTCATCGAGGGCAACATCGTCTCGCCGTACATCTCGGCCCCCTCGGGCTCCTCGTGGCCGTGCCCGCGCTGGCGGTGATCATGGTCATCGTGCGCCGCATCCTGCTGACGCGCATCTACGAGGGGCAGGGGTTCCGCCGCACGACGCGCGAGCGTCCGCTGCTGCTACGGCTGCCCGCGTCGGAGGGCGGCGTGCTCGTACCCACGGGGTTCGTGGACGTGATCTCGCTGATCGAGCGTCGCACCATCGCTGCACCGGTTTAAATTGCGCGGCGACCACTGCTCCATCGCTCCACCTCCCCGATCATCGTCCGCCCCGACCGCCGCATGCCGCGCGCCCCGCGCTATCTGATCCTGGCCGACAACCACTTCGGCCCTGAGACTTCCAAGACCGCCAACGCCTGCATCCGGTACACCCCGGACCACGTCGTCGGCGTGATCGACGCGACCAAGGCGGGTCGCAGCGCGCAGCAGGTGCTCGGCTTCGGCGGGGACATTCCCATCGTCGCCACGCTGGACGAGGGGCTCGCCCTCGGGCCGACCGCCCTCCTCATCGGCATCGCGCCGGCCGGTGGCCAGGTGCCGCCCGAGTGGGTGCGGCTCATCGGCCGCGCGATCGAGCACAAGCTCGGCGACATCCGCGAGCTGGCCGATGCCGCCCGGAAGCACGGCGTGACGATCCACGACCTGCGCCGTCCCCCCGCCAAGCTTCCCGTCGCCAACGGGCGCGTGCGCAACATCGACGCGACCGTCGTGCTCACCGTGGGCACCGACTGCAACATCGGGAAGATGACGACGCAGCTCCAGCTCCTGGGCAGGCTGCGGGACAAGGGGATCCGCACCAGCTTTGCCGCCACGGGGCAGACGGGCATCCTCATCGAGGGACGCGGCATCGGCGTCGACGCCGTGGTGGCCGACTTCATCGGCGGCGCGGCCGAGTCGCTCGTGCTGGAATGCGCGAAGGACTCCGACCTCGTGCTCGTGGAGGGCCAGGGGTCGATCATCCACCCGAGCTACTCGGGCGTGACGTACGGGCTGCTCCACGGCTCGCTTCCGCACGCGCAGGTGATGTGCGCGCAGCCCTCGCGCAAGGCGATCAATCGCTGCGAGTGGGTGAAGATCCCGCCGCTGGTGGATTTCATCCGCCTGAGCGAGGCGGCGGCCGCGCCGCTGCGCCCCGCGCCCGTGATCGCTGTGGCGCTCAACACGTACGACCTGAGCGAGGACGACGCGCTGAAGGCGATCGAGACGGTGCAGCGCGAGACGGGGCTGCCGACGACTGATACGGTGCGCTTCGATCCGGCGCCGGTGGTCGAGGCGATCGCCCGCTTTCATCAGACGCGGGTCAGGTAAGCCGGGTTCCGGGTTTCGGGTTGCGCGTAACTCGCAACTCGCAACTCGCAACTGTCCCAGCGTCCGTTCTATCCGTGCTGCCGCACGACGATCACACTCGCGCGGTCGCACGGTGCCAGTGTGGCGCATGGCTGCCGTGCTCGAAGTCCGCGGACTCTGGAAGTGCTACGCCGTCGGCGTGCGCGGCTGCTCGGCGCGGGTGTCCGTGCTGCGCGGGGTGAGCTTCCGCGTCGAGCACGGCGAGCGCGTGGGCATCCTCGGTGGGCGCGGCGCCGGCAAGACGACGCTGCTCCATTGCATCGCCGGATTGCGGCGTCCCGACGCGGGGGCGATACGCACCGCGGATCCGTCGGCCGGCCCAGTGCTCCTCCTCGACGCGGACCTCATGCGCCGCCTCCCGCCTCCCCAACCACCGCCGGCCGCGATGCTCGTCTTCGCGCGCGAGCTCTCGGAGCTGCGCGGACGCGTGGAGCGGGTGCTCGTCCTGCGCGATGGACGCGTCGAACCGCTGGACGCGCGCGTCAACGCGAGACGCGTCGCCGAAGCGTCCGGTCGACGTTGACGCAGAGCCGTGAAGGACTCGTACGTGCAGGTCCTTCGCTGCGCTCAGGACGACAAGGCGGTGCAGGTCCTTCGCTGCGCTCAGGACGACAATGGCTCGGTTGACCGTGCGCCCAATGGCCACGTAGCTTGCCGCGATGCTACTCGCGCTCATTCAGACGAAGACGGTCAAGCAGCTGGAGGCGTCCCGACCGCGCAGCATCGCTGAATGGCGGGAGTACGGTCTCGACTACGCGCTCGACAAGGGGATCGACATCGGCGGCGTGCTCGTCTCCGTGCTGGTGGCCTGGCTGCTCATCCGGCTCATCGCGCGCCGGATCGAGAAGTGGGGCGGCGACCACGGACGGGCTGCACAGCGCGAGCGAGCAGCGCGCGCGCACGGCCGCGAAGCTCGTGCGCAGTCTGGGGCGCGCCATCCTGACCGTGGTCGGCACCCTGATGGTCCTCAACCAGCTCGACTTCGACATCTCGCCGCTGCTGGCGAGCGCCGGCGTCGTCGGCCTGGCCATCTCGTTCGGGTCGCAGAGCCTGGTGCGCGACTACGTGACCGGCTTCTTCCTCCAGCTCGAGCACCAGTTCGCACTGGGCGATGTCATTCGCATCGGCGCCGTGGAGGGCACGGTGGAGAACATCACGCTGCGCCTCGTCTACCTGCGGGACGGCACGGGCGCGCTGCACATCATCCCGAACGGTCAGATCGCGCAGGTCACCAACCTCACCCGCTCCTGGGGGCGAGTCACCGTCGACGTCGACGTGTCGTGGCGTGACAGCGACCGGGCACTCGGCGCGGTGCAGAGGGCGGCCGAGTCACTGGGGGCGGATCCGGCGTGGGCGGACGCGCTGCTCGACCCACCGCGGGTGATGGGGTTCGAGAAGCTGGGGGTGGGCACGGTCACCTTACGCACCGTCGCCCGCGTCGACCC
>WNFK01151214.1_pt1 | contig 16462 bp, 17 predicted proteins | sample 5400281 | NCBI WGS metagenome assembly WNFK01 (sample SAMN13153350, study PRJNA577476) | soil metagenome | isolation source: 20 cm soil on Douglas fir-dominated hillslope | place: USA:California | collected 2013-09-17 | reverse complement strand
GATGATCCCCGCCAGCCCGACGTAGACGATGTCGTGCCCCGCTCGATCGCGCCACGGCCCGCTCTGCCCGTATCCGGAGATGCGGCAGACCACCAGGCGCCCCGGATCGGCGATCAGGTCCGAGAACCCGAGACGCTCCAGTACTCCCGGACGGAAGCTCTCGATGAGCACGTCCGCATGCGCAGAGAGCGTCCGGAGCTGCGCGACGCCCTCCGCCGTCTTCAGATCGAGAACGACGGATCTCTTCCCCCGGTTCAGCGCGGCGAACATCCCCGGCGAGATCTCGCGCAGGTAGTCGCCTGGATCGGGGTCCTCGACCTTGACGACGTCCGCGCCGAGGTCGCTGAGGACGAGCGAGGCGTACGGTCCCGGAAAGAGCCGGGACAGATCGAGCACGCGAACGCCGTCGAGCGGCTTACCCAATCACCTTCTGCAGCTTCATGGCGAGGCCCATGTCCCCCTTGATCTTCAGCTTCCCGCTCATGAACGCCATCTGCGGGTTCATCTTCCCGGAGACGATGTTCATGAAATCCGCCGCCGCGCAGGTCACCGTGCACTTCGCGGTCCCGGTCGAGCCGGCCTGGACCGTCCCGGGCTCCTTGGTCAGATCCACCGTCCAGACGCCGCCGTTGTCACCCGTGATGTTGAACTCGTAGATCGAGTTCACCGCCTTCGAGGTCTCGGGCTTGTCCTTCAGCTTCTGCACGATCTTCTCCTCGAAGTACGACTTCGGGGTCGAGTAGTCCGGCATCTGGGCTCCGACAGAAGGAAACTGAATGGTCATTCATTCAGCGGGCGCGGAATCTAGCGGCGGGCCCTCGGACTGTCAACGCGCTCGCCCGGGCGCTCCCCCGCATCGGGCACGAACGGGCCCGGCCCCAGCACCTGGGCGCCGGTCATCTCGATCACCCAGCGGGCGTTGGTCGCGACGGACGGGTCGTCCTCCGGCACCGTCCGGTTCAGCACCACCGCGGCGATCGGCAGCCCCCGCCTCTCCAGGGCCTCGACGCTCAGGGCGCAGTGATTCAGCGTCCCCAGGCCCGCCCGCGCCACCAGCACTACCGGAAGCTGGAGGCGGTCCGCGAGGTCCAGGTTGGTGACGATCGTCCGCGCCGGAGCGCGGTCGGCCGGATCGGCCTGATCGAGCGAGAGTTGCTCGCGCGTGAGCGGGACCAACAAGCCTCCCGCCGGCTCGACCACGATGGGCGTGCGCGCCCGGGCGACGATCTGCTCGATGCGCAGCAGATCGACGTGCGCCCCCTCCGCTTCCGCGGCCACCAGGGGCGCCGCCGGCAAACGGAATCGATAGGGGCAGACATCGTCGAGAGGCTGCGAGCTGCCGCAGGCCGCGCGCAGGGCGAGCGCGTCGAGAGGACGCTCGGGATCGCACCCGGTTTCCACCGGCTTGAGCGCGACCGGCTGCAGCCCCTTGCGGGCCAGCGAAAAACAGATCGCGCGGGCGATCTCCGTCTTCCCGACACCGGTGTCGGTGCCGGCGACGAAGAACCCTTTCACTCGGTCGCCTCGCGGATCGACTCGCGCACGCCTTCCACCAGGAAGTCCACCTCCTGGGGCTTGATGGCCAGCGGCGGCATCAGCACCACCACGTTCCCCAGCGGCCGCAGCATGATCTCGTGCTTGCGGGCCGCCAGGGCCACCTTGTGCCCGATGCGGTCGGCGTAGGGGAACTCCTCCTTGGTCTTGCGGTCCTTGACCAGCTCGATGCCGATCATCAGCCCGCGCTGGCGCAGGTCGCCGACGTGGCGCAGCTCGGCCACCGGAGCCAGCCCTTCCGCCAGCCGCTCACCCATCGCGCGCGCGTGATCGAGCGTCAGGTCCTCGTCGAACAGCCGCAGCGAGGCGAGCGCCGCCGCGCAGGCCAGCGGATTGCCGACGGCGTCCGTCGTCAGCGTCGCCGCGAGCGGCAAGTCTCCGCCACTCAGCCCCTTCGCCAGGCAGAGGAAATCCGGCACCACCTCCTCCTGCTCGCAGGCGAAGAGCGTCCCGGTCCGGCCGAACCCCGTCGCCACTTCGTCGCAGATGAGCAGGACGCCGTTCTCCTTGCAGGAGCGGGCGATGCGCTTCAAGTAGCCGGGCGGGTGCGTGATCATTCCCGCCGCGCCCATGACCAGCGGCTCGATCACCACCGCGGCGATCTCATCGCGGCGGCCGTGGATCATCGACTCTGCCGCCACCGCCGCCGATTCCAGGCAGTGCTTGGGGCCCGTCGGCCAGCGGTAGGCGTACGGGGCTGGGATCCGCAGACACTCGAACAGCAAGGGCTTGAAAATCTCGTGGAACAGATCGACCCCGCCGACGCTCACCGAGCCCAGTGTGTCGCCGTGATACCCCTCGGCCAGCGCGACGAACTTCCGCTTCTGCGGTGTACCGCGCTGCTTCCAATGCTGGAATGCCATCTTCAGCGCCACTTCCACCGCCGTGCTGCCGCTGTCCGAGTAGAAGACCTTGGTGAGCCCCTGCTCGCCCGGCGCCAGCCCCTGGCGAGGCGCGCGCGCCACCAACTCCGCGGCGAGCTCGATCGAGGGCGGCGAGGCAAGCCCGAGCAGCGTGGTGTGCGCCACGCGCTCGAGCTGCAGGCGGATGGCGCTGTCGATCTCCGGCCGATGGTGCCCGTGGACGTTGACCCAGAGCGAGGAGACGGCGTCGAGGTACTTGCGCCCGCGCGTGTCGAAGAGCCACGAGCCGCTGGCGTGATCGATGATCACCGACTCGTCGCCGGGCAGCGGCTCGAGCCAGGTCTGCATCTGGGTGAACGGATGCCAGACGTGCGCGCGGTCCAGGGCGACGAGCCGCTGATGGCGCTGCTCGGCGTCTTCTACAGCCTTGGGGATGTCCTTCATCGAACGCGTTTTAACACGCGCGGAGGGCAGCCAGCGCGGCCTCGATGTGCGCTTCGGTGTGCGCGGAAGTCAGCGCGAATCGGATGCGGCTGGTCCCGGGCGGAACGGTGGGCGGACGGATGGCCTTGGCCAGGATTCCCTGCTCGCGCAGCCGAGCGGCGGCCGCCACAGCGCGGTCGGGAGCGCCGAACACGAGCGAGAAGATCGGCGAGTCCTCGTGCGCGGAGATTCCGGCGGCGCGGAGCCCGTCCGCGAATCGGTGCACGTTGCTCCAGAGGCGCGACCGCCTCTCGTCCCCTTCCGGGCCGGAGAGGATGCGGAGCGACTCGAGCACGGCGCAGGCCAGCGCCGGTGGCAATGCCGTCGAGAAGATCAGCGGGCGGGCGCGGTTCAACAGGAGATCGCAGACGGCGCGGGAGGAGGCCGCGTAGGCGCCAGCCACGCCGAACGCCTTGGACAGCGTGCCCATGCGCAGGTCCGCAGCGACGTCCAGCTCCGCGGCGAGGCCCGCACCGCGCGGACCGATCACTCCGGTCGCGTGCGCCTCGTCTACGACCAGCATCGCCCCGGATGCCGCGCACAGCCCGGCCAGCGCGCGAAGAGGAGCGCGGTCGCCGTCCATCGAGAACACCGAGTCCGTCACCACCAGCTTGCGGCGCGCGGGAGACTTCAGCAGGCGCTCGACCGCCGACAGTTCCCCGTGCGGGTACACCTCGACGCGGGCGCGGGAGAGGCGGCAGCCGTCGATGATCGAGGCATGGTTGAGCGCGTCGGAGAGGATCAGGTCCTCGGGTCCGACGAGCGATGGCAGGATCCCGCAGTTGGCTGCGTAGCCGCTGCCGAACAGGAGCGCGGACTCGCTCCCTTCGAAGCGCGCCAGCTCCTGCTCGAGCTTTTGCTGAGGCAAGAAGTCCCCGCAGACTAGCCGGCTCGCTCCCGCTCCGGAGCCCCAGGCGCGCGCCCCCTCCGCCAGCGCCCGCGCGATGCGGGCATCCGCCGCCAGGCCCAGGTAGTCGTTGGAGCTGAAGTTGATCAGCCGTTCGCCCGGGCGCAGCTCGACCTCCGCTCCGGGGGGGCTCCGCAGCGGCTCGAGCGCCCGCAACAGCCCGCGCGCCCGCAAGGACTCGAGCTCGCTCCGCGCGATGTCGTCTGCGCCAGGCATGTGCCGGAACCCTAGGGACCGGGCCTGGCGATGTCAAAGCTCGGACCCTACCTCCGCATTGCGTCGGAAGGGCTGACCTGCACGCCTCCGGAGAAGAACTCCGCGGTCCCGCCGATCAGGTGCGTGACCCGCTCGCGCAGCGGCAGGTTCTCGAACTCCTTGCGGCTGAGCTGTAGCGTCTTTCCGGCGGCGTCGCGCAGCACGACGCGGTCATAGCCGACGCTGTCCTGCCGCTGGGTGGTTCTCGCCTGCTGGTTCTGGGTCGCCATGGCAGCCTCTACCTGCGGACGCGGTCCGCAGCCTCGCGGTCGACGACCGAAGACTTGCGCCACTGGTTCTCGGAGATCGCCTCGAGCTCGGCCCCGCGCTCTGCCATCTCCTTCATGTCCCGAAGGCCCCTGCGGCAGGACATGATCAGGAAGACCACGATGAAGACGACCCAGCCGGCATGCTCGAGGAACCGCCACCACTCCGGATTGGTGATCCCGTACACCGATTCCGGCCAGAGGATCCCGCGCATGAAGTGATCGGCGGCGACCACCAACGTGCCGGTGATCAAGACCGGCCAGTCCCGGTAGAAGGCGAGGAAGGCCAGCGAGCCAAAGACGTGGAAGTGCGTCTCGATCCGCCCGCCGGTGAGGTGGATGAGGAGCGCGGACCAGAACATCTGCGCGGCCGCGATCACGTGGCGGGTGAGCAGAGCGCCTGGCCGCAGCAGCGACAGCGCCACCGGGAAGGCGGTGATGGCGCCGCCGAGGAAGATCGCCGCCCACACGTGCACGTGGACCGTCTTCTCCTTGCCTTGCCAGGCGTGGGGCGAGACGGTCAGCGCCAGGAAGATGGCGAAAAGCCACTGGCCAATGAGCAGCCAGACGAACATGCGATCCGTGGTGCGGAGGATCTCCTCGCGATGCGCGTCGAACCGCGCGTCGGCGCGGCGCACCACCGCTTCCGTGGCGGCCGCGATGCTATCGATCGACTGGACTGACACGCTCATCTGCTTCTCCCGTTCTGAAGTCCTTGGCCGTTTGCCTGCGCCAGCTGGACCGGTTCCGATCCGTCCAGCGCGCAGCCGAACACCGGGGCGTCGGCTCGATCGGCCCGCGCTCCGGTCAGGAGCGCGGCGATCCGTTGCTGCCCGAAGCTGTCCCCCTCGTGCCCGCGGGCCGCGGTGATGCCGCCGTGGAAGGCGAGCTTTCCGGCCCCGGTATAGAGGACGACGGCGCCGGAGGTCTCCGCGCCGAATCGCTTCGCCTCGATTCCCTGGGGATCGCTTGCGACGGTCACGCCGGGGATCCGCTCCGCGCTCGACCAGAGATCGGTCTTCTCCTCCTCCGGCTGCCCGAGAATCAGCACGTGCGCGTCCAGCCGATCGTGGAAGCGCGCCATCAGCCTCGCCAGCTCGGAGATGCTGGCGCGCGTGCACGCGCAGCGGGGATGCGCAAACAGGACCAGCGTCGGCTTGCCCGCGCTCGCGTGGATGCGGCTCGCCGCCGGCCACTGGCGGGGGACGGTCCCACCTTCCGCGCCGGGTCTCGTCTTGTAGATCCAGAGGCCCAAAAGGCCCCACGAGATCGCCAGGAGCCAGACCGCTGCAAACACCAGGATCGGCGCGACTGCTTGCGGCTTGCCGGGAGGGGTGCTCATTCGATCCACTATTCGGCAAACCTTCAGAGGGGCAAAGGTTTCGAAATGGAGGAGCGCGGCGGCTCGGGTATGTGCGACCACGCCGACGTGGGCGCCGGTGCGCACCGGGTCGGCCCAGGGTGAACAGAATCAAGTTCTTGCGACGGACCCGAGAGAGAACGCGAAGGCGCGCACGATGGTGTGCGTTGCTCCTCCGCGCCCGAGGACGCTCTGCACCAGCGACGCCTCGCGCGCGGTCCACCGGGCGAACTCCTCCGGCTTGATCGCCGCCAGCGCGCGCTTCGCGAAGCGCTCCCCGCGCGGGCGCACCCGGCCGATGGTCAGGTGCGCGCGGAACTTCCGGTCCTCGATCTGGAAGCCGCGCTGCCGGAGCGCGGCGCGCAGCCGCTCCGCGGCGTCCATCAACTCCGCCGCACCCTCGCTCACGCCGAGCCAGAGCACGCGCGGCCGCGCGGTGTTGGGAAAGGCCCCGACCCCGGAGAGCGCCACCTCGAACGGCCGGGTCTCGCGCAGCGGCTCTCCCGCGGCCAGCGCTTCCTCCGGACCGGGCTGCTCGCCCAGGAAAGCCAGCGTGAAGTGGAGCTGATCGCTCCTGGTGAAGCCGACGCCTTCTCCGCCGGCCTGCCGCGCCGCCTCCAGCACCGGCCGGAGACGCTCCTGCGCCTGCGCTGGAACCGGCAATGCAAAGAAAAGGCGCATGCGTTATCCATGCGAGCCTATGTCCCGCAGGAGCAAGGAAGCAAGCCGCACGCCCCTTCTGGCGTTGCCGCTCGTCGAGAAGCTGCTCTCCGCGGCGATGGCCCGCGGCGCCGACTTCGCCGAGGTCTACGTCGAGCGCAACACCAGCACCGCCGCGGCGTTGGATGAAGGTCGCATCAAGAGCGCGCAGTCCGGCTCGGTCACCGGCGTCGGCATCCGCGCCATCCGCGGCGCTCAGGTCGGGTACGCCTACTCGGACGATCTGGACGAGCCCGCCCTGCTTCGCACCGCCCAGACCGCTGCCCTGATCGCCGACGGCAACCGTGAGCCGGGGCCGGTGAACATGTCGCGCACGCCTCTGCCGACCTACTACCAGGTGCGCACTCCGCTCGCCTCGGTGGAGGTGGCCCGCAAGATCGAGCTGCTCGGGAAGGCCGACCAGGCGGCGCGCGCCTACGACAAGCGCGTGAAGCAGGTCACCGGCGGGTACGCGGACCAGACCCGCGAGATCCTCGTCGCCAACACGCTCGGCCACCTGGCGGAGGACCGGCAGGACCTCTGCCGGCTTTCCGTCCAGTGCGTGGCCTTCGGAAAGAAGGGCGAGCGACGCACCGGCTTCTACGGCGGCGGCGGCCGCGTCGATTTCCGCTTCTTCGAGGACTTCTCCCCCGAGCAGGTCGGACGGGAGGCGGCGCGCCAGGCCGTGGCGACCCTCGGCGCCGTGCCAGCCCCCGCGGGGCCGCAGACGGTGGTGCTGGCGCCCGGATGGAGCGGAATCCTGCTGCACGAGGCGGTCGGCCACGGCCTGGAGGCGGACTTCATCCGCAAAGGCACGTCGCTGTTCGCGGGCAAGCTCGGAGAGAAGGTGGCGAGCGAGCTGGTCACCGTGATCGACGACGGAACGGTCGCCGGCGGGCGCGGCTCGATCAACGTGGATGACGAGGGCAACCCCGGCGAGCGCAAGGTGCTGATCGAGAACGGCGTCCTCAAGGGCTACCTCTACGATCACCTGAACGCGAAGCTGACCGGCCAGCGCAGCACCGGCTCCGGCAGGCGCCAGAGCTTCCGGCACGCCCCCCTTCCCCGCATGACCAACACGTACCTGGCGCCGGGAGATCAGACACCCGAGGAGATCATCGGCAAGGTCGATCGCGGGCTGTATTGCCGCCAGTTCGGGGGCGGCCAGGTGGACATCTCCAACGGCAACTTCGTCTTCGAGGTCAGCGAGGCCTATCTGATCGAGCAGGGGGAGATCACGAAGCCGGTGAAAGGCGCGATGCTGATCGGCGTCGGCCCCGAGGCGCTCAAGAACGTCAGCGCGGTGGGCTCGGACGCCTCGCACGATCCCGGGCTGGGCACCTGCGGCAAGGACGGCCAGGCCGTCCCCGTGGGCGTGGGCCTGCCGACCGTGCGGATCGACCGCGTGACGGTCGGGGGCACCGGCGCATGAGCCTGCTCGACACCTGCGAGCAGCTGGTGAAGCTCGCGCGCAAGGCGGGCGCGACGGAGGCGGAGGCCTACGCCGAGCGCACGCGCGACGCCTCCGTACGCGTCCGCGACGGCGAGGTGGAGCAGCTGGAGCAGGCCTCCTCCAAGGGCATCGGGCTGCGCGTGATCGCCGGCCAACGGCTTGGATTTACCTACGGCACCGACCTCTCCAAGGATGGCCTGAAGCGGCTCGCCGAGAACGCGGTCGCGCTCGCCAAGGGCGCCGCCAAGGATCCCGCGAACGGCCTCCCGCACGGCAAGGACCTCGGAGCGGCGCTGGTGGGAGATTACGATCCGGCCATCGAGGAGATCTCGCCGGAGTGGAAGCTGCGGGCCGCCCGGGAGGCGGAGCAGGCAGCGCGCGCAGAGGATCCGCGCGTCCGCAAGTTCGACTCGACCGGCGCGGGCGACTACCTCTCGCAGTCGGCCATCTTCTCCAGCCGCGGCGCCCGGGGAGAATCGCGCGCCTCCTACGTCTACGTGTACTGCTCGCCGGTGGCCGAGGCGGACGGGCAGCTCCAGACCGCGTCCTGGAGCGACACGCGGCGCAGCCTCTCCAGGCTGCAGCCGCCGGCGGAAGTGGGGCGCGTGGCCGCCCGCCGCGCCGCGCGGATGCTGGGCGCGCGCAAGGCGAAGACGCAGCGCGTGCCGGTGGTGCTCGAACCGCAGCTCGCCGCGGGATTCATCGGCGGCCTCTCGGCGGCGGTGAACGGGCTCCTCGTGCACAAGAAGTCCAGCTTCCTGGGCTCGCTCCTGGGGAAGCGCGTGGCCTCGCCCGAGGTCACGCTGGTCGACGACGGGACGCTGGAGCACGGGATCGCCACCCGGCCGTTCGACGGCGAAGGCGTGGCTTCGCGCAGGACCGCCGTGATCGAGAACGGCATCCTCCGCAGCTTCCTCTACGACGCGACCACTGCGCGGAAGGCGAAGGCGAAGAGCACCTCCAGCGCATCGCGCGCCTGGGCAAGCCTGCCGTCGATCGGCACCAGCAACTTCTACCTCCAGGCCGGCGAGCAGAAGCCGGAGGCGATCATCAAAGGCGTGAAGAGCGGGCTCTACGTGACCGCGATGCTGGGCAGTGGAGCCGACGTGGTCACCGGCGACTATTCGCGCGGAGCGAACGGCATCTGGATCGAGAACGGAGAGCTGGCCTGGCCGGTCCAGGAAGTGACGGTGAGCGGGAACCTGCTCGAGATGCTCCAGGGCATCGACGCGGTCGGTGACGACCTCGACTTCCGCTCCTCGATCGCCGCCCCCACCCTCCGCTTCGCGGAGCTCGTGGTCTCCGGCGCATGAGAGCGCTGCTCTTCGATCTGGACGGGACCCTGACGCGCTCCGCGGGCGGAGGGACCCGCGCGCTCGGGCAGGCGTTGCGCGCTCGGCCGCAAGCGGCCGGCGAGCTGCGCAAGATGCGGGCGATCCCGCTCGACCAGCGGATGCGCAGCGTGACCGACGCGGACATCGATGCGGTGCTCGCGCGCTCCCTCGAGGCGCTGACGCAGGAATGCGCGCAGAGGGCATACGAGCCGCTCCCCGGGGTGGCGGCGCTGCTGGAGCGGCTGCAGGCGCGCGGCGGCGTGCTGCTCGGCCTCTGCACCGGCAACCTCGCGCGCGGCGCGGAGCTGAAGCTGACCTCGGCCGGCCTCTGGAGCGCCTTCCGCTTCGGCGGCTACGGCAGCGACGCGGAGCCGCGCGCGGAGATCGTCCGCGCTGCCTGGGCGCGGGGTCGCGAGCTGGGCGCGGCGGAGGGGCTGGTGATCGGGGATACGCCGCGCGACATCCTCGCCGCGCACGACGCGGGGCTGCCCGCCTGCGGGGTGGCGACGGGCAGGTACACGGTGCACGAGCTGGCCGAGCACGGGGCGGAGCTGGTGCTGGAAGGTTTCGGCGATGCCGCGCAGGCCGAGCGGCTGCTGCTCGGGCCTCTTTAAGCCATCGCGGTCTTCGCCTTGTCCGCGTCCCTCGGTCCGGGCTGCGGGTGCGGCGGCGTCGGCGCGGTCCTCTTCTTCTTCGGCTGCGGTCGCGCAGGGGCGCTCTTGCGGGGATGCGGCGCGGGAGGCTTCTCGGCGGGAGCGCCGACCAGAAGGGCCGCTGCGAGCATTCCCCACATTCCGTGATAGTACCCCCGCCCGCGAAAGGACGTCCATGACCCGTTTGTTTCTAGCCGTCGCCTGTCTGACCGTCGCCTCGTGCAAGCGGGAGCCGGTCTACTGCGATCAGGATCTCTCCGGCCGCTGGCTGAACGCGAGCGACCAGCATTTCGCCTACGAATTCCGCGACGACGGCGGCGTGGTGACGGGCGATTTCCGGCAGCGCGCCGACGACGGCGGCTTGAGCAAGCCGGCGGAGCCGGTCACGTTCGACCTGAAGCGCACGGGCTCCGCGCTCGAAGGCGTGATGCGGGCCACGGGAAAGACGATCGGGGGCAAGACCTGCCCGGTCGAGTTCGAGACCCGGGTCACGGACTGCAAGCCGACCGCCATCCAGGTCAACGTGGAAATGTCGGCCCAGGTCGGCGAGGACTGCAAGCGCTTCAAGTTTCCGGACGGTGGCGTCCCGCCGCCGATGTGGCACGAGTACGTGCTGCAGCGCGAAGGCAAGTAAGGATCAGTCCCGCAGCTCGGGGAGGTACTTCACGAGGATCTCCTGCACCTCGCGCAGCTCGGGCCGTCGCTTCAGCGCGTCCCGGACGTAGTGCAGCGAGCTCGGGATGTGCACCAGGAACGACGGGTTCTTCTTCACCCGGTCGATGAAGACGAACCGCCCCGCGTCCTTCAGCTTGCGCTGCACCGTCAACAGATCGAAGAAGGCGACGAAGCCGCCCGGATCGAGCCGCGGCCCGTCCTCCTTCTCGAACGACTTGAGATAACGCCCGAGCATCGCGTCGATCAGCGGCCGGTCCAGCTCCACATAGCTGTCCCGCAAGAGCGCGACCAGGTCGTACTGGCGCGGGCCTTGAAGCGCGTCCTGGAAGTCGATCACCACCTGCTCGCCCTTCGCGAGCACCATGATGTTGCGGCTCTGGTAGTCGCGGTGCGTGAACCCGCGCGGAGCGGCGGCGAGCTCGCGGGAGATGCGCTCGAAGTGGCGCCGCAGGGTCTGCATCTCGGCCGCGGAGGGTGTCGCGCCGCGCGCGAGCAGGCCGTACTCGATGAAATGCTCGAACTCCCAATGGTACAGGTCGTAGTCGAACGCGCGCGTCCAGGCCACGCAGGTCGGATCGGGATTGCGCTCGGCGTGCGCGCGCAGCCCGGCGAGCCGGTCGATGGCGTACGAATAGAGCTTCTTCCGATCCCCGCCTTCCTTGAGCGCCAGCTCGAGCGTGCGATCGGTGAGGTCCTCGATCACCAGGAAACCGTCCTCCGACGCGTCCAGGAAGAGGAGCGGGACGCGCACGCCGATCCGCTCCAGGTAGCGGTGCACGTTGAGGAACGGGAGCTCCTCGTGGACGTGGTGCTTGCTCGCCTCCTCGCTCTTCACCGGGTCGGCGGGAAGCTCCATCACCACGGCGCTCTTGCCGTCTGGCCCCTGCACGCGCCAGTAGATGCGGTTCCCGGCGCCTCCAGGGAGCCGCCCCACGCGCCCCGCCGGCAGACCCGTCGCGGAGGTATAGGCGGCCTGCAGTTGCAGGTCGTTCATCCAACGCCAGAGTATCACGCACCCTCGCGGGGTACCTGATCTATAACTGGAAAACACCGAGGAGCGGACGATGCCCGTCTTCCAGAACGTCCTCCAGGCCATCGGCAACACGCCCTTGGTTCGCCTGAACAAGGTGATCGGTCCCGACGACGCCACCGTCTACGCCAAGTGCGAGTTCATGAACCCGGGCGGGTCCGTCAAGGACCGGATGGCGATGTACATCCTCGACAAGGCCGAGCGCGAGGGACGCCTCAAGCCGGGCGGCACCATCGTCGAGAACACCTCCGGAAACACCGGAATGGGCGTCGCCCTCTGGGCCGCGGTCAAAGGCTACCGCTGCGTCTTCACCATGCCGGACAAGATGAGCACCGAGAAGGTGAACTCGCTGAAAGCGTTCGGGGCGGAGGTGGTGGTGACGCCGACCAACGTCCCGGCGGAGGATCCGCGCAGCTACTACGAGACCGCCAAGCGCATCCACCGGGAGACGCCCGGCTCGTTCATGCTGAACCAGTACCACAACCCCGACAACATCGAGGCGCACTACCGGCTCACCGGGCCGGAGATCGAGAAGGAAGCGCGCACGGCGGGCTTCAACATCGACTTCTTCGTCTCGGGCCTGGGCACGGGCGGCACGATGTCGGGCGCCGGCAAGTACCTCAAGGAGAAGATCCGCGGGCTGCGCAACATCGGCGTCGATCCCGAGGGCTCCGTCTATCTCGACTACTTCAAGACCGGAAAGCTGATCCAGCCGCACGTCTACAAGGTCGAGGGCATCGGCGAGGACATGCTCTGCCGGGCGATGGACTTCTCCGTGCTCGACGACGTCCGCCGCGTCGACGACAAGCAGAGCTTCGTGATGGCCCGGAGGCTCGCGCGGGAGGAAGGGTTGTTCGGCGGCGGCTCGTCCGGATCGGCGGTGCACGTGGCGGTCGACCTGGCGAAGGAGATGGGTGCGGGGAAGAGCATCGTGGTGGTGCTGCCCGACAGCGGCTCGCGCTACATCACGAAGTTCTATTCGGACGAGTGGATGAAGGACAACGGCTTCCTCGATCCCACCGACCGCCTCGGCACGGTGGCCGATCTGCTCGGGGGCACGCGTCCGCCCGTGTACACGGTGGCCGCGAGCGACACCGCGAAGCACGCGGTGGAGCTGATGAAGCGGCACGGGATCTCGCAGCTCCCGGTGATCGAGCCGGGGAACAAGCCGATCGCCATGCTGCACGAGGTGGACCTGCTCCAGGCGCTGATCGACGGCCGGCACAAGCTCGACGAGCCCATCTCGGCGGTGATGAAGCCGCTGGCGGGGATCGTGACCTTGCGCACGCCGGTCTCGCGGCTCAAGGATCTGTTCGCCACCGACCACGTCGCGATCGTGAAGGACGGCGACCAACTCGCCGCCATCGTGACGAAGATCGACCTGATCGACTGGCTCGGCACCCGCGTATCGGTGCGCTAGCCGCGGCCGCCGCCAGGCGGCTTGGCCGCTACGGCTGGTCACCGCTTGAGCGCCGAGACCCAGAGCGCGAGCGCGACGGTCAGCGGCAGCACGAACAGCGCCAGCGTCAGCAGCATCGCGATGGGGTTGCCGAAGTTGAAGGTGTACCCGTATCCACTGCGCTTCGGCACGAAGAGCGCCGGATCCGACCGGTCGACGTAGAAGATGCCCGCGCGCCACGCGCCGGGATTGCGGGGCTCCTCGGGAGGCGCGCGGCGGGCGACGCGGACGGCGAAGACCGCCAGCGCGATCACTCCGGCAAAAGAGATCAGCAGGACGGGCTTGAGCAGGCGCCCGTTGGTCGCCGACGCGGCCAGCATTCCGCAGCAGGCGACCGCGATCAGGTACTCGCTCGCGAGGATGACCTCGAGGGTCGACTCGCGTTGGACGCTCGGCCGGATGCTTCTGCGCAGACCCGCCTGCAGCCCGGTCATCAGCAGGCAAGCGAGAAGCCCGAGCAACAAGGGCAGCGCGGCGGAGAGCGGGCCGCGGGCCAGGAAGGTGTCCGGCTGGAGCCGGGGGTCCCAATGCACGGGCAACCGGTCGGGGAGCTCGTCCCAATGCGCGAACAGCCAGAGCCCGCCGCAGATCAGGATGGCGAACGGACCCGCTTTCCGCAGCGTCATGCCCTCCTTCTATACCGCCGTGCTATGCAGGCGCTCCATGAGCACCCGCGACACCGACCGCTTCGAGACCAAGGCCATCCACGCCGGCCAGCAGCCGGATCCGACCACGGGCGCGGTCATGACGCCGGTCTACCTCACCTCGACCTACGCGCAGTCCGGCCCCGGCGAGCACAAGGGATTCGAGTACTCGCGCACGCGCAACCCGACGCGCGACGCGCTCCAGGGCTGCCTCGCGGCGCTGGAGAACGGCAAGCACGCGCTCGCCTTCGCCAGCGGCCTGGCGGCGACCGACGCGGTGCTCCACCTGCTCTCCTCGGGCGACCACGTGGTGCTCAGCGACGACCTGTACGGCGGAACGTTCCGGCTGGCGGACAAGGTCTTCAAGCGGCTGGGGATCGAGCAGAGCTACGTGGACGTGACCGACGCGAAGAGCGTCGAAGCAGCCTTCCGGTCGAATACGAAGCTGCTCTGGGTGGAGACGCCCACCAACCCGATGCTGAAGATCTGCGACCTCGCAGCGCTCGCCGAGGTGTCGCGCAAGCGCGGCGCGATCTCGGTCTGCGACAATACCTTCGCCACCCCGTTCTTCCAGCGGCCGCTGGAGCTCGGGTTCGACGTGGTGGCGCACTCGATGACCAAGTATCTCAACGGCCACAGCGACGTGGTCGCGGGCGCCCTGGTCCTGCGCCGCGACGACCTGCACGAGAAGCTCGCGTTCCTGCAAAACGCGGTCGGCGCGGTCCCGGGGCCGCTCGACTCCTTCCTGGTGCTGCGCGGGCTGAAGACGCTGCACGTGCGGATGGAACGGCACGAGCAGAACGCGCGCGTGATCGTCGAGGCGCTCAAGAAGCATCCCAAGGTGGAACGCGTTACCTGGCCCGGGCTGCCCGAGCACCCGCAGCACGCGCTTGCCCGCAAGCAGATGAAAGGCTTCGGCGGGATGCTCACGTTCGTGGTCAAGGGCGGGCTGCCCGCCGCGCGGACGTTCCTCAAGGCCGTGCGGCTGTTCGCGGTGGCGGAGTCGCTGGGAGGCGTGGAGAGCCTCATCGAGCATCCGGCGATCATGACGCATGCCTCGGTGCCCCCGGAGACGCGCCGAAAGCTGGGGATCGACGACGGCTTCATCCGCCTGTCCGTCGGGATCGAGAACGCGCAGGACCTCGTTGACGACCTGCGCCAGGCACTGGACCGCGCCTAGCCCCAATGCTGCTCTCTTCAGGCGTGCTCGTGCCCGTCCTGGTTTTGGTGGCCGGATTCGGGCAGGGGCTCGTGCAGGGTTGTCAGGGGGGGTTGCTACGCTCGAATCGTGAGCGAGAGCTGCACCGAATCGGAGGTCAAGCTCGACGAGCTCGAGGCCGCCGTCGCCCGTCTCGGGTGGCGGCTGCCCAGGGTTCGTGATCCTGCGATCGCCCGGCAGTGGGCACATGGAGTGCACACCGCGCTCGTCCACGTGGCCAACGGCCGTGGGGCCCTCGAGGTGGCCATCGGCGAGGGGCTCGCCGCCCTCAACGTCGGGCTGCGGGTGATGGACCTCAGGTACAGCAACATCGGCGACTACGCCCGGGAGGAGCTGGGCCTCAACGCCAGCACGGCGGCCAAGATGGAGCGGCTGGCGCGGCGGCTCCGCGACCTGCCTCTCATCCGGGAGGCGGTCCGGCGGGGCGTGATCACCTTCCGCAAGGCCGAGATCATCTCTACCGTGGCCAAGGGGAACGAGCCGTACTGGCTGTTCCAGGCCCAAGGCGGGACCGTCCGCTCGCTGAAAGCCCAGGTGAAGGCCCCGCGCGATCCCGATGGGGAGCAATGGCTCAATCTCCGGACCCAGCTGCCTCGGGAGCAGCGCGAGGTGCTCGACCTCGGGCTGGCCATGGCAGGCATGGTGCTCGAAAAGCCGACGGCCTCGAGTTGCGAGCGGGTCACTGCCTGGTGCCAGGAGTACATGAGCGCGCTGCAGGCTCCCCAGGACGACCACGTCGATGACCTCCTGTTCACGCCGGAGGACGATCTCGAGGCGCTGAAGGAGCATTTGGAGAAGGTGCATGCGCAGTGGGCCGACCTGGCGAAGGCACCGCCCGCCCAGGCGCCCGCGGAGAGCGGTGAGATCGACCCCTGGCGGCTGGATCGAGAGCTCAAAGGCCACCTGGAGGAGCGAAGGCGCTGGGACGTGCTCTTCGGCCAGTTGGTCATGCTCTTCCAGTCGATCCGTGGCTGGCACCTGCTTGGGTTCGCGAGCTTCGGCCACTATTGCGAAGAGGTGCTGGGGATGGGCGAGCGGACGGCCGCCCAGCGTGCCGCGCTGGAGCGGGGCCTGGTGCGAAACCCGCTCTTGCGGCAGGCGCTGGCAGAGAAGCGGCTCAGCTACGAAAAGGCCCGGCTCATTGCCCGGGACGCCGCGCCCGAGGAGGTGGCTGGCTGGATCGAGAAGGCCCCGGGCCTGACCTGCGTCGAGTTGCGCCGGCACCTCCACGATTGCGGCGAGGCGCAGAAGTGCGCGCGGGGTCAGTTCAACGTCTGGCTGACAACGACGGCTGCCGGGCTGCTGAAGGGCGCCTTCCGCGCGCTCCGGGCGGCCGCGAAGCGCTGGATGTGGGCCGAAGAGTGCCTGGTCGCCCTCGCGGCGCACTTCATCTGGACGTACAAGCACCTCCTGAAGCGGGCACGGACGCTCCAGCGGCGGATCCGCGACCGCGACCGGCACCTCTGCCAGGTCCCAGGCTGCAGCCGGCGGGCGGTGCACGCGCACCACATCGTCGCGAAGTCGCAAGGTGGGACCGATGACGAATGGAACCTGGTCAGCCTCTGCGCTGCTCACCACCTGCACGGGATCCATGGCGGGCGAATCCGC
>WNFK01019434.1_pt1 | contig 16463 bp, 8 predicted proteins | sample 5400281 | NCBI WGS metagenome assembly WNFK01 (sample SAMN13153350, study PRJNA577476) | soil metagenome | isolation source: 20 cm soil on Douglas fir-dominated hillslope | place: USA:California | collected 2013-09-17 | reverse complement strand
TAGAAGAATCCCAGATTACCCCGATGCATTTATTGGATGGAACGTTATTTCTAGTTTCGGGTCTTTAGTTTCAGTTGTAGCTACTGTTTTATTCGGTTATATTATCTTTGATATTTTTGCTAACCAAAGTGCTAGCTCTAATAACCCTTGGGCAGTTCCTTCATACTTTACTAGCGATGCGCTATATAACAATGAAACTCAAACTTCTAATACTTTAGAGTGGACTTTAGCTAGCCCTATACCATTCCATGCTTTCAAAATGTTACCTATACAGTCTTAAATAAATAAATTATAACTTATTAAATTTATTCTATCCCCCCCCCACACTATCGCTTAAATTTCAGTTTAAAAATCTTTAATAAGTAATTACCCAGTACTTTAATTAAATTATTTGAGTATAAAAAATCCTAATTTTTTTACAGAGACTATAATATTTGCTTCGCTAGTATAACTTATAATTTTTATTATATATAATATACCTACTTAATTAATATTATATTTATTAAGAATTTATTGTTTGGTTATATTTACCTATGATAAAGACATATTAAATTTAAAAGGTAAATGTAGTTCAATTATTAAATATAAATAATAAGTATTGTAAATATATGATTACAATTTTATTTGTAAAGATAAGTTGGAAGTATAAAAATCTAAAAATAATTAAATTTTTATTAACTTATATTAATATAAATATCAAATTTAATAAAAAAATTTTAATGAGATTAATTTGTATTAATAAATTTTACATGTTTATTTTAAAGTCTTTTTTGTAATAAAAAGGTAATTTGTATTTATTTAATTTATTTTTGTTAAATAAAAGAAGAGCTAAGAAAAAAAACTAGTTATAGTGTGTTAAGGAATACTTAAATATTTGCTTCGCTAGACCTATAATTAATTTTTAATTTTATGTTTTTAATATAAACAACTTACTAAATGTATCTAGATAATAGATAGGAATTTCTTAGCGAATATTTTATAATATTATAAATGTTATATAGTCGCCACAAATTTAGTAAGTAAATATTAGCTACCTACTTTAATTAGATAACTATAAAAAACTATTAAAGTTAGGAATATATTTCTCATTTTTAATTAAATAAAATAATAAAGTATCCATTATATAAGGTAAAAATATTATAATTTAAACAGTTTAAATTATAATATTTTATAAATATATTTTAGACAGTCTAAGTTATAATCAATTATAATTATGAAATAGACTATATTATTAGATATTTTATATATACTGATTAGGTTATATTATATTTACTTCTTCTATTTTATCTACTTTGTTAATTATATATTTTTATATTATAATTATAAACTATACACTAAAAATTAGGTAACATAGTAAACCCTCATATTCTTTATTAAATGATATAAGGAAAAAATGAAAAATATTTTAAATGAAGAAACTATTATATATAATTTATAGACAAGATAATTTTAATTTTGGATATATAATTATAAAGTTATATTAATAAAACTTCATTTAATTAAAATAACATCGAATTAAATATTAAAATTTAATTTAAAAATATAAAAATAAATATGAAATCTTCACATAAAATTAAAAATCAAACTTCTGCATCTAATTTAAACTTTAGTCCTAATAAAGGTTTACAAGATAACCTAAAATTTCAATCAAACCTTAATTTGCAACAAATAACTATAGATAGTAGAATTTTACCACTATTTCGAAGTCCATTAGTTCTAGCAAAAAAAGAAGAACTAAAATATAAAACAAATCAACTAAATATACCAAGGTCACTAAGCAAGGTATTATCAAATAAAAATAATATAATTAAAAATAAACAAATTACCAACCAAATATTAAAATTTTACTTAAAAGGAATAACTAACTATAATCTAAATTTAAAAAGCTTTATCTTACAAGAAAATAAATTAAACTTAATACTAAATATCAAAAATGATAAATTATATAAATTAAATACAAAAATATCAAATTTCATTAAACAAGTTAATAAATTAATTTTTGAAGTTAAAAATAATACTGTATTATTTAAAGTTATTAAAAATAGAAAATCTTTTAATAAAAAAAGTGATACATTATTTATTAAGAATGATTTACAAGAAATGTATGAAAAAAAAATATTTAAAAATAAAATAAAAAATAAAAAAAATAAAAAAAATAAAGGTTACCAATTACAATTTAGAAAAGTTATATTTATTCATAAAATTTCCACAGAACAAATAAATAAGAACAAAGACAAAAATAAAGAATTAATAGAATTTGGAAAAGAAATAATCAATGATTTAGACTATCATATCTCTCAAAATATTAATTTAATTAATAAAATTCAAAATCATAAAAAAGTTTTTAATTTATTAAGATACCTTTCTTTATTTAATGCTGAATTTAATAGTAGTTTGAATTACAAAAATATTAATTCTAAAGAAAAAGATAGTGTAAAATTTAATACTTCATCTACAATAGAAAATCCAAATTATGCCTCGCTAGTTAAATATTATAAACAAATATTAATCACACAAATGTTTAATTTAGTTAATAAATCTAACTTAATACAAATAGAACATACAATTAAATCTATAATAACAAATCAAGAATTTGATTATAAAACTGATTCAATATCTATAAAATCTAATCCTATATCTGTAGTATATAATAAGAATGGATTAAAAGATAATAACTCTTCTAAATATCCAATTATCAGTAAATATTTACAAGCCATGAGTAAATATAATCTGACAAATAAGAATATATCTATATATTATTCAAATATAATTGGATTTAAATTTAATAGTGATACTAATAAACTTTTTAAAAATATTTATAAGTTATTAGCTTATTCATTTAAATCTATGTATTGTTTAATTAGTAAACCTGTATTTGTTTTTACAGCTGATAAAATTATAATTCAATTTTTTTATTACTTATTTATTCCTAATATTTTGAAAGCTAAAAAAATTTATAAATTTAGTAAAAATAAACGAAGAAAAAATTTAAGAATTTACTTAACATGGAAAAAAAGAAGAAATAAAATAAAAAGACTTTATAGAAAAATTAGAAAAATTAATATTAACACTAGAATTAAATTAAGAAAATTATATCTTTATAATATTACTAAAATTTTCCCTAATAAATTTAAAATATTATGTGAAATTTTAAGTAATCTATTTAAAAAATCTGTTGAATTTAATTTAATAAGATTACATTACCCATATAACGATAGTAATATACTAGCTAACTTATTAGCTATTTTTATTAATAGAATTAAATTAAGAATTATTGCTAAAAGACTGTTTGGTAAAGCTGTTCTTAAAAAAAATAATAAATTAAGTAGTACTAAAACTAATAAACTTAATATTATACCTGCTTTCTTATCTGGTATTAATATTAAAGTGGCAGGACGACTATTAAATAATAAAATTGTTCCTAGAAAAACAGTAAAAACAATACGAAGAGGAGCAGTATCTAAAGGTAAAATTAATTATCTAGATGTATCAAGATATACAAATAAAAACAAAAGAGGTGCTTATAGTATTACAGTTTCATCTGGACAAAATTTTTTTTAATTAATAATTTCCCAGCGAAGCAGAATTAATATTTTGACTTTATTTAATAATTTGTTTATATTTAACCCCCAATCCACTGGTTTATATTTAAATTTTACTTTTTAAATAGGCTAAGATAAAGGTTCGATTATTTTTTTATTTGTTATTGTTAAGGTAAAACAAATTTTTGTTTGTTAAAGTAACTGTAAATATTTGCTTTGCTAGGCCTAACTAATTAGTAGTATAAAGGGGATAAGGTTGAATTAATTAGTTATTTTTTTAGTTTTAATTTAAAAATTTACTTTTTTAAAAAATAAAGGTTCGATTCCTTTACTCCTTAGATTATATTTACAAATTATTATTTATTTTTATTATTTTGTAAGTGTAAGAATATACAAAGATGATTCTTAAGATGCCAGTTGTGAAGACATTCATTTCTTGAAAATTTGACTAATTTATTTTTAAGGAAAATTTCAAAATTGAAATGAAAAATTTTTCATTACTTATAGTATAATGAATTTATATTATATTGTCAAATTTATAAATTATAATTTACACTATAATTTATACACTATATTATAAATTATTATATATATTTAATTAAATAAACCTTGCATTACAACACGAAGATAGATATTAGTATCAAAATATACAAATGACTAGAATCGCTAGGAAATGTTCAACATAAAATTGTTTAGTAACAGCAGGCATTTAGCTCTTACAAATTTTACTTTATTATATATTATTTTAGTCAATAAAATCTGAATTTTTTATATTATACAAAATTTCCTGAAGAAACAGTCTATATTATAGTGTATAATTTTTATATTATAATATCATAATTTGTATAATAAATTTTTTATTTTGCTTAGTTAGGATATATAATATATAATATATAGTATATTTTAATTTTAATATATTTTTTATATTCTATTGTATATCCACTATATTATATAATATTGATTCTTTTTAAATATATATTATTGTATATAATTATAATTATATTTATATTATAATATTTACTTGAAGACTTGCTTCGCTAGTAATTGTTTATATCATACAAAATACAATAATACTAGAACATTTTTTATAATTGTTATTAAATTTAGTAAGAGGAAACAGTAAATTAAGATTGAGAATTAATAAATTTTTTTAAATGTCTTTATATCTTTCAATTTTTAATACTATATATAATGATGCTCCACAACCTTGGCAATTAGGTTTCCAAGATAGTGCTGCTCCTGGTTTCACCGGACTTGTTACATTGCATAACACTATTGGATTTTATTTAGTTGTTATTAGTTTTGTAGTTGCTTGGGCTATATTTTCTGTTGTTTATTTCTACAGCTCAAACAAAAATCCTATAGCACATAAATATTTAACTCATGGAACTGTATTAGAATTAATCTGGACAATAACTCCAGCTTTAATCTTAATTGCTATCGCTTTCCCTTCTTTCAGATTATTATATTTAATGGATGAAGTTATATCACCTACATTAACTATTAAAGTAGTAGGACACCAATGGTACTGGTCTTATGAATACTCTGATTTTGTCACAGATAGTGGTGAATCTATTGATTTTGATTCATATATGATACCTGAATCTGATTTAGAAATAGGTCAATTCAGATTATTAGATGTTGATAATAAACTAATTGTTCCTGTAGATTGCCATATTAGATTAATTGTTACTGGAGCAGATGTTATACATTCTTTCGCCGTACCTTCATTAGGATTGAAATTAGATGGAGTACCAGGTAGATTAAATCAAGTATCTTTCTTAGCGGAAAGAGCTGGAACTTTCTATGGTCAATGTTCAGAAATCTGTGGGGTTTGGCATGGGTTTATGCCTATAGTAGTAGAAGCAGTATCATCTCAAGATTTCTTAATTTGGGTGGATTCAGCCTCTCAATAAATAAATACGAAATATTTACTAACATTTATTTTATAATCTAAAATATCAAAAAATAGATAAATATAGGAAATTTCAGAAACCGAAAAATATTACTACAGAAACAAAAATAAAAATGAATACAAACTTTATTAAATCTTATTTTTTATTTGTACAAAAAAACATTGGTTGCGAAACTAACTTTTTAGTACTTATAATAAATTTTCTTTTTAAACAAAGTCTATATTATAATATCAATTATATTATATTGATTACAGCTTATTCTTATTTTATTTTGGATAAAGATTTAAACTTTACTCTCTCTACCAAACCTAAAAGAGAAAAAGGTAAATCGGAAATTCTAACTTTATTCTTGGAAGGTATCTTATATCAATCTCTAACATTACTTACATTATATATTATTATATTCAATATATATAATATTGAGTACCGAATATTAAATATCAAAAGTCAGGGTGTGAAAGTCTCTGTTAAAGAGATACAATTTAAGTTAGTTAAAAATATAAATACAAGTATCAGTATATATAATAAAATATATTATATAAATAATTCCTTTACTAAATCTTTAGTAAATAAACTAAAAATAGTATATAAAATTATATTCAATATAATAACTAAATATAAATATATATTATTATTTATGAATGTTAATTATATTTTTTGTATATTTATAGATTGGTTGATAGATAGTAATTTATCATCATATTTGTTATCTAAATTTTCTAATATAGTATCTTTACAAATAATAAATACTATTATTTCTAAGTTAAATTTATTAGTAATTTATTTATATAGTCTAGAAAACACTTTACATACAAATATAACAATCTATAACATAACTAATATAAAAAGTATAATTCTATTTATAGTAATCAATCTCACTTTTTTATTGCTATTAATTTTATATATATTCTATATAATAAATATAGTACCTCTTTTTGAAAGCCACTTTTTTAGAATATTATTGAAACAATTGAATTTATTGAAAGGTATACATAAAATATGTATTTTTATTTGTAATTTATTATATTTAGATTTTAGTGTTTACTATTTTAGTTTTAATTTTATTAATTTTATTTTTATAAATACGATTAATTTATCTTTACCTAATAAGGTTTTAGTTTTTTTTGATCAGAACTGGAAATCTAAAGTAGAGATGTTTTCCTCGCTTTCTACTACCCATAAACTTTGTAGTTCTAACTTAGTTTTAGAAGATGAAGGTGGTGCAGTTAATTCTGAAATAGATTTAGTTTCTAATTTATCGAATAGTCCTACAGCATCCGAAAATCTTTTATTACCTACAGAGGAAATAATCTTTAATAATTTTAAAGAATTAAATAAGGAAGATAAAAGTTCGTATTTAATAAATAAGTATGAGAATAAAGGTATGACTCCAACTTTCTATACTATTTCTTGGTTATCAGATAAAATACAAATTAATACTGACGGTAATAAACTTAATGTAGATCTATTTATAGATAATTATTTAAATCAAATTCTTAATTTAGAAAGGGATACTCAACTAAAAAGTTTTGCTTTTCATAGAGATAAACCTTTTTTAAGACATTTAATTTATAAAACACCACTTGAATACCCTTATGTAATTCCTGCTAATAATAATATGAGTGAATTTGAAATGTTTGATTTGAAAGACGCTCTTATTAAAAATGAAGAAGAAACTATAAATAAAAATTAATTTTTATATAAATAAATTTATTTATTCTTCAATTTAAACCCCCACCCATATACAGTCATTATTAAATATATCTAATGGATATTATAGACGATACTATAATTTATACCTTATAGTCATATATGTAAATGAATATTTTATAATATAGTGTTTTAATAAATATAATTATATAAATAAAAGAATATTAACAAAGTTAGTACATAAAATATAAAAAAATTACCTTATTCCATACCATGAGTGTATAAAATATACCAAATCTAATATATAATATACCAAAACTATTGCTTCGCTAATCCCCTCCTAATAATAAATACAAAATAGAGTAAGAACAAAAAAATATAAAAATACAATACATACTAAATACTTACTAACATTTACTTTACTAAAAATTTTTTATTCTGGTTCGCTAAAATAATAAAATATATATAAACAAAGTAAATTAAAGTAACCGCGGAAAAATCAACTAACACTAATATGATAACCTCTTTGATACTTATGCCCCTAATAGGATCTCTATTAATTTTATTATATCCAGAAAAAACAGAGCAAGGTAATTATCAACAAGCCTTTAGTATAAAACAAATAGCTCTAATTACTTCTCTAATTAATTTTTTTATTTCTTTATTTATTTGGTATCAATTTGATTCGAATACGACTCAATATCAATTTGTATCAGAATTTAATCAATTAAATTTTTGTCATTTAAATTTTGGTGTGGATGGAATATCGATTTATTTTGTGTTATTAACAACATTTGTTACACCAATTGCTTTATTATCTAATTATAATAATATAAATAAAAACTTAAAATTTTTTTTAGTGTCTTTTTTACTATTAGAAAGTTTACAAATATGTGCTTTTGTATCATTAGATTTATTACTTTTTTATATTTTCTTCGAAAGTGTATTACCAATATTATTTATAGTAATTATTATATTTGGTCACGGTAATGATAGATTTAGATCTGCTTTTTTATTCTTTTTATATACTTTAGCTGGTAGTTTACCTATGTTACTTTGTATATTAGTAATTTATAGTTATATAGGATCAACAGATTTTCAATTAATATCTTTATACGAAATAAGTTTAGATAGTCAAAAATTATTATGGTTAGGTTTTTTCTTAGCTTTTGCTGTTAAAACTCCTTTATATCCATTTATTATTTGGTTACCTAAAGCTCATGCTGATTCTCCTTTAGCTGGTTCAATTATTCTTGCTGCTACTATTTTAAAATTAGCTACTTATGGTTATCTTAGAGTTTTAATTAATTTTTTACCTGATGCTACTAATTATTTTAATCCTTTAGTACAAACTGTTGCTGTTATTGCTATAATTTATGCTAGTTTATCTACTATTATTCAACAAGATACTAAAAGATTAATTGCTTATAGTAGTATCGCTCATATGGGTGTAGTAGTTCTTGGTTTATTCTCTAATACAATACAAGGTATTGAAGGAGGTATCTTATTAGCTTTAGCTCACGGATTTGTATCACCAGCTTTATTTATTTGTGTAGGAGGTATCATATACGATAGAACGGGTACTAGATTAATTAATTATATTAGAGGTTTAGTTACTTATATGCCTGTATTTACAATACTATTCTTTGTATTCACAATAGCTAATACTGGAATACCCTTATCTTTAAATTTCCTTGGCGAACAATTATCTTTAATAGGAATATGGCAACAAAATCCAATAATAGCAGCTTTAGGTGCAACTGGTATAGTATTATCTGCTTGTTATTCTTTATTTTTATTTAATAGATTATCTTATGGAAATTTATCACCATTATTAACACCAGTAAAAGATTTAAATAGAAGAGAATTTTATCTATTAATTAGTTTAATTATACCAACTATAGCTTTTGGTATTTTACCTGATGTTTTATTAGATTCTCTTCATACTTCTGTATCTGCTTTATTATTTTATTCTTAATAATTAACATTTACAATTTTAACTTTATCTATTTAAAATTTATTAAATTAAATAAAAAGTAGCTAAGAATAGCTATAATTTAACAAAATATAAAAATCAAATAATTATAATTGACTTTAAAAAAATAATAAATAAAATATTATTATAAGATACCTTAACTTTTTCAACTAATAGAATGGGACTTAAAATAATACTTTCTATCGGAAATCTTAAGTTATAGCTGAGGCAATAGCTACAGAGATATTTAAATCGTCCTTTTTTTATTTATAATTATAAATGATTTACTTGTATCATCTATTTCAATAATATAATTGATTGATTCTAGATTATTATTATTGAAAATTTTTCTATAAATTGATCAATATTATCTATTAAATGAAATTTTTGTAATTCAGGTTTAATACTAATCTCCCATAAAGTTAATTCATTAGGATTTTAGTTATTAAGTAATTTGGTTTATCTTTAGTTACAGATTGTTTAATATCAATTAAATAATTAATATAATTATCAAATATTATTTAAGATTCTAATCTATATCCTTAAGTTAAGGTATCATATAATAATCTAATATTTTAGATTTCAATATTGTTCGGAAATTAATTTATTGTAATATTTTTATCAGATATAAATTTAGGTTTAAAATTAAAAAAATAATTAACTTATTTTCATACAAATCATATATAATATATATATTTAATTATATTAGTGTAATTATTATATAATAATATAANNNTACTTACTGTAATAATACAAATATTTGCTTCGCTAATAATATATATTACTTTAATTTATTAAAATTATTCTTAAAAAATATATCTTAGATATAATAATATCTAATATATAATATAACCTTAAAATAAAGTAGAAATTCTACATAATTAAAGGTTATATATTTTTAACCACTTTATTATATATATAAATATATTAGAATATATACGGTATTCTTGTTTACTTTTTTAATGTATATTTTAAATATATATAAATATTATAATCGATAGGGTTAAAGAATGCATAGTCATCCTGCCTTTTGTTATATTAAATAAAGGTCACTTTTTCTAGGTTAAACCTGCTACCTAAAATAAAGATATTTATTAAATTCTAATATTACTTGTACACTATTTAAAATAATATAATTAAAATTTTATGAAACTTCTACTATTTTTAAAATTTAATATTATATATTATTTCATTTATTTGCTTCGCTATTATAAAATATAAAGTCTAAATTAATAATATATAAATAATATAGTGGATCTATAAAATTTGCTTCGCTATTATATAATCATAAAATATATATATACTATAGAGGTAATTATATTCTCGGATCGTATCAATATATATTAATATTATAAAATAAACGTTATAATATTTTAAATATTGGGTAAGGATATTAAACGTTAGGTATGAGTTAAACTCTAAGCTTTAAGCCTTTTATCTTTATATTTGAAAGTATTTATATTTATCTAAATAGGAGTCATTAAATATTTATATTAATAAATATCTTTATTAGATTAAATTTAGATAAGAGTAAATTTAGTATAAATATAGAGCGTAAAAAAGAAAATATTTTTCTTAAAAAAAATAATTTTATTTGCTTCGCTAGTAAATATAAAATATCAAATAATATATTATAAAATATTTGCTTCGCTAGTCTAAAATCAATAAATTAGCAACGCTAGAGTATAAGACCCTTCTATTTTTATTCTTTATTTTTTAATATTTGCTTCGCTAGTAAAATATTAATACGTAGGCTTTTTTTTAATATAAAAATGACAACTTTATTTATAAATTTATTAGCTTTTGGTACATTATTATCTAGTGTATTTTCTATTACTTCTAAAAATCCTGTTATTTCAGTTATTTTTTTAATTTCTACTTTTGTTCAAGCTGCTGTATATTTAATTCTTATTGGTATTAATTTTATTGGTATTTCTTATGTTGTAATTTATGTGGGTGCTATAGCTATTTTATTCTTATTTGTAATTATGATGATTAATATTAAATTAACAGATATTTTAGAAACGGGAACTCAATATACTAAAAATTTACCTTTAGCCATAGCAATTGGTTCTTTATTTATATTTATAATATTTACTTTAATACCTTTCAATTTTAATAATGTTCCTGCTTTATCTTTCTTATTAGATAAATTTACATATTTTAATAGTACCTTATTAAACTCCACAGAAGGTGTTGTATCTATTAATTTAATTAATTCTATTGTAAATAATTATTTTTTAACTTCATTCTCTGATATTATTTTTACTGAATTCCAACAAATTGAAGTATTAGGCCATGGTTTGTATACTTATGGTGCTGTATTATTAATAACTTTAAGTGTTATATTATTATTAGCAATGTTTGCTACAATTATTATATCTAAAACTAAAAAATAGAATAAGAATAAACTCCGTCAATATTTTAAGATTATTTTAATAATATAGACGCTATAATAATATATATTTTTTACATTAATAATAGTTTTTTATTAACCCCCCCCTACCTAGCTATGCTACCATATATTTTCATTACTTTCTCTTCCACAGTAATATTATAAAATAATACACTACAATTCTAGTTTATAGTAGTAATACTATACAAATATTGTATATATAATATTTATAATTTATTACAATTTATACTTTAGTTTAGACAATCACTACCACAATTTTATACTACCTATGTTATTATTATTTTTCCTTAATAAACTCTCACCCATATATTTTTCATTTTTTATAAATTATTTTATATAATCTTATAAATTAACTATTGGGTTTACTAATAATTTATATATACTTTATGAAATTAAACTATCGTAAGTCAAATTAATTGCGTCAATATTATATATATATATACTCTAATTTATTTATAAAATATTAATTGGATATAGTATTACCTAGCGAAACTAAAATACTCAGGATAATATAATAATATAAATAGATATTTTATTCAACATTAAATATATGTAATTAATGTAATATATAATGTATAAATGAATTTATATTTCTTTTCAATTTTAAAGGTTTAATTAAAATTTAGTGTAGTTAATCTTATATAAAATATGGATTTTTAAATATATATTATTTTAAACAATCTTAAATTTAATAAATTTAATTAAATTTTTATTCTTATATTAATAAAAGAGGCTAAGAAATGATTTTTATATCTATATTAACATTAATAGTGGCTAAGGCCCTACCTTCAATAAATATTAATTTATCTCCTGTTTATTTTACAAGAATATCAGCTATAATTTTCTTATTTGCCGGAGCATTATCTTTTAATACTCTCTATATTCAGTCAATTGGATCAGGAATAGGTATATATAGCGGATTATTCCACGTTACACAAGTCTCCCAATTCATAGAAGTTTTTCTATTAATAATAGGGTCTTTAATATTAATAGCATGGCCTTTAATAAAAACTACGGGTAATACAAATAAAATAAATAATAACTATTCTACAGATTATTCTTTAATAGTATTATTCAGTACATTAGGATCATGTTTATTAATTTCTTGTTCAGATTTAATATCAATGTATTTAAGCATAGAATTACAATCCTTTGGTTTGTATATATTATCAACATTATATAGAGATTCAGAATCATCAACATCAGCGGGTTTAAAATACTTCTTATTAGGTGGTCTATCATCATGTATAATATTATTAGGATCCGGATTAATATATGCTTATACAGGTTTAACAAATTTTGAATCAATATATAGTTTATTTTCTATATCTGATTTTAATTATATTTTACAAGGATTAAGTTTAGGTTTAATATTAATATTAGTAGGATTTTTATTTAAAATAGCAGCTGCTCCTTTACATAATTGGTCTCCAGATGTATATGATGATACTCCAACAATAGTAACTATATGGTTAACTATAATGCCAAAAATATCTATACTAATTTTATTATTAGAATTACATACTCAAATAGGAATAATAGGAGGTCCCTCATCATTAATCATCAATACTAATGGATATGTAGAATACTTATATGCAATCAATGATTTATCAAATATAACCTCAGAAACAATAAATAAAATAGTAGGTTATACTACTATGAATGTAACAAATAAATTATTATTAATAAGTTCGATATTATCCTTAATAATAGGAACAGTAGTTGGTTTAGCTCAAACTAAAATAAAAAGATTATTAGCTTATAGTACTATATCTCATATTGGTTTTATTTTATTAGCTTTAGCTATTAATAGCGAACAATCAATAGAATCACTTCTATTTTATATTATTCAGTATACCATAACTAATTTAAATATCTTCTTAATTATATTAGCCTTAAGTTATATAATAAATAATTATACTAATAAAGATAATACTATGAAAGATATTAAATACATCTCTGAATTTAAAGGTCTATTTTTCTTAAATCCTTTACTTAGTCTAAGTTTAGCTGTTTGTTTATTCTCTATGGCTGGTATTCCACCATTAATTGGTTTCTTTTCTAAACAGTTTGTATTATATTCAGCAGTACAAGAAGGATATAATTTTATATCTATTGTAGCTATACTAGCTAGTGTAGTAAGTGCTTCTTATTATTTAAAAATTATAAAAGTTCTTCATACTTCACCAGAAAGCGAAGAAACAATTTCTTTATTAGAACCAAAGTCAACTACTCAAGAAGTAGAAAACCAAGGTAAAAATAAAGTATCCACTATCTCAAACGAAGGATTAGTAACAGAAAATACACAATTAACAAACTTTCATAGTTATTTAATATCTCTATTAACTTTATCAATCTTATTCTTTATTTTAAAACCGAGTTTAATCTTAAATAGTACACAATTACTGTCTTTATCTATATTTAATTTCTAATGAGTAATTTATTTTTTTTATTTATTTTTGTGCCTATTTTAGCTTTTGTTTTACTAGCTTTAAATGTTTTATTTGCTCCTCATAGACCGGATGAATCTAAAGTTTCTGCTTATGAATGTGGATTCAGCCCTGTATATGGACAAACTAGATCTACTTTCCATATTCATTTTTACTTGGTCGGTATGTTATTCTTAATTTTCGATCTTGAAATTATTTTATTATTCCCAATAGCAGTAACCTTATATCAGGTATCTACTTTTGGTTTCTGTATTGCATTAATATTCTTTATTGTATTAACAATAGGATTTGTATTAGAAATAGGATCAGGAGCAATCCAACTTTCAAATATTAATTTAGAAAAAGATAATAAATAATAGTAGTTTTAATATTTGCTTCGCTAGTAAAATATTTTTATTTTTTAACCCCCAGCAAATTGAATTTTATTTAATTAATATAAATTAATATAGATTATTCTTAATTTTTATTTTTATTTTTAATATTTTAAAATTTTGGTTGGTTATTTTTAGTTTAATTATCTTGAATTTTTATATTTTATATTTTATATTTTAATATTTTATATTTTATGTTTTTGACATTTATTTGGAAATTTAATTTTATTAGCGTAAAGTAAAGAGACTCACTTATAGTAAGGATAATAAATAGATATGATAAATTCTAAAAAAGTCACAATAAAAGTATCGATGACAATATTGTACAACATCATAAAAATATCTCACAGAGATATAAGTAATTCAAAGGGGTTATTAAGGAAAACTACAGCAAATTTATAACAAAGGAGGTATAAATCCAAAAGCTTCAGAAATAATAATTATATTAATTTCCAATATGAACTCTGGAAGCGATCCTAAGGTAAACCTTTATAAACACACTTCCTGAAGTAAAACATTTTATTAAGGAAAGGAAAGGAAATCAACCGAGACTCCGAAAGTAATGGTGAGTGAAATCGGATTAGCCTAAATTCTCAAATAATTGAATAACTTAAATCCTTCTATCTCTATTATTGGAATTAGAAGTATGGTTTAGTTAGCAAAAATTTTTTTAAAAATTTAATTAAAATTAAATAAATAAAAAATTAATGTTCCATAGAAGGTTACAAACAAAAGTCCTGTAAATTAAAAAGAATTTAACATATATAAATAAAAATTATTTATATAATAAAGTACGATGAGAGATAACTTGTCGGAACACAGGGGAACCATCCTCTAAGGCTAAGTATTATAAATTTCGCGATAGTGCAAAAGTACTGTAAAGGAAAAGTCTGAAAAGCGAGTGGAAAACAAACAGTGAATTATTCAACTATAACTAGTTAAATAATGAATCGGTGAAATAGATCTTGAATTAGTAACTCTATAAGCAGTCGAAATTCAACTTAAAAACATACAAGGTAAATGAATGACGGCGTACCTTTTGCATAATGGGTCAGCAAGTTAATAGGAGTAGCAAGGTTAAAAGCCCTAGCGAAAGCGACTGGACTATAATAAAAAATTAAAATAAATTCTTTTTTTAAATAGTGATGGATAAGTTACTTCTATTAGACCCGAAGCCAGGTGATCTTACCAAGACCAGATTATAATTGATCGAACGGTTGAATGTTGCATAATTCTCCGATGAGTTTTGGTAAGCGGTGAAATGCCAATCTGACCTGGTGATAGCTGGTTTTCTACCGAAACATATTTAAGTATGACGTCTACACAAAATTTATGGAGGTACAGCAAGGCAATTCCCAACAAGTCTAATATTTGTATTTGTAAAATCAATTACATAATATTATATGCGTTCAGGTTGCGGGGATCTCGAAAATCTTACCTTTGGAAGCGAATCTCGGAATTACATAAATTGATGGTAGACATTCAGACTACTCATGCTAAGTTGGGTAGTCAAGACGGAAACAGCCGAGAACATAGATCAAGGTCCCAAATGATTGTTAAGTGAAATTAAGGACGTAGCAAAATCGAATACAGCTGTGAAGTGAGCCTGGCAGTCGCTACTTTTAAAGAACGTATGTAACAACGCATCAGCAGTACAGATCGTAGCGCCGAAAATTTAACGGGTCTAAACAATCAACCGATATCATGTTGGTTAAGAATAAAATTTCAATCTTAAAAATAAATTAAATATGTTCTTAATCTAGGTAGTAGAACAATCAGTCAAACCTCTTATAAAATAGTGTTTCATTATTTTTAGGTTACTGAAGAGAGAATGCTGACATGAGTAACGTAAAAAGAAGTTATAATACTTCTCGCCGAATACGAAAGGGTTGCAAATTGAAAGGTTAATCCATTTTGTGTGAATGCGGCCTCTAAGGACCAAAACCAAAGTTTTGGCTGATGAGTACAAAATAGAAAGTCCAGATATTTTTTGGACCAGGAAAATAATATTTTGTTAAAAATTATTTGTTTTTAACTATAAACTACCGTACCCTAAACCGACACAGGTTCGTAGGTAGAGAATACTAAGGCGTAGAGCTAAAAGTTGTTAAGGAACTCGGCAAGTTCACCTCATAAGTTAGAC
>WNFK01160545.1_pt1 | contig 16515 bp, 14 predicted proteins | sample 5400281 | NCBI WGS metagenome assembly WNFK01 (sample SAMN13153350, study PRJNA577476) | soil metagenome | isolation source: 20 cm soil on Douglas fir-dominated hillslope | place: USA:California | collected 2013-09-17 | reverse complement strand
ACCGTTGAACGCGGGCAGTCAATTGCTCTTGTAGCACATACAGGATCCGGAAAGACTACCATCACAAATTTATTGATGCGCTTCTACGACATACAGCGGGGTAGCATACTCCTCGATGGAGTTGACCTGCGCGAGTGGGACTTGAAAGCGCTGCGGGAAAACTTTGCTGTGGTGCTTCAGGATGTATTTCTTTTCAGTGGCACAATTGAAGGCAACATCCGGCTGGGTCGCGAAGAGATTTCAGAAGATCGCGTGCAGTGGGCAGCCCGCGAAGTTCATGCTGATCGCTTCATTCAACGTCTCAAAGATGGGTTCAAGGCGGAAGTGAGGGAGCGCGGGGCTGGTCTCTCGGTGGGCCAGAAGCAGTTGATCTCATTTGCTCGCGCCCTGGCGTTCGATCCCGCGCTGCTTATTCTCGATGAAGCAACCAGCTCGATAGATACGGAGACGGAACAGTTAATACAACGGGCCATCGAACGAGTTATGCGGGATCGCACCTCGATTGTAGTAGCTCATCGGCTTTCGACCGTCCAAAGCGCTGACCGGATAATCGTGCTCCATCACGGTGAGATTCGTGAGCAAGGCACGCATCAGGAACTTTTGTCGCAACGCGGGCTTTATTGGAAGCTTTACAAACTGCAGTATGCCGACACTTCCCGGAACCAATACAAGGCTCTCAAAGAGGAAGAGGAAGAGAACGCCAGGGCAGTTTCCAATCGGCTTCAGTTTAGCGAATAATTACCCTGGCTTGTTAAACCTCTTCTCGTCGACCGGGACATTGAGTTTGATCTCACTGATTTTTCTGGTGACGCTGAAATTCGGATCGATTGCTGAGACACGAATCGTAAAAGCCATTTTCATGCCTTCAACATCGCGGTAATCCTCGAAGTCAACCTGCTCTGGGATAACGCCGACTGGCGTTGTCACTGAGGTGGTCCTGCGAACGAGCAGTCCTGTTTCTGTGTCAAAAAAGAGGTTCTCTCTTTTCCTGTCCGCGGTTTGGCCCCTTAGTACGTAGACTTCACGGCCATTGATCCTGGTTTTGCTCCCTACCGACAACCTCGTGAATTGTTCCTTGAGCTTGATGTCTTTAAAAAGATCCGGATAGCGTCGCAAATAGAACGCTTCTTCCTTGCCCAGATCACGAATGCCCCTGGCGCTCTTTTCCCAGCCTCTACTACCGTCGAAGCCCCTTTCAACAACGCCCTGCGGAGTGGTGAAATCCGCCAGGACCAGATCGGGACCCGACTGCGTCAGTTCATAACCAAGAGTCGTGCCGTTGGTAGTGATCAACGTACCTTTCATAAACCGCGACTTTAGCTTCTCGATTGCCGCGCTGCCGCCAAGGGCCTGAGTGTATTTGTCCAGAATTTGGTCGGTGGTAGGCAACGACTCTCGCTGTTGGGACGCCTGATTTGCCGTCGTTTGCGGCGAAGGTTCCGGCAGGGGCACTTGCAGGGTGTGGACTACGGAGGTGCTACCTCGATGGCAGGTGTAACAACTCACCTCGGGGATGCCCTTGAAGGTGGTCTTATTAATCCCCGTTACCATTGTTATCATCTCGCGAGCAGATTTCTTCTCACCTTTTTCATCGGAAGCAAAATCCCAATTGTCATCCTTGTTAACGTGACAATAGACGCACCTCACACCCAACGAGGCACTCATGTAATTCATCACCGGTATCAATTGCGATTCAGGTAGTCCTTTTAAAACCTGAATATTCTTCTGCACCTCTTCGATGGGTTTGTCGGCGGAAGGCTTCTGCTGTGGAGCTGACGCTGCATTTTGCAATCTTGCAGCGGAGGTTCTATTGAGCAAAAGAGCGGACGCCAGACCGAGAGAAAAAATCAAAACTCCAACTCGGACTACGAGAGTGTTCAACTTATCATTCATATTCGTCAAAACTCCTCACATGATTACAGTGGGATGTGGCAGGCAAAGTTCAGCAGCACCCAAAGGCAGACCTGCACGAAGCAGATCGTCTCATCTGAATCATTTGTTGGAACAACAGTAAGACTGAAAAAGAAACTGAATTACTCGGGAGCTGGGTTAGTTTCCGCTCTGCGCCGTGATGATGGCGCTGTTCAGCGTCACAAGACCTTCAAAAGTCTTGTAGATCTGCAAGTAAGTTTGCGTCTCGCGTGGAATCAACGTTTTCCATTCGTCACCACCACGTCTGAGATACAGTGGCAGACGAGCCGCATTTGAATTGTAACCGGCTGCCAGCAGTTCGCTCGTGGTTGCTAATTTTGCATTGAGCGCGTATTTCACATCCTCGTTGGCCGCAAGTTCACTCCACGTGTCCTGCATATAGAGCAACATTGCCTGCAGAGCATTTCCGTGGTTGCGCATTCCCGTGACGAAATCAGGAGTTAGACCAACACCTGGATGCCGTTGTCGTTCGAGGTTATAGGCCCAGGGAATCATTTGCACCATGCCGCCTGCGCCGGCAACGCTCACGGAGTAGCGATACGTGTCGAGCTCGTTAAGAGCATAGAGGGAATAGATCTCGTCAAATAGCGCCAGGCGATTTTCAAGCCGAAACCGATCGTGGTCGATATGTTCGACTATACAGAGTCGCTCGGCGACCTTCAGGATATCCGGCGAGATAAAGACACCTCTCTCTCGCAAACGCTTGTTAGCAAGCTCCAGCATGTTGTGTACATACGATTGGCCGGAGAGCACCAGGTCGGTCGAAAGAAGAGCTGGATGCGCTGAAGTGTAGTAGGCCATTTCGCGAAACAGCCCGCCCTTCTCGATCGGAAACTGCACCAGAAGTGGCGTTAGCGATCGTCCGTTAGGATCGAAGACCGAGACTGCCGTGTTGACACCGTTCGCTCGGAGAATTCGGATATCCAAAGGAATCCCGAGCGAACTTGTCATGGTGGCGGCCGCACCCTTTGTGAGAAAGGGCTCTTTTGAAAGGGTCACCAGGTGAATGTGCGATGTGCTGTTATCAAGGGCTGCAAGAGTTACAAAATCGGTGGAAGGAGAAGTTAACACGGTTGGCGCCGGCCGCGACTTGAGCAGACGCTGAGCTTCACCAATACGCAATTGGATTAGACTGGGACTCAGTCGAGAAGTTACCGTTTCGGTGGCTTTTACGTCTGTGTCTGCCCGAGCGGGAACCCTTTCGGGGCTTTCAATGGCGCCCTGTTCGCTCACCCGAGGCTGGGTGACTGGTTGTTGCGCCGAAGGTGGTGTGGCTGGCTGTTGAGTTTGCGCTACCGACGCGACCCTGCGTGGGCGCGTCGTCTTGTCGGGCGAAGTACCTTGCCCCAGCGCCAGGCTGGCGGTAAAGGAGACTGTTAACGAGAAAGCGATAAGAAAAAACGACGGGTTAGGGGAACTTCTCTTCATATTTCGCAGGAGAGTTTAGGCTCAAATTACCTTACCGGGGGGCGGTAAGTTCTGACTTAGATTCGCTTATGCTCCTACGAGTTGTCAACTCTTTTTATCGTAAAGGCCTGCGCGCCGTTCGCCCGCCTAGTCAACTGCGAATCCGACGTTCACCACGGCAGTAATGTCCTTGTCCAGCGACGATGTATCGTTCATTCCTGAGTCAGAAACTTCGCTTGAGTCAGCCGGGGTGATTTGTAGCACCCCCATTCGTGCTGCTCGCACGCTCCCGATCGAACTTCCAGTGCTTTTCGCAATCTGTTCGGCACGCACTTTCGCATCTTTCGCTGCTTCAGCCAACATCTCAATCTTCAGATCGCCCAGCTTGGTGTAGTGATATTCAGGGGCTTGAGACTCGATCAGGATGCCTTGATTGATCAACTCCGTAGCCTGGCGGGCGATTTGAGCGATCTTGTCAACCTCCGTGGAGCGAACTTCCAACTCCTGACGTAAGGTATACCCGCTTATCTCTGCTGATTCTTGGCCGTCGCTTGTCTTACTGTGAAGCGTCTGCGAAGAGATTGAAGATATGGTGATCAGGTTCTCCGGAATACCTTTACCAATCAGGTACGACTTTACGCGCGGCACACTCTCAGAAAGTGCGCGATAAGCCTCAGCTAGTGCCGGCGCTTGATACGACACACCTGCGCGCCAGATGACGAGATCCGATTTGATTCGCTTTCGGGCTGAACCCGTAACAGTGATCGTTTGGTCACCTCGTTTTCCCTTAACAAAGGCCCAGCCGCCGACTGCTGAGGCAATGACAAGTCCCACCGCCAGTGCCACTCCTCCCAAGAATGTTCCCGATCGTTCATCGCTCATTTGATTTGGCTCCTCGGTTCAAAGGTGGGCCAGACAATACACCGTAGCTTCTGTTGAACTCAAGCGCGAGTAGTGTTCGAGGTTGCGCAGAGAAAAAACCCAAACTAGGACACCACTCAAAAGCGGGGGAGCTCTTTGAAGGAACATAGACGACTCTGTATACTGCCATTTCATTTTTTTAACCACTCTGCGTTGCATCTCAAACGAAAAAACATTGAAGGGAGTTTCCTATGCTTACTCAATTCCCGAGTCGATACTCTGTATCAATCGCTCTGGTTTTCACGGCTGTCGCGGGAGTATCACTTCTCTCCCGAGTGCGCGCGCAGAGTTCAGCCGCAGGTGTAACGCAGCAGATGATTAAATCGACAAACTACCCAGTGGCGAGAAAGAGTGATCAGGTCGACGACTATCACGGCACGAAGGTGGCCGACCCGTATCGTTGGCTCGAGGATCTCGATTCACAAGAGACACGCAATTGGGTGGAAGAGGAAAACAAGTTGAGTTTTGGCTTCCTTGAGGCGATACCAGCTCGTGCAAGTATCAAGGCCCGACTGACGAAGCTCTGGAATTACGAAAAATATGGCACTCCCTTTAAGGAAGGTAATCGTTATTTTTATACGCGCAACAGCGGCCTACAAAACCAAAGCGTCCTTTACACCGTCACAGCACTCGATGGCCAACCCAACGTCGTAATCGATCCCAACATGTTGTCGACGGATGGAACGGTGGCACTCTCAGGGATGTCCGTAAGCGATGATGGCAAGTTGTTGGCTTATAGCCTCTCGGCTTCCGGCTCCGACTGGCAGGAGTGGAAAGTCCGCGATGTCGAGAGTGGAAAGGACCTGGCCGACGATCTCAAGTGGGTTAAGTTTTCCGGCGTTTCCTGGACTCGCGACGGCAAGGGCTTTTTTTATAGCCGCTACGACGAACCCAAGAGCGACTCACTGAGAGTCACCAATTATTTCCAGAAGCTCTATTACCACGAGCTCGGCTCGCCGCAATCGGCTGACGTGTTGATCTACGAGCGTCCCGATCAGAAAGACTGGTTGTTCGATGGCAAGGTTACAGAAGATGGCAACTATCTTATTACAACGGTGAGCCAGGGAACCGATGTAAAGACCCGCATCTACTACAGGGACTTGAAGGCCGGTGCTGCTTCAGTCGTCAAACTACTCGACGACTTTGATGCTGCTTACTACTTCGTCGGTAATGAGGGAACACGTTTTTGGTTTCAGACCGACGTGCAATCGCCGCGAGGCAAGTTGATTGAGATCGATATTCGCAAACCCGAACGAAGCAACTGGAAAGTTGTAGTACCCGAAGCTAAGGAGACGCTGCAAGCGGTGTCGTTTGTCAATCACATGTTTGTGACGAGTTATTTGAAGGATGCCTACACGCAGGTAAAGGTCTACGACACTAAAGGGAGTTTCGTACGCGAGGTTGAGTTTCCTGGTATTGGATCTGCCGATGGTTTCAGCGGCAAGGCGAACGACAAAGAAACCTTTTATTCGTTTACGGCTTTCACTACGCCTACAACCATCTATCGTTACGACATGCTGACGGGGAAGAGCACGATCTTTCGCCAACCCAGGGTCGACTTTAATCCCAACGATTTCGAAACTAAGCAGGTTTTCTATTCCAGCAAGGATGGCACCAAAGTGCCGATGTTCATCACCCACAAAAAGGGTTTGAAGCTCGACGGCGCCAATCCTACTTATCTCTACGGTTACGGAGGTTTTGATATTTCTTTGTCGCCGGCTTTCTCGGTGGGAAATCTTGTGTGGATGGAAATGGGCGGCGTTTACGCGCAGCCCAACCTGCGTGGCGGCGGTGAATACGGGGAGGAGTGGCACCAGGCAGGAATGAAGTTGAAGAAACAGAATGTTTTTGACGACTTCATTGCCGCGGCGGAATGGTTAATTGCAAACAAGTACACTGCGACACCGAAACTTGCGATAGGTGGCGGCAGCAATGGCGGTCTACTGGTCGGAGCGGTGTTGACGCAACGTCCTGACCTCGTCGGTGCTGCTTTGCCGGCCGTCGGCGTGATGGACATGCTGCGTTTTCAGAAGTTCACGATTGGCTGGGCTTGGGTGTCCGACTATGGCTCATCAGATAACGCGGAAGACTTCAGGGCACTCTATGCGTACTCGCCACTTCACAACATCAAATCCGCAACCGTATACCCGCCGACCATGATCACGACCGCGGATCACGATGATCGCGTGTGGCCGGGACATAGTTTCAAGTTCGCCGCAACACTACAGGCCGCACAATCTGGACCCGCGCCAATACTGATTCGAATAGAGACTAAGGCCGGACACGGAGCAGGGAAGCCGACCTCGAAGGTGATTGAAGAGATCGCCGATCGCTGGGCCTTTCTGATGCGGACGCTTGCTATGAAAGTCGGGTGACTGCTTACTGAGACCAGGGCGCGGGCTTTCGGTCCCAACGGAACTGTTTTAGCTGTTCGTGCAACTCGGCAGGCAGTGGTCCGGCCTCGCTGGCCGCAATGTTTGACTGCACGTGAGCTAGCTTGCGCATGCCGGCGATGATCGTACTGACATCCTGGTTATTAAGAATAAAACGCAAGGCCAACTCAGGCATGGTTATGGCAGTCGAATGTTCTCTGTTCCAACCTGTCAACAACTTCTTTATGGAGTCTGCCCGCTCGACACTGGGAATCAAATTTTCAGGAACGAAGTAAGTGCTACGCCAATCGTCTTCGGGCCACCTGCTCTCCTTCGTCAGATTTCCAGTCAATGTTCCTTCATCAAAAGGAACGCGCGCAATTACTGCGACATTCGCCTCCCGGCACGCCGGGAATAGTTCGTCCTCCGGATTCTGGTCGAAGATGTTGTAGATAACTTGTACAGAATCAACTAACCCGCTCTTTACTGCTTCCACTCCGTTCCAGGGCTCCCACCGGTTGATACTGATACCAATAGCTTTTACCAATCCCTGACTGCGCATGTCGTCGAGTCGGTAGAGCCAACGATCGTCGCGCATCCATTTGTCCAGCCAGGTATGAAATTGCATCAGATCGAAATACTGTAGGCCGGCATTTTCCAAGCTGCGATGGACAAACTCCTCAACGTGATCCGGTGGGTATGATTCATCCAGGCTGAACTCAGATCGGGCCGGCCACTGCAAGTTCTTTGGCGGGATTTTAGAGGCCGTATAGAGTCGTTTACTTGCGTTGGACCGAACAGCCTGGCCCAGTAAGTTTTCGCTTTTGCCCTGGCCGTAAGCGTATGCAGTGTCAAAAAAATTGCAGCCGAGATCGACCGCAGCCTGTAACGAACGCAAAGACTCTTCGTCGTTCGAATTAGACCAGCTGGCCATGCCCCACATACCGTAACCGATCTCGCTAACTTTCCATCCGAGCCGCCCGAAAGTTCTATAGTTCATACGTTCTCCGCGTTAGGCAGTTGAAAAGGCTTTACGCATCTTAACGCATACATGAGGCTGAATGAAAAAGAGGGCTGGAGAAGATAGAGTGAAGAACAAACAACTGCGCCCCGAAACCTAAAAGGACCCGGGGCGCAGTCACTGCAGACTCATCTGTTCAGTTGATTAATTACTGCCAGATACTCCTGCTCCATTATTACTAATGACGACATCCTTATCCGAGCCACCAAAGGTCACACCCACAAGTTGAGTTTCGCTGCCGGTGCCGCTCGATCTAAATTGGAAAGCATTGGCTTTCCTACTTCGTGGCTCGAGACGAGCCATCGTTTCCGCAACGACCTTATTGTTCTTGAGAATGGACAATTTCCCGGTTTGGTCGTCGAATTTGAGATCGTAGTCACCCTTCTTGAGAACGGTATCATTGATCTTTACGTCGCTATCAAAAGTGACCTTATGTTTCTGGACCTTGGCCAACGCAACAACGCTCGTCAGTGCGCCGACCATTAAGAAAATTGCTACCCGCTTAAGAATTGATTTCATTGCACCTCTCCCTCGTTATTAGTTCCACTCGCTCTAGACGAGCACCTCCTGGTACTTTCACTAAGCAAGCCTGGTTCCTGAAGACTTCTAGTTGACTGCATCTGTTACTTTGCGATTCTCTCAGAGAGACAGAAAAGTGGCTCAACTGAGTTTCCTCTGCTCTGTGAACACCGCACACAGAGTTGTTATGACAGAAATTCAATTGGCTCGAATGTCCTCCACAATAATAGAGAATCACATCTGTTTCTCGTACGGTGAAATTAGCCTGCGTCTAACCGCGAGTGTGGGTACGCATTGCTGAAAGGGAAGGTTCCCTAAACGATTCATAACATCGGTTCTTTACCATCGCTATACAATTCTTTACAGTTCCTTACAGTTTCTTAACAGACCGTTTGGTAGACTCCCTGACATACGGCAATCGTGTCGCCGAATGAGCGAGCTACCTGTTGGGCATGTTTGCGAAGGCAATCGGCGTCCTGGTTTCGAAATACAAATATTTTGAAGGAGATCTTGAATGAGAAAAACAATTTGCGCTCTCAGTGTGTTGAGCGCTCTCGTGTTTGTGTTGGCAGTAAGCGCCGCAGCGCCCGTGAATTTTGCAGGATCCTGGACACTTGATAAGACCAAGAGTCAAGGCCTTTCACCTCGCCTACAGGGTGCGGACAGTGTTTCCTGGACGATTACCCAGACCGATAAAGTAATCACTGTGGAGGAAAAGGTAACTGGAGGCGCAATGTCCGGAGGCCCGGGTGGATCGGGTGGTCCAGGAGGTCCGGGTCGCGGTGGCTTCGGGGGACCCCGTACCTACAACCTGGACGGCAGTGAGACTACTGCCGACATGGGGCGCGGCAAAGCTACCAGAAAGGCGAACTGGTCCAGCGACGGGAAAACGTTGGAGTTGTCGACAAAGATGGTTTTTCAAGGACAGGACGGAGAGGTTACAAATACTTCGACTGAAAAGCTACAGCTTTCCGGCGATGGTAAGACGCTAACAGCTGTCCGCCACAGCGAAGGTCCTCGTGGTTCGCAAGATTCGACTTACGTCTTTACCAAGTGAGGATTTTCCCTTTGCTTGAGCGGTGAGAGCGCGACGGAGTTGTATCCCTAAGTCGCGTTCTCTCCGTCCAGCCAGTCGCGCGTCATGTCACACCACAGGGCGAGGCCGCGCCATTCTTTGAAGCGCGAATAATAGCGTGCAATCTTCTTGTCGCTCGCTTTTCTGCCATTGTTTCTCACCTTAAAAAACTTGGCTCGCGTCCATGAGTCCAAAGCCAGACCGTCATACCGCCCCAAGAGCTTGAGCAGGTTCTCAGCGGCGTAGTCGCCGGCACCTTTTACGCTTTTTATCTGTTTTACCAGTTCTGCGGTACTGAGCGGACTCGTGAGCCACTCCTCGACTTGGAGTGAGGTTGAGGCCACTCGTTCGGCAAGTTCTTTCAGATAGGGAGCGCGGTAGCCGGCGCGAACTTCATCCACATAAAACTTTTCCGGCATTAGCGCCATGGCTTCCGGAGTAGGAAACGTTCTGCGTCCATCTTTGGCCTCGCGCCCCAGTTTTTGTACCAGGCCTGTTACCATTTTTTGTGTTAGTGCCCAGGAGCAATTCGTTGTGCAGATCATTTTCACTAAATCTTCAAAAACTGTCGGGGAACGAAGCATGCGGCCGGCACCCTGCCGCGCAATCCACTCGAACCCGGGATCGTCGTTCGTGGTGCGATAGAAATGGTCGAGGTCGTCATCAAGCCTTAGTATGTGCCCGGCTGCGCGAACGACCTCCTTACTCGCTCCTTTGCCTAGAGTACTTGCACTGCTAAGGCGTACAAAGCGTTTTGTTGCCGTCATTACAACGGTCACGGGGGCTTTTTTGCCGAGGTCAATGACGCGGGTTAGTTGCCACTTTTCCCGGTCTATTTCAAAGGGCAGGAGTTCGCACCAGCCGTGGCTAATCACGGTTCGTTGAAAGCTAAAGATTGGAGGAGTTTGTATTTTTATTTCCATTTGGTTGATGCCCGCTAGCAAATATTTTCTGGCCGGTTCATTGCAAATTTTGCGCTTGTATTGTTCGGGTTCGGTCAAGGTGAATCTTGACAGTATCGACTTCGCGAACTAGACTTAGCGAACTTGAAAAACAGTGTGTGGAAGGCTGTACTCCTTCGTCCCAACAACACTAGGGAAGAGTGGAGCGAGAAGTCAAACACTAGACTTCCTACGGTAATCCGGTGAACGTACGCACCGCTTCCGAAGACAAGCAAAGCCGGAGCTTTCCGGCGCCGTTATCGCCCCACGGGGAGCTCGCAGGGCAGCTCGTGGGGCGATGTCGTGTCTACAGTCCTGATTTTCAGCATTCTTCAATCCACTTCCCAGATTTACCCGACTGAGTCTCTCGGAAAAACGCGTTTTTACCGATAACCTCAATTTGGGGGCTGCCTTTCTCGTCGATTACCTCACATAAATTGGGTTGGAGATCACCCAGGGCTGTTCGCCAACCGGCTTGCCTAATTCCGGTAGATAAACTTCAACGCGATAAACTCCCCGTTCTGTCACTGCGAATTCCTTGCTGCTCACCCCATTTTCATCCAACACGGCGTTCCCATCCTTGAATAAGACTATCCGGCTGGAAACGGGGGTAGTGACTTTCAAGCGAGTTTCTTTTTGCAACGTGATTTCGTCGCCCTGAATTCTTGTTTCCCGCGGATTCTCGGCTCGGAAGCTGAAGCCCGTAGTGTCAGTAAAGAGATCAAAACCGATAAAGCAATGCCCTGCCGCGATGGCTTGCAGCAGAGTTTTTGTATCAAAACCTCTGTCTCTCGGGATTAGCACGTGAAGGCGAACCAGGTGAAAGCTGGTTTCATACGGATCAAGTCTCAATCCAATCAGTGTGTGGCCTGAGTCGTCGTTCAAACTTATGCCAATGTTTGCGTGCGAGTCGTTGCCGGCAGTTGCTGTGAGTCGCTTGTGAGTAAGCGCCTGGTCCCATTTAGCCAGAGCGTCGTTTGGCCGGAGATAGAATGTTGAAAGAGCAAATCAGGATAGCTGTGGTGAGACCACAACGTGTCACAAAATGCAATGACCGGATTTATCTGCCGTGCGTTTGTGTAAACGTTGTAAACCTCAACCCCATCGTAACCACCAATGAAGTCCGTGGTAGTCCAATCCTTAAATTGCTCCGGGTAAGCCACTACTACGAGTGAGCCACGAGCATTAGCTTTGGTTGCTATTTCGTTGGTGGTACGGTTCTCGGCGTCGGCCGGGGTTGCGTCGCCGGGCATTAGCAGCAGCCGATCACCATTAGCTGCGCTGACCTCATTACCATTTACAAATAAGACACCTCCATGGATGCCCTTCAAAGTCAGCTCGGCAGTATTGAAATCCTTTGCCGGATGTTCGGTCATTATCACAAACTGCAGTTGATTAGCTTGAGCAGCCGAGACAATTTCCGAGAAATTCCCTGTGCTGTGCCCGCCCAGAAATGAATGCACATGGGCCACTCCCTTGTATTCCGCGAAGTTGCTGTTGGTCGCAGCGGTGCGCTCGGAGTTAAGCACCTGGATCCGAGCATTAAGACGACCCAATAGGTATCGTCTGTAAGCAAAGGGAATCTGCGAAATCAGAACAACAATGAGCAAAAGTAATGAGAGTTTTTTCCAACGTTTCATCTTTGCGATTCTTTCCGAAAAAGGGATTCGAGACACTCTCGTGCTTCTCTCAGCAATCCGCATGAAATTCGGATAGTGTCCTAAGTTCACGTCCGACGGAGAATGCACTTAGACCAATCTTAAATTCGTAAACTGCTGAAATTCCTCTCGATTCAGCTAACAAAGTCAACAGAAGCTACATGCTCGCTGATGCTTCTACCAAACTCAGCAACTTTGATGTGTTCAGGATGAACTGTGTAAGCGTCAAGTCCGGAGCGATCCGCAAACACGACAACCAGACCTGTGTCGTATGAGCGCGTCAAGTGAACGGTATCGAAGCCAACTGCGAGACTTTGAACCTCTGGAATAATCGAGCGTAGCCTGCCTAGCAGCGCTACGTGTTCCTCGCGTACGTCGAGATCAACGTCCGCCCGGTACTTCCAGACAACGATATGTGTAAGCATTATTCTTTTTCCACCGTTCCTCATTTAAGATCGTAGTGAAAGTTAGACGGGCCAGAATACCAAAAGGGGATAAGCAACCAGGCAGGCCAGGAGAAGATAGACGTACTTATTTGCAAAGTTAAAAATGTACTTGCTAACAAATGGCGCGAGGTCGCCGGCGTTGTAGTAAAGGAACCCTGCAAACAAATGCTCCCGGTCGACTTAGGAAATCCTGCCCCGATACTCGTCAACACGAGCAAGATTCAGAACACTCAACATTCAAGTAGCCACGAAAACGCACAGAAAGCACAAAGGTGGGAAGCCGAAATATGACGCCGACCTTGAAGTAAAGAAGTATTCAGATTTTGTCCTTGTGCTTTCTGTGCTTCTTCGCGGCTATCCTCTTTCCAAGAAGATCCAACCAGGAGCCGCTGGTCTATAGTTTTCTCTGCATCAATATATCGTTTTGCAGGTCAGCCCCCAACTGAAAGACATGTTCACCCACATCACGGAAGTTCCATTTGCGGTAAAACGCCCGTGCGCGGCTATTGCGTTCCCATACACCGAGCCACAGGGTTTGATAATCTCGCAGCCGCGCTTCCTCTAAGCAGCTCTGCATCAAGTACTCTCCAATTCCGCGCCCATGCCATTCCTGGGAAACATAAAACCGCACAACCTCTATAGGTTTTTCGCCGCTAACTTCTTTAGGTGTCTCACCGGAACGAAGCATGGCGTAGCCGACTGCAGTAGCGTTAATCTCAACGTTTAAGAATGTAGCGCGAGGATCTGCTAATTCTGCGGCTAGCTGTTCACGACTGAAAGAAGTTGCCAGATAAGCAGCCATGTCTTCAGGCGTGTTATCAGCTGCAAAGGTCTCGTAAAAAGTGCGTCTCCCCAGGTCAGCGAGCAGTGTTGCGTCTGCCACGGTGGCACGGCGGATAGTCGGAACGGATGTTTCAATCATGGCTCAACAACAATCGGTTTTGGGACTTTGGGCTTGGGCCTTTGGTCTAGGACCTTAGTCTTTGATTTCCAGCGCTCAAGATGAGTATGAGACGTCGAAGACCAAAATCCTAAGACCAAAGACCAAAGACCAAAGGCCCAAGCCCCTTCTGGATAATAAAGGTCTAGTCAACTTCGACGGATGGCTCGCAGAGCACGGGAAAATTAACAGAACTGGCAATGAAACAAAGATGATGGGCTTTCTCGTGAAGCTGCTGCGCCAAGTCAGTATCGGCACCCGCCGCGACTTTGACGGCGGGTCGTAGGGTTACTTGTGTGAAATGGCCGCCACCGTCTTCGGTTTCAACCATCGTCCCCTTGGCTTGATCTTGATAATCGGTAACAACGATTCCGGCCACGGCACACAGATGCAGATAAGAAAGCATATGACATGCTGAAAGCGATGCAACCAGCAAATCTTCGGGATTGTAGCGCGAGTCGTCTCCGCGGAATGCCGGGTCTGAAGAAGCAAGAACAGTAGATTTACCAGGCGCCGATATTTCGTGGTTTCTCGAGTAAGCCCGATAGTTTGCCGTGCCCTGGCCAAGATTTCCGGTCCACTGCAGATTCACGGCATAGAAATGTTCTTTGTGATCGTTCGACATAATCAGTAAGTCCGATCCACTTTTCCTTTATCAGTCGACATCAAAGATGATGGATCACTGGTCAGTAGGTTTTGTGCGTTGTGGTTATCCGGAGGGGAAAACACGCTGGCTGTTTTCAGTCGGAGCCCCTAAGAAGCGGCCTTCAAGGCGAGTGGGTTCGAGCGATGTCGGACACGCACACCGAGCGGATCTTTATTTAACATGTTGCGCACTACTCCAGAGCAATCCATCTGCAAACTCCGCCGAATCCACCCACAGCGTCAGCAGCTCATCGGCATCGCAGCTGATCGTCAAGGGCTGCGATTCTCCCACTCTAAGAATTTGCTCCGGAGAATCTGCGTTAAAAGATACACGGGGTCCACTTAAAGCTGTTGTCCGAGTTGAATGGTAGTTGATTGCGTAGGCAGCGACCTCTTTGCTGCTTTGGTTCTCGACAATGAAATGAACTTCTCGCCTGTTTGGAACCCCAGGGTCAATCGAGGTTGATGAATAGAGCAGCCTTAAAGGTTGATTTGGTTCACTGTCGATGGAGATGGAGGGTGATTGTACGAGTCTGGCTGTTCGATGACATCCGAACTTTCGATATGGTGGGTTCTGAGCACGATGGTTGAACACACCTGAAACCCCAGCGACGGCGAGACCAAGACTGAAAGTAAACAATGCGACAAGGAGTCGGATTAGATGACGGCGCATAAATCCTTCTTTCGTAGAGCCGAATTGGAAACGTTGCTTCAGAGAATATCACCTCTTAGTTCGTCACCCAAAGGGCAAAGGGCAAAGAGCAAAGGGCAAAGCACCAAGTATTAAGCTCAAAGTGCAGCAATGGTCGACTGACCACTGGCAACTAACAGCTAACTATTAATTAACAAACCTACGTAGTTGAACGCTGATGGCGAACCCGATAGCAATAAAGGTAGCGATGAGTGAAGCGAGACCCGCGCTCATCAGTGGCAATGGAACGCCAATAACCGGCGAGATCCCGAGAGCCATGCCAATATTTATGAAGATCTGGAATATCAAACCGCCCACCACGGCCATGATTACAAGCATGCCCATGCGGTCGGACGCGCGACGCGCTCCTGTGATCAAACGCGAGAGCAGGACCGCGTAAGCGATAAGGACCAGGACACAACCCGTGAAGCCGAAGTGTTCCGCAGTCACAGCAAAGATGAAATCGGTATGAGGCTCAGGGAGAAACTTCAGGCTGCTTTGAGAGTGTTCCGATGAAGAATGCGCGCCGAGTAGACCACCTTCACCAACGGTTAGAATGGATTGCCACGTGTGATAGCCGATGCGGCGCTTGTCGGCATTTTCCGGGTCGAGAATAACGTTAATGCGTTCTCGCTGGTAGTCTTTCACCAGGTTGGTCTTGATGCCGATCCAGTAAGCAAACGGCAACGTCACAACACTGATAAGGACCGCAGCAACTACCAGACGCATGCGAATCGAGGAAAGAAAAAGAACGATTGCGAGAATGGGAACATAGGTCAATACGGAGCCCACATCAGGTTCGAGCAGGATTAGCCCGATCGGCAACGCCAGAATCAGACCTCCTACGATCATTTCTTTAAGCGTTAGCGTCTGGGCCCTGTGTTTGCCGAAATACCGCGCAAGCATCATGGCGGTCGTCACTTTTACAAACTCGGAAGGCTGGAATTGTCCGATTCCCGGCACCTTGATCCAGGCGCGCTGGCCATTGATCTTCAAACCTACGCCGGGAATAAGCACTACGACTAACAGCATCAGTCCGAAGACATAAAAAGCAGGGGCAGCGTTCAGGAAGCGTCGATAGTCAGTGAAGGCGATCGCCAGCATGGCGACCAGGGCGATGGCCAGGCCGATGAGCTGTTTGATCCAGTAAGGTTCGGTCGGCTGCGCGTAGCGAATCTGCAAAGTGCCGAATGCAACTATGCCGATTGCGAGCAAGGCCAGCACCCAGTCAAAATCCCGCCAACTGCGTTTGTGAATTATTGCGACCATTTGGAATTAATCGGTGGTCAGTGGTCCATTGTCAGTAGTCAGTGCAGGTCTTTGGTCTTGGGACTTTGGTCTTTGATGTCTCGCGGTCGTAAGGTTCAACAGAAATTGACTCTCGGCACGGAGATCAAAGACCAAAGGCCCAAGGCCAAAGACCAGCACTGACCACTGACTACTGATTTATCTCAGGCACTTGCTTCTTCACTACCTTCGCTATCAGCTGCGCTCCCGGCGGTTCTTCATGTCGCGTCTTGCGATAATAAGCGTCGTACACACGCCGCACGGCTGGGGCGGCGTGCTGGCCACCAAAGCCGGAGTTTTCAATCAGCGCCACCAAGGAAATCTCTGGCTTGTAGGCCGGAGCATAGGAAACAAACCAAGAGTGGTCTTTGTTCTTGCCAGTGTCTTTTCCTAATCCTACTACTTGAGCCGTGCCGGTCTTACCGGCAATGTCGAATCCGGCCATCTTTATTGCCGCACCGGTGCCGCCATTGTTCACAACGCCCCACATGCCCTCCACAACCGTATGGTCAATATCTTCCGGAATTGGTACTACTTTTGGATTGGGCCGCGTGACATCAAGTGGTTGGAAGGTAACACCAGGTCGATAGTCGGGCGATCCTACATTTCCAACTGCGCGGATCTCTTTTAATAGATGAGGGATGTATAACCGGCCTCCCA
>WNFK01256786.1_pt2 | contig 16546 bp, 16 predicted proteins | sample 5400281 | NCBI WGS metagenome assembly WNFK01 (sample SAMN13153350, study PRJNA577476) | soil metagenome | isolation source: 20 cm soil on Douglas fir-dominated hillslope | place: USA:California | collected 2013-09-17 | reverse complement strand
CCCACACGGGCGGACTGCCGGGATTCGTCTCACGCATCACGCTCGTGCCCGATCAGCGGCTCGGCATCGCCGTGTTCACGAACCAGGAGATCGGCCAGGCGTTTCAGTCGATTACCTGGCGCTTGCTCGACCACTTCCTGGGTGCGCCACCCCCGTCCACCGACTGGCAAACTGTCTATCGGACGCGGAAGGTTCGGCAGGACTCGATCGTCGCGGTTCAGGAGCAGACCGCCGCCGCGGCACGCGACACCGCGTCGCGCCCGTCGCTGCCGCTCGCGAAGTACGCGGGCGCCTACAGGGACGCGTGGTACGGCGATATCTCGATTGTGCTGGAGAACGGGAAGCTCGTGATGCGGTTCTCACACTCGCCGTCCCTCACGGGGGACCTCGAGCACTTCCAGTACAACACCTTCATTGCGCGCTGGCGGGACCGCGAGCTCAGGGCGGACGCCTATGTGACGTTCGCCCTGAAGCCCGACGGCTCGATCGATCATGTGAAGCTGGCGGCGGTGTCGCCCGCCACGGATTTCAGCTTCGACTTCCAGGACCTGTTGCTGGTCCCCACGCCCGCCCCCTGAATCGCCGCCAGCGCCAGACGGGGGTGACCGCGGCAGCCTAGCGTTGGTCTCCTTGATGACGTGCTCACTCTCGCGCTCATCCTCAGCCTGGTCCGACCGGCGGCTTCCGACTCGCCCCCACCGCGGCTGCCGCTGCTTCCGGCTCTCCCCGCGCGCAGCGAGGCGCATCGACGTCCGGGCGACCCGATCAATTTGGTCTTCCTGGGAAGCGCCGCCGATCTGGACCGGGCGTTCCGCACCGCAGGGTGGACCCGGGCGTCGCGCAAGTCGGTCGGCACCCTGATCCAAGAGGCGGTCGCGGTTCTCGCCAGCCGCCCCGACGCGCACGCGCCGGTTTCCACCCAACACGTGGCGGGACGGGCGCAGGACGCTACCTACGAGCTGCCCGGCCGCACCGCCCGCGCGCGCGATCATGTGCGGCTGTGGCGCGTGGTCGCGGACGGCGCCGCCTGGGTCGGGGCGGCCACCCAGGACATCGGGATACTCGTCAATCCGTTCAAGGGACGCCTGACGCACCGCATCGCGCCCGCGGTCGATGACGAGCGCGACCGCATCGTCGCAGCGCTGCTGCTCGAAGGCTGCGCGGACCTACTAGGTTACGTGCGGCTCGCGGGCGCCGTGCGAACCGGGCGCAACGCGACAAGTCAGCCGTTCTTCGGCGACGGCCGTGCCGCCGTCATGCGGGTACACGACTGCCCCGCGGGGACTGTGAGCACGCGCCAGGCGCTCGGGCCATCGCGCCCGGGCCCACATTAGACTCGCCGCACGCGCCGCGCGTCCCAGTACCACCGCCGGCGGCGCCACGGACGCAGCAAGAATGCGACGGCCATGAATCCCAGGGGCCACAGCAGCAGTCGCGCGCCGGAGAACCCCCAGAACGTCGTCAGCAGCAGCACGACGACAGCGAGGCGCGCCACTCTCCACAGCCACCATGCCGCGACCTGCGGGCGCCTCATGGGTTCTCTCTCATCCAAGTCGCGGGTGGCCGGTAGGTCCGCGACCAATCGCTGGAGCTCCTCGCGGTAGGTCGCGGCCGATGCGGTCGCGAGGCGTTCCCCCGCTTCTTCAGGCGACAGCCGTCCCTCAGCCGCGGCGGCCTGCAACAGCTGGGCGATGCGCTCGCGCTCGGCGTCGGAAGCCCGCACTCCGCGCGTCAGGTCGGGGGCGCTCATGATTGCACCAGCGCGTCGATCTCTTGCGCGGCCCGCGTGAGGATCTCGCTGATCTTCTTGCGCACGGCGTCATCCCGGCTGCGCCACCCGGCCTTATATGCGCTTCGCATCAGCCCGCCCATGGCACGGTTCAGGTCGCCCATGCCGCCCCCGAGCACTTCATCCACCGCGTCCTTGACGCGATCGAAGATGTCTTCGACCACGTCGCGGTGCTCTTCGAGGAACTTGAGGCCGGCCTCCGTGATCTCGTAGACCTTCTTGCCTTCGACGTCCTTGGCGCGCACCAGCCCCTCGTCTTCGAGCCACTGGAGCGTGGGATACACGGTGCCGGGTGACGCCGAGTAACATCCGTGCATCTGATCCTCCAGCTCTTTCATCACTTCATAGCCGTGCCTGGGCTTGTCCTTGAGCAGTTTGAGAATCACGTATTTCATATCGCCGGCACCGAACCACTGGCGTCGCCGGCCGCCTCGACCAAACACGAACCCCGGTCCGAAGCCTTGCCATCCCCAACCGCGCCTCATACTAGCCTCCTTGATATGTCGTCACGATACTGCGCCACGATACGTTAACACGATATATCGGACGATGTATCGCGTCAACATGTTTCCGTCATAGCGTCGTCTAGGTCGCTCGTCACAAGTCATCGTGACACTTGAGCTTGCACGGTAGGCCCGCAGCCGTACATTGTACCTCCCCCTACCGTCCCAGCGCCCTTGGAGAGGAGTCTCAGATGGCTGTGCAGGTGACGCCGCACCCCGCCTGGGTGGCGGACCTCGACACCGCGCTCGAGCCGAGCCGGCAGGCGATTCTCGACACCCCCGTGATCGTGGATGCGTCGGAGAACCAGCTGGTGGACGGCCAGATCCAGAACTTCCTGGTCGGCTTCTACCCGATCATCCGTGACTTCCCCCAGTGGCTGCAGATGCTGCTCGACCGCTCGCCGGAGATGGGGCGCGAGTTCTTCACCGATAACATCCGCGTGGAGCGTCGCCACGACGCCATGTGGCGGGCAATGGGGGACGGCTTTACCGTTCCCAAGAAGCGCTTCCAGGCACCCGAGCCGATGGCGCCGGAGGTCAAGGAATTCCACGGCTACCTGACGGATATGTGTCGCACCGCGGAGTTCGGGGCGGCGGTGTCGGCGACCAACTACGCCGTCGAGGGTGTCGCCCAGAAGATTTCGGAGAAAGCGTTGCGCGGCCTCGCAAAGAACGCGAAAATCGGCCCACGCGGGCGCTGGTGGCTCGAGGAGCACGCCAAGTACGACGACGAACACCCGATCCACGCGCTCGAGATCATCAAGGACTGCGTGAAGCGCGGCCCCGATGACCCCCGCGCGGTGACCGACTCCGCGCTCAAGAGCCTTTCCATGATGCGTGCCGCGATGGAAGCCACCTACCGCGCGTGAGCAAGGGTCGCCGGGTCTCGCCTGGGGGGACGCTCAAACGACCGCGGCTCGATTTTCTGCAGGCGGCCGCCGACATCGTGACCGCCCTCCCGGACGCCGTGGTCGTGACGGGACTGGATCGCCGCGTGCTGGCCGTGAACCAAGCGGCGGCCGACCTGCTGGGGTGGGAGGTGGCGGATCTCGTCGGCCAACCGATCTCCGACCAGGTCGCGGCGCTCGAGCGGGCGCATGTGGCGGAGCAGGAAGACAAGGTCTTCGCCGGCGAGGCGCAGCGTTACGAGACCAAGGTCCTGAACCACGAGACCGGCGAGGAGCGCGACGTCGCCGTCTCGAGCGGTCCTTTCCGCGTGGACGACGAGCTGATTGGCACCGTCGCCACGTTGCGCGACATCACCGAACCCAAGCGGGCCCAGGACACGCTTTCCCGCTCCGAGGCCCGGTACCGGAACCTCGTCGAATCAGCGTCGGACGCGATCGTGACGCTCGATGCCAACGGCCGGTTCACGACCGTCAATCACGCTGCCGAAATCATCTCTGGGTACCGCCGGGAGGAGCTGGTCGGCCAGTGGTTCGCGCCGATGCTCTCCGACGACGAGCTCCCCAAGGCGCTGGCCCATTTCCAAAAGGCGCTGGCCGGCGAGACGGGCCTCTTTGAGTCGCGGTTCTACCGCAAAGACGGCGAGGCCCGCACGATTTCGATCACGTACTCGACGCCGCAGCGGGACGAGGAGGTGCTCTGTCTCATCCGTGACGTGACCGACCAGAAAATGCTGCAAGAGCAGCTCATCCAGTCCGAGAAGATGTCGGCGATCGGGCAGCTCGTCTCGGGCGTGGCGCACGAGCTGAACAACCCCCTGGCCGGCATTTCGGCCTTCGCGCAGCTGCTCCTCGCCGAAAAGCGTTTCCCCCCCGACCAGCGCACGGCCGCGGAGACCATTTACAGCGAAGCCCGCCGCGCCAGCCGGATCGTGCAGAACCTCCTGACCTTCGCCCGGCAACACAAGGCGGAAAAAGGGCCCGCGGCCATCAACCAGGTGCTCGACGATACCCTGGAGCTGCGGGGCTACGAGCTGCGGGTCCGCGGCATCGACGTGCGGCGTGAGTACGACGAAGCGCTCCCCGACACGATGGGCGATGCCCATCAGCTGCAGCAGGTGTTCTTGAACCTCATCACCAACGCCGAGCAGGCGATGGAGCGCGCCGAGGGACGCCACCACCGGCTGACGGTCCGCACGCGGCGCTCCGGTGACGCGATTCGCATCGAGGTCGAAGACACCGGCAGCGGCGTCCCGGTGAATCTCCTGGAGCGCATTTTCAACCCGTTCTTCACGACCAAACCGACCGGTCACGGAACGGGGCTCGGGCTCTCGATTTCGCTCGGCATCGTGCGGGAGCACGAGGGTCGGATCTGGGCGGAGAACGCACCCCAAGGCGGCGCCCGCTTCGTGGTCGAGCTCCCGGTCATCGCGCCGCGCGTCTCGGGAGAGTTCCCGGCGGCCCTCGCGGCCCATCCGGTGGGCGACAGCCTGCATATCCTGGTGGTGGACGACGAGGCCTCGGTACGGGTGGCGCTGCAGCGCTACCTGGCCGCCCGGGGCCACGACGTGGAAACCACCGCGAGCGGGCAGGACGCGCTCGGGTTGCTCCGCGCCGGTGAGTACGACGCGGTCATCGTGGACATGCGCATGCCGGATCTCTCCGGCGAGCAACTATTCGAGGAGCTGCGTGCCGCCGACCGCGAGCACGCCGAGCGCGTGATCTTCACGACGGGCGACCTCGTGAGCGAGCAAATGCGGCGCTTCCTCGATGGCTCAGGCCGCCCTTGCGTGCCTAAGCCGTTTGAGTTCTCCTCTTTCGACCAGGTGCTGCCCGCGGCACGCCGCCGCGCCTAACACCCTCACCCCTCGCTTCGAGACATGCGCCCAATCGTCTACACGTTGCTGCTCCTCGTCTGCCCCGCGGCCGGCGCCGCCCAGACGTTCGACTTCTACGCCCGTGGCCCGTATCGGCCGGGGGTACCCCGCCCCGACGCGATCACCGGTTACGGAGCCGGCGAGCAGCACACGATGTACGCAGTAATGCAACACTATCTCGACACTTTGGTCGCCACCGCGGGCGACCGCGTGCGCATCGAGCGCTGGGGCGAGACCTTCGAGCATCGACCGATCCGGGCGCTGATCATCTCGGACCCTGCAAACCTGGCCCGGCTGGACCAGATCCGCGCCGACCTGGCCGAGCTGGCGGATCCGCGCCGCACGTCGCCCGCACGGGCGGCGGAGATCGCCGCGAAGGACCCCGCGGTGGCGGTGTTCCAGTATTCGGTCCACGGAAACGAGCCCGCGGGGTTTGAAGCCGCGATGCAGGTCGCGTATCAGATGCTCGCCTCCGACGAGCCGCAGACCCTCGAGCTCCTCAAGTCCACGGTCTTGGTGCTCAACCCCTCGGTGAATCCCGACGGCCACGAGCGGTTCGCCGCGTGGTACAACTCAGTCGCCGTGGGCGCCGACAACCCCTGGGCCTTCGAGCAGACCGAGCCGTGGAGCGTCACGGGACGCTACAACCACTTCCGCTTCGACATGAACCGCGACCTCCTCGCCCAGAGCCAGCCCGAAGTCCGGGCGATGATGGCCGGCGTGCTGCGCTGGCGGCCGCAGGTGCTCGTCGATCACCACTCCACGACGCCCACCTTCTTCTTCCCGCCCGTCGCGCAGGCCGTCAACCGCAACCTGCCCCCGCAGACGACGAAGTGGTTCGACACGTACGGGCGCGGCAACGCGGCCGCGTTCGATCGCTTCGGTTGGCAATACTTCGTGCGCGGCGTCTTCGATTTCTTCGACCGGGATGACGTATGAGACCGACGGCGGCCCCGAGTTCAACAAGCGACGCGACGACGGCACGATCACCACGTTCCGCGACGGCATCGCCCACCATTTCGTCGCGTCCCTCGCCACGCTCGAGACCACAGCCAAGAACCGGCAGAGCCGCCTGCTCGACTACTACGAGTTCCGCCACTCCGCCCTCGCCGAGGCCGCCACGGATCGGATGAAGCGCATCGTGATCGTTCCGGGGACCGACCCCCGCACCACAGCCCACGTCGTCGGCCTGCTGCTCTCCAATGGGATCGAAGTCACGCGGCTGGCGCAGGCCGGCAACTCTCGCGCCGCGCACTCCTATCTGGGCGGGGGGGGCCCCGCCACGGCGCGCACCTTCCCCGCCGGCAGCTACGTGATCGACCTGAATCAGCCGCAGCGCCGCATCGCCAAGGGCATGCTCGAGCCGGATGCGGAGTTCGACCGCGGTTTCGTGCAGCGGGAGTTGGACAAGTTCCAGCGCAACCGCCGCCGCGGGGAGAACGCCGACAAGGACGACTACGGCTTCTACGACATCACCGCCTGGTCCCTGCCGCTCACGTTCAACCTCGAGGCGTACTGGACCGAGGACGCGGCACCCGCGGCGGGCACGGCCGTGACCGACACCGCGCTCGCGGCACCGCCGGCCCCGGCGCGTGCGGGATCGGCCTATGCCTTCCCGAACGACAATCTTGGGGCGGCGCGGCTCGCGCTGGCCCTCGAAGGCGAAGGCTTCCGCCTCGCCGTCGCGACGCAGCCGATGCGTGCCGAAGGCCGCACTTACCCGCGGGGCACATTCGTGGCCCGGGTGCAGCGCAACCCAGCGACGCTCCACGAGCGGATCGCCGCCCTGGCGCCGGGGTTCGGCGTCCCCGTGACCGCCGTGCAGAGCGCCTTCGCGGATACGGGTGACGTGGGGACAGGGTCGTCCGATGTGTGGGCGCTCCATGGCCCGAAGATCTTGGTCGCCGTAGGGGACGGAGTGTACGAGACGAGCTACGGCTCGTTGTGGCACTTCCTGGCCCGCGACCTGGGAGCGCCCTTCACTCCTGTACCGCTCCGGAACATCGGGCGCATGGACGATCTGAACAGCTTCAACGTGATCATCGTGCCCGACGGGAGTGGGAGCCGCATGCGGCGGGAGTTGGGTGACGGGGGGGCGACGGCCCTCAAGGCGTGGGTCCGCTCCGGCGGCGTGCTCATCGGGTTCGGCGGCGCGGGTGACCTCGCCGCAAACAAGGACCTGGAGCTTTCCACGGTGACGTCCGTCGGGGGCGACAGTACGCTGAAGGCCGATACGACGGCGCCGGGGTCCGTACCCCCGTTGGTATCGGCCACCGCGGCCCCCAAGGACCGCCCGGAGTGGATCCCGGGGGCGATCTTCAGCGCCACGCTCGACCCGACCCACTGGCTGACGCTCGGCTACAGCGGCGACCGGCTCCCGGTCTTCATCGACGGCGACGTGTTTTGGCGGCCCTCAAAGGGCGGCGCGAATCCGGTCGCGTTCACGGGCGACTCGCTCGTCCTGGCGGGGTTCGTCTGGCCGGGGAATACGGCGCGCTTGCTGAAGGGGACGACGTGGGCGGCGGTGGAAAACCAAGGCTCGGGCCGGGTGGTGCTCTTCCTGGGCGACCCCTTGTTCCGGGCCTTTTGGCGGGGCCCGGCCAGGCTCGTCACCAACGCGATCCTGGTCGGGCCCAACCGTTAGGGACTAGATCACGCGGTTGGCGCGAGCAATCTTGGTCCACACCGGCGCGATGCGAATCTTCGGTACGACGCGGTAACGGCTCGGCTCCTCGCGCGGCCGGCGGGCACGGGGCGTACCGGGCGCCAGCTTGAAGCGCTCCTCCGCCTCGGGCACCTTCCACGACAGCGTCGTGCGGCGCTGCTTGCGCTGCACATCGATCGCAACCGTCTCGCCTGCCTCGTACGACCGCAGGATCCGCATCGCGTGCATCGGCGACGTCGGCTTGCGGCCACCGATCGCGAGGATGACGTCGCCGCCCTTGAGCGGCAGCGTCGAATCTTCCGAGGCCCGCACCACCAGGACTCCCTCGCGAGTGCCGAAGTACTCGCCCAGGTCGGGATTCAAGCTGACCAGCTCGATGCCGCCCCAGGCGTCACCCATGATGTTCCAGGAGAACTCCCCAGGGCCCATCTGCATCTTGGGGAACCCCTCCCACATGTGGTCCATCTCACCCATCTCCCGCATCTGGCCGCGCAGCTCGCCGAGGCGGCCGCTCGAGCTCAGGTCCTCCGCCACCAGCGTCGCCTTGCTCGTCGCGGTGCCGCGGCGGTACTCGACCTGGACGGTGTCGCCGGGATCGAGCTCGCGCGCCAGCTCGATCAGCTTCATGCCGGGACCTGAGTCCTCGTCGTTCTCAGCGGCGACGCCGCCGAGCGCGGTGCCCTTGAAGCGGGTGATGATGTCACCCGCCTTGAGGCCCGCCTTGTCCGCGGGGCCGCCGGGCGTCACGGCTTCGATGCGAGCGCCAAGCTTGTCGTCCGCGTCGTCGGGGGTGGTCTTGACGACCACGCCGATGCGACCGCGGTTGTCGTTGAACGAGAACACGCTGAATGGCCCGGTCTCGACGCGCGTGCGCACCCGCGGGCGCGGTGCAGTCCGGGCCCGTGGCGCCGGTTCCTGTGCGGCCGCGGCGAGCGGAGAGAGGGTGAGCGCGGCGAAGGCCGCGACGATCCAAGTACGAGTCATGATGTGTCCTTCCGGCCTGGTCTAGAGGCCCACGTAGCGAGTGCCGCTGACGCGCACGTTCACCAGCTGGCGCATCAGGTCGACCCGCTGCTGCCAAAGTTTCACGAGTTCGGCGCCCTGCGCCTGAGGCTTGAGTGCACCCCAGCGTGCCAGGTCGCCATCGATGACGGCAATCTTGTCTTGGAGCTCGGCCACCTGCGCCGCCATGCGACCAGTCAGCACCCGGCCATCGACGTCGTAGTTCTGGAACTGTTCCTCGAGTGTCGCGGACTGGTCCTTGGCCTGCGCGAGCGCGGCGTGGAGGCTACTGCCATCACCGCCGAACCGCGGGACGAGCAGGACGCCGACGAGCGCGGCGGCAGCGGCAAGCCCCCAACTGCCCCAGGTCCGGCGGCGGCGCACCCGCTGGACGCGCGCGGCATCGCGCACGACCGACCAACGGTCGCGCGGGGGCCGCAGCGCGGGCAGCGCCTTGAGCTGCGCCACTCGCTGGTAGAGCGCGTCGAGCTCGGCCCGGCAGGCCGCGCAGTCGTCCACGTGGCGCCGCGCCCAAACCGACCCCTCGCGCACCTGTAGCGCCAGCAGATCGTCCATCGTACAGTGCATCATGCTTGTGCTCCTTCACCTTCTCCCAGCATCCGCCGCAGGCGCGCGTGAGCCCGCGCCAGCTGCGACTTGGAAAAACTCACCGACTTGCCCATCAGCTCACTGATCTCCTCGTGCGTGTAGCCCTCGACGTCGTGCATCCACACTACTGCGCGAGACGTATCCGTCAGCTGCTCGAACGCCCGTTCGAGATCGAGGTTGGCTGCGACGTGCATTCCTGCTTTTCCATGTTCCTCATCCAAGGGCTCCGTCGCTCGAATCTGGTCTCGGCGGATTCGCATGAGCGCTTTGGTCGCCGCGATCCGCCGGATCCATCCCCACAGGTATCCCTCGCCACGATAGTCGCGAATGCTCTTCACGACTTCCAAGAACGTCTCCTGCAGCACGTCCTCGGCGTCTTCGGCGTTCCGCAGCATGCGCCGCGCGAGGTTGTAGACCGGCGTCTCGAACGCCCGGAAGAGCGCCTCGAGGGCTGCTTCATCTCCGGCTTGCGCGCGGGCGACGAGGACGTCGGGAACGGCGAGGGCCACAGTCATTGTCCGTAAAACTAGATGCCGGATAGGGCTAGATAGTCGCTGGTGCGCGGTGAGCGGTGCGCACTGCGCACCGCGTACTTACTTAAGTGCTTATCGGGTATTAACTTGCCACCCATGTCCGATCGCGAGCTCCACAACTGGTTGCACCACTGGCAGGACGAGGGGGACGCGGCGTTCCTCTACGGCGTCCTCGCCTCCAAAGAGCCAGACGCCAAGAAGCGTGAGATCTACGAGAAGCTGGCGCGGGTGGAGGAACGTCACACGCAGATCTGGGCGAAACTGCTCGGCGACCACGGGCATCCCGTGCCCGCGAGCGGCCCGGTCCCGACGGTCAACGCGCGCGTGATGGCGTGGTTCGGCCGGCGCTTCGGGCCTCGCTACCTGCTCCCGTTGTTGCTGCGGGAAGAGGGCCGCGAGGTCAAGGGATACATGGACCTGCACCGCTCGTCTCCCGCCGGCGACGCGAAGGCGGTGTCGCTCACGCTGGCCAAAGAGTCAGCGGCACACGCCGAGACGCTGGCCGGGCTCGCGGGGGCCAAGAGCGAGCCGTGGCATCGGGCCGAGTCGGGCGGCTTCCTGCGCAACGTCGTGTACGGCTTCAACGACGGCCTCACCGCGAACTTCGGACTCGTCGCGGGCGTGATCGGTGCGGCGGTGCAGCCGCACGTGATCATGATCTCGGGCGTGGCGGGGATGATCGCGGACGCGTTGTCGATGGGCGCCTCCGGCTACCTGGCCGCGAAGAGCGAGCAGGAAGTGTATGCGCACGAGATCGCGATGGAGAAGGAAGAGATTCGCCTGATGCCGGAGGTGGAAGAGGAGGAGCTGGCTCTGATGTATCAGGTGAAGGGCGTGGATCCGCGTACGGCGCGCCGCATGGCCGAGGAAGTGATGCGCGATCCTGAGCGCGCGCTCGACGAGCAGGTGCGCGAGGAGCTGAAGATCGGCGAGGCGCACTCGACGCCGTTCAAGGAAGGGTGGGTGACGGGCACGGCGACGGCGGTCGGCGCGCTCATCCCCGTGGCGCCGTTTCTCATCTTCAACACCCAGGTCGCGATCTGGACGTCGTTCGCGATTTCGATGCTGTCCCACTTCGCGGTCGGCGCGGCGCGCAGTGTGTTCACGGGCCGCGGCATCATCCGCAGCGGAATCGACATGTTCGTGGTCGGGCTGGGTGTGGCGCTCGTCGGCTACGTGATGGGCGACGTCGTGGCCCGCGTGCTCTAGACGACCAGGTTTACCAGCCGGTCCTGCACGTAGATCACCTTCTTCACCTTCTGTCCGTCCACGAACTTCTTCACCGCCTGGTCCGCGAGTACGCGCGCGACGACGTCTTCCTGGCCGAGACCGCGAGGCACGATCAGGCGCGAGCGGAGCTTGCCGTTCACCTGGACGGCGATCTCCACATCGCCCGCCGTCGTCAACCGCTCATCGTGCGCGGGCCAGCGCGCCTCGAACACGGACCGTTTGTGCCCCAGGAGCTCCCACAGCTCTTCGGCGAAGTGCGGTGCATAGGGCGCAAGCATGATCACCAGCGGCTCCACCCGCTCCTTGCTCCCGCCTCCGTGTTCCCGCAGTTCGTTCACGTACTCCATCATCGCGGCGATCGCGGTGTTGTAGTTGAGCGTCTCGGTGTCGGCGCCGACTTTCTTGATGGTCTGATGCAGCTTGCGCTCGGCGATCGGGCCCAACCCCGGGCTGCCGCCCGGGGTCAGCGATTCTTGGACGAGGTGCCATACCTTATCCAAGAAGCGCCGAATCCCCACGATGCCCGTCTCTCGGAAATCGCCCCCCTCCTGGAAGGGGCCGAGGAACATGAGGTACATCCGGAAGGTGTCGGCACCCCACTGCTGGATGTAGGCGTCGGGGACGACGACGTTGCCCCGCGACTTGGACATCTTGGAGCCGTCTTTCACGATCAGCCCGTGGGCCCGGAGCTTGGGGTATGGCTCCTCGAAGTGAATGTGGCCCAGATCCTTGAGCACGAGGCCGATGAACCGCGAGTAGAGCAGGTGCAACACGGCGTGCTCGTTGCCGCCGATGTACGTCGAGACGGGGAGCCACGTCTTGGTGCGCGCCGGGTCGAAGGGCCGGTCGGCGAACTCCGTGGACGGATACCGGAGGTGGTACCAGGCCGAGTCGAGGAACGTGTCGGAGACGTCGGTCTCGCGCCGGCCCTCACCGCCGCAATCGGGACATTTGACGAAGTACCACTCCTTGTGGCGCGCGAGTGGGCTCACGCCGGTGTCGTCGGGCCGGAAGTCCTCGATGAACGGCAGCTCGATGGGGAGGTCGCCGTCGTTGACACCCACCGGACCACAGCGTTCGCAATAGACGATCGGGATCGGCGGACCCCAATAGCGCTGGCGCGAGATGCACCAGTCGTGGAGCCGGTATTGTACGCGGGGCGTCGCCATCCCCCGGCCCGCGAGCCACGTGACGATGTTGCGTCCACCCTCCCGGCACGGAAGCCCGTCGAACGCCCCGGAGTTCATCAGCACCCCTTCGTCCGAAATATTGGGAAGAGGTTCACCGTCGACCTTCACGACCTGGCGGATGGGGAGCTGGAACTGGGTAGCGAACTCGAAGTCGCGCTTGTCGTGCGCCGGCACTGCCATGATGGCGCCGGTCCCGTACTCCATGAGCACGTAATCGGCGATCCAGATCGGAATCGCCTCACCGGTGGCGGGGTTGCGGGCGTAGGAGCCGAGGAATACGCCGGTCTTCGTTTTATCCCCGACGCGGCGTGACACGACGTCTTTCGCCTGCACCTCGCGCTGATAGCCCTTGACCGCCGTGCGCTGCTCGACGGCGATCAGCTCCTCGACGAGCGGGTGCTCCGGCGCGAGCACCAGATACGTGGCGCCGAACACGGTGTCGGGCCGCGTGGTGAAGACCATGATCTTCTTGCCCCCTGGTGTCTCGAACACGAGCTCGGCCCCTTCGCTCCGCCCGATCCAGTTGCGCTGCAAGGCAACGGTCGAGGAGGACCAATCGAGGGTGTCGAGGTTCTGGAGGAGCCGTTCCGCGAAGTCGGTGATCCGGAAGAACCACTGATCGAGAAAGCGTTGCTCCACCGGGGTGTCGCACCGCTCGCAGCGCCCGTTGATGACCTGCTCGTTCGCCAGGACCGTCTTGTCCTTGGGGCACCAGTTCACCGCAGCGCGCTTCTTGTACGCGAGCCCCGCCCGGAACAGCTGCAGGAAGATCCACTGCGTCCACTTGTAATAGGCGGGATCGGTGGTGGACAACTCGTGGCGCCAGTCGAACATCCCGCCGAACCGCTTCAGCTGGCGCCGGAAGTTGGCGATGTTCTTCGGAATGAGCTGCGCCGGGTTCGTCCCGATGGAGAGCGCGTAATTCTCGGAATGGATGCCGAACGCGTCGAACCCCATCGGCTCGAACACGTCGTAGCCTTGGAGCCGCTTGAAGCGGCCGTAGATGTCCGCGCCCGTGAACGCGAACATGTTGCCGACGTGCAGACCCTCGGCCGACGGGTACGGGAACATCATCAGGTTGTAGAACGGCTTCGCCGGGCGATCGAGGTCGGGCTCGTTGGTGTGGCGCTCGGCCCATCGGGCCTGCCACTTGGCCTCGACGGCGGCCGGATCGTACGTCTGAGGATGTGGAGGGACGTCACTCATAAGTGCCTGAAATTAAACGGACTTGCTGCACGGTGTCACCCTCGGTAGCTTAGCGCCCGACCACCCGAATGGCCACGAAATCCCAGCAACTCCGCCAAAGCTTCCTCGCCTCCGGGGCCGGGGCCGCCATCGTCCTCATCGCCCTGGTTGCCTGGTTCACAGGCAACCGGGCCGCGAGCATTCTCGAAGAGCAGGCCGACTCGCGCGGCCGCGACGTGGCGGCGCGCGAGGCCGCGATGGTCACCCACTACTTGAACGAGCGCCGCCGGGAAGTGGTCTCCCTGGCGAGCATGCCGCAACTCTCGGGCGCGGTGCGCCAGGCGGGTCAGGATGCCGTCGCCCGCGGCCTCGATAAGATCGACATCCCCACCCTCGAACGGATGTTCGCCGGCTCCCGCCAACTGGGTGGTGACCCCCAGCTGCGGGACTACCTGCGCGCCTACACCACGCTGTCCGACTTCGCCGAGATGTTCGTCACGGAGAACCACGGCCTCGTCGTGCTCACGTCGGAACGGCCGTCGGACTTCGTGCAACGGGACGAGGCCTGGTGGCAGCAGGCCGTGGAGGACGGCGTCTACGAAGGTGACGCGAAGTTCGACTCGTCTGCCGGGACGGTGTCGTTCGAGTTCGACGTCGCCATCCGTGCGCCCGGGTACGCGCGCCCGGTCGGCGTCCTGAAGGCCGTGTTCGCGCTGGACAAGCTGGCCAAACTGCTGGGATCTGACGAGCTGACCGGCGGAGCATACGTCGAGGTCGTCGACAACGGCGGCCGCGTCCTGGTGTCGCGCGACGCCGCGCTGCTGCTCCAGCCCCTGGCCGATAAGGGCCAGGTTCCGCTCCTGGCCGGGGCCGCGAGCGCACGGGTCGCGACGGCGCAGCGCGGGGAGGAGCTGATCGTCACGGCCCCGACGAATCAGGGCGAGTGGTGGGTATTGTACCGCCAGCCCGCGGCGACGGCGTTCGCGGCCGCTCGGAGCACGCAGCGGAACGTCTGGTTCGGCGCCGTCCTCGTCGCGGGCCTCGTGGTCGGGGCGCTCTTCTGGCTGTCGCGGCGGCTCAGCCGGCTTGTGACCGAGCCGGTGCGGGCTGCCGGAGCGATCGCCAGCCGCGTGGCGGGCGGAGACTTGTCAGTGACGGTTTCGACGCACCGCGCGGAGGCCGCGGAGGTGGGCGAGCTGCTCTCGTCGGTCCACTCGATGGTCGTCGCGTTGCGCCGCCTGGTGGGCGCGATCCGCTCCGCGGCCGACGAAGCTGCGGCGATGGCCTCAGAGATCTCGGCCTCCACCGAAGAGATGAGCGCCTCTACCCAAGAGATGGCGGCGACGTCGCAGGACCTGTCGCGGCGCGCCAGCGAACAGGCGCAGCTCGTGCGAGCGGCCGCCGACGACGCGGCGCGAATCCTCCAAATCGCCGCGACCCTGGCGCAGGGGGCGGACGAGGCGGTGCGCCGCAACGCCGGCCTCTCGGCGTTGGCGCGGAAGCACAAGGACGTCCTCGACCAGAGCGCCGTCCAGCTCGCCCAACTCGCCGACGAGGTCGTGAAAGGGGCCGCCGAAGCCGAAGCGCTGGCCACGGCGTCCGCCGAGATTCAGCGCTTTGTCGTCCAGACAAAGGCGGTCGCGACCCAGACGAACATGCTGGCGCTGAACGCCGCGATCGAAGCGGCACGCGCCGGACCGCAAGGCCGCGGCTTCGCCGTGGTCGCCGAGGAGGTGCGCAAGCTCGCCTCGCTCGCGGCGGCCGCGGCGGGCGATACCGCCGACACGGTGCGGGGTGTGTTGACCCGCGTGCAGGGCACCCGCGACCGGCTGGTGCGGCTCGCGCAGGTGTCGGCCTCGGTGCGTGAAGCCGCGCAGACCGCCGCCCAAGGCCTTGGCTCGGTGGCCGGCGAGGCCGACGCGAACGCGTCCTGGAGCGGAGAGATCGCCCAATCGGCGGCCGAGATGCGGAAGTTGGTGGAGGAGATCGCCAACCGGCTGGGGGCGGTGACCCAGCAGACAGACGGTTTGCTGGCGTCGGCGGAACAGCTGGCGGCGTCGGGGCAGGAACAGAGCGCGTCGACCGAGGAGATTGCGGCTTCGGCGAACCGCCTCGCGGAGGCGGCCGACAAGCTCACCGGCGCCGTGAAATCGTTCCGCCTGCTGGCCGACGAGGAGCTGCCGCCGGCGCAGGCGGCGGACTAGCCCTCGTGGCGGCGAAACCCAAGGCGCTCGTCATCGACGACGACAAGACGATCGTCGCACTCCTCTCCGCGACGCTTCGGGCCGCGGGCTACCATGTTCTCGCAGCCTACGACGCCATGCAGGGCTTCATGCTCGCTCAGCGGGAAGTACCGGCGGTGATCCTGCTCGACATCCAGCTCCCCGCAGGCGGGGGGCTCCCGCTCCTCGAGAAGATCACCACCAGCACCAAGACGCACGCGATTCCCGTCGTGATTATTACGGGCGGGACCGATCCCAAGCTCGAAGCGGAGACCAAGGCGAAGGGGGCCACTGCTTTCGTTCGGAAGCCGGTCGATCAGAAAGCGCTCGTCGGTTTGCTCGAGGGCCTGATCGAGAAGAAGGGCTAGTCACAAGGCAGGACTTCGCTCTCCGTGGTGGTGTCAGCATGGTGTGACGAGTCTTCTGCTTGGCGTTGCGCGAGATAGCCGTCGTCACAACGCGCTGAGGGCGCTCCAAAGCGGGATCCGTTGTCTTTTGTGACGACAGTCGATCGCCTAAGTGCTTGCGGCAGTTGTCGATAGCGTCCACGTGATCTCGCAACACAGTTGCCGCGCTTCGCGCGTCGCTCCGAACCGCTCCAGCACCCCCTTCACAAGCGTGTCTCCGTCGAGACTTTCGTGAGAGTCACAACGGGGGTGGAGTCGTGAGGGCCGCGACGCCGCTCTCTTGTGACGTGGTCGAATCCGCTGACTGGCCATGACTTACACGTTCGCTGCGAACCCGCTCCTCACGCACGTCGGCGCGAGGCCTTGTGACGCCAGAGTCTCGACACCGGCTGGAGGAAAAAAGGAAAGTCCAATGTCTGATTGAACTTG